>Ga0193735_1000726_pt1 | contig 10494 bp, 9 predicted proteins | sample U1m2metaG_FD_145080 | JGI IMG/M metagenome (GOLD analysis project Ga0193735, IMG submission 145080) | Soil microbial communities from a riparian zone of the East river system, Colorado, United States - U1m2 | ecosystem: Environmental > Terrestrial > Soil > Riparian zone | place: USA: East River... | reverse complement strand
CGCGCCGAAAGATCAGAGCAAGTAAACTCGTGCGATGGATCCGAAGATATTCTTCGGCGAGTTGAAGCGGCGCAACGTGTACAAGGTGGCCGTCGCGTATGCCGTCGTCGGCTGGCTTTTGATTCAGGTCGCAACGCAGGTTTTTCCATTTCTAGAAATTCCGAATTGGATGATCCGACTTGTTATTCTTGTGACTGCGCTCGGTTTTCCTGTCGCACTGATCATCGTTTGGGCGTTTGAGCTGACGCCAGAAGGACTGAAGCGAACGGAGTTCGCGGACAAATTGCCAAAAAAGTCATCGCGAAATCGCGTATGGCTTTACGTCGTGGTGCTAGCTGGCGCGATCTCGGTGAGTTTGTTTTTTCTCGGGCGATACACCGCGCCAACAAAGCCAAGTGGGTCAACTAACGCAGCGGCCAAATCGATCGCGGTGTTGCCCTTTGCAAACCTGAGCGAGGACAAAGCCAACGCTTATTTTGCGGAGGGCATTCAGGAAGAAATCCTAACGCGGCTCGCGAAGGTCGCGGATTTGAAAGTGATCGCGCGCACCTCAACCCAGCAATATCAGAGCAAGCCAGGCAACCTCGCCGAGATCGCGAAGCAGCTTGGCGTGGAGAACATCCTCGAGGGCAGCGTCCAGAAAGTCGCCGATCAGGTGCGCGTCAATGTTCAGCTCATCCGGGCGGCCAGCGAATCGCATCTATGGGCCGATACCTACGACCGCAAGCTCGTCGACATTTTCGGTGTCGAGAGCGAGATCGCCAAAGCAATCGCCGAGTCGTTGCAGGCTAAGCTTACCGGCGGCGAGCAACAAGCCTTGGCGGTTAAGCCGACCAACAATGCAGAGGCTTACGACGCGTACCTCCGCGGGTTGGCTTTTGAAGCGCGCACTTCGGCCAGTGCAGACGATTTAGAGAAGGCCGTGCGCTTCTACGAGCGGGCGGTGCAGTTCGACCCAGCTTTTGCGCTGGCCTGGGCCAGACTCTCTCGTGCGAACGCTGAGATGTATTTCGACGATCTAGATAAGACCCCCGCTCGCCGTGACGCGACGGAGCGGGCTTTAAACACCGCGCAAAAACTCCAACCGAACTCGCCCGAAACCCTGCTCGCGCAGGCCTATTACCAATATTGGGTGCTGCGGGATTATGAGCTTGCGAAAGCGACATTCGGTCGCGTCCGGGAGCTTTTGCCGGGCAGTAGCGAGGTCCCTGGTGCTCTCGCCCTAATTGCCCGACGACAGGGGCACTGGGATGAAAGTGTTGCCAACTGGGAGCAAACCCTTGTGCTCGATCCACGTAATATTGAATGGCTAAAGAACGCCGCAGAAACTTACGCGATGCTTCGGCAATTCCCGGCTGCGCTAAAAACCTACGATAGGGTCTTGGACATTGTTCCGAATAATCCCGAGACGGTCGCATCCGAAGCCAAAATTTATCAGGCCGAGGGCAACCTGGAACAAGCCGGAAAATTGCTGGCTGGTGTAAACGCGCAAACCCCTTCGACAAATGCCTTCGCAACGAAAATAGACCAATTGATTCTAGAGCGGCATTTCGATGAGGCCATTCGATTGATTCATAACCGACTCACTGAATATCGCGACCTCTCCGACGTCGAAAGGCTCTTTAATCTATTCTTTCTGGTCCTCGCCCAGCAATTCGCAGGCGATATCGTCGGAGCGAAAGCCGCTGCTCAACAAATCCTGGGTCCGCTAGAAGCGCTCTGCCAGAAAGATCCTGATAACCCGAATTTTGCGGAACTGCTTTCGGTTATTCGTGCTGTGCTCGGCCAGAAGGATGCAGCGATAAAAGAAGCCGAGCGTGCGATCACGCTGCTGCCAAGTGGGAAGGATGCGGTGGTCGGTCCCAAGGACGAGGAGATTTTGGCGGCCGTCGAGGTCTCAGTCGGCGACAAAAACCGCGCGATTCCAAGGCTGCAGCATCTTTTGGAGATTCCGTATGCTAATTGCCTTACGCCGGCGCTTCTAAGGCTCGATCCGAAATGGGACCCTTTGCGTGGCGACCCGGCATTCCAAAAACTTTGTGAGGAAAAACACCCGTGAATGCGCGGAATATCTTCGGCGAGCTAAAGCGGCGCAACGTGTACAAGGTGGCCGTCGCGTATGCCGTCGTCGGCTGGCTTTTGATTCAAGTCGCGACGCAGGTTTTTCCCTTTCTGGAAATTTCAAACTGGGCCATTCGGCTTGTTATTTTTGTGACGGCGCTTGGTTTTCCTGTCGCACTGATCATCGCTTGGGCGTTTGAGCTGACGCCAGAGGGAGTCAAGCGGACCGAAGATGCCGATGCGGCGCGCCAACATTCGCGCGGGGGTGTTTGGATCGCGGTGGTCCTCATCGCTGCGACGCTCTCACTCGGCCTTTTTTTCCTCGGCCGATACACAGCTGGAACCTCAAGGCCTCGATCCAGCGAGCCGGCTACAGCGTCGAACCCGCAGAAATCAATCGCCGTGTTGCCGCTGGTCAACACCAGTGGCGATCCGAGCAACGAATATTTTTCCGATGGTCTGTCGGAAGAATTGATCGCGGTTCTGGCCAAGATCCCCGAGCTCAGGGTGATTGGCCGCAGCTCGTCATTCTTCTTTAAGGGAAAATCCGGCGATTCTGCTGCAATCGGTCAGAAGCTCGGTGTCGCCAATCTGATCGAAGGCAGCGTGCGCAAGCAGGGCGATCGTGTTCGCATCGTTGCGGAGCTCATCAGCGCGGCCGATGGCCGTTCCCTCTGGTCGGAAACCTACGATCGGGAACTCAAAGATGTGTTCGCAGTCCAGGCCGAGATTGCCAAATCGGTCGCGGAGCAGATGAAAGTGAAGTTGTTAGGCGAAACAGTTCGGTCGGACACGGCTAGATCGAGTGAAAATCCTGCCGCGCATAATGCAGTCCTGCAGTCCGACTTTTATTTTCAACAGCAGACGCCCGAGGGCGTACGCAAGTCGATCGCGTTCCTGCAAGACGCGGTTCGTCTGGATCCAAACTACGCCCTCGCTTATGCCAAACTGGGCCAGGCCTGGCGTCAGTACGCGATCAGCTTTGCCATAGACGATGCGTCGAAAGCGTACGACGAAGCCCGCCAAGCCACGGACAAGGCCGTTAGCCTCGCGCCAGACTTGGTTGATGTGCGAATGACAGTTGGCTTGCTCGCGATGAACCCCGGGCTCGATTTCCCTGCAGGCGAAAAGGAATTTCGCCATGTGCTGCAATCGTCTCCGAACAACGCCGCCGCCAAAAACGGCCTCTGCGTTTCACTCCTGGCTCAGGGTCGATTGACCGAAGCCGAGGAAGCTTGTCGACAGGCGCTTTTGTTAGACCCTCTCCTTACCAACCTGTGGTTCAATCTCGGCCGAATCACGGTCGGAACCGGCCGTTACAAGGAAGCCGGGGAAGCATTTCGCAAAGGACTTGAGCTTCAGCCGAATGCTTCGCGTTTTCATTCTTACCTCGCCGCGCTCGATGTTTTAGAAAACCTTCCAGCGCAGGCGACCGCGAATGCGCAGCTGGAGACAGAAGGTTTCTGGCGCGACTATGCCGTCGCTTTGGTGCAACAAGCGCAGGCCGACCGACCGGCAGCCGACGCTACGCTTAAGGATTTTATCGCCAAGGATTCGAACGGCGGTGCATTTCAGATTGCTGTGCTCTACGCTATTCGAAAGGAGCCCGACGAAATGTTTAAGTGGCTCGATACCGCCTATGCCACGCGCGACTCCGGTCTCACGCAGCTGGCGATAACACCTTTCTTCCTCCCTTATCGGGACGACCCGCGCTTTACTGCGTTGTGTCAAAAGCTCAACGTGCAGTTGCCTTCAGGCCCGGCGAAGTCATGAGCGAGCGCAATTTCTTTGCCGAACTAAAGCGGCGCAATGTTTACAAGGTTGCGGTCGCGTACGGCGTCGTCGCCTGGCTGCTGATGCAAATCGCCAGCCAGATTTTTCCATTTTTCGAGATCCCCAATTGGGTTGTGCGCCTTGTAGTTCTCCTCCTCATCGTCGGCTTTCCGGTCGCGCTGATTATCGCGTGGGCATTTGAAGTGACACCCGAAGGAATCAAACGCACAGAAGTTGCTGATGCAGCCGGGCAACGATCCCGCGGCGGCGCTTGGGTTTACATTGTCCTGATTGGTGCGGCGCTCTCCGTCGGTTTGTTCTTTGTAGGCCGCTACACTGCTGGCCATGGAACGTCTCAAGTCCGCGGGGTTACGGCAGCGAGCCCCGAGAAGTCGATCGCGGTGATGCCGTTGATCAACGAAAGTGGTGATCCGAAGGACGAATATTTTTCAGATGGCTTGTCGGAAGAATTGATCGCGGCTCTGGCTCAAATCAGCGGGCTAAAGGTTATTGGTCGCAGCTCATCTTTCCGGTTCAAAGACAGGAAGGAAAAACCGAAAACAATCGGCGAGGAGCTGGGCGTGAGCACGCTTTTGGATGGCACGGTGCGCAAGCAAGGCGATCGAGTGCGTATCGTAGCTGCACTCGTGAACGCTACGGACGGAATTCAGCTCTGGACGCGGACATTCGATCGCGAACTTAAAGATATTTTCGCGGTTCAGCAGGAAATCGCCAGGGCGGTCGCTGAGTCACTCAGAGTCACTTTTCTCGCCTCGGAGGAAAAGTCGACTCAAATGGCCACGAACAGCGTGGAAGCTCACAATGCTTACCTCCAGGCGCATTTCTACTCCGTGCGACGTAACGCTGAAGACTACCGCAAAGCGATCGATTACTTTGATCAGGCGATCCAGTTCGATCCTGATTACGCTCTGGCTTACGCGGAGCGTTCCGAAGTTTGGACTATTATTGGTGACCTTACCGGCCAGCGCTCGACCGCGTTTCCAAAGGCGCGGAGCGATGCTGAGAAAGCCGTCGCGATCGCGCCCTCGCTGGCGGAAGCGCACGCAGCCCTCGGCTGGGTCCGAGCTTTTGCCGAGTGGAAATTTGCTGAAGGCTTGAGCGAACTGCAGCGCGCAAAAGAGCTTTCTCCGACAAATCCCACCGCGAACGATTTGCTCGGGCGAGTAATCGTTTACACGGGCCGAATGGAAGAGGCTGAACGTCAGGCGCGGCAGGCGGTGGAGCTCGATCCTTTATCTGCTGGAACGCAATTCACCCTGGGTCGAGTCCTTTTCTACGCAGGCAAACTTGATGAGGCAGACGCGGCTGGGCGCAAAATGGCAGAGCTGCAGCCGTCCGCGTCTTCCAGCCATCGATGGCAGGTGCTCGTTGCTGTCCAGCGCGGCGATGGCGAGACGGCCCTACGCGAAGCGCAACTGGAGCCGGACGACAGGATTCGTTCTTTCGAACTAGCGCTCGCACAATATATACGTGGCGACCACAAGGCAGCCGACGCTGCTTTGGCCAACCTGATCGCCAATAGCCGAGATAGCCTGGCCTATCAAATCGCCCAGGTTTACGCCGTCCGAGGCGAGAAAGACAAAGCGTTCGAGTGGTTGCAAATCGCGTTTGATAATCACGACGGCGGCATGCCGAGTCTTTTAGTTGATCCGTTGTTGCGCGGCTTGCGCGACGATGCCCGATACAAGAACTTGGTCGTCAAAGTCGGTTTACCCACAACGCCATGAGCCACAAACGTTCATTTTTCTCCGAGCTAAGACGGCGCAACGTCTTCCGGGTTGCACTCACTTATGCCGTCGTCGCATGGCTGCTGATTGAGATTGCCTCGGTTCTGTTGCCCTTAGTCGATGCTCCCGAATCGATCATCACAGCATTCGTGGTGTTGCTGGCGCTTGGATTCGCGGTGGCTCTGTTCATTTCCTGGGAGTTTGAAATGACACCGGAGGGCCTGAAACGAACGCAGGATCTTTCGCCTGACGAGGTCATTCCATATTGGAGCCGGCGCAAGTTTGCGAGATTCATTATTGGCGTCGCAGGCACTGCGTTTTGTCTTTCTGCTTACCACCTGCTCTTCCCCGCGCCAGCGCGGAACGTTTCACAGACCGAGCCGGTTTCGATCTCGCAATCATCACCTTCGAATTCGCCCTCGGAAAAAGCGAGCGGTACGCAACCCGTCGAGCGACTTCTTAGGGATCTCGATGCCCAATGGGCAAAAGCTGCAGCAGCTAAAGATGTCGAGCAGACAATCGGCTACTATTCGGATGACGCGATCGTGCTCCCTCCAAACGCGACGAGCGCAGCGACGAAGGAGGCGATTCGAAACGTCTGGAAAGACATGTTCGCCAGCCCCGGCCTTGTCATCAGTTGGCAACCGACCAGAGTGCAGGTCGGCAAATCCGGCGAGATGGCCTGGGTGCGCGGCACGTACGAATTGACGATGAACGACGCGAGCGGTAAGCCGATTGACGATCGCGGGAAATACCTTGAGGTCTGGGAAAAGCAAACTGATGGAAATTGGAAATGTGCCGCCGACATGTGGAATTCCGATCTCGCAGCTTCGGCGGCGGCGCCTGCTGAGAAAAAATAGCCGCTTCTGTACGTCAATTTACTGGACGTTAAGAGCGTCGCCTTTACTCAAAAGCGAACACATCTAAATGAACTGGGCAATGCTCACAGCCATCGGGCAACTCGCTACGGTCTTTATCGGAGTTCCTTCGATCATTTACTTCGCTATCCAGTTACGTGAGCAGACCAGGGAACGCCGTCAGTCGGCTGTGAATGCTCTCACTGTGCAATGGGGTGAGCTAACCAAGGCGTTGCACGAAAATCCGGAATTTACGGCGCTTTTTCTGCGCGGCGTTCAGTCGTTCCATGATCTCGATGCCGTGTCCAAGCTCCGCTTCAGCGCATTTCAAAACCGTTTCTTCAAAAACTTCGAGGGAATGTACTACTCGCGCCAAGAAGGCATTCTTACTACAGATCTATGGAATGAGATCGAGCGGACGATGAGCGACTTCCTGGCGTATGATGGCGTGCGTCAATGGTGGGAAACGCGAAAACACTGGCACACGGAAGCGTTTGTTCGTGTCGTAGATGCGATGATAGCCAGGGTCGAGAAGCCGACGGCCTATTCGACTTATGACCTGAAGCAGGTCGTGCTGCCTAAAGACAGCTAATGAGCGACACTCGAGAATGGCCTCGAATTGCAGTCGTAGGCGCGGGCGCGGTAGGTGGGTATTTCGGCGGAATGTTTGCTCGCGCGGGCGCGCCGACTGTTTTTATCGGGCGAAAACACTTCGCTAACGCAGTTAACTCGAAAGGCCTTGTTCTCGATAAATTGCAAGGCCAGGAGCGAATCAGGGCCACGGCGACAGTCGAGATGAGCGCGGTTCGAGATTGTTCGCTCATCCTTTTCTGCGTCAAAGCCAACGACACGTCAGCGACTGCGACACAAATGGCTCCATTCGTTAGGCCAGATGCCACAGTAGTTTGCTTGCAAAACGGCGTCGATAATGCGGATCAAGTTCGCGCTGCCGCGAACGTGGCGGCTTTGCCAGCTGCCGTTTACGTCGCGGTATCGGTGCCTGAATCCGGTCGCGTGAAACATCTCGCACGTGGTGATTTGATCATAGGACCGCGGTCCGAACGAACAACCCAGCTGGCAGACCTTTTCGGTCGCGCCGGCATTCCGTGCCGAGTGTCCGATAACATCGAAGGCGAACTTTGGCTGAAGCTCCTGCGTAATTGCGCACTGAACGCGATCTCCGCGTTGGGACACGTCCGTTACGGCCAAATCGTGCAAAGTGACGATGCAAAAGAACTGATGGAACAGATTGTGGACGAAGTGCTGGCCGTGGCTCTCGCGGCTGACGTCGTTTTGCCGGGCGTTGATGATCGCAAATCCGGAATGGCGGCGGCAATGGAGCTCGCCACACAAATGGCGGACGCGTTTTCTTCAACCGCGCAGGATTTGAATCGCCACCAGCCAACGGAGATCGATGCACTCAACGGCTACATTTCACGTCGAGGGACGGAGCTTGGGATCCCCGTGCCGGTGAATCACACATTGTTCACGCTTGTGAAATTGGCTGAAGTGGCCAAGTCTGGCTACGTCATTCAATAGAAATCATGACTTCATTTACTCCACATACGCGCGACCCCATCCAAGTGCTCCCAGGATACGGAAAGCTGATCTTGATGATAATCATGTTCTCGTTAGGCACCGCGACGAATGACTTGAATGCCTCTCCGGAGGAAGACGTAAAGACTGTGGCCGCCTTGGATACGAAATATCAAGCCGCAGTTAAGTCCAACGATGCTGCTACGATGGATCAAATTTTAGCGGACGACTTTGTCCTCGTGACCGGGCGCGGCAAGGTTTCCAGCAAAGCCGATCTGATTGAATCAGCTCGAAAGAAGGAAGTCACCTACGAACGTCAGGACGAAGAACCTGGAACACAGAAAGTAAGAGTGTGGGGCGATACGGCAGTCGTGACTGCCCTCCTTTGGATCAAGGGGGTGCAGGGAGGCAAATCAATCGATTACAAACTGTGGTTTAGCGACACGTATGTCCGCACTCCAACGGGCTGGCGTTATGTCTTCGGGCAAGCTTCTCTACCCTTACCGAAAACGGAGTCCAATTAGGATCATGCATTAGGGGAGCGCATCCGATCAAGCAGTTCAGAATGGTACGCTATATCGAGATGAACAAATAATCGCCGACCTTTCATGTTATTGGGGGAATTACAACCAACCTCGGAAGCTTCAACGAAAAGAAGCTATGATCCATTGTTCTGTAGCACATAAATACAGACTGCTAATTGTCTTAACGGTTATACTGACGGTCGGCATCATTGTTCCGCAGCGTTCATTATCACGGGCGGGCGAACAACAAAGTGTCATTCATCAGCTACGGATCTACGAAATATTTGATAACAATAAAAAAGCGTTTCATGACCGATTTCGAGATCATGCCATGCGCATCATGGCCAAGTATGACTTCAAGATAGTTGGCACCTGGGAATCGAAAAAAGACAATCGAACCGAGTTCGTTTATCTGCTTGAATGGCCTGACAGGGAAACCATGGCCGATCGTTGGGAGAAATTCCTGCGGGACGAGGAATGGATTAAGATCAAGAAGGAGACGGGTGAAATGTCCGGCCCTCTCGTCGGCGAGATACAGGATCGCACCTTGTATCTGACGGACTATTCACCCCGTAAGGCGTTGGCAAAATGAGGCTGGCCGTCGCAATGGCTGGCTGTTCCTCAGCCGAGTAAAATTGCCTCGAAAATTTTTGCAAAAAAAGACTTGCATGTGCAATAGTGATGTAGTTGACTATATCACTATATGAGACGCAGCGCGCAATCGAAGCCGGTCCGCTCGCGCTCGGCAAAAGCGCTGTCTGGAGCACCGAATGAATCGTGAATGGAATGACACTCAACCAATCTATCGCCAACTTCGCGATCGGGGCGTGCATATGATTCTCGATGGCGTGCTCCATGAAGGCGATCCGTTGCCATCGGTGCGCACTGTGGCAGCCGAGTTCCGCGTCAATCCGCTTACTGTGCTGAAAGCCTATCAGGAATTGGTCGATGAGGATCTGGTCGAGATGAAGCGTGGTCTCGGCATGTTCGTCAAACCGGGTGCGCGTGATCAGTTGCTGAAAGGCGAACGGCAAAAATTTCTAACCGACGAATGGCCGCGGATCGCGGAAAAGATCGAGAGGCTCGGTCTCACACAAAGAGAGCTGGATGCTGCAGCGGCGCGCCGCTCATCATCGAAAAAACGTTAATGCCATGGCGACGATAGACGCACGCGGTCTTCGCAAGACGTTCGGCACGACTGTAGCCCTGGACGGAATCGACTTGCATGTCGAAGAAGGTCGCATCCTCGGAATGATCGGTCCGAATGGCGCAGGCAAGACAACTGCGCTCAATGCTATTCTCGGGCTCACCTCATACGACGGAGAATTGAAAGTGCTCGGTCGTGATCCGTGGACGAACCGCGACGGGCTCATGCGCGACGTCTCGTTCATTGCCGATGTGGCGGTGTTGCCGCGCTGGATTCGCGTCTCACAATTGCTCGATTACCTCGCCGGCGTGCACCCGCGATTCGATCGCGCCAAGGCTGAAAAGTTTCTGGCAAGAACAACGATCAAACGCACGAGCAAGGTGAGGGAACTATCGAAAGGAATGGTGGCGCAGTTGCATCTCGCGATCGTGATGGCAATCGACGCGCGCTTGCTCGTGCTCGATGAGCCCACACTTGGCCTGGACATTTTATATCGCAAACAGTTTTACGACACCCTGCTAAACGATTACTTCGATCGCAGTCGCACGATTATCGTGACAACACATCAGGTGGAAGAGGTCCAGGACGTTTTGACGGACCTCATGTTCATCGACCGTGGCCTGATCGTGCTCGAGTGCAGCATGGAAGAATTCGACTCGCGTTACCTGGAAGTGATGGTGAATCCCGAACACCTCGCCGCCGCACGCGCCCTCAAACCGATGCACGAACGACCGGTTTTCGGGCGCAGCGTGCTGTTATTCGATGGCGTTGACCGCGACCAACTCGAAACGATGGGCGAGGTGCGCCGCCCGAGCATTGCCGATCTGTTCGTCGCCGTGATGAGTAAC
>Ga0193735_1000725_pt1 | contig 10502 bp, 8 predicted proteins | sample U1m2metaG_FD_145080 | JGI IMG/M metagenome (GOLD analysis project Ga0193735, IMG submission 145080) | Soil microbial communities from a riparian zone of the East river system, Colorado, United States - U1m2 | ecosystem: Environmental > Terrestrial > Soil > Riparian zone | place: USA: East River... | reverse complement strand
TGGTGACTCGAATCGCCTGGTGGAAGCCCTCGCCCTGGGCGTCGCCGTAATCGCCGCGAGTCTGCTGATTTTTGGTGGCGCCGTAGGGATCCCGACACCGACGGGAAGGGTCGCGCAGGCGTATATGTTTTTTCCACTGCTCATCTGGGCGGCGCTCCGGTTCGGCCAGCGAGGGGCGATAACCACCGCTTTCACTGTCTCGGTGATAGCGGTATGGGGTACCGCGCTCGGACATGGTCCGTTCGTCAGGCCGGAACTGCACCAGAGTCTGATTGCTCTTCAGGCTTTCATGGGGGTCGCGGCAGCGACCATTCTCGTTCTGGGTGCGAGCATCTCCGAGAGGCGCCGGGCGGAAGAGGAGATGCGGCTTGCCCACACACGTGCCGCGGAGGCGAACCGTGCCAAGGCGGAGTTCCTGGCGGTGATGAGCCACGAGCTCCGGACCCCCCTCAACGCCATTTCAGGCTACGTCGATTTGTTATCGCTCGGCGTGGATGGAAAGCTCACAGAGAAACAGCACGCGTCCCTTTCTCGGATTCAACTCAGCCAGCAGCACCTGTTGTCGCTGATCGATGATGTACTGAGCTTCGCCAAGATCGAAGCTGGCAGGCTCAGTGTCGACGTGCGTAGCGTGGCCATTCATGGGGTGGTCGAAAGCCTGGAGGCCCTCGTCCGCCCGGAACTCGAGAGAAAGGAGCTCGTTTTCTCATATGAACCCAACAATGATGCGCTCTGGGCCCGCGCCGATCCGGAAAAGCTTCGGCAGATCCTGCTCAACTTCCTCGCCAACGCAATAAAGTTTACCCCGCAAGGAGGGCGCATCCAGGTTGGCGCCGACCGTTACGAGGAGTTCGTCAGGATCTGGGTGAGTGACACGGGAATAGGAATCCCCAGCGATATGATCGCGCATGTATTCGAGCCCTTTTTTCAGGTAGAGCAGGGTACCACCAGGCGCTATCCAGGAATCGGACTCGGATTGGCAATTGCGCGAGACCTGGCAAACGCTATGAACGGGGAGGTCCGACTGGAGAGTACGGCCGGAAAAGGAACCACGATTTCACTTCTATTGCCTGCCGGTTGAACGAGGGGCAGTAGATGGCTTTGATGCACACGCATCAGAGAAAATGACAGTCGCGAAGCAGACCAACGCAGACGCACCCGCAACGCGTCGCAGATAGAATCCAGCCATGCCGCCCTCGTAGGATTACCGTTCAAGGTGCATCTTACGGCAATGAAAGCACGAACGCTAATCGCCACTTTATCGCTCGCAAGTTCATTGGGCGCGCCCCTCCACGCGCAGGCGAAACAAAGCGCACCACCTCCACAACCCATCCCCACCGCTGCGCCGATCGAGGCGGGCTCCGGCCTCACGGTGTATCTGCTCACGTTCGGATGGGGCGACGTGGTATGGGAACGGTTCGGCCACAACGCGATCTGGATCAAGGACGCCGCTCACGGCACGAACATGACCTACAACTGGGGGATGTTCGACTTCAATCAGCCGCGCTTCGTCTGGCGGTTCGTTACCGGCGACACCCGCTACTGGATGGAGCCAATCGACTACAATTCGATGGTCACGTACTACAAGCAGCACAATCGGTCGATCCTCGCGCAGGAACTCAATCTCACTCCGGCCCAGCGATTGAAGCTCCAGCAGTTCGTCCAGTGGAACGCACTTCCGGAGAACAAGTTCTATCGCTACGACTACTATCGGGACAACTGCTCGACGCGCCTGCGCGATGCCATCGATCACGCGTTGAGCGGCCAGCTCCAGACATCTACCGTGTCGAGAATGACGACGGGCACGTACCGCTGGCACACGCAGCGCCTCATGACGGGCGACATCCCGCTCTACACCGGCGTCACTCTCGCGCTCGGCCATCCCGCCGACAAGCCGCTCTCGATGTGGGAAGAGATGTTCCTGCCGGTTCGTATGGCCAACGACCTGCGAACTGTCAACATCGCTGACAGTCTCGGCTCGCAGATTCCCCTGATCAGATCCGAGACGGCGATATTCACCGCCGGTCGTCCTCCGGAGCCGGCGGCGCCGCCCTACTATCTCCCGCTGTTCGTCGCCGTCGGAATCATCTTCGCCGCGGTGCTGGTCCTGCTGGTGAGAAGCGCGGAGGGAGGCCAACGCCTGTCCATGTTTGCGGCGACCGCTCTCGCCACGTTGTGGAGTCTCATCGCCGGTGTTGGCGGGCTCGCGCTGTTGTTCGCCTGGTTCTTCACGAGGCACTACTTCATGGGCCGGAACGAAAACCTGATGCACTTCGATCCGCTCTCGATCGTGCTGGTCGTACTGATACCGCTCTCGATTTACGGGAGGCGGGGAGTTTCCAGAGCGATAAGGTTCGCCGGGTTCATCGCGCTACTCTCCCTGTTTGGATTCGTCGCCCAGGGAATTCCATCCTTCGATCAGAAGAACGGAGAGATCATCGCGGTCGCGCTTCCGATCAACCTGGCCGTGTGGTGGACGGTTTTCCGTCTAACTGCCTACAGGCGGACTTCCTTGCCCTCTTCCGCCGCCTTGTAGATCGCTTCCATCAGCTTGATCACGATGAGCTGATCGTCGGGCGGGTCGTACGGAGTCGTCTCATTCACTACCGCGATGAAATGGGCGAGCTCCGCCCGATACGATTGCAGGAACACGCTCTCGCGCGCGGCAGCGCCACTCGGCGAGACATCGGTCGGCTTGCCATTCAGCATCTTCACCACGCGTAAAGGAGCGAGGCGAGCGCTCCCGCGACCGGTGAGCGCCTCGAACCACCAGCGCTCCTCCTGTCCGACGTAAGACCATGAGACGTCGAAGCTGAAGCTCAACCCGCCGGCGCACTCGACGTGCACTATCATTGAGTCCTCGACGCTGCCCGCGCTTCGAGAGCGATCCATGTGCGCAGTCACTCGGACAGGCTCCGGGAAATCCGCGACCCAAAGCGCAAGATCCACGAGCGGATAACCGTGCTCGAAGAATGCTCCTCCACCTGCCTCGGGCCGCCTGAATCGCCACCCGGTGCGGGTGGTCGCGAACTGATACTGACCCGCCCGGACACCGATGAGACGTCCCAGCTCTCCGCCCTGCAGGAAGCGATACAGTTGCTGCACATCACTTCGGAAGCGGTGGTTGTTGCCGACTACGACTTTTTTCCCCGCCTGCTTCGCGGCGGCGAGAATGCGCTCGACGCCGCGCGACGTCAGCGACAGGGGCCTCTCGCAGAGCACATCGACCTTGGACTTGAGCGCGCGCAGAACGTGGGGTTCGTGCAGGTGATTGGGCGTTGCGATGACGACAGCGTCGACCTGATCGAGCTCGAGGAGATCTTCGATGTCGGTGAACACGTCGGGAATCTTCAGACGCTCGGCTATCGCGCTCGCCTTGGGTCCGTCGTTGTCGCAGAGTGCGACGAGCTCCGCGCCCTTGAGCTTGGATAGGACGGGAAGGTGCGCGAGCTGAGCGATCGCGCCCGCGCCAACGAGGCCGAGGCGGACGGGGCCCTTCGCTTTCAGCTCCTTGTTGCTAACCGGCGATTCGGCCAATCGTCGTCCCCGGGTAATAGGTTTCTAGAATCGTACGATAATTCTGCCCGGCGCGCGCGCGCCCGATAGCGCCCCACTGGCACATCCCGATTCCGTGGCCGTAACCGCGGCCACTCACGGTGAGGCTCGATACTTCCCCGCCGCTGGTCTCCCTTGTGAATGAGAAGAAGGTGCTGTTGAGAATGGTCCCTTTGGGGTCTCTCAGCACGAATCGGATGTCGTTGCCGCGGAGAGTATAGCTTCCGCTTTCCGTTTGCACTGTGAGCGCGGCGATTCTGCCCGATGGGGTTCGTCCCTGTTCCCTGATGTCGGTGATCTTCCCGAGTCCGTTTTTTGGCGCTTTGGTATACGCGGCGAGGTATTTCTCCATCACCGCTCGAAGCCCCGCGGCATCGTAGCTCTGTGTCCAGCTAAACCGGGGCGAAGAATCGCAGTAGAAATTATTGGTTCCCGGAATTCGGTCACTCACGGGACGAAGATACGGCTGGTCCGGCTGATCGTACCAGACCTCGCTCACGGCAGCGGTACTGCCGCCGCAAGTCGAGTGATACGGAGTGGTGATCGGCTGGCCGTTGTAAAGCACGACCACGTCGCGCGTCGTCATAATCGCAGTGTCGGCCTGAGGCTTCTCGGCGTCGACTCCTCCGTACACCTGGTCTTGAACAGTGGCGTACATGTCGAAGGCGCGGGAGTTAGTGAGGTGTTTGTAAGCGTAGGTCCGAGCGGCGACCGCCTGGGCTTGTACCGCCGCGAATTCAGCCGCGGTGCGATTCCCGATCTCGAGTGGAACAACGCCGCGCAGGTAGGAATCCATCGGCAAGCTGTTCACGACGAGAAATCCAGAGTCGGTTTGAGAGATAACGAATTCCCCCCTGTACTTCTTCCCGTTCCAAATCAGGACGGAAGCACCGAGCGGTTTGACGAACGTTACCGTTCGCATCGCAGGGGCAATCTGAAGTATGCGTACACTATCGAAAGGCAACGGAAACTCCGCTCCCCCGTTCAACGACTGAACGATATCCGACCTAGTCACCTGCCAGGGACCGGTCGCTGAAATCGTTCCGCTTTTCGCCGAAGTTTCGATTGCGATCCGAACCTCCTGTTCGGCACCACTTTTGAGCGGGCCGCGCACGACCGGAACGTTGCCCGCTCCGCCTCCCCGCGGAGGCGACAGAGAAACGCACGCGGCGATTCCGAGGACAGCCGCCAATCCGATCCACGTCCGCGAAGAAACTCTCGAACACGCTCTACGCAATGGCTTGCTCCAATGCGGACCCCATTTTTTCCAGCGCGCTCGCGACCTCAGCGTCGCCGTGCGCCGCTGACATGAAGCAGGCTTCGAATGCTGATGGCGCCAGATAAACTCCTCGATCCAGTGCGGCGTGAAAAAAGCGCCGAAAGAGATTCACATCAGACGCTTTCGCGTCCGTGAAATTACGGACGGGGCTTGAGCTGAAAAAGAATCCCCACATCGATCCCGCGCACCCGGCCGTGAACGGAACGCCGAGGCCAGCCGCGATCCTTTGCAAGCCTCCGACCAGCGCGGTTGTCCGTTTCTCTATCTTCGCGTGTAGCGCGGGCGTCAGCGCCGTGAGAGTGGCAATCCCCGCGGCCATCGCCAAAGGATTTCCGGAGAGTGTACCGGCCTGGTAGACCGCACCGGACGGCGCGACACGCTCCATGATGTCACGGCGACCTCCGTAAACGGCGACCGGCAATCCGCCACCGATGACTTTGCCGAGCGTCGTGAGATCGGCGGTGACTCCAAAGCGCTCCTTTGCACCGCCCGGCGCAATCCGGAAACCGGTCATTACCTCGTCGAAGATGAGAAGAGCGCCAGAGCTGTCGGCGAGTGCCCGCAATCCTTGCAGGTACCCCGGATCCGGCGGGATGAAACCCGCGTTCCCTACAACAGGCTCGACGATGATTGCCGCGACTCCGCGCGGGTTGTCGCGCAAGAGTTTCGCGGCGGCATCGAGATCGTTGAACGGCGCTGTCAGCGTAAGGGCCGCGAGCTCGGCCGGGACTCCCGGCGAATCAGGCAAACCCAGCGTCGCCACACCAGAGCCGGCATGAACCAGAAACGAATCGGCATGGCCGTGATAACAGCCATCGAATTTGAGGATTGCGTCGCGACCTGTGAACGCGCGCGCCAGTCTCACCGCGCTCATCGTTGCTTCGGTGCCGCTCGAGACGAAGCGCATCATCTCGATGTGCGGCATCCGTTGCCGAATCAGTTCGCCGAGCTGAACCTCGAGCTCGGTGGGCATTCCGAAGCTGGTTCCATGCTGCATCGCCCCAGCGAGCGCGTCGAGTACGATCGGCGCGGCGTGTCCGAGCACGAGCGGACCCCAGGAGAGGACGAAATCAATGTATTCCCTGCCGTCAGCGTCCCAGATCCGGGCGCCTTCGCCACGAGCGGCGACGACTGGCTCCCCTCCGACGCCGCGAAAGGCGCGCACAGGAGAGTTCACTCCACCGGGAAAGAGCTCGCGCGCACGCGCCATCACCTCGGCGGATCGCACGCTAGCGGCCGTAGCTTCCTATCGTCACCTGCTTGATGGGAAGCTGGCGGGACACACGTTGCACTCTGGGAGCACCAGCGGGCAGGACGACGCGAATCACCGACGCCTGAAAGTCGTAATCATCTACGACTTCTTCGACCGCAACCTCGACCATTGTGCCCGGCGGCAACGCCTCGTCGATCTGCGTAACCCCATCGATGTCGTCGGCCTGCCAAGGCAGCCGCGCCTGCGATGTGCCGCGGTCTTGATCCGACCGATCCACGAGCGCCAGCGCCGTGCAGCCGGTTCGCGACTCGTATTTCTCGGCGGTGATCGCGCGCTGAAGTTCGGTCAGTCTTTCCAGCCGCTCACGCTTCACTGTCTCGTGCACATCGTCCGGGTACTGTGTCGCTCGCGTTCCTTCCTGGGGAGAATATGTGAACGCGCCCACTCGCTCGAACTTCATCTCCTCGAGAAACTCGAGCAGCTCTTCGAATTGTGCCTCGGTCTCGCCTGGAAAACCGACGATGCACGTAGTGCGGATCGCGACGTCGGGGACGGCGTCGCGGAATTTCTTCACGCGCTCGCGAATGCTGTGCTTTCTCTCCGGCCGCCGCATGCGCGCGAGGACCAAATCGGAGCCGTGCTGAATCGGCATATCGAGATAAGGCAGCACGCGGTTCTCACGGGCGACGACATCGAGCAAACGGTCGGTGATACCGGCAGAATAGAGATAGAGCATCCGAACCCACGGTATCGATGTTTCGGCGACGAGCGCTTCCAGCAGCTCGGGCAGGTTGACTCCGTCGCGCCGGTCGCGTCCGTAGTGCGCCAGATCCTGGGCAACGAGATTGATCTCGCGCGCGCCCTGGAGCTCGAGTAGCTGCGCCTCGCGTACTACCTCGTCGAGCGCGAACGAGCGGTGCTTTCCGCGCATGAGCGGAATAGCGCAGAACGCGCAGCCGTGGTCGCAGCCTTCGCTGATCTTCATGTAGCGGACGTGCGGCAAGTCGCCCGTGTAGAGGCGAACTCCGGGGTGCAGCTCCTCGCTCATTTCGCCAAGCAAACCTCGCTCGACAAGCTCCGGCACTAGCCGCTGCATCTCGGAGGAGCCGAGGAAGAGATCGACTTCCGGAAGTACATCGGCGAGCTCAGACTTGTGGCGCTCGATCATGCAGCCGACTGCAACGACAGCCTGGCAACGTCCCTTCGTCTTGAAACGTGCCGCTTCGATCATCGCGTCGATCGATTCTTTTTTGGCCGCGTCGATGAAGCCGCACGTATTGACGATGATGACTTCGGCTTCGGCGAGATCCGCAGTGTACTCGGCGGAATAATCGGACAGCTGCGCGAGGTATCGTTCGCTGTCGACGGTGTTCTTGTCGCAGCCGAGTGTGATGATGCCGACCTTCATCCTAGAGCGCGGAAACGGAGTCGAGCAGGCGCGGCGTCAACGGTAGTTCCCGAATTTGAGCTCGACGCCGAAGTCCTTGCCGCGAAGGAGCGCCATCGCTTCCTGGAGATCGTCGCGCGACGGAGAGGTAACGCGCACCTGGTCGCCCTGGATCGCCGCCTGGACCTTCTTCAGCTTGGCCTCTTTGATCGCCGCCGCGACTTTCTTTGCCGTGTCACCATCGAGCGCCAATTTGAGGGCGATATCGCGGCGCACCGTATCGCCGCCAGCGGGTTTGACCTCCCCGGGATCGAGGTTCTTAACGGAGACGCCGCGCTTTATGAGCTTGGTCTGAAGGGCGTCCCAGAGCGCCTGCATTTTGTAGTCGTTCTCGGCGGTGAGGGCGATCTTCCCCTCGGTACGATTGAGCTCGATGGAAGCCGGTGATCCCTTGAAGTCGTAACGCTGGGAAATCTCCTTCTGCGCCTGATTGACGGCGTTGTCGACCTCCTGGAGGTCGACGCCGGTCGTGACGTCGAATGAAGCCTGTTGTGCCATGGGGGAAATCTAATTGGAGGATGGAAACGCTTCTTCTGACTCGACGAGGTCAACGTTTTGTAAAAAAAGCAGGACACCAAAAAGAAAACATTGACAGGCGAGGAAATGATTCACATGTTTGCGCCTCTTTTCCGCGCCCATGCTCCCGCCCGAGCAAGGTACTGCTGAGCTCCGTACATTATGCTACACCCATCTCCCCCTTTCCAGGAACTGCCCATGCACCCTCAGATCAAAGTAGGAGCGTTGCTTGCCGCGATTACGCTGGCGGCATGTACGGAAAGCCCGGTCGACACTCCGCGAAAACTACTCGCCGCGTTCGGCCCCAAGAGCGTGCAGGCGTCCACCGAATGGGCTCCATTGACTCTCTCCACGGCGGACGTCCTCGAGCCTTTCCAACTGAACGGCGTGGTCGACCAAAACGACTACGTGTCGAAGGACAAAGCACCAGCGAACATGGGCAACGACAGGCCGGAGCACATCAAGTATTGGGGCGGCCGATTAATCCTGCAGCAGAAAGTCGTCTCCGTCTATTACGCACCGTCCCCCATCTATAACGGTGGTCCAGCGGCAGGCACGACTGGTACCGGAGCGGCAGATGGTTCGTTGGTCGGTTTTTATCTGAGGAATATGGGCGGCTCCGCCCGCTGGAACGTCAACACGACGTACTCACAGACGATCGACAAGACCGAGAGCTTCGTCCAGAACACGATGAACTATTCGGGATTCTGGGCTACCCCGACAGGCCCGACCTCTGGAGCGACCGTGAGCACCGGCCAAATGGTCGGACTCATAGAGACTGGGTTCAACAGCGGAAAGCTGACCTACGACCCGAACACGCTATATGTAATCTTCACGGGTTCCGGAGTGAACCTGGGCGGCGGCTTCTCGCATGATAACCTGCAGTATTGTGCGTTTCATGGAGCCTACAGGCGCGCCAATGGTACATTCGTGCAGATTTCGGCTATGCCTTACGACGCTGATTTCACTCCCGCGCATCGAGCCGCCGGCAACTTCATCTGCGTGCCGCAGGACGGAGCCCCCAACGGCGATGTCGGCGCTGACGGAATCGTGAGCGCGCTCCAGCACGAGACCGAGGAGACGACGACGGATCCGGGAATCGTCTCGTTCGCCGGCTGGTACGACATCCACGGGTTTGAATCATCCGACAAGTGCGCGTACATCTACGGACCCGTTTTCCGGAACACCAAAGGCTTCTTCAATATCGCCATCGGTGGAAAGCCGTTCCTGGTTCAGGGTCAGTGGCAGAGGGCGGCTAGTACTCCAGAGCGGTGCACCACAAGCCTCTAGGAGAATTGGGCAAAGTCATTTAGTGCTGATGCTGCCAAGTGTCTGAATAAGGAAAAGCCGGATTCGTTTCGAATCCGGCTTTTCCTTCATACGTCGACGCCGATTATTTCTTTGTCGCGGCTTTCTGGTACGTACCGATCACCTCTCCCGAATCAATCACGTGCCCCTTCATCGCACGCTCGACATCGGCCTTCGCCGGAGACGACAATCCGGTCAGCTGGGCGTCGAGTGCATACAGTTTGAAGAAGTAGCGATGCCTTCCAATCGGAGGGCACGGCCCGCCGTACTGCGGTTTTCCCCAATCATTCTTCCCCTGCACCGCGCTTTTGGGCAGTCCGGTTTTCGACGCGTTCTCGGGCAGTGAGGTTGTTGTTCCTGGAATATTGTAAACGACCCAGTGCACGTACACGCGCTGCGGTTTGGCAGGATCCGGTGCATCGGGGTCATCGACGATCAGCGCGAAACTCTTCGTGGCGGCCGACGCGCCTGACCAGGCGAGCGGCGGCGAAATGTCCTGCCCTTCGCAAGTGTACTTGGACGGAATCGGTCCGCCCGCCTGAAATGCAGGAGATGTGACTTTGATTGCCATGTCCTTGCTCGTTACGCGCGTTGCCTACCCGAGGAACGATTCCAGCGACCGTCTCCGCGAATTGTGCCGCAGCTTGAGCAGCGCCTTCTCCTTGATCTGACGCACTCTTTCGCGCGTGATCTGGAGCAGCGTGCCGATGTCTTCGAGCGTCATCGGATCCGCGCCATCGAGTCCGAAATAGAGGCGAAGGATCTTCGACTCACGCTCCTTTAGCGAGGACAACGATTCCTCGATCGCTTCCGACAACGCCTTCTCGAACGTGATCTCGTCCGGCGTCGGATTCATGTTGTCGGGCAGATAGTCGAGCAGGCGGTTGTCCTCGCCCGGCGTCATCGGCGCATCGAGCGAGAGGTGCACCTGCGAGATCATCATCGTCTTGGCAACTTCGTCCTCGCTGATGTCCATGCCATCGGCGATCTCGAGGTTGGTCGGCTGACGACCGAGCTCCTGTAGCAGGCTGCTCGCTCTCTTGCCGATGCGATGCAGTGTGCCGGCACGATTGAGCGGCACGCGCACGATACGCGACTGCTCCGCCAGCGCCTGTAGGATAGACTGTCGGATCCACCACACGGCGTAGGAGATGAACTTGATGCCTTTCGTCTCGTCGAACTTG
>Ga0193735_1000724_pt1 | contig 10518 bp, 8 predicted proteins | sample U1m2metaG_FD_145080 | JGI IMG/M metagenome (GOLD analysis project Ga0193735, IMG submission 145080) | Soil microbial communities from a riparian zone of the East river system, Colorado, United States - U1m2 | ecosystem: Environmental > Terrestrial > Soil > Riparian zone | place: USA: East River... | reverse complement strand
GTCCTTGGTGATCGTGGGGCTGCCGAATTTTTTGTCGAGAATCACGTTGCGACCGCTCGGGCCGAGCGTGGCCTTGACGGCCTTCGCCAGTTTCTCGATACCGCGCAGCAACGTGTGCCGCGCGTTTTCATCGAATTGTAGTTGTTTAGCTGCCATATTTTAAGTTGATAGTTGTTGGTTGAGAGTTGAGAGACGGGATTAGCCGATAATGCCGAGGATGTCGTCCTCGCGCATGATCAGATAGTTTTGATCGTCGATCTTGATTTCGGTGCCGCCGTATTTCGAGATCAGCACCTTGTCGCCCTTTTTCACCGTGAAATCGATTTTCTTTCCGTTTTCATCGATTTTGCCGGTGCCTAAAGCGACCACTTTCCCCTCTTGTGGTTTTTCCTTGGCGGTGTCGGGGATGATGATCCCGCCTTTTTTCACTTCTTGCTCTTCAAGCGGCTGCACCAGCACCCGGTCTCCGAGAGGTTTTACGTTAACTGTTGCCATAAGTTGTTATTATCACTCCTTTGGTTTGTTGTTGTGCCGGCGACTCCGAAAAATTTCCGGAGCCGTCGGCAAATTGCTCATTTCTTCTTGTCGTCGTCCACGACTTCGAACTCCGCATCGACAACGTCGCCTTCGCGCTTGCCGGCGCCTTCTTCGGCACCCGGACGCGCCCCCGCCTCAGGTCCAGCCTGCGGACCCGGTTGCGCACCGGCCTGCGATGACGCTTGTTTGTAAAGGTCGGCGCTGACTTCCTGGAACTTATTCTGCAATTCGTCGTAGGTCCGCTTCATTGCGTCGGCGTCGTTGCGATTGATCGCATCGCGCACCGCGGCAATGGCGTCTTCGACTTGCTTTTTCTTGTCGCCGGAAATCTTGTCGCCCAGTTCTTTCAATTGCTTCTCAGATTGATAGGCGAGCATGTCGGCGTTGTTCTTGATCTCGATCGCTTCCTTCGCCTTCTTGTCTTCTTCTGCGTGCGCTTCAGCTTCGCGCTGCATTTTCTGGACTTCCTCTTTCGAAAGTCCGGAGCTGCCCGTGATAGAAATCTTCTGTTCCTTCCCGGTGCCGAGATCTTTCGCCGAGACGTGCAAGATGCCGTTCGCATCGATGTCGAAGGTGACTTCGATCTGCGGAACGCCGCGCGGCGCCGGTGGAATCCCATCGAGATGGAATGTGCCGAGCGTTTTGTTGTCGCGGCTCAGCGGGCGCTCGCCCTGGAGGACTTTGATCTCCACACCCGGCTGATTGTCGCTATATGTCGAAAAGATCTGCGATTTGCGGGTCGGGATCGTGGTGTTGCGCGGAATCATCGACGTGGCTACGCCGCCCGCGGTTTCAATCGCGAGCGTCAACGGCGTCACATCGAGAAGCAGCACGTCTTTGACTTCGCCTTTAAGGACGCCGCCCTGGATGGCTGCGCCGACTGCAACCACTTCGTCTGGATTCACACCCTTGTGTGGTTCCTTGCCAATTAGATCGCGCGCGACCTGCTGCACTTTCGGCATGCGCGTCATGCCGCCGACGAGCACCAGCTCGTTGATGTCCTTTTCAGTGACCTGTGCGTCCTTGAGACATGCCTTCACAGGTGGAACGGTTCGCTGAACCAGATCATCCGTGAGCTGTTCCAGCTTTGCGCGGGTCAGTTTTTTCTGAATGTGCTTCGGCCCGCTCGCGTCCGCTGTGACGAACGGCAGGTTAATCTCGTATTCCTGCGAGCTCGACAGCGCGATCTTCGCTTTTTCAGCTTCTTCTTTGATTCGCTGGATCGCGTCCGGCTGCTTGGTCAGATCGATGCCGGTGTCTTTTTTGAATTCGTTGACGATCCAATCCATGATCTTCGCATCCCAATCGTCACCGCCGAGGTGCGTGTCACCGTTGGTCGCTTTTACTTCGAAAACGCCGTCACCGATCTCCAGAACGGAGATATCGAACGTGCCGCCACCCAAATCGTAAACGGCAATCTCCTCGTCCTTCTTCTTGTCGAGGCCGTATGCGAGCGACGCTGCCGTCGGCTCATTGATAATGCGCAAAACTTCGAGGCCCGCGATTTTGCCCGCGTCCTTTGTGGCATTGCGCTGCGAGTCGTTGAAATACGCCGGCACAGTAATGATCGCCTGCGTGATTTTTTCGCCCAGCTTCGCTTCCGCGTCGGCTTTGAGTTTCGACAAAATCATCGCCGAAATTTCCGGCGGCGAAAATGTCTTTGACTGGCCGTTCACTTCCACTTGCACGTGGGCGTCGCCATTAGCGGCCTTCACAATCTTGTAAGGCACGCGTTTCTGTTCTTCATGCACTTCATCGAACTTGCGTCCCATGAAGCGCTTGATGGAAGAAACCGTGTTCTGCGGATTGGTCACCGCCTGACGCTTCGCGGCCTGGCCGACTAATCGCTCCCCGCTTTTCGTAAACGCGACGATCGACGGCGTCGTGCGTGCGCCTTCGCTATTTTCCAAAACTACCGGGTCGCCACCCTCCATCACGGCCATGCAGGAGTTAGTGGTGCCCAAATCGATACCTAAAACTTTAGCCATAATTGAAAATTCCTTTCTGATTCCGAGTTCGCCAACGAACGGAATCGCCGTGGCGAGACTCTTGATTAAGCTTCTGATTCTCTAGCAAGCCTTGGGCCAGTTAGCTTGCCGAAGCTTAAGCTGTTCTTTACGAGTGATTACCATCAAATAAGGGCTCGCGAACTTTACTTAGACTGGGCCAATTCGGCTCGATTCCAGCCTTGTTCCATTGGCAGTCGCGTCAATGAGGCGCACTTCCTGCAGCAAATGCGGATTGCTCGTCCGCTTGGTCGTCGGAACTGTAGCGTCGCCTATCTCAACAGCGTAAACACCTGCGTATACGAACCCTCTGCATTTCGCGTACTGGTCAATTGGCCACGCGCACCCATGTACTTTCCGGTTCCTCCCAATATCGCCCGCACGACGGGTTGACCCGCATCAAATTCGGCGGCGTTTCCCGGATAGTCAGGAACGCCCATAACGACAATCTGATCCTCACGATTGCTAAATGTAAAAATGAGAAGCGTTGCGCGCTGCTCCAAGTTTGGCTTCGCGCTAGTCGCCGGTTTAATCAACGTCTTCGAGCCAAAAACCTCGCCAATCACCCGATCACCGGGGCTAGAGCGTAACGGAGCAGAAAAATAATACACGTCGCCCGGACTGTTTCCTGGCGGGCCGAGATCAACTGGATTCAACGTCGGTGCGTCTTGATTAATTGTAAGAGTTTCGGTGGAAGGATTCGTGGAATGCGGACCACACGCTGCCATCAAACTGGAAACGAGCAGCGCAGCCGATGCCATCATTCTCCGCGTAATAATGAGCGTCATTGTTCAACTCCTTCGAAAAATAAAACTGCGTTTGTGCGAACTGCGTTCACCAAAACTTGGTTCTACGGTCGGATCTCGCAATCACAAAATGTACGGAGCAGCAGCTCTTTTCCGCAGTAGCTCGTCGCAGCTGCGGAGATTGCGTGCGAGATAAAGAGAAATTCTGTTTCACGAAAGCGCGCTCCACGATAAAATTTCCACGTGCGACAGTACCACGATCTACTTCGGCTCGTACTCGAGAAAGGTCAGCCGCGAACGGATCGCACAGGCACGGGAACGTTATCTGTCTTTGGTGCGCAGACACGATTTGATTTGCGCACGGATGGGCCGGGATTCCCGCTGCTCACGACAAAAAAGCTGCACATCAAGTCGATCGTTTACGAGCTGCTCTGGTTTTTGCGCGGTGATACGAATGTTCGTTATCTAAACGAACACGGTGTGACGATCTGGGATGAGTGGGCTGATGAAACCGGCGATCTCGGTCGCGTCTATGGTGCGCAATGGCGGGACTGGCGCGGTGCAAACAACGTGCGCGTGGACCAAATCGAGAATCTGATAACGCAAATCAAATCAAATCCGCAGAGCCGCCGCCTCATAGTGAGCGCGTGGAATCCCGCCGAGATCGACAAGATGGCGCTGCCACCGTGTCATCTGCTTTTCCAGTTTTACGTGCAGGACGGCGAGCTCAGTTGCCAGCTTTATCAGCGAAGCGCCGATCTGTTTCTTGGCGTCCCGTTCAACATCGCCTCATATTCACTGCTTACGATGATGGTAGCGCAGGCCGTCGATCTTACGCCGGGCGATTTCGTGCACACCTTTGGCGATCTGCATCTTTACAAAAACCACCTCGAACAAGCGCGCGAACAGCTTTCGCGGGAATGTCGATCTTTGCCACGGATGAAACTGAATCCGGCCGTAAAAAACATTCACGATTTCAAGTTTGAAGATTTCGAGCTCGTCGGCTACGACCCGCATCCGTCGATCAAAGCGCCTATTGCGGTGTAGGTGAGCTGTAGAGGCAGGCATGTCGCCTGCGGAACGAATAGCGAGGCGTTATGTGTTACGGCCGCTGTTCGGGCGCGCTCTTATCAACATTATTCGCACTGGCCGTCTTCGGTCCACGTGAGAGATCAACCAAGTCAGCCAAGATGTTTAGCGCTTCGTCGCGCTCCGGATCGATCGCCGGTGTCTTTGTGTCGTCATCCGCGCCGCCAGCGCCCGCGATCAAATCTGTATCCGCATCCGAAGCAGCATCGGGATCAACTTTGGGAGCAGTGCCATTCTTCTTTGCTTCAGCCAATTTCCCGGGATACATGATCAATTGGAGATTCGGTTTATCAACCGTGTCGAGCGTCACCCGATAAATTCGCGGCTCCTCCCCATTCCGCGCCAGGCGTTCCTTCGACCGCGTTTCCTTGCGCAGTTTATCGTCCTGAAGCTCTTTCTTTCGCTGATCTTCGTTTAGCGAAATCCGATTCTCATCGAGCTTGTGACGCAAACGATCAATGTCCTCCATCACATAGTGAAATTCGGGGTCGCCCTTAACGCGTTCCTCCGACCTACGCCGCAGTTGATCGATAAACAAGGAGTGGCTGTCGGACCACTTCGAGTATCTCGCCTTCGCGACCTCGTCATAGGGCAGCGCGTTCTTTAGCGCGCCTTCGCCAAATTCCGGAAGATCGCTCAAACTCGGCAGAACAACGTCGGAAGCCACACCGTGCAGCTGCGTGGAGCCGCCTGCCACTCGATAAAATTTTTGAATCGTCAATTTCAACGCCCCGTCTTCATCGGAATGGCTGCCCAGCAGTGAAGCGAACCTGCCAATCGGAAGAATGGTCTGCACCGTCCCCTTGCCGAATGTGTTTTTGTCCCCGACGATCACGGCGCGACCATAATCCTGGAGAGCGGCCGCGAAAATTTCGCTGGCGGACGCGCTTTGCCTGCTGGTCAAGACGACCATTGGCCCGGAATAGGCGATGCCCGGATCCGGATTGGCCGAGACTCTGATGCTTCCGTTATAATCTTTTGTCTGAACGATCGGACCAGATTTCAAAAATAACCCGGTGAGCGAGAGGGCCTCCTCCAGCGAGCCGCCGCCATTTCGCCGCAGATCAATAACTAAGCCGGCGATGTTTTCTTTCTTCAGCCGTTTGAGCAATGCCAGCACGTCGCGGGTCGTGCTTTTTTGGTGCTTGTCCATGTCCGCATAAAAAGAAGGCAGCGTAAGCCATCCAAGTTTTATGGGATCGCCGTTCTCGTCTTTCCTAATAATGATGTCGGCTCGGGCTTCCTGATCCTTCAACTTAATTTCGTCGCGGACCAGCTCGACATTTTTCCGGCGCGACGGGTCTGTTGCATCCGACGGAATCACGAGCAAACGCACGTGCGTGCCTTTCTTGCCGCGGATCATCTCGACAACTTTGTCTAACCGCATCTCGCGAACATCGACGTATTCGGCCGGGCCCTGCGCCACGGCACTGATCCGGTCGCCTACCTTAAGTTTTCCATCGGTTTGCGCTGGCCCGCCAGGAACCAAGCTTTCAATTTTCGCGTAACCGTCTTCGGAACGGAGCATGGCGCCGATCCCGACGAGTGAGAGGCCCATGTTGATGCTGAAATTCTTCATGTCGGCCTTGCTCAAGTATTCCGAATGCGGGTCATATGCTTGGGCCAACGCATCGAGAAAGAGCTTCATTTGCTCGTCCTTGTCTTCCTCATGGACGTTGCGGGCGAGGCGATCGTAGCGGCGCGTAACCAGTTGCGGGGCAGGCTCAATGGGATGTTCGCTCAAATGTTCCTGTAAGAGCTCGTTGCTGATCCGACCGCGCCAGAGTTGATCGGCTTCCGCCTCATCTTTTGGCCATGACGATTTTTGACGGCTCAGCTCGACGGTCGCGTTGCTCTTAAAATCGATCGGCTGATTCAACAGCTCTTTTATTTTAGCGACACGGTCGTCCACGCGTTTGGTATAGAGAGCGTAAATTTCGTAGGCCGGTTTGAGATTTCCGAGCAGGACGTCCCCGGCCATCGAACTGGCATACTTCGCATTCAGCTCCTCAACGTCCTTCTGAGTAAAAAAGAGATGGCTGAAGTCGAGCATCTCCAGGTACGTCTGCAGGAATTTTTTCGAAACGTCCTCATTGAGCTTTTGGCGGGTGTAATGGCCCTCCTCCAGGAGGCGGCCAACCGACATGGCTACTGTTTCTCTCGAGGCCGCCATGGCTGGCGGAGCCGCGATTGTGGCCGCTAACAGGATGGCGCAAAGCGCTAATGATCGTTGCAAAGATGATCTCATCGGTGAAAAGAAGAGTTAATTACATTCGCAGATTTCAGCATGAAGCGCAAGACAACGAGACAAAGATCCGCATGTAAAGTAGAACATGAGACAATCGGCAGTCGGGAACATTCAAATATTCGTAAAAGCTCCCGGCTTCAGCTGTAGCCAAGTCACCGCAACAATCAAATCCGATGAATTACAAGCAGTTCTGCGGTGGTATTTTTGAAACAAATTGTTACCTGCTTAAAGCGCCACAGGGCTGGATTCTTTTCGACGCACCTGAGGGTTCCTGTGAATGGGTCCGCTCCCTCGGGGTTGATCTTAAACTTTTGCTTCTGACACATGGGCATGTCGATCACGTACAGGATGTCGCCAGGATTAAGCGGCAGTTTGGTTGTCCGATAGGCTGTCATCCGCTCACTGCACCGATGATTTCGGACCGGGAATTTTTTCGCAGCTTCGGTTTCGAACTGGAGATTGAGCCGGCAAAACCTGATTTTTTGATCGAAGAAACGCCCAGTCGGGAATTTCTCGGCGCACAATTCCAAGTGCTCGAAGTTCCCGGGCATTGTCCGGGCAGCCTTTGTTTCTTTTTGCCGAAGGATCGATTACTTATCGGCGGCGATGTACTTTTTGCTGGAAGCATTGGCCGTGGGGATTTACCGGGTGGAGATATCGACGTGCTAGTGCAAGAGATCAGGAAAAAATTATTCCCGCTCGGCGATGAAGTCACAGTGCTCCCAGGGCACGGGCCGCCAACGATGATCGGAACCGAGCGTCGCACTAATCCTTTCGTCGGCGCAGAGTAGCGCCAACCATTCGCGTCCTCTCGAAACTGAGACTCCGAGGTTAACCAATAACGCATAATGGAGACTTGGAGTTGAGCGACTACCGATCGAAGATCTATCGACTAATGTTCGGCCTGGCGGCGGTGTATAACGTCGCATTCGGTATCTGGGCTTGCTTCTGGCCAGGCGCTTTATTCGCGAAGTTGGAGATGGCGCCTCCTAATTATCCAAGTCTTTGGCAATGTCTGGGCATGGTCGTAGGCCTTTATGGATTGCTTTATGCCTACGCCGCCGTCCGTCTGGATCGGGCGAAGCTGATCATTGCCGTCGGACTCGCAGGAAAAATTCTCGGGCCGATTGGCATGTTCATCGCTGTTCGGTCGGGTGAATGGCCATTACGCGCTGTTACGTTGATTGTGTTCAACGACTTTATCTGGTGGCTGCCATTCGCTCTGTTTCTTCTCGATAGGACGCGTATAGGCGAGGGAGTCCGGGCGAGCGCACCGTGGATTTGCGCCATTCTCAATGCAGCTGCCGCAGTGGCGATGTTGTTCGTGCTGCGCGGCGGGACTGAGACTGTATCGAGCATAACACCACGGGCGACCTACATTGCAGGGCACGCCTTATTATGGCGCACGGGCTGGGCAGTCTGGATGATGGCAGGAATCAGTCTCGTTGGGTTCTTTGCCTGGTGGGGCGCGTGGATCTCATCACATCGGCTGGCTTTGGTTGCGCTGGCAGTCGCCTTAACGGGTCTCGTTTGTGATCTCTTTGCCGAATCGCTTCTCATCGGCTGGTTACCTCATCGAATTGATACAGTTGCTCCGTTGGCTTCTCTTCTAACCGGTGGCGCAGCAAATGGTCTCTATAGTGTCGCCGGGGCACTGCTCACTCTGTGCACCCCCGCATTGCGCGGCGCGCTGTGCGCATTGGCATGGGCAGTCTGGGCAAGCGGCTTTGCTTTAACGATCTTTACTATCTCCGGCTCTGTTTTTGGCATGGTGATTTCGACAGCCGCATTGATGACATTGCTGTGCCCGTGGGTCGCAGTATTTGGATGGCAACTTACTCGAGAAAAAACAGAGCGCGCCTGCGCTCTCGCGTTACACGCTTAGATCAGACGAGCCTGGATCGGCGAGAAGAGAAGCGAGCGGCTTGAGGTCCTCGATCTTTCCCACGATCCCGCGCAGCGAGCGTACAGCTCTCGGAATGTAATGCAGAAAATGCTCGTGTCCCCTGACCAAGCCCAGAAACCCATAAGCCCCGAGCGCCTGCATCATGCGTTGCATCGCGCATAGTTGCAGTGTCTCGTCGAACTGCCCGTTAACTCTGCGCCCGTTGTCCGTCTGTTTTTGCCGGTAGTAACCAATCAACTCAGATCGCTCTGTGGCTGAAAGCTCGACATACGGATCAAAAAGCAACGACGCCAGATCGTATTCAGCCAACCCCGGTCGCATTCCTTGAAAATCAATCAGATTAGCCTGCCCGTTCTGAATAATGATATTTTGCGACTGAAAATCTCGGTGAACCAAGGCCCTGGGCAAACTCGCGAGGCGTTTTGCGATTTCGCGCAAACTGGGAAGGGCTGCCAGCTCCTTGCGTTTTGACTCGTTAACCCCGAAAAAGCGGCCGAGGCAATTGTTGAAAAAGTATCGCTGTTCCCAGCGGTAAAGCGCGGCGTTAAACTCGGCGGGCAAATGCTCCTTCATTTCCACGCACACGGACTCCGGCAGGCGATGAAGTTTGAAAATTTCATCGAGCGCTGATTCGTAAAACGCGCGGCGAACGAGCCAGCTCTCTCGCCGATAACTGTAAAGGTCGCGCTCACCCAAATCCTCAATCCAGATGAGGCCTTCCGCCGCATCGTGAAAATAGATTTTTGGCGACCGGATTCCATGGGCCTCCAGAAATTTCGCGATCTCGACATAATGCCGATTTTCTTCGCGCTCCAGATTGTACTTAACTAGGATCAGCGTCTGGGTCGGCGAGCAACGTATCCGGTAGAATTTTCGATCGGACCCGCCTTTTTCAATCGGGCGAATTCTTACATCGGTTACATCCAGCAGCGGAAAATGCATCCGTGTTCGCCGGAGAAGAAATTCGGTCCTCATACTAGATGTCGCTGTTACGATGGATGCCGCTGACCTTTTTTTGGGAGCGGACAATACAACCATCAAGCTCACTTTTGGAAGCAATTTGTGCGTGGGGCCACAAAATTGTGTCTTCAAGGACTGCGCACGCGCCGACCTGGCAATTTTCTCCGACAACCGAGCAACCTCGCACCTGTGCGCTTGGATCAACTGTGGCTGACTTCGCGATGCGCTCAGGCCACTCCCGTGTTTTGATGTAATGAGGCATCCAATGTTCGCGCAAAATCATACGATGCACGTCGAGATACTCAGCGCGCGAACCAATATTGAACCATCTTCCGTCGTTCATTACCAGGCCGCCGATTTTGCCACCGTCGCCGATCCAATCCGCAATAATCGGAATGAATGAAATTTTTTGCTGCGGCGGGATTTGCTGGAAAATCTTCGGATTCCAAACAGCGACGTTCGCGAAATCAAGGTCGCCCGTCGTGCCGTAGCGATTGGCGATATCCACAACGCGGTGATCGCGCAGAGCCACCTCCGAAGCCAAACCTGTCTCACGCAATGCGAGCGTGACATCATTCCCGCGGCGGAAATGTTCGTCGATTAAGGGCTGCAGACTGATGTCGGTGAAGATGTCGCCGCTGTAAGTCAGGAATGGATCGCTACCGAGATACCGTTCCGCATTCTTGATTCCACCGCCCGTCTCTAGCAAATCCGGCTCGTGAACCAGCGTGACCGAATGGCCTTCATACTCATTATCGCGAAAAAAGTTTTCAAATAGTTCGGCCCGCTTGTGCGTGTTAACGATGAACCTTTTCACCCCTACGTTGATTAAATGATCGAGCGCAAAGGTGATAAGTGGCTTTTGGAAAATCGGGATGAGGGGCTTTGGTAAATCCTCTGTCAGCGGCCGCAGGCGTTTACCGACGCCAGCGGCCAACACGAATGCCTGGGTGATTTCGTTCATCAGCAGAAAAATGAGAGATTCCTCGACTTCGCTCGGAATGACAAGAAAAGCGGACGCAAACG
>Ga0193735_1000723_pt1 | contig 10520 bp, 13 predicted proteins | sample U1m2metaG_FD_145080 | JGI IMG/M metagenome (GOLD analysis project Ga0193735, IMG submission 145080) | Soil microbial communities from a riparian zone of the East river system, Colorado, United States - U1m2 | ecosystem: Environmental > Terrestrial > Soil > Riparian zone | place: USA: East River... | reverse complement strand
TCCGCCGGAGCGCGAGAACCTGCCGGACGTTTGTCGAACGTGCGATCAGTTGGAGCACGATAAAACCGTTGCGATCGTGAACTCGCCAACGTACGCGTGGCGACATCTTGGACTGGTTGAACCCGACGGCACACCGACGAGTCGGGGAATGATTTTCTCATTCTTTCACGGCGGCGAAGGTCTGGCGGTGGCGGTCGCGCTCGAAGACGAAACCTATCCGATCGACGAATTGGTTTTCGATCTGGCCAATATTCGCGCCGGTCCGCGCTTCGCCGGCGAGGACTCGCCGATGGGCGGGCGGCTCGGCATTTTGTGTCAGCGGATTTACGTCCGCGCCGATTATCCGGGTTATCTGAGTATGGGTGTTCCGGTGCAGTACGGTGCCGGCGCATCGGAGGTGGTGCGCGCGCTGGTGGCTGATCCGCGCTCCAAGCACAAGCTCACCAACGAACTGTTGCGTCACGGCGATATCGAACGCGCGCTGGTGGAGTGGCGCAGCATACTTCGCCACGTCGTCCTTGCGCCCGCCTATCCGTTGTCGCGATGGACGGAACTGAAAGCAGCGGCCGAAGAGCTGGTGGATGCTGTCGATCTTGCGACATTAGTTCCGTTGCAGCAGCGGGCTGGAGGAAGTGACGCGCCTTCATCCCGCGGTCGAGGGAGTAGGGCGGAAAGGCGACTGACGAGAGGAAACTTCAGCTCTTAGCAAGTGCCTTCGCTCGAAGTTTTTTGCTCCATTCACTGCGCAAGACTTTCATCTCCGCGCGTAACGTGACCATCCGCGGGCCGACGCCTTTGTATTTTTTCTTGATCCCGGTGACGGTTCGATTGACTGCGCCCTGGCCGACCAGGCCCTGAAGCTTTTCGTAAACGCGCAATCGCAGCATTTCTTCGCCGCCGCTGGCAGCGTTTCGTTCCCGAAGATTGAGCAGGATGATGTCGAACAAAGGTTTGAATTCAAACGAGGCCCGGGACGAAAGCACGGCCACCAATTCCTCGGTTACGTTGTCGGGCATCCGACGTGAAAAAGAAGCGCTAACGGACTTAGACATCGAAGACTATACCACAAAAGGGCGGATTTAACAGAGGACAGCCGCCTTCGCCGAGGCTACCGCGAGCCAAGGAGGACACAGGTCACAGGACAGTAATTCCTGACTTCCTGGCTTCCTGATTCGAATTTCCAGTGTTACCAAGGGATTACTTTGCGATCGCGGAGGAATTTGCCGGTTTGATTTTGAGGTGCTTCGGCGGCGAGCCAGGCAATTCCCGACGCGCCTTCTGCGACTGACACAGCCGCCGCTACAGTATTTGACGATCTTAGCCAGTCGCGATAGGACAAGGTATGGCGCATAAGTGTACTTCACCTGATTGTGAGTTTTCGCTTCCGGATAGCTATCCGCTGGATAAATGCCCATGGCATATGGTGCCTGGTCGCGGGCCGGCAAAAATTGCAGCGGCACTGGCAGTTGCCGCCGCTGGTTTAGGCGGTGGTTTTGCCTATAAAAAGTACAAGACCTATCTGCACGAGAAGCAGCTGCGCAAGGAACGCAAAGAACGTCGCCAACGCGATGCGTCCGCTTCCAAACAGGAGCAGAAAGCCCGTGCTGTTCGTAACGGAGCTGCTCCAAAGTCTCGGAAACCGCCACGCAAACGAAAGAGCGCCGCGACGAAATCGAAGCGAGCAGAGTAAGATCGGCAATCGGTGATTCGAAAGACACCGAATGCCACGTGTAGCCCTCGGCGTGTCCAAGCTCTCAAAGCCAGAGCCGCGTCACTCATGCATCATAAGCGGCTTACGATGTGGGCTGTTAGCGCGGCCCGACTACGGCGCGAACTCGTGGCGAATGCCTTGGTTCGCGAACTCAACGGCGGAGAAGACAAGCTCACGCGTGAAAAAATCCGCGCCGCAAATAGCCATCGCCTCGGTCAGGACGCGGTTTACTTCGGTAAGCGTGAGTTGTTTGCCGTTCGCCAGCCAGCCGCGGGTCCCGTCGCTCTTTCGTTTCGTGAAAAGAAAATCGTGCGGCGCTGACGGGAACAGAATGATCGGCGAATCGTCGTCGATAATGGAATGAAGTTTCGCCGGGACGCTGGCGAAATCAGTGTAAAAGCCTTTCGGGATATCGATCGCTCCCCACGTCGCAGAGACATATTGAAAAGGACCGAGGAACTGCCAGTAGCTTCTGTCGGTTGGCCAGCCCTGCTTCTGCGCTTCGTAGATCGTTACTGCTTGAACTCTGGGAGCCGCGAGAGCTTCCGGTTCAGAAGAAGGGATAATGCTGCCTGGCTCCGGCATGGGAAAAGCTCAGGTACACTGAGGTATCGCGTCCACAATGGCAAGCCGCTTTGTGGCAGTTCGCCACGGCGAATCCCGTCCTCTGGCGGACGAGACGCCCGCACCACTTGTACCCTCTACGCACGTCACTCATGCATCGTAAGTCGCTTACGATGCATGAGATTTGCCTGCGCAAACAGGATTTGCACGCGCGCCGCGCAAAGCACCCGCACCCAATCGCGCTCGACAAGCATTCAGACGAAGAGCCGCGTTACTCATCCATCGTAAGCGGCTTACGATCGGCAAGCGCTCGGACACATTCGCCGGCCGGAAATATCGATGTCATCATGAACCATGCATCGTAAGCGGCTTACGATAGATCAGATCCTCTTACGAGAGTCTTAGTAGTTTGCGGTCCCGTGGTGGCCACGGTTTTCCCGCCTTCAAAGCGGCGCGCTTCGCTTCGCGGATAGCAACCATTTGTCGCGCATGCGACTTGGTCAGTTCACGCCGGCTGGCGAGCCCACCACGCTTTCCAATCTCGGCCAGATATTCGCGCACCTTCTTTTGGGCTTCATTCATTCGCGTCCCTCTAAGGGATGGCAGGCGGCGCGCCTGCCCTACAATTCATTCGTCGGGGCAATTATGCATCATAACCGGCTTACGATGCAACAAACGAAACGGGTAGCTCGAGAAGCTTCGGCGAGGGCGCCGAAGTCCAAGTTGGACTGGCATTACGTCCTCCGAAACCGATGTCGGAAGTCAGCTAGGAACGGAGAAGCAACGCGGCACCTGGCTGCGACAGTCGGTGGTACTTCTTCACGAGATGATCGATATACGCGCTGTAGGCATCGGCGAGCGGCGCGCTTTCGATGAACAGAATGTTCTCGGCGTTGAATTGAGCGCTCCGCGAAAAATTATAAGAGCCGGTGATCACCGTATCGTCGATCACGAGAACTTTGTTGTGCATGAAATTGTGGCGCCCGGCCGGGGTGTAAGGCGTTGAGTTTTTCCCGATCAGACCGGCGCGCGCGATGATTTCCTGAAGCGCGCCGATTTTCCATCGGTTTTGCGGCACTTCCTGCCACTGCACGTAAACCTGCTCCATTTGGGTGCGATCGTAGATTCCATCCACGGCGACGCGCCCGCGACGCAACAGATTGCCGAGTTCGCCGATCAACGTGCCGGAGTTTATCAGCAAGCTGCAGATGCGAACGCGGCGCTGCGCTGCTCGCACGCGTCTTGCGATCTCTGAATCGATTTCCAAACCGCAGCCCGGCGAAAACATTACACGCGCGTTAGCTGATTGATTTGAAAACGTGAGCCGCACCGGCTCGGTATGAATGTCGCCGGTGTGCTCGAAGTTTTGCTTCTCCCAGAGCTGCTCGAAATTTTGGGCGTAATAACTGGCCAAAGGCTGCGAGTCGATTTCGACAATGTTGTTTTCCATTAGAGTGAAGGCGTCGTCCGTCATGTTGGCCGAGCCAGTCCAGAGGGCTTGTCCGTCGCGCAGGACGAATTTGCTGTGCATCAGTTTCATTCCCGCGATGCGCCGCCACGGGTAACCGAGTGATTGCACAAATGCGCCCGTGCCCGCAGGCGCTGGGTCCTGACCAGCGGCAAGATCCGGCTGGGGCGGTTTGTCGGCGTCATAGCAAAAACGAATTTCCAGACCTGCCTCGGCCCGGTCGCGCAACGCCGCTGCTAATTGGGCCCGGAGCGGATCACTGAATCGCATGTCGTAAATGGCAAAAGCCAGCGTCTGTTTCGCCGCGCGTATGAACGTGACCAGCCGAGTCATGACGTCGTCGCCGGATTGTTCGCCTTCGGCGAGAAAGAACACTGAAAGATTATCCATTGATGAGATGGTCAAGTGGTTGGCGAAGGCTGACAACGCCATCGGCGCGACGCATACTAGGTGGAAATGCTTGATCCGTCTGCAGACGAAATACGCGATTGGGGGAATTCCGTCATCCAATTCATGATCGAGTATCTCGGCCATCTCGGTGATCGGCCCGTATATCGTCAGACGTCTTCACGCCAAATTCGAAGCGGGCTCGACTCGAACCTTCCGATCAAAGGAACCGATTTTGATTCGCTGCTGAAAGTTTTTCGCGAGAACATCATCCCCTTTAGCCGGCAGAACGCGCATCCGCGCATGTTTGGCTACGTGCAATCGCCTGGGACTCCAATCGGGGCGGTCGCTGATCTGCTTGCTTCAACCTTGAACGCCAATCTTACGATCTGGCGTTCGGCGCCGGCGCCGGTGGAACTCGAGCGCCTGACGATCGATTGGATCCGGCAAATCCTTGGATTCCGTGCTGAAGCCGGCGGGCTCTTTGTCAGCGGTGGATCGATGGCCAATCTCGCCGCACTCGCCGCAGCGAGGCAGACAAAAGATCACTCGTCAGGTCGCTTGCGTATGTATGCGTCGAGCGCGACGCATTTCTCCATCGCCAAGGCAGCCGCGCTTTTGGGAATCGGGCGAGAAAACTTACGCCAGGTTGCGGTCGACGAGCGCTTCAGGATGCGGACCGACGATCTGGTTGTGAAAGTCACTGCTGACCTGGAGGCCGGCTACGTTCCATTCTGTGTAGTTGGGAATGCCGGAACGGTGGATACCGGCGCGGTCGATCCTTTAGCGGAGATTCGCGACGTAGCGAACCGCTTCAAACTTTGGATGCACGTGGATGGAAGTTATGGCGCGTTTGCCGTGCTCGCGGAATCGGCAAGAAAATTGTTCGCGGGCATGAAGCAGGCGGATTCGATCGCGCTCGATCCCCACAAATGGCTTTATCTCCCGGTGGACGTTGGCTGCGTGATTTACCGCGACCCTGAGATTGCCCGGGCGACTTTTGCTCATGAGGCTGAATACACTCGCATGTTTGGTGAGGAGGCAGACGAAGCTTTTGTATGTTGGGACTACGGGCCGGAACTGTCGCGGCGTTTCAGGGCGCTCAAAGTATGGATGCTGTTAAAAGGCGTGGGCCTCGATCGGTTGAGCCAGGCGATCGAGAGCAATCTTGCGTGTGCGCGCCATCTCGAGTCGATGGTGCGAGCCAGTGATGACTTTGAGATGGTCGCGCCGGTCGAGCTCTCGATCTTTTGCTTTCGTCATGTGCCGCAGCAGCTCAGGAGCAAATCGCCCCAAGCGATCGATGGCTTTAATGAACGCCTGCTGGTCGCTCTGCAGCGAGATGGCGGTTCGTATCTCTCGAATGCGACGCTCGGCGGCCGCTTCGCGCTTCGCGGTTGCGTTTTGAACTACCGCACCACGTTGCGAGATATGGAGATCTTGCTCGACGATCTGCGACGCGTAGCAACATCGTTGTCGACTTCGGCGTAGGCGGAGATCAGTTGGCAGCTTTGGCGTACCGCCTGTTAGTCAGATGCTGTCCTTCTTTCAGAAACGAGACGGGTAGGTCGAGAATCTTCGGCGAGGGCGCCGAACTCCAAGCTCGCCACGGGACGAGTCCGTCCGACTGGCGGATTGGACTGGCACCACGTCCCCGGAATCCGATGTCAGAAGTCAGCGTTCAGTTCGCCGCGGCGGCAGCCTTGGCGCGAGCGCGCTGGTCGCAGGCGGCGCGTATAGCTTTCATCTCAGTGCGCAGCGCGGCCATTCGTGCAGCAACGCCTTTGTATTTCTTCGTGGTCCCTGTGACTTTCCGGTTGACCGCGCCCTGGTTGACAAGGCCCTGAAGCTTTTCATATGCACGTAAGCGCAGCATCTCTTCGCCGCCACTGGCTGCATTTCGCTCCCGCAGATTGAGGAGCATGATTTCGAATAAGGGCTTGAATTCGAAAGAGGCCTTCGACGAAAGCACAGCGATCAACTCTTCGGTAATGTTGTCCGGTCCGCGACGCGTGAAGGAGATAGCAGATCGTTTAGACATCTAAGAGTATAGCACTGATCTGCAAAATAGCGACCGAGACCACCTGGCCGTAGGGATGAGGCGAGTCGACGAGTTGAACTCGATTTTTCGCCAGTTTTGCGCTGAATCGATTACATTGAAAAGCAGATGGAGATGGAAACCGACGGACCAAATAAAGGCAGAAGGAAGAAGGAAAAATTAAGAAGGATGCCTTGTCAGATTCCGGTGTCAGAGTAGCTCTTTGAACTGAGCGGGCGTAAGGCCAGAAATCTTTCACAATTCCGCCCATCGTTATCGCATTCAACGGATTATGCCGCGGGACGGTGATGAAATGGATGCCATCACTCATTAGGACGTGCTTTCCTTGGCGGACAACCTTAAAGCCTCCTTTTCAAATGCCCGAATCGCCCGGAGATGACTAACGCCCGGGATCTTCGGCATGGTTAGACTGTAACTTCGACTTCGCGGACATCTGCAGTCGGCAAGCTATCCTTAATTGCCGCCAAATACTCACGAATTGCGTCGCGAATATTTTCCATTGCCTCTTCTTCGGTCGCCCCCTGAGACCAGCACCCGGGTAACGCCGGGCAACTCATGGCGTATCCCTCCTTCGATTTATGCAGCACGATCGAATATCGCAGACTCACGGATTGATTGTACCTCGGTGTCACTGAAAAAATCATCGTTAATTTTTGTGGGAGAGAACGACTCGATTTTTCGCCGAGTTTTGCGCTGAATCGATTAGATTGACAAGCAGATGGAGATGGAAACGAACGGATTACCGACACGAGACAGCGTCATCTTCGGCGAAATTCAGGTGCTGCTCGCTGAGAAACGAACTGCGCTGGCCTCGTTGCGCACCGGTATTGCCGTGTTCGCTTTGCCGCTGTCTGTGTTGAGCGCGCTCATCGCGACCTCGCGCTATTACAGCATGGAGAAAGTGATGCCGCTGTTGGCGCCGTTGTTGCTCCTGAACCTGGGTCTAGTCGTGCTCGGGACCTGGCTGGTCTTCCGTTCAATCCGCCGCATTCACCACTTCGAGCACCGTATCAAAGAGCTCAGCGAGAAATATCGGTCAATCGGGCAGTTTATTGAGTAAGGGCGCAGCGAATCTGCTGCACCACAACACAGTCCAGCGCGTCAAATTTTCTGTCGTATGGTATCGGCGCCAGCCACAAACCAAGGGCGCACAACCTTTACACATTGAGGTGGACAAACCACTGGATAATCCCGGAGTCATCGCCTTCCCGCCGCTGATCTGGCTGGTGAACGCGGTGATCAGTGTTCTGGTGCACTTGTTCATACGCCTGCCGATTATGAGATATGGCATCTGTCTCGTCTGCGGGATTCTCGTTATCGTTTTGGCGCCGACACTGGCGCTGTGGGCCTTGCGAACAATGAAAGCGGCCGGAACAAACGTTCACCCTGCCGAGCCGGCGCTGGCGCTTGTGCGCGACGGACCGTTTCGTTTCACGCGTAACCCGATGTATCTGGCGCTTTGTTTAGTGCAGGTCGCGCTCGGCTTTTTCCTTAACGACTGGATCACGTTGCTCTTCCTCGTCTCGCTCGCGTTGATCCTTCATTACGGCGTCATCCTTCGCGAAGAGAGATATCTCACCGCGAAATTCGGTGAGCCTTATTTGCAGTATAAACGCGAAGTGCACCGTTGGATCTGACGGCACGTAAGAAGGCAGAGGGAAAAATTAAGAAGGAAGAAGTGATCAGAAGAATGTCTTCGCTATGATGCGGCAGGGGAGGGGCTCGAGTTTTGGATTAGCAACCTGGTTCGTGTGCAGGTCGTCAGGCTGGATCGTCGGATATTTTTCGTAAACGATTTTGCCGGCGTGCACGACGAGACAAGCGTCAACCGCGCCATTGTTGATCAATTGGTCGAGCGTTTGTTCCGATCCGTCTGCCTCCTTCAGTTTCAGTCCACCGATCTCCGGCCGAATCTGCACCGGCAGATCGAGAATTGCGCCGCCTCTGCGAATCACCGCTGAAGGAAAAACTTCGGACACGTGCGTATAGACCCAATGGGAAAGCGCGCCTCCCTTATCCCAGTTCTCTACCGTGACCTTCGCGCGCGGCGACTCCGAAGATGGCGCGCTTGCGGACTTGGGCGCTTCGGTCGCGACCATCGTCCAGACGCAAAAGGCCAACAGGCCAGAGAAAAATATCAATTTCATCGCAGATGGATCATCTGCGAAACGCGGTCCGCGAACGAGAAGGAAATTGACAAGCTGCTTACGGCCTGGCAGGCGGAGCGCCCGCCGTACAATCTTTGACCAGGCGCTCGCCGCGGCGAGCGCCTCTACAAAAGCGTCTCTACAACTTAGTTGAACAACAACGACACAGAGAGAGACTAACGAGAACGACATGAAATCTAGTGGCGGGAACTCAGGCGCGCGGAGGATCATCATCCCTCTCGTCGTGCTGACGACGGTGTGCGTTCTATCGCTAATCGTCGCCGGAGTGACCAGTTTGATCTCGCTGGCTGATAGAATTCATCCGGTCGCGGGCACGATTGTGTTCTGGAGCTTTTTTCTCGCGGCGGGATTTTTTACGCTCTACTGCGTGATCGCGTATGCGCGATTGCCGGCAGCGCTCATTCCGCCCGAGGAAACGTCGGGGCCGAAGCACGACGCGTATCTGCAGGCGTTGCGCGCGCGACTGGCGATCAATCCGCGCACGCACGATTTGCCGCTCGTGACGCCGGAGGAGATCGAGCGTGCGGTCGGCCACTTGTCGAACGAAGCGGACAAGGTTGTGCGGCGAACGGCGAGCATGGTTTTCCTGAGCACGGCGCTGATGCAAAACGGGCGGCTCGATGGACTCGTGGTGCTGTTCACCCAAATTCAAATGGTGAACCGGGTCGCGCGCATTTACGTGCAGCGCCCGTCGCCGCGCGAATTGATGCGGCTGTATGCGAACGTGGCCGGCACGGCATTGATAGCCAGCGGGCTCGAATCGCTCGACCTCGGTGAAATGATCGCACCACTGGCCACTTCCGTTGTCCCCGCCATCAAAGGCGGAATCCCGGGGCTCAGCGGTATTTCAGCGCTTCTGGTCAGGTGTATTTCGAATGGCGCTGCGAACGCGTTTCTAACGCTGAGAGTTGGTGAAGTCGCGCGACGATATTGTGCGCTCACCTCACGCTGTTCTCGGGACGCTATCCGTAAATCCGCTACGGCTGCAGCGGTGCATCATCTGGGCCGGATCGTGCGAGAAAACGGCGCACTGGTGGTGAGGAAGATCTGGGAGGCGGCGCGCGACAGCGGCGTGTCCAAAGTGGAAGACATAGCAGGCGCGACGCGCGATTTATTTACGCGGATTTCTCCGTGGCGACACAAGGAAGAAGATCCTGCTCACGCACAATTTGGTGAGTAGCGACGCAGAAGGAAGAAGGAAGAAGGAAGAAGTAAGAAGGAAGAATTAGGAAGGATGAATTTCTGGCCGTTGCTTCGCATCCGTTGCAGCCTGATTAGTTGATCGGGCTCGACGGCATAGCCGGCCGCTACACGCAGCCGGGCGCTCGCCGCGGCGAGCGCCTCTACAACTCTGCGAGTTCCTGATTAAGTTCGCCTCGATGGCCGCGACGAAGTTTGAATTTGAGAAACGGTTCTGGATCATTTGCGCGATCTATTTGGTGGCATTTCTCTTGTCCGTTTTTGATCACACGCCGTTCATCGTCGCCCTTCGACATTTGATTGCGCCGTCGATAACGCGCGGTAGCCCGGATGCCGGCGCCTTCGCGCGAATGGTGATTCTATTTGGCGCGCTGCTCGTGTTTCTGAGCGCCGCGTTGCGCACATGGGGCGCGGCTTATTTGCGCACCGAAGTTGTGCACGATACCGCGCAGCATTCAGAGGCGCTCGTAGCTGACGGACCTTTTCGTTACACGCGAAATCCGCTTTATCTGGGTAACCTGCCGATGGCAGCGGGAATCGGCGTTCTCGCCAGCGTATCAGGATTTATTTTCTTGCTGTTGGCGAATTGGATTTTCGTTTATCGGCTGATTTTTCGCGAAGAAGAAGCCCTGCGACAGACACAGGGTGAATCGTACCGCGCCTATTGCGAAGTGGTGCCGCGTTTCTGGCCGTCGCTCAGGCCGCGAGTTCCTGCCGGAAATTATCGGCCACAGTGGGCGCAGGCATTCGGTGGTGAAAGTTTTGTCTGGGTATTTGGTCTGGCCGAGTTGCTCGTAGCAATAACGCTGCGGCCGCTGACGGCGCTGATCGCCTTTCCGCTCGGCTTCGTGGCGCATTTTGTGATCACGCGCCGCATTCAAAAGCACACCAAATAAAAAGCGCCCGCGAAGAAATTCCGCGAGCGCTTTGGGTCAATTGGTTGGGATTAACGCTATTTCTTCC
>Ga0193735_1000722_pt1 | contig 10524 bp, 13 predicted proteins | sample U1m2metaG_FD_145080 | JGI IMG/M metagenome (GOLD analysis project Ga0193735, IMG submission 145080) | Soil microbial communities from a riparian zone of the East river system, Colorado, United States - U1m2 | ecosystem: Environmental > Terrestrial > Soil > Riparian zone | place: USA: East River... | reverse complement strand
CGGACGATCGGCTTGATGCCCACACTCATTACCAATGCAATCGCGCTACAGGACATGAGAAAGTGCGTAGCATTGAAAGACGCTGGCATTCGCGATCTTTTGGTCAGTGTCCAAGGACTCGACGATACCTACGACGCCATCGTGGGCGTGAAAGGTGCCTCAGTCAAGCAACGGCATGGGCTGGAGAACATCGTCGAAGCAGGAATCCCCGTTCGCTTCAACAGCGTCTTATCCAAACCCGTTTTGATGCAGCTGGAAAAAATCGCGCAACTTGCGGTCGACGTAAATGCCCGAGTGGTTAATTTTCTCGCTTTCAACCCGTTCGAAGACCAGCAGATCGCGGGAAAAAGAGATGCGACGAACGTGCCACGCTATAGCGAAGTATCGCCATACTTAAATGCAGCGATGGATATTCTGGCGCAGGGAAACGTCGAATGTAACGTTCGCTATTTCCCAATTTGCATGGTTGAGCCACGACATCGCAAATCGATGTTTAACTTCCAGCAACTGCCTTACGATGTTCACGAATGGGACTATGCATCCTGGTCTTGGACCGGTCAGCAACCGCAGCGGATGAAGTGGGGCGACTGTTCGCCGCTGTCAGATCTGCAAAAAGAGACCTACGCGCCCATCCAATACAAAGGCGCGGCTAAGCCGATCGCCGACGTTGCCAGAAAGCTCATCACGAAATACCCAGGGCTCCGTGGTCCGGCGCGCAAAGTGCACGTGTCGGTGAGCAAGCTATTGCAAGCGAAGGCTGATCACTCCAGCGAACTTTCACCGAAAGAGAATTTGTATCGTGACAATGCCCGGCTGAGAAGCTCGCAACACTGCCGTTATCAATACGATCGGGCCTGCAACACCTGCGATCTTAGACGAATCTGCGACGGCTTCCACGGTGACTATGCGGCGCTTTTCGGCACCGACGAAGCCGAAGGCGTGAAGCTTGGCAAACTCGTCGACAATCCAAAATACTTCATTAGTGAGCAGGAAAAAGTCGTCGAAAAAGAGGATTTTCAGTGGGCTCTCTAAAGAGCTACATCGAGGCATTGGATTCGCGCCTAGGCGGGATCAAAGCGGTTTCGCCGAAGGTTTCGATCATCGTCACGAATTACAATTATTCCAATTATATTGTCGACTGCCTCCAGTCCGTCAGCAATCAGGGCTACCCCGACATTGAGTGTATTGTTGTTGACGATCATTCTGAAGACGATTCCGTCACGAAAATTCGAAGGTTCTTGGATGGTGATAAGTCTCACGTAGTTTTTCAGTTGGTTACGCACGAAACGACGCGGGGACAGTACGGCGCCTTTCGGACCGGACTCGCGCATGCCGATGGTGCTTTCATCTCCTTTCTCGATGCCGACGATCTTTTGTTAACTGATTTTGTCAGTGAACATGTACGTGTTCATCTCATCTTGCCACCCGTGGCGTTCACGAGTTCCAACCAGTACCAGATCGATTCCAAGGGTCAGGTAATCGGCGGGACTCATCCCGATCTTCACACCCATCGAACCTATCGCACGGTAGGCACCGTCTCTCTTCACCGCAATTTCTGGGTGTGGGCGACAACGAGTTCAATGATGTTTCGTCGTTCCGTTCTCGATTACGTCCTGTCAAGTGCCGATGATGCGTTTCGCAAATGCGCCGATAATTATATCTGTCATTTCTGCAATATTCTCGGCGGATCAATCCTAATTCCGCGAGTCTTGGGATGCTATCGGCGACATCAGCGAAATATATTCAGTAACAATCCATTGATTGGCGGACGGTTACCCACGGGAGATATGCGAAATCACCCGGCTCATCACTTGGTGCTGGACCACATTTGCGCGAGATTATTCGACTGCAGTCAGCGGTTTATTGCGTTGCTTGGCGTGAACGGTTTTCTAGATATTTTGGCGAAGGTTACTCCGCCCCAACATCTTTGGCGCAACGGTCATTCACGGCGTAATGGCGTGGTTGGACTTCGCCCGTTTCTCAATTTTTATTGGATCTACTCGCTACTCTGCATTCGAAAAATCATTCGACTGCTTAGGAATAGGCCGTCATCTGTTACCCTGCATGACCTAGAAGGCGCGAAACCAGCCACGATGATAACTAGTTATGCCAGCCATCAGTATTCTCGTCGCGACGCGAAATAGAAAAGAATCGCTGGCGCGGTTAATCGACACCATGCGTGAACTTTCTAGGGTTCCTTCCTGGGAACTTATCGTTGTCGATAACGGTAGCACGGATAGTACCGCGGCATTGCTTTCTGCGGTCGCTTCAAGCTTACCGATCGTGACCATTTACGAAAATCAACAGGGCAAGAGCAGGGCGCTAAATCGGGCTTTAAATCGAGCGGAGGGGGAAATCCTAGTGTTCACCGATGACGACGTGGTTCCTGACCCACAATGGTTGGTCGCATTAAGTCGCGCCTCTGCAGGGCATCCAAATGCGAACGTTTTTGGCGGCAAGGTTTTGCTTAACTATGATTTGATTCCAGATTGGGTTGCCAATTCGTACAATCTAAAAACAATCCTCGCTTCGGAGCAAGATTTTGGGACGGACATCCGTTGGTTCGGGCCGAATCAGTACCCCGTTGGGCCGAATCTGGCCGTGCGCAAACGCGCGCTTGACAGCGGACAATTTAATTGGCCGGTCAACTTGGGACCTGGAACAAAGATTCCAGTGGGAGACGAACGGGGCTTTCTTATGCAAGTCAGTCCGCCGCGAGCTCGGGACCGCCTCTACGTCCCTAACAGCATCGTTCGACACAATTCGAGCCATACACAGATTAGCGTCACGAGTGCGATCAAGCGCTGTTTCCTCGGCGGATACGCGGCGGGATTAATGGGTGGCGGCAGGGAAGATTCAAACATTGATCATGCACAGAGCGCGGCGAGTCTTGCCTGGCATCGGCTTCGCGCGACGGCTAGCCCATCAGAAATTATCTGCGTTACCGCCCGCGCTTTTGGCGTTCTGGCAGGCACAATAATCCCATTTCCTCGGGTCGTCTACGGTTGAAACATGCGTATTTTATTCTTGACCAAGCAACAATACATGGGAAAGGATCTTGTAAAGGATCGCTTTGGTCGATTTTATGAAATTCCTCGTTACCTCGCGTTGAGCGGAAACCAAGTGCGCGTGGTTTGCTTGAAATATCGCTCTACCCGAGACGAAAATCACGTAGCAAAGCAAAATTTTGACGGCGTCGAATGGCATTCATTCCGGGTTGGATGGAATTGGCCGGCAGTACTCGCGTATTATCACCGTCGCCTCAAGGAGATCGCCGACGATTTCGCGCCGGACGTCGTGGTTGGCGCTTCCGATGCCATGCACGTGATCATGGCCGCGTCGCTCGCAGCGCGCGCACGGGTCCCGTTGGCGATCGATCTTTACGATAACTTCGAAAGTTACTGGGCCACTCAACTTCCAGGCGTCGCGAAAGGACTCAAGCATGGAATCAATCAAGCGGCCGCGGTGTCCGCCGTTTCCGATGACCTCGCTGCCAAGATACGGCGTGAGTACGGCGCGCCGGGAATCGTACGCACGATTACTAATGCCGTGTGTCCGGAAATCTTTCATCCTGCCGACAAAGCGTCTGCCCGACGACGACTTGGGTTGCCGGAATCCGGAGTTTTGATCGGTACGGCCGGAGCTTTGATCGAGGAGCGGGGGATTAAAACTCTCTATCGGGCCTTTGAAATACTATCGGCCAAGAAGAGTAACCTATATTTGGTACTTGCCGGGCCCGTAAAACGTCGCTTGCGGATTCCGCAAGGTGATAGAGTTCGATACATGGGCGAGCTGCCCCATGTGGATGTGGGTCCTTTGTTCGGTGCGCTCGATGTCGGTGTCATCTGCAATCGGCAAGACGAGTTTGGTAGCTATTGTTTTCCGCAAAAATTCTACGAAATGCTTGCGTGTCGACTGCCTGCGGTAGCGGCCAACGTCGGCGTCATGGCAAAACTGCTCGTTGGATTTGACGATTGTTTGTACAATCCCGCCGAGCCGGAGTCGCTAACTACTGCCATAGAAAGACAGTTAATCAAGCCACACCTTGCGAACTTTGCCGTTCCTACCTGGCAGGATCAAGGATTGGAATTTCACCAATTGCTGGCAGAAGCGCTAGGATTATCGCGGCTGACCCGTGCGTCTGACAGTTTTGACCCCCACCGCGTCGCGTGCAGCGAACCGTCCGAGGCGCACCAAACTAGGAAAGTGGAATGCTAGCACGCAACGCATCAATCTTATCCGATAAGATCAGTTTGCTTTTCGGGGCGGCCATCAGGCGATGTCTCGACATTGTCGCTTGGATAATACGAGGGACGAGTCCACGCTGTTATCGTCCACTTTTTGCTCAGAGTATTAAAGCACGATCCTTTCGGATCACTCGATCGGGAGTAGGGTAACCATGTCTTCTTTCATCGCCTTCATCTTCGGGAGCGTCGTCGGCAGTTTTCTCAACGTCTGCATCGCCCGCATACCCAACGGAGAATCGATTGTGCAGCCGCCGTCGCATTGTCCAAATTGCAAGTCGCCAATTTCTTTCTACGATAACGTGCCATTGCTGAGTTTTCTGATTTTGCGCGGACGTTGTCGTTCGTGTTCTGAGAGGATCTCGTGGCGCTACTTTTTCGTTGAGTTGATGACGGGATTATTGGCGCTGTCCCTATTTGAGCGATTTGGCCTGGGATTTGTATTTTTTGTGAGTTTTGGTTTCGTTGCTGCGTTGGTGGTGATTTCCTTTATCGATCTTGACGTCCGCATTGTGCCTGATGTCATCAGTTTGCCCGGGATCGTACTAGGTTTACTGTTATCGATTGTTGGATATTTCGCGATTGGCAACGCTTCCGGCATCGTACCGTCGCCGATGAGTTCGGCGATCGGCATCCTCGCGGGCGGCGGTTTTCTGCTTGCGACGGCATGGATTTACGAGAAAATCACCGGCGTCGAGGGTATGGGTGGTGGTGATATTAAGTTGCTGGCTATGATCGGGGCATTTCTGGGTTGGCCTTCGATTCCCGTCACGCTTTTCTTCGCCTCCCTAGTCGGTTCAGTTGTCGGATTGACATGCATGCTACTTACCGGCGCCGGACGCAGGCTTGCGCTACCGTTCGCGCCCTTTCTCTGCTCCGGGGCTATCTTATTCATCTTCTTCGGCGAGGATCTCATCCAGTTTTACCTCTATCCCAGTTAATTGCGACGCTGCCTTCTCTACAAATTTTGTCAGCGTTACACGCTTTGACATCCTCACCATTTTGATCCTGGGCATTTCTGGAAACTTCCTTCCACATTTTATGCAACATTAGGACTTTTAAGTCGGTCTAAATTGCCACCTGCCTGGTTCGTGAATTGCAACGCATCATTCCTGCGCCGTGGATCATCGTATCCTGGCGATGCAAGTTTTTTGGAAGCTTCGTAAATTGCTCGTTTGACAAAGACCAATGGATATCCATCGTTGTAAATCTATGCTGACAGATCGTCGCGGTTTCAGTCTCGGCGAATTATTAGTTGCGATCGGTGTTTTCGCGATCCTTGCAGCCGTCGCGGCGCCTCAATTCCTCGCATTTCGCCCGAAGAATCGGCTCAATGGCGCCGCGCGTCAAGTCTATGCCGAACTTATGTGGGCGCGGTCAAAAGCGGTCAACGACAATAGCGCCTACGTGGTGACGTTCCCGACCAATCAAACGATGCAAATTGCCGGCTCCACAACGAAAACAGTGAACATTCAAACGGAATACTCGGATGTAACGTTAGTCTCCACGGCGTCGACGATTACATTTTCCTCGCGGGGAACGACCGACGTGGCGCCGACGATCACGTTAACGAACTCGGGTGGAACTAAATCGGTCACAATTAGAATTACCGGAACAGCGAGTATCAGCTGATGGCGAAACTGATGCTCAATTCATCGGCGTCGAGAACTGTTAGTAACCAGAATGGTTTCACTCTGATCGAGATTTTTATCTCGATCGTGTTGCTTACGGTCGGATTGATGGGGACGGCCGTTCTCACGACCGGTGTGGTCCGCGGTAACTTGGGGAGTAGAAACATGACGACCGCGACTGCGATCGCGCAGTCTTGTTTAGAAGAAAATCGACGTGTGGGCTTTACCAGTGCCGGCGCCGGTTCTAGTACTTGTCTATCGGGCAGCGTCAATGTGACCCAAGGCCCAGTCACTTTTACGCGGGCGCTTACGGTAACGCCAACACCCGCCATCACACCTACGATAAAAACGCTTACAGTCACGGTGACATGGTCCGAAGGTGCCGTGGGCTCTAAATCCTTGACTTTGACCACCATTATAGCGGCGTCATGATCGAGCTATCGCATCAGAAATTTAAGACCGCGGTGGGCTTCACGCTCATGGAACTGCTGGTCGCCATGACTATTGGGCTTATTGTCCTCGGTGGAGTCGCCAAGACGTTTACCGCTCAGAGCCGACAAAACAGTGCCGAGGAACAGATTGGTCAGATGCAGCAAAACGTCCGCGGAGCGTTGGATTTAATGCTCCGCGAAATACAGATGGCAGGATATAAACCGGCAGGTGGAACATTCAATGGCATTCAAACTTCGACATCAACAACGCTGCGCGTCAAGCTCGATTTGGATTCCAGCGGCGTTGAAACGGACGGGTCGACGGACGACATTTCTTATGCCTTTGATAGCTCTACCGGTCTAATCACGAGGACTCTCAATAATAGCGGGGCAAGTGCCACAGTTGCCGACAACATCACGGCTTTCACGTTTACGTATTTGGACGCCAATGGCGCGTCAACCACCACGAATACGTCCGTCAGAAGGATTACCATTAACATCACTGCCCGGACTGCTAAACCAGACCCTAGTTACACGAGCAATGGTGGCTACAGAACCTATCAGATAAGCGCCGATGTGACACCGCCGAATCTGGCGCTGTAACGAGGAATATTTATGAAGTTCGATGGACAAACCCGTCGCCCTGGAGGCATCAGCTTATTAGCGAACGAGAAGGGTATCGTTCTGGTCGCTGTTCTCTGTTTGATCGCAACACTTGTCTTGGTCGGAACCACTGCCTACATCGTGTCTTCCACGGACGTTAAGATCGGTGGCAATTTCAGAACCAATCAAACTGCGCTGCAAGTTGCGATGGCTGGCGCGGAACAAGCGCGCCAAACTTTGCGGGTCACCAACGCATCCAGTACAAATCCATCTAACTTTAGCGAAGAGCTCGCCGCCCGGGTCGGCGCCAACGGCGTGCTTAACGGCTACACGTCGTCGACGGATGACGTACCTCTCGTGCCGTCGACGAGCTTGGTATCAGGTTACAGTTACGTGGTTTATTTGACGAACGATTCGACTGAGGGTGCGGCTAATACGACCGATGCTAATGGGAAAGCAGTCTTGACATCGGTTGCGACCGGACCCAATAACGCTAAGGTCATTGTTACGACGACTGTCCAGCTGTACACCGTTTCCACGATCAATCCTGCGGTCGTCTACTCCAAAGACAACGTCACTTTGAGCGGCGGTGCTCTGAGTATCAACGGTAATGATGCCGGCAATTGCGGCGGTGGCAATATCGCTCCCGTTTATACCAAGGACCCAGCCACAACCGATCTGCATGGTGGTCCCCACCTATCCGGCAGTCCCTCCACGCCACAGCATGGAACTATTGACATCGATCTGCAAGCTCTAGTGGACCAATTTAACATCGGAGCCGACTATACGCTGACGGCTGATCAATCCGGCGGGACTTACGGCAGCTCGTCGAACTACGTAACCGTTTACGCTGACGCCGAGGCCACCCAAGCGGACCATGAACTTAGGCTCAATAATGTCACGGGCTATGGGATTCTAATCGTTAAGGGGAATCTGCAATTGGCAGGCAATCTTAATTGGCATGGACTTATTATTGTAACTGGAATTTTGACATCAACGGGCGGTGGATCGGACGGGAAAAATATCGAGGGCCAAGTCTATTCAGGGAGCTCTGCACTGGGCGACACCGCTGTCAGCGGCAACATCGACATCGCTTATAACAGTTGCGAAGTTAAAAAATCCCTGGCGGAACAGCCGTTGAAAGTTGTCAATTGGAAGCAGAACTATTGAGTTCTCGATCTAAGAGCGGCTTCGACAGTGTCGGCAGTTTCGTTAAGGTCGTTGAACTCACGGCCGTACTCGATAAAAAGCTTGCTGTCCTTCACAAGTTTATTCTTAAAAGCGGTTATCTGACTTAATAGCTCTCGGATTTCACCGGTTAACATTCCACCAACTTCCTGAGACTTTTCTTTTAGTCGATTGAGTTCGCCGACGATTGGGTCGTCGGCCGCTTTCTCCTTCTTAGGTGTTGCTTCTTGCTGCGTTTCCTTGCCCTGCTCATCGGAGCCTTTTTTGGAATCCGTCTGAGTTCTTTCCGACGGGTCTCGATCCGACACGGTTACCAACTTAACAACTTGTTCGGTCTTCTCGATCTTGACCACAAAACGCTTTTCAATCCCGAATGTTCCTCCGTAGGTATCGAACAGCACCTGCCCGCCTTCGTGCCAATATCGGGTCGTGACATACTCGTTGCCGTTCTTCAGTTTGATCACGTAGGTCGCGTCGACGACACCGAACCAGGCGGCACACGATACGATAACGGCTCCGTATACTAATCCTTTGCGCATTTAAGCTCCCCACGAGATCAACTCGCATTTTAACATCAATTAAGGTTTTCGCCAAAGTTAACTTCGTTCATTCGTTGACGGTTTTGTCCGCTCTTGACACCTTTGCGCCGGCGGCAGTATTGTCCGCGTCTTGGAGGCAGCCATGCAGACTGGACCTAGAGATAACGGCTTCTCAATGATCGAGCTGATTGTCGCTTTGGTTGTTATGGGCATTCTCACCGCCATTGCCTTGCCCAACTGGAGTCGGTTGCTACCGGCTTATGCGCTGAATAATTCTGTCCGTCAGATTCAATCCGAGCTCCACAGCATCAAGATGCGCGCCGCCGCGGAAAATGTTGGTTTCCAATTGGCGTATCTGCAAGGCGCGAACGATTATTCGATTCAGCGTGATTCCAAAGCACTGGTGACTAAGCCGATAGCGGAAGGAACAAGTATTACTAAAGACGGCACGATCTCGTTTTCGCCGCGGGGAACCGCGAGCGGAAATCGGGTGCGATTGCGCAATAGTGCCGGCGTATGCAAACAGGTCGTTGTCAGCCCAACGGGCAGAGTCAGGATTTGCTCGCCGAACAGCTGCGCCGAGGACTGCTGAGTTAGCGATGATAAACCCAAACAAATCTCGCCGAGAAGCGGGTTTTACATTAAACGAGGTTCTCGCCACGATGAGTCTCGTGGTCGTGGCTGTGATGGGTCACTCGCTGGGCAGTGTCAACGTCATTCAGCGGCAAACCGTCAGCGGCAATTCAACCGTCGCAATTCACTTGGCACAGGACAAGATCGAAGAACTACAGGTGCGCCGCTCGCTAGCCGACATCGATGTATGCCCAACCGGGGGTGACCGCGGCATCTCTGCGAAAAGCGGAGTCGTGGGCATTTTTGATCGATGCTGGAGAATTGCACTGTCGCCCCTTGGAACGAACCTCAAGCAAATTGATGTCACCGTCTCATGGCGAGATTACGAGGCTCGTGAGATCACGCTTTCGACGCTATTATTTGTGGAAAATTGATTATGGCTTGGATGCATCTCGACAGTAGCGGATCAACATTGATCGAACAATTAGCGTCGTTGTTGATCGGATCGGTGCTGATTACCTCGCTGTACGGCTATTTTCGCAGCGAATTGTACCACGTGCTCAGGCTCGAGGTGCAAACCGGCACGCTCGAAGACGCCCGCGGCGCCTTGGATATCATGATTCGCGATCTGAGAGAGGCGGGTTCGTGGGGAGGTGGCACCGTGCCGTCAGAGCTCGGCGGTGCCGATGATCCCAACAACGATGACGACACGATCTGCAATCGCGTCTATGCCGCGAGCGCCAGTTTGATCCATATTCAAATGGATCTGAACGGCAACGGTAATTGCGCCGACACTGACCCGCGAGAAAATGTTCGTTACGAGTTGACGGGTCCGACCGGGACTTGCTCCGGGTCCAATATCATTCGACGCAACGGTGATTGCTTGGTGGCGAACGTCGTGCCCGCGATCTCCGGGAAAATCTTCACATTTTACGATTCGAATGGCGCCGATCTCGGCAACACGCCGTCGTTGCGCGCAATCAAGCGAGTGAAAATCGCCTTTAGCGTTCAAGTGAAAAATCCCGATCCGAAAATCGGCGGTAGCCTGACGTCGGCGCTTTTGACGAGCGTTGAATTTCGCAACTAATGTTCAATCCTATAAAAACCGGCGGGAAGCACCTGCAGAGTTCACACGGAATGGTGCTCATGAGCGCCCTCACTATACTGACTGTCTTGCTGGCCGTTGGCATCGGCATCCGTGTAATGCTGCAAAATGATTATCGGGTGTTGAGCAATTTACGCGGAGGCACGGAAGCATTTTACTATTCAGCAGCCGGACTCGAATGGAGCAAAAATGAACTCGCTCGTGATGTCG
>Ga0193735_1000720_pt1 | contig 10539 bp, 7 predicted proteins | sample U1m2metaG_FD_145080 | JGI IMG/M metagenome (GOLD analysis project Ga0193735, IMG submission 145080) | Soil microbial communities from a riparian zone of the East river system, Colorado, United States - U1m2 | ecosystem: Environmental > Terrestrial > Soil > Riparian zone | place: USA: East River... | reverse complement strand
AACATTAAGTAAAAGTTGCAGTAAGCGAGGCCGGAGCCGGAAGGACTTCCGGGGGTCCGGCCTTCGTATTTTGCGTCACCCTGCGCTTCATTTGGTCGAAGCTGGTGTCCCCGCGTTCCCTGCACCCGTTCCGATTCCTAACCCGTCGCTCACGTGATAATTCGGGTAATTCGGTCGCTTGTACTCCGGCAAGGGATGCTCCTTGAGAAGTTGCATGACCACCGCGACAGCCTTTTCCAGTTGCGGGTCGTGTCCCTGACGCACCGCCGCAGGATCCAAATCCACATCGTAATCTGGTGGAATGCCGTGATTCTCAACTTCCCACTCGCCATTAAGGCCGTAAATTGCGTCCCGCGGCGCCATTACATACCCACCGTCGATCAGCTCGGGATATCCTCCAATGCCGACCAGTCCGCCCCAGGTTCGCTTGCCAACGATGGGGCCGATATTGGATTTGCGGAAATACCAAGGTAAGGCATCGCCGCCCGATCCCGCCATTTCGTTGACGATCATCACCTTCGGACCGTAAATCGCGGCTGTCGGGCTCGACCAATCCGCTCCTTCTCGAGTGACAATCCGGCTCAACAAGGGTCGGCGCATGCAATCAATGATGTAATCAGCCAGCTGTCCGCCTTCGTTGAAGCGCTCATCAATCACCGCGGCCTCTTTTCCCACCTGGGCGAAATAGTAGCGATTGAAATTGTTGTAGCCCGCGCCCGCAGTGTTCGGCACGTGAACATATGCCACTTTTCCGCCAGTCATTTCGTACACTTTGCGGCGATTCCCCTCGATCCAAGCCAGGTTGCGCAGCGTGTCTTCACTTTCGACCGGCACCACCGTGACTTCCCTCGCTCGTTTATCATCCGGATTCGGGCTCACTTTCAGCTGCACTTGTTTGCCGGCAGTCGACTCGAAGAAACTGTAGATGTCGTCGGAAGCACGCAGCTCACGGCCATTGACGGCCAGGATGTAGTCACCCGCCTTTACGTTTACTCCAGGCTGGGTGAGAGGGGCCTGCAGCCCGGGATTCCAATTCTCGCCGTTGTAAACTCGAGCTACACGATAGCGTCCATTTTCAAGCGTGTAGTCGGCGCCCAGAAGTCCACCTTTTACCTTCTTGGATTCAGGCTGATAGCCTCCGCCTACAAACATATGTCCAACCGTGATCTCGCCCAAGGCTTCTTCGAACAGATAGGTCAGCTCTTCGCGTGAGGCGATTCCGTCAAGGTAAGGCTCGTATTTCTTGGCCACCGCCGCCAGGTCGAGACCGTGATAATGCGGGTCATAGAAGAAGTCACGCTCAATGCGCCAAGTCTCGCGATAGATCTGCTTCCACATCGCCCGCGGCTCCACGTACACTTCCATGGCTTCGAGCTTCAGCGGCCCCTCGCCGGGTTTCGGCTTGTCCGTACTCGAAGGAGGGTCTTCGGTGCCGGTGGTGGCCCACTGCTCGTCCTTGCGATAAAGCAATTTCTCGCCGTTGAAAGAAATTGCGAAATCGTTCACGTCTTCTAGAAATTTATCAACCTTGCGCTTGCTCAGATCGAACTTTTGCAAAGTTTGCTTCAGGTTCTGCGAATCTTCTTCAGTGATCACCTCAGGAGCTTCCGCCAAGAATAGAATTCCGGACTTTCCCGGCACCAGGTTCACATAATCCCTGGCCGGAATAGGCAGCGCCAGAATACGTTGTCCGATGTCCTCGATGTCGACGCGCACGACGACCGGCTTGTCACTTTCTTTGTCTTTGTCTTTGTCTTTGCTCTTATCATCCTTAGCTTTGTCGTTGTCAGTATCTTTGCTGCTCTTATCCGCGTCGGTCTTGTCTTTGGTTTTGTCCTTCGACTTCTCTTTCTCCTTCTCGGCAGCTTTTACTTCTTCTTTGACCTTTTCTTCGTCGCTTTCGGGCGCCAGGGGTGAGGGCAGGTCTTTGGCCAAGACAGCGATATAGGCGCTCCGCGTGATGAGGCGGTTATCACTGGACATGTCCCAACCACCACTGACCGCGAGCCCAAGATCGGTGCTGGCGGTGAAGTAGAGATACTTCCCGTTCTTGTCGAAAACCGGGTACAGCGCGTCGCTCATGTCGTCGGTGACTTGAAAGCTCTTACCTTTCTCCAGCGAATAGACGAATATCGCGTGAAGGTGGCTGGGAAGCTGTTTGGCGTAAGCAATCCATTTGCTGTCCGGCGCCCAGTTCTGTCCGAACTGCGGTCCTTCGTAATAGTCGGTATCTACCAACTTGGACGTTCCGCTAGCCACATCGACGAACCACAAGTTCAAACGCTTATCGCTGTAAGCGATTTTCTTGCTGTCCGGCGACCATACCGGCGAATAATAAAAAGATGGTGATTGTCCCAACTTGATGTGCCGCACTTCTCCCAAGCCATTCTGCTGGCGCAGCTGCAGCTCATACTCACCGGGACTATCGGAAAAGTATGCGATCCACTTGCCATCAGGCGACCATGAAGGATCGCGATCGGCCACCGCAGGGCTATGGGTTACGTTGCGAATATCGCCTTTGTCGGTGGGGACGGTGAAAATTTCTCCCCACGCCTCCATCAATGCCCGAGATCCCGTGGGAGAAAGATTGAAGTTGTGAATGCGCTTGGGTTCCACTTTTACAAAACGTGGACGCACCTGAGCGTAGTCTCCGGCCACGCGAACATTAATTGCCTTGGCCTGGTGGGTATTGAGATCATAGAGATGCAGCGCACCGAATTGCTCGATGACAATCGCATCCGGGCCCGATGAAGCAGATTTGAAATCCAACCCGTCGCTCTTCACTACTTCCGATACCTGTTTGGTCGTGGTGTCGTAGGCAAACAAACTCACCGGACCGTTGCGGTCTGAAAGAAAATAGATCGTGTTACCGACCCACATGGGATTGAAGTCGTTGGAATTCTCACGAGGAATTTTGACCACCGTTGAATCCTTAAGGTCGGCAATCCAGATAGGCGTGGTCTGCCCACCACGATAACGCTTCCAAGCCCTCTGCCATTGAGGATGCGGTACATAGGCGAGATGGCTTCCGTCCGGAGACAAAGAGCCCTCTTCGCCGATGGGAAGAGGCAGTTCGGTCGGAAATCCGCCTTCCACCGGCACCGTGAACAGCTTGTCGGCGTAGTGGTAATAGCTGAAGCGACGTAATCGCCCGTGAAAGCAACCATCGTGCCGTCGGGTGAGAACAGCGGATCGGTTTCATTCCCCATCCCGGCAGTAAGCCGCCGGGCATCGCCACCATCGCGGCCGGCAATCCACAAATCGCCTCCATAGTTAAAGACAATCTGCGTTTTACTCACCGTAGGTTTGTGCAACAGTAGCGGCGGGTTCGCCTGTGCTAAACAGGTCGTGGCGAGTAGACAAATCGAAATCAGGATCTTTCGCATCGCTGGAACTCCTTTATGGTGATCCGAAATCGTAGCGCTGGCGTCCCGCCGGCTCTCCATTCGCGGGGAAAAACGCGATCGGCAATGGTCATTTCTGCGGACGCCCTTTGCCCGGCAGCCCCACGGGATTCTCATGGGTGCGCTCGCGGAAGCCGCCTTTCATCCCGGCGGCCAGCGACACGCTCGACTCGCCAAACTTGTCCCGCAGACGATCCGCCGCTGACAACGCCTGTTTCCAGCGTTCGCGCCGGTCATTCTCAAGCAGGTCACCCTGCTCAGCCTCGCCGTCGAAGGACGACACATGCACTCCAAGCAGTCGCACTTGTGCCCCTTGGCGCCAATTCTTGCGGAACAGTGCGCGGGCCTGCTCGAATATTTCCGTATCGAGCTGCGTAGGTGCGGACAGCGTGTGCGCGCGCGTAATCGTAGTGAAATCTTTGTAACGCAGTTTGATCTGAATAGTGCGGGCGTGCAAACCTCCCTCGCGCAACCGGCGGCCTACCATTTCAGAAAGTCGCATAAGCGTGGATTCCAACTGGTCCTGAGCCGCCGTATCTTCGTTATAGGTGTGCTCGTGGCTGATAGATTTGGGATCAGTGTCCGCCCCAACCTCGTTATCGAACCATCCTCCGGCATCTTCCCCGCGGGATTTGCCCGCCAAGGCCAATCCCCACTTGCCAAATCGTTCTTCAAGGAACGTATCGTCGAAGCGGGACAGATCGCCCACTTTCCGGATGCCAAGCGCATGCAGGTTCTGCTCGGTAACTTTGCCCACGCCGGGAATGTCACGCACGTCGAGCGGGGCCAGAAATCTTGCTTCCTCACCAGGAACAACCCACAAAATTCCGTTGGGTTTCGCTTTGGCTGAAGAAACCTTGGCGATCAATCGTGAGCTGCCAATCCCGATCGAGCAGTTGAGTTGCGTCTCCGCCTTCATTTTGCGATGAAGATGATTGGCCGCGCCCAGCGGCGGACCATGCAGGCGGTCAGTGCCGGTCATGTCGAGGTATGCTTCGTCAACGGAAGCCATCTCCAACAGCGGCGAAAAGGAAGTAAGGACGCTATGCACTTTCTCTGAATATTCGCGATAACGGTCGGGATGCCCGTCCACAAAGACGGCTTGCGGACAGAGTTTCGCGGCGGTACGCAGCGGCATGGCCGAGTGCACACCGAACTTGCGCGCTTCATAAGAGGCCGCCGAAACCACCCCGCGCTCGTGCTGCTGCCCTCCCACCACGACTGGCTTGCCTTTTAGAGAAAGATCGAACAGCTCTTCCACCGACACGAAAAACGCATCCATATCAACGTGGAAGATGGTTTTGAGGAAAGCAACCATGGAAGCGGAGTTACCTGAGGCGGATTGTAGCAGCGCAGGGCCGAAACGTCCGCTGTCTTAAAAGTCAGCTCTTCAGTGCAGCTAGAGTAAAGCTTTGGTGCTAAATGCTAAGTGCCAATTGCTAAGTGCTCAGCGCTTCCTACGCCGCGCTCACCGTCCGAGTTTGCCGCACCCGCTCATAAATTCTTACGTATTCCTTGGCGGACGCGTTCCACGAAAAATCCTTGTTCATGCCATTGCGCATGAGCGTCTGCCACGCGGTCTGATCGCGGAACGCCTGCAGCGCTTGCCGGATCGTAAGCAACAGCGCTTCCCCGCTATATTCCGTGAATTTGAAGCCAGTCCCTTTGCCGGTCCTGGGATCCCAGGGCTCAATCGTGTCGTCCAGGCCTCCGGTCGCACGGACGATTGGAACAGTGCCGTATTTCAAACTGTAGATCTGGTTCAGGCCACAAGGCTCGTAGCGGGAAGGCATGAGGAACATATCGCTTCCAGCTTCGATTTTGTGCGCCAGAGTGTTGTCATAAGCGATCTTCACCGCAATCTTCTGCGGGAATTGACGGTTGAGGCGAAGGAACATTTCTTCATATTGCTTGTCCCCGCTCCCTAGCGCGACCACAATCATCTCTTCGCGGGCCAGCCGGTCCATGATCTGCGAAATAAGGTCAAAGCCCTTCTGCGCTGCAAATCGAGAAACAATTCCGATCACAGGCAGCTTGGTATCAGTTTTGGTTACTCCGAAAGCCGCCAGCAGGTCCTGTTTGCACTTCGCCTTACCGCTCAAATCCTCGGGTGAGTATTTAGCGACGATGAACTTATCCTTCTCCGGACTCCACTCGTCATAATCCACACCGTTGAGGATTCCAGTGACGGTGGACGCGCGATCGCGAAGCACGCCTTCCAGGCCAAAACCGAATTCCGTAGTCTGAATTTCCTGGCTGTACTTGCGACTGACCGTGGTTATGAAATCGGAATACACCAGAGCGCCTTTGAGGAAGTTCACATTTCCAAAAAATTCCATCTTGGAGATAGTGAACAGATCCCAAGGCAACGTGAGTAGCGGCAGAGTGTCGGGCGAGAACAGTCCTTGATATCCCATATTGTGTATGGTGAAGACGGTCGCAGCATCTCGGAGCGCGGGATCTTCCGCATACTGGGTGCGCAACAGAACCGGGACGAGTGCGGACTGCCAGTCGTGACAATGGAATACTTGCGGCACACCAAGGATTTTGGAAGCTTCGATCACCGCGCGAGAAAAGAGGGCGAAGCGCTCCGCGTTGTCCGGATAATCGCCGGCGGAGGTACCATAGAGCGCCTCACGATCGAAAAAGGGAGGATAGTCGACGAAATAGAAGCGCACGCCGGATTGGTTTCCCCCAGTGACTACCGAACAGAAACGATAGCGATCGTCAAATGGTATGGTGATGCTGGGGACAACGGTCTGGGCATCGGTGAGCTTGGTCTGGCGATAGCGCGGGAGATAAACGCTGACCTGGTGTCCCATAGAGGCCAAAGCGCGAGGCAACGCGCCTACGACGTCGGCCAATCCTCCGGTCTTGGAAAAGGGCACACACTCCGAAGCCGCAAAAGCAATATGCATGAAAACGAATCCTCCAAAGTGCGTGCCCTCGCGGCGCAAGCTATCATAGGAACGTGCGATTACAGCACACAGTCCTCCTGCACCCAACTGGACTCGCGGGATGAACTGACAGTCTAAATGCCGGGAAGAAAGAGGGCAATGTGCCAAGAGTCTCTGCTGCGCGTCCCAGCCGGAACGTCCGCCCCAAACTCGGACAACATTTTCTGGTGGATGACGCCGCTGCCATCCGCATCGTCGACGCCCTCGGCGACATTTCGCAAACCACGGTTTTGGAAATCGGACCGGGACGCGGCGCCATCACCGAGCGGCTGGCCAAACGCGCAAGGCGCCTGATCGCCATCGAACTCGATCGAGTGCTGGCCGCACAGCTGCGCATGAATTTCTCTTTGACGCCCAACGTGGAGATCATCGAAGGCGACATTCTTGCCATAGATTTCGATACTTTGTTCGGACCGAAACCTGGAAGCACACGTCCTGGAATGGAATGGAAGCCGGAACCGGTGCGCGTTGTGGGAAATCTTCCCTACTTCATCACTTCGGACATTCTGCTGCGCCTGTTTGAATATCGGCGCTATTTTGACACCATCCTGCTGATGGTACAGCGCGAGGTTGCTGACCGGCTGGTAGCGCGTCCGGGCGGAAGCGAGTACGGATTACTGTCAGCAACGGCTCAGCTCTACGCTCGCGTGGAAAAATTGTTCACTCTCCCCCCGGACGCATTCTCACCTCCACCCAAGGTGCAATCTAGCGTAGTGCGGCTCACCATTGCGTCGCGAGTCGAAAACTTACGCGTCCCCGAGCAGGACTTTATCAACTTTCTCAAACAATCATTCGGGCAGAAGCGAAAAACTCTCTGGAATAATCTGAAATCACAATATCAAGCCAAACAGTTGCGCGAGGCGCTGGAAAAAGCAGGCGTCAAACCAACTGTGCGCGCGGAAGCTTTGTCATTGGAAAAGAGCGCCGCCCTGTTCCGCGCGCTCAGCACTATCGCCCAGTGACTTGAAACAAGCGCCTTCCTGACGAGGTGCCCATGGAATCGACCGTACGACGTCCCGCTGTTGCCGGGCGTTTCTACCCTGGCGATCCCAGCGTCCTGCTTGCTGACGTGCGCAGCTACCTCTCTCCCACGGAAAAGACAATTTCTGCGATTGGCTGCGTCGTACCTCACGCCGGCTACATATATTCCGGACACGTTGCTGGCGCAGTGTTTGCCCGATTGAATATTCCTCAACGCTGCATTGTGCTGTGTCCCAACCATACCGGCATGGGCCAGCCGCTTGCCATCATGAGTGCCGGCGCCTGGGAAACTCCTCTCGGAAAAGTCGCAATTGATTCATCACTTGCCGACGCGCTCAAGCAACGGTTCCCTCAACTGACCGAAGACGCCGATGCACATCGCGCCGAACACGCTGCCGAGGTCGAATTACCTTTCCTCCAAGCCGAATGTCCAAACGTCACCTTCGTGCCCATTGCGCTTGGCACCGCCAAGTTCGATGTTCTCGAAAATCTTGGTCAAGCGATTGCCGACGTAGTGAAGGCCGAAGCCGAGCCCGTCCTGATCGTTGCCTCCAGCGACATGAACCATTACGAAAGCGACAAGATCACGCGGGTGAAGGATCGCAAAGCTATCGAGCGCATTTTAGCTTTGGATGCGCGCGGATTATTTGATGTCGTAATGAACGAAGACATCAGCATGTGCGGCTTTGGCCCGACCGTGACAATGCTCACCGCCGCCAAACGTCTGGGTGGTACGACGGCCGAACTCATCAAGTACGCCACCTCTGGCGATATTTCCGGTGATCGAGAAATGGTGGTGGGCTACGCGGGAGTAGTGGTGCGCTAGCAAAAAAGGCGACCCGAAGGTCGCCCTCTTTTCTCGTAGTGACCGTTACTTCGGCGAAGTGTGCGGGGTCGACGAATGTGGAGCCGGAGCAGAACGCGGCATCGGCGCGGGACTACTCATTCGCGGCGAGCTGACACGACCCGTCGCCGGCGTGCGCGATGTCGATGATCCCGACATACTGGATCCTTGAGCCGCTGGTGAAGCCGACGGCACCCTCTCCATACGAACCGGCATTGTGTGGACCTTCGTGGTGACAGATCCTTCCTGCCTCACCTGTTGTGAAACCTTTCCCAGATTACGGATACTGCCCCGTGGAATGCCCAAACCAGCAGAGTCATCACGGATTACAACTTTGTTAGCAGCTCCCGCCGCGGCTACAGATGGTCCGCGCTGGACCACGATCGTGCTATGCGCCGATGTCGCGGGCGGTTGCAACGGAATGAACTGCCGCGGAGGATTCATCACTCTTGGAACCGTATTCCACGCCAGACCGGAACCGCCTGGCTGCCAGCCCCAACCGTAATTCGGAACGTACATCCACGAACCATAGCGATAAGGTGTCCATCCCCACGGATATGAAGACACCCAGGTATACCCAAAACCCGGATACCAAACCCACGAACCGTTCATAAACGGATCCCATCCTGCGCCGGTAAAGTACGGCTGCCACATCGTGCCGTAACCCTGCACGTAGGAATAGTTTCCGTAGTAATTCAGATCGCTCATGCCGTAGACATACGGTGAGGAGTTCGTGTAAGAACTGGCTAAATAGCGCTGGTGATAATCCTCCTGCTGTTTATCCCAGGCGTCGTACGGATCTTTGTCCAGATTCTTCGCCAGCGTGTATTTATCCTGGTTGGCAAGGTCAAACGTTGCCGTCTGCTTTTTTCCCAGCTGCACCGTGCCTGACGGGCCTGTGACTTCCACGTCCCCCTTGAAAACTGCCAGGGTGGCGTCTGTGTCTTCCATCGCAACACGCATGTGAACAGAATGTGTGAGGACGATTTTCTCTCGCCCAAAGGTCAGAGTGAACTCATCGTCCTTGGCTTCGTTGAAGTTCAGATAAGCGGTACCTTCCTGCAATTTCACCGCCGTCACTTTTGCGCCGGAATCTCGCAAGGATAGCTCTGGAATTTCGATTACTGTTCCCGGGATGATGCGAAGCGTGCTGCCATTTTCAAATTCAATCTCCGCACGTCCTGCATCCTTGGCTCGCAGCTTGACTCCCCGGGTCAATGGCAAATTCAGAAACGCTTTTTCGTAACCCTGACCGATGTTGCGGTCAATTTGAACATTGCCTTCGACGTCGCTCAAACGAACAATACGCACTTGAGAGTCGGCGAAGGACGGAACCGCTAGGAGCACCAACGCCGCCAGCACAACCAAACGCATCAACGCTTTTCGGATTGACATGATGACGCCTCCCACGACTTGCCCTTTCATTAATTAGAACACTAATCTGATAGCTGGTTGTCAACAAGCAGTCAAGAGACTGAGAACCGAGAACCAATCACTGCGAACTGGCTTTCGAGATCCCAGGTCCGCAAGAACCCCTCCAGCTTCTACTTTCCATTCAATCACTTAAGGAGATTCTTTTCGTCCTTCTGCGATCAGTCTTTGCGCACGAACCCGCACTGGGTTAATGACGGAAGCGTCCGCCGCAATCTTTTGCAGGATTGGCGACACTGCCGACAACTCTTCCAGGCCGTTCTGCTTCGACATTGCTTCCATTCTCTTGAGTTCCTCATCCAGCGCCAGCTTCTGATAATGGTGGTCATACTCTAAGCGCCGCCCGAATTCCAGAGTTGTCGAAAGTTTTTGCAGGAGATCAGTCAGCTCCTGGACGGCTGGGATTCGCGAATAGTTATAGGTGGCCTGCGTGCTCCGCTGGGCGTCCACGTACTTTAACGTCTTGCTTCCTGTCGAAGCCAGGCCGCGCTTCTTGGAATCGACATCCCCTTCGAAATAATGCGCACGTTTTGCCAAATCGAAGATGCGAGTGCAGGTTGATGAGGCAATCGTAAAGTCAAAATGAAAGTCATCGTCTTCCGTTCCCTGGTTTGTTTTGGTATGACTGTCATAGGTAGCGGGGCCGTCGGCAGAAATCGAAATCACATAATGCTCCGGATCCGACCCCGGAAAATCAAAGCTGAAAATAATTCGAGCCGGATCCTCAGCCTGCGAGGTTAAACAGAAGCATAAGAGCAGACACAGCAAACCCAGGGTTTGTAACCGCGAGCTCTTCCGTGATTGTGGAGACTGGTCGCAATCCATGCAGGAATTATGCCAAAAAATGAATTGCGCCGTTCCTTAGCGCCCTACAGCTCTTTGCCGTTCCAGTGTAGCCGAGGTATGAAGATGACAGATGGCA
>Ga0193735_1000718_pt1 | contig 10557 bp, 6 predicted proteins | sample U1m2metaG_FD_145080 | JGI IMG/M metagenome (GOLD analysis project Ga0193735, IMG submission 145080) | Soil microbial communities from a riparian zone of the East river system, Colorado, United States - U1m2 | ecosystem: Environmental > Terrestrial > Soil > Riparian zone | place: USA: East River... | reverse complement strand
ATGCCTTAAGAGATAAGTGAGTTGAACACCTGACCTTTCGTGTGTAAAACGACAGCTCTACCTCTGAGCTAATCTCTTTGCATTTTTTATTATATTACTTTCTTATTTAATATTATTTTATAGTTATAACTATTGCACCTACCATAGCTAATAATAATATTAGAGATGTTATTATAAGTCATATAGAATAATTAGAATACATAATATTTCCAAGACTAGTGATATGAGAAGTTTCTGCTAAAGTACCATCTCAATTTTTACTAGTAGCAAATGTTATTTCATTATTATTTTTTAAAAATCTATATAAGAAATATAGATAATCATTATTTGATATATAATAATATTCACTATTATCACTTAAAATATTTATTGGTATTACATCTGAACTTATATTCTCTGTTGTGTTATAAGATGTAATATTAGATATAGGATAATAAAAGGATATAATTATAATTATAGCTAGTGGCAAACTATTTCCAGCATCGCTTAATAATTCAGATATTCTTATATTAATTAACATTAATATAAAAATAAATAATATAGATACAGCACCTACATAAACTAATAAATAAGATATTCCTATAAAATTAATACCTAACATAATTAAATAAAGAGATATAGCAGAAAATAAAAAAATTAAATATAAAACAGATATTATAGGATTTTTACTTATAATAATAAATATACCAAAAATAATAGATAAAAGGGATAATGTATTTAAAAATTCACCTGTAAAACCATTAGTTCAAGTTTCAACTATTAAATAAGTTAAATTCATCTCTTTGTAAAATATCTTAAATATATATTTATAAAGATTATAGATTTTTAAAATTATTTTAAGCCCAGTGCAAGTATTGCACTTACTTCTACCGATTACAAAACAGTTGCATTACTTTTATGCTAACCAGGCTATAGATAAACAATTATTATTTTTGATAAGTGTATTTTTTAGTAAATTAAATAATTAGTACTTTATGCCTATTCGACTAAAGCCTATATTAAATTATTATATGTATATAATAATTTAAATCGTAGTATTATACTACGTTTTTATAGAATATCTTAAAGTAAGTTTCATGCTTATATGCTTTCAGCATTTATCTTTAACTAACGTAGACTTCCTGCCATGCTTAATATATTTTTACTTAAGTAAAAGTAAAATTTAAATAGATTATCTATTTAAATTAAACAACAGGTAAACCAGAGGTTAACATACCCAACTCCTTTCGTACGAAGGGGCTATCCTTATTTTATTCTAATTTCCTCTAGAAGATAGAAACCATACTGTCTCACGACGTATTAAACCCAGCTCGTGTAGCTCTTTAATCGACGAACAGTCATACCCTTCATGATTCCTACATTCATGTGGATGAGCTAAGCCGACATCGAGGTGCCAAACTGCGCACTCAATTTGTACTCTCTGGCGCAATTAGCCTGTTCAAATTTGTTATTTTAAAAGGTTTATCTTTTATTTCCATTTTTTACAAAATGGTTCAGACTATTTCATCATTTTTATTAACTATAAAGCAAAACGAAAAAAAGGTTTAATTTAATTATTACTAACTCAACCTTTTATACCATATGAACCTATTTTAACTATAGAATTTAATTTAGTATATTGTAAATTAGATTTTTTATTACCTCTTAAAAGTAAAGATGAGGTATTATTATAAAAAGAATCTTTATTTCTTAAACTTCCTTTATATCTTAATCTATATAGAGACCTATCAGCAGTATGACGTTTTGTTAATCTACCTTTAGCTTCTACTCTTATACCTGTTATAATTTTATTTTTAATTAAATTTAATACTATACTTTGCAAAGTTTTATTTGATTTAATTAAGTGCTTTGAAAATATGTTATTTAATAAATCATTTAATTGGTCTGATTTATTGTTAAAATTATTATATAAATTATATTGCATATTACTAGCTTTAATAAATTTTATTATAGATAATTTATTTAAAATATGAATATTTTCAAAATTTTGCATTCATTTTTTATCTTTTATTTTTACTTTTTGTATAGAAGTTTTTAAAATTCTATGTAATTTTTTTCTATTTTTTGTTATTTTTGTTAATATAGATTCTGTTAAAATATCGCTATGTAAATAATAATATTTTAAATTAACTATATTAAATTCTACATTTTTATTATAAATTTTACTTATTAAGTCCATTATTTTTTTTAAGTACGTATATTTAAACTTAAATTTATTTATTAAAAGAAGTTTTCTATAATATAAATATAACATTTCTCTTTTTATAATTTTTATTATATAATTTTTATAATAATAATTTTCATAATATTTATATTTATTTATTCATTTAAAATTATTAATCAATATAAATTTATTATTTCTAGTTTTATTAATTAATAAAAAGGCTTTTTTCCTTATTTTTATAATTTTATTTAAGAAATTTTTTTCTTTTAATATCTCTTTATATCTTTTTTTAATCTTATATAAATAATTATATCTTTGTCTATTATATATGTATATATTAATTATTACTTTATTATTTGTATGTTTAAATTCACCTTTACTTACATATATTTTATGTGATGAGAGTCTTCTAGTTTTTATTCGTAATCTATGTCGTTTTATTTTAGATTCTAAGTTTATATTATATAAATTAAAATAGCTTTTAATTAGTTTAATAACTATTTTACTAGTTATAGGTATTAAGCTTAAAGTATTTTTATTATACGTATATATAGCATTGTCTCATTCTTTAATTGCAAGTGGAAAATGTTTAACTTGATTTATATTAATTATATCTTTTTTAAAAAATAATTTTTTACTTTTATTATTTATTTTTTTACTAAAAAGTTTTAACATTTATAATATATATGTATAAATAACGTTATGTATATAATTTAATAAAATATACTATTTTGTATTATGCTTTATCATTAATAACTAATAAAGTCTATTTCATTAAAATTAATTCTAATTATTATGTAGTTATTATAACTATAATATATATTTAGTTAATAAAAATGTTGGGTATTATTTTATAAACTATAGTTTATAAAATTTATTTTAGTCGTTGAACGTTCTTATATAAATAAGCTTCGCTTCAAATATACTAATTCTTAGTAGTTCTTGAAATTTACCCAAATATTACCAATAATTTTAATACATTGGAGGACTATCCTCTAATCCCTAGCGTAACTTTTTCAATAATCCAAGACCTTTCCTTTATGCATCTTGTGATCATATGCCCCGCTTACGCGACTGATAGACGTGTAGGTCAAACAGTAAAGCAAGATTAAGCCATTAAACTTTTTAAACACAATAATAAATCATATATATAGTAGTGTAGATTATACTATATATTGATATAAAACATTATTAGTCTTAAATATAAAATTAATAATGTTTTAATTGTTACTATTTTCAATATAGTTAAAATCTTACTTATTTAAAAAATGTATCGTACTTAAAACTATTATAGTTGGATAATTATTACAATAATTAATCACAATATAAAAATATAGTTAATAACTTAAATATATATATATATAATTAGTATCTTATATCTAATTGTAATTTAAAAATCACAAGTTTACATATTTAACTTTGGATATACCCAGTTACTTTTTCTGGGATCTGTGCCCCGCATAAACTGTCTCTTAGTTATAATGAATATAATAAATTAAATAAAGGTGTTTCAATTATATTTGAAATTAATATTTCATATTAACTACCTTATACACTAAAAATAATTATATTATAAACGTAACTAGTAACAGTAAAGCTGCATAGGGTCTTCTCGTCTACCTAGAGGTAAGCAGTATCTGCACTGCTATTCCAATTTCACCGAGCCAATCATTGAGACAGCTGTTGTATCGTTAAATCATTCATGCAAGACCGCATTTAACGGCCAGGGTATTCCGCTACCTTAGGACCCTCATAGGTAAGGCCGCCATTAATCAGGGTATCCCTCAAAACCTAATTTGTTTTAGTCAATTAAGAAAAAATCAGTTAACCTACAGACATTGGGCAGAAATCACACTCAATACTTTGATTTAGTCTTTGCAAAGTGCTTTGTTTTAATTAAACAGTCGTACAACATTATTATATGCTTCCTGTTCTTTACTTGTTGTTAAACAAAAAGAATGGCCCTCCTTATCCCGAAGTTTCGGTAGTTAATTTGCCGAGTTCCTTGATGATTGTTCACTCTTACGCCTTTGTATACTCTACTTGCTTACTTGTGTTAGTTTTTAGGTACGGTTATAGCTCATTTTATAGTATATTTTCCAGAACCTTTATTACTTATAAAGGTTATGTATAACTATATAATATATTTACTCATCATATTATTTTCTAAGTCTTTTTATAATAAAAATTATATCATACTACATTTATTTAAAAGAAATTCGTATAATATAAATAACATTACGTCATAAATATATATATTAAGAAAAATAAATTTTTCTTATTTTGGATTAATTTTTATTATAAAAAATTTTAGTTTTTTTATTTCTTTTCGGTGTATTATTTTAGAGGCCGTTACTTAATTAAACCATAAGCTTAAGGCGAGGAAATATTATTCCTTTTTCGTTACTCATGTCAGCATTCTCTCTAGAGATATCTAATTAATCTTAAAAAGAAAAAATCAAGATTTACTCTATGTTCCACTACCCCATACAAAAAATATAGAATACCTATAGTTTAAACTGTATGGACAAGATTTCGGTATATTATTTAGATCCGTTATATTTTAAGTGTTTTTACCTTTGTAAAAAAACTTTTACTAATTCAGTGCTCTGTTACGAGATCTTTAAAAAATGGCCGCTTCTAAGCCTATTTACTGTTTGTATTTGATAAAACCATCCTTTATTTCACTCAATAATAATTTAGGAACCTTATTATATCTTGTTTAGGGCTGTTTCCCTTTGGACATACAACCTTATCGTACTATGTCCGATTATTCAAAATTTATCTTTGCCCTTCCGAGTGCAAATACTCAACGATAAAATCTTCACGATTCCCCGATTTATACAAAATTATTTGTTTGAGATCACAATTCTGTACCTGCTAAGATATTATTTGAATTACCTACTTATATAGGTTTCGTGGAAAACCAGCTATACTAGTCAGTATTGTCTTTCACTAACTTACCACAATTCTTCGGATATCTATACAACGATAACCCGTTCGGGCTTTTATAACCCTGATCATGGTAAGATCACTAGTCTTCGGGTCTAATTTTAGATACTTTTCATTAATTCATAATTGGTTTATCTAGGCATAATTCTTTTATTATTAATAATTTAAATTTTATGCTTGCATCTAATATTAACTTACTGACCCATTATGCAAAAGGTACGCTCTTATTATTTGTTCATATTTTACTCGAGCTGCTTATAAAACTACTATTTTGTATATTCCCTCACGGTACTTACTCTATTGCTTGTACATTATATTTAGCTTTAGAGGAAGGTTCCCCTTTATTCAAACAGATTATTAATCCATTTTACTTGTAAGCTTTCTATATTAATAATCTCGTTTGATTTATTTTCCTAAAGTTAATTAGATATTTCAATTCACTTTGTTTATGACCAGATTTTTCTTAGAAATTCTTCTATTAACTTTTTAATTTAATTAAAAAGCTTTTAAATACATAATCTTTAACATACAGCTTAGTTTCCTTAATAGTTTCTTTTTATACTTGCTTTGATTATTAATCAAATAAATATATATTCCATATCTTCTATAAAGATTTATCTTCTTTTGTTGAAATTAATATGTAACATATTACAAATAATATGTTAAATAAAAATTATCGGGTTATTATGATTCGAACATAACAATTCCTCAACCCAAATGAGACGCCTAACCAACCTGGCTCTAACCCGTATATTTACAGAGAATATCCGATTCGAACGGATGTGATCAAAGAAACCAAATAAATCTCAAGTTTACCGCTATAAACCACTCAGCCAATTCTCTTTTAATTTTATTATTTTGATTCCTTCAAGATTTGAACTTGAATAACATCCTTATCAAAAACGCACTTTACCTATTAAGTTAAAGAACCGCTTAACAAAATTAATTTTTTTTAACTTGTATTAAATAATCCTTTTTAATTTAAAATTAACTTTATACAAGAGAACTTAGAGTCGAACTAAGAAAAAAAAGACTGAAGCTTTTTGTATTACCATTATACTATACTCTTTTTTCTTTTTATTATGTATACGGAAAAGAGATGATTTGAACATCCAAGTGCAATATACACAATATTTAGCAAATATCTTGCTTTACCTATAGCTACTTTTCCTATAAAAAAAAATTTTTTTCTTTCTCGAGTCAAATCGGCCTCGATCCGATATCTTCTTTCCCGACACGAAAGTTCTTTACCTATTAAGTTATTAACTCTTAATTTATGGCTAGCCGAATTCGAATCGACACGCTTTGTTCGGAAAACATAATTGACCTCTAAGTGAAGGATTTCTAGAAACTCCAATTATTAATGCTCCAAATACTACACCTATTCCTACACCTGCACCTATTAAACCTGTAGTAGCTAATCCTGTACCTATTATTTTTGCTGCTTGTATCATAATTTTATTAATTTATTTAATTTAAAGATAGGCTGCCTATACTTAGATCTTTTAAATTTATTGCATATTTAATCATGTTAAAAATTTTTCAAAACTTACACATTGTATACCTATAGGCATAGAACTATGAAGTACTCCACATATTTCTGAACATTGTCCAAAAAATGTACCTTCTCTATTTAAATATACAGATGATTGGTTTAGTCTTCCAGGATATGCGTCACATTTAATACCTAATGAAGGACAAGCGTAGGAGTGTATAACATCTGCACCCGATACTACAAATCTTGTATGAGTTAATTCAGGTATTATTACTCTATTATCTACTTCTAACATTCTTAAACTTCCTTTTTCTAAATCAGTTTCAGGTACAATATATGAATCATATTCTATAAATTCATTGTTTACATTAAAAAAATCAGGGTATTGATAACTTCAATATCATTGATGTCCTTCCCCATAAATGACTAAGGTAGGATCTATTACTTCATCCATTAAATATAATAATTTAAAAGATGGAAAGGCTATTAATATTAAAATTAAAGCTGGTGTTATAGTTCATATTAATTCTACCAATGTTCCATGATTTAAATATTTATGAGATATAACAGATTTTTGAGCATTATAGTTTTTTACTATTGATATAGCCATTCATGTTACAGCAAACATTATTATAGCCAAATAATATAATATATTATTATGTAATTCTTCTAATCCTTCCATTTGAGGAGTAGCGCTATCTTGAAAATAGATACCTCATGGTCTAGGTGTATCACATATTATTTCATTAATAGTTAATTTGAACATAGTTTATATTTTTTACTTTATATACTTATAAATTAAATTATATAGTAATAGATAGTACAATACATAATTTAATTTATAATGTTTAACTATTAAACGGCATAGTTAAATTAAATTATAGTAAAAAAATCTAATTTTATGAAATAATTTAAATTTATAATAATATTGATACTTATTGAAATCATTAATAATACCACAAATATAATCCTATCTAAGAATCGAACTTAGATCTTAATATTAGAAGTATTCAGCTTTACCCTTAAGCTAATAGGACAAGGTTTATTATTTACTTTATATTAATAAAATAAATTTATAGGATATATATCCTATGTATAATATTAAGAACCTCAATAATAAACAGAAATATAAAGGAATAATCAAACAACATCTACAAAATGTCAGTATAATATACCGGATTCTAAACCTAAATGATGATTTTCTGTAATTTGATAAGCTAATAAACGTCATAATCCTACAGTTAAAAAAGCTGTACCTATAATTACATGAAGACCATGAAAGCCTGTACCAAAATAAAAACAAGAAGCATATGTACCATCAGATATAGTAAATGAAGAAACAGTATATTCTATACCTTGTAACGCTGTAAAAATAATTGCTAATATAACTGTATATATTAAACCCATTAAAGCTCCACTTCTATTACCTTGAATTAAAGAATGATGAGCATATGTAACTGTTACACCTGAAGATAATAATATTACTGTATTTAATAAAGGTAACTCAAAAGGATTAATTGAATCTATACCCATAGGAGGTCATGTAGCCCCTAATTCTATAGTAGGAGATAAGGCACTATGAAAAAATGCTCAAAATATAGCCAGAAAAAATAATCCTTCTGAAACTATAAATAATCCTACTCCCATATTTAAACCTCTTTGAACTGCTAATGTATGATTACCTATATAAGTTCCTTCTGATATTACATCTCTAAATCATAAGGACATAGAATATACTACTCCTATTAAAGCAAAAATTAATATAAATCTGGCATATGCATAATTATGCATAGTGGATACTCCAGTTGTTGTTAAACTTAATAATGATATACTAGTATAAAGAGGTCAAGGAGAAGGAGATACTAAATGAAATGGATGTGCTTGAAAATAAGACCTAGTTATATGTGTAATAAATAGAATAAATATTATACACTTATAGACTATATTAATTAATTATTTATTATTATATATATAGATAAATCAAATAAACTTTTAGTAAATTTATTAACCAAAATTTCAATAAACCTAAGGAAAAAAATATTAATTTTTAATAACAAGTAAACAAAAATATTTAATGTAAATCTAAACTATCTTTAATATAAGAAGAAGTTAAAACTACAAAAACTTGAGCTTGTATAAAAGCAATACCTAATTCTAAACCAGAGAAAGCTATTATAAAAGCTAAAGGTATTAAGCCTAAGAATAAATAAATAAATCCTGAAGTCATAATATTATATGTAAAACCTGCTAAAATATTTAATAACATATGACCACTAAGTATATTAGCTGCTAACCTAAGACCTAGTGAAACATTTCTAGCTAAATATGAAATAAATTCTATCAATACTAATAAAGGTAATAAACCTAAAGGACAACCAGAAGGCACAAATAAAGAAAAGAATTTTAAACCATGTTTTTGAAAGCCTAATATAGTTGCTCCTAAAACAACAGTAAAGCTTATTGAAAAAGTAAGTATAAAATGAGATGTTGAAGCAAAACTATAGGGAACCATACCAATTAAATTATTTATTAATATATAAGTAAATAATGCATATATAAAAGGAAAATATATTTGACCTTGGTTGCTGTTTATTTGATTTACAACTATACTATGTATAGTAGAATATAAAGATTCTTGATTTATAGATCAAGCATTAGCTACTATTTTATTATAATTATTAGCTATTATATTTAAAATTAATACTATTGCAGCACCTATTGTTAAATATAATCCTATATTAGTTAAAGAAATTTGTAAGTTACCTAATAAATTTAATTCTAAATTTATTAAATTTTTAATTTCAAATTGGTCTAAAGGACTTAATATTAAATTGAAAAACATTATGGTATATTATTTAAAAATAATTATTATTACACTAATATAACAGTAATATTAAATTATAATTTTTTAATAAATATTCGTGTTATAAATAATCTTACAAATCTAGGTAATATATATTTAGAAAAAATATAAATAATTAGAGTAAGAAATATAAAAGTAAATACTGCTTGGTTTATAAAAAAAAAGGGTATCAGTTGAGGAATTTAAATTAATTAATATAACAAGATATTTAAATATATATCAAACAAAAATAAAATAATAATATAAAACCCAGATAAAAATATAGCTAATAGTTTAGCGAAAAACCAAACTTTTATTATATTAATTAAACTTTACTTATCTTAGTATTAGTAAACATTAAACCAAATAATATTAATAGTAATAAACTATTGTCATTTAAAGAAAAATATAATAATAATATATAAAATATTAAACCTATTAGTATATATAAAGCATAAGATGTAACAACACCTGTGCTTAAACGACCTATATTATTACTCAGGGTAACAAGTCCTTTTTCTAATCCATAGGGCCCTAATAATTCAACAGAACCTTTATCAATAACTTTAGTAGTTTGACCACCCAATTTCATTACAATATTTGTAATATAATTATTATATAATAATTCTATAAAAAAACGTTGATTAAAAAAACTAAAAATATTATAACCTAGTTTAGAAAATTTAAAATACATAAGTAATTTAGGGAAAATTTCTGATAATATAATAGCTAATAGACTTAAAAAAATAGTAAATATTAAAGGCAATAATTTAAAAATAACAGGTACAGCAAATTCAGTATCTAGCATAATTTCATGAGAAGGATGAATAAATAAACTATTATCTATAAAGAAATTAGAACCTAAACCTATGAAAATATCTTTAGTTATAAAACCAAAAAAAATAGATAATAGAGCTAAAACAACTAAAGGCAAACTCATAAATATATCAGCATCATGTGCACGTAAATAATTAATTAAAGGTCCGTTAGGATTAGTTAAAAAAGTTAAATATAATACTTTTGCTGAATATAAAGTAGTAAACATAGCACCTATAGTAGCTATAAAATAAACAACAGTGCTAGAAAAATAAAATTGACCAAAAG
>Ga0193735_1000717_pt1 | contig 10561 bp, 8 predicted proteins | sample U1m2metaG_FD_145080 | JGI IMG/M metagenome (GOLD analysis project Ga0193735, IMG submission 145080) | Soil microbial communities from a riparian zone of the East river system, Colorado, United States - U1m2 | ecosystem: Environmental > Terrestrial > Soil > Riparian zone | place: USA: East River... | reverse complement strand
AAAACGCTGGCGCCGTTCGCCATATCCGGAGGTGTTGTAAATTCTTTTGGAGAGTGGCTGATTCCACCGACGCTTGGAACGAAGATCATTCCGATTGGAACGATTCGCGCAAGATCCTGAGCATCGTGCCCTGCGCCGCTTGGCATCAGCTTCGTTGTCAAACCCAGACCTGTCGCTGCTTCTTGAATGATCTTACGAAGCCTTTGATCTGTGGGCGCTGGAACCGCAGTTACATCGAGCGCAGCGAAAGAAATTGTCGTGCCTGTATCCGCGGCGATTTTTTCAGCAGACTTTTTTACTTTTTCAAATACCAGATCGATTTTCGATTTCTCCAGATCTCGAATCTCCAAACTCATCACTACTTTCCCAGGAATTACGTTCGGAGCGCCCGGCTCAGCTTGAATTGTTCCGACGGTAGCAACCTGACGGCCGGGAATGCTCCTTGCAATATGGTTGACTGAGTCAACTAATCTCGCGGCAGCCAGGAGCGCGTCTTTTCTCTGATCCATGGGCGTTGTTCCCGCGTGGTTTGCAAACCCAAGGACGGTAACCTGCCACAAGTTGATTCCAACGATTCCTTCTACAACACCGATGTTGATTTTTTCCGCTTCCAAAATTCCACCCTGTTCGATGTGCAATTCCAGGTACGCGAGAATTTCAGAAGGATTTCGTTTGGCTGATTGTAGGTTGTCGGGATCGCCACCGATGAAGCGAATTCCCTCTCCGATGGTCTTTCCACTGTGACTCTTTATCTGAAGTGCTTCCTGACTAAGTTCGCCGACAACTGCGTGGCTTCCTGTAAGGCCACCTTCTTCATCGGAAAATACTATGACCTCCAGTGGGTGAGCGGTTAGGAAGTTTTGTTGATTCAGGATTTCGATGCATTCCAATGCGCCCAGAACTCCCACAGCGCCGTCGTAGTTCCCGCCATGCGGAACAGAATCAATGTGAGAACCGAACAAAATTACCGGAAGGTTCGGATTACGCCCTTCCCTGTGGCCAATGATGTTTCCAGCCGCATCGACACGGACTTTTAGTCCTGCTTTTTCCATCAAAGATCTTATGTATTTACGACCCTCAACGTCGGCATCGCTGAACGCAACGCGGCTCACCCCCCCTTCGCGGTTTGCTCCGTATTCGGAAAGCTCTTTGATTCTCTCTTCCATTCGATTCGCATCGGCGCGGAAATTCTTCCATTCGGCGCCCGTGCAGAAAACTGGGACTGGGAGTACAAGCAGTAAGGAAACAATCGGTATTTCTTTCCTCATTTAGTGTTGTGTAACCGGTATGCCTTTATAATCGTTGAGTTCAAAATGGCCCGCCGCCAAGGCGCGACGAGGGAGCATGTCCTTTCCGACCTGCGACCGAGAAGCAACGCCGGCGCCGGCCATTTTCAACCCAATCCTCGGGACCGCGGCTCTTTGGGCGAATTTCCGCGTCGCTCCCTCGGCCAGTATCGCAGCGGATACGGGCGCTTCTCTCGCTCCTTAAAATTCGCCCAAACTCCTCACGGCGATTGTAAAGCCATACCGGTTACACAACACTTAGCAATTTCTACAGGTGGCCAAAGCCAAATGAAAGCGAGCGTAGCGCGCGCTCGCTGGCGTGATGCTTGCACTCGTTAGGCTAGAGCGGAGTAACTGAAAACGAGTGACGAGTGGCAAGCCATAGAAAGAGGAGCAAACGTCGAACGCTCAACGTCCAACGCCCAACATCCAATTAAGGCACGTGGTGTAATCGAGGCGCCGCAAAAAAGCGGCAATCGAAAAGTGAGAAGTGACTTAACAATTTCCAGAGGGGATTCAGATCACATGACTGCGAAATACTCGGGCATTGATGGATACGTTGGGAACACGCCGTTGATCCGACTACTTCGGTGCGAGAGAAGCGACGATCTTTTCGAAGCGGGGATCGCCGCGAAGCGGGCTCCAGAGCGGGTGTAATTTCAGGCGGGCGTAGTTGATGTAGCTGGGCATCGTTACGAGTTTTTGTACTAACTCAATCGCGCGATCGCGGTCGCCGCTCCAGGTGTAAACCTGGGCGAGACCTTCCAGGACCAACGCGCCATCGTAGATATCTTTCGAGACCGGCATCAGATCGATGGCGTGTTGCGCTTCGCGAATGGCCAAATCTTTCTCGCCCAAGCCCGCATCGACTTGAGCGAGAACAGCAATCGTGCGCGCGTGTTCCGGTTTGACGATCAAGCGTTGTGCCAGGATTTCGCGACATTCACGAAGCGCAGCCGTTGCACCCGCCGAATCGCCTTTTGCGCGCGCGACCATCGCCTGAAACCAGCTTTTCGGGAAATAAAAGCTAAGATCGATGTCTTGAAAATCTTCTCGAGGCGACGCGACCAGGACCCGCTCCGCTTCAGCGTAGTTGCCGTCGAGCATCGCCATCCAGGAGCGGACCGGCGTTTGGCTGCCGGCAAATTCCATCTCCGGGTATTTCGTGAGGATATCGCGCATCGGTCCAGTGTTGCCGGTTCCGTTCAATACGCAGTTGGCGCGCCGGAACCGGACGATTGGGACGTCCTCGCCGGCAGCGAGCACATTGTCATAGACGTGGACTGCTTCGGGAAACCGGCGTTGCAGCACGTACGTGTCGGCCAGAAGATTGTAGGCATTCGGATTCCGCGGATCGAGCGCGAAAGCGGTGGAGAAATCGCGCTCCGCGTCGGCAAAATGGTTGCGACGGCGATTGATATAGCCGGAGAGAATGAAGAACGGAGTGCTGTTCGGCAGACCCGGGCGCGCGATCGCGAGTTCTTCCTGGGCGCGATCGTAGTCGCGCAAACATCGGAAGAGATAATCGGCCCGGGCGAAATGCGCTTCAGCTGAATCGGGACGGAGACGAAGGGCTGTGTTCACCGCAGCCTCGGCGAGAGAAATCCGCTCCGGAGTTGGATCGAGGTCGAAAAAGAAAAGAAGATCGTTAGCGCGCGCGGCATAGCAATATGCTGAGATAAAGGTCGGGTCGCGCTGGATCGCTTCATCGAGCGACTTCACCGCTCGGAGCAACGCCTCTCGCACGTCGGTTGCATTAAGATAGGCGTCGATGGATGGCTTGGCCTGAAGGTAAAGCTCGAACGCGTCCAGATCCTGCGTGGGTCGCTCTTCGATTTCCGCTTTCTGTTGCGGCGAAAGTTTGGCCTTGAGCTGAGTAACGATTGATTGGGCCAGCTCGCTCTGGATTGCGAACAAATCGGCCGCGGTGCGATCGTAAGTTTCGGCCCATACGTGAGTGTCGGTGCGGGCGTCGATTAACTGCGCGTTGATGCGAAGACGATCCGCGACGCGGCGCACCGAGCCTTCCATGATGTAAGCGACGCCGAGCTGCCGGCCGATTTCGCGCATGTTACGTTCGGCGCCGGTCTTGTATTGGCGCACACTGGTGTGGCTGATCACTTTCAAGTCCGAAAGCTTCGCGAGATTGGTGAGGATCTGGTCCTGGACGCCGTCGGCGAAGTAGGCGTCGTTCTTGTTTTCGCTCAAGCTCGCGAACGGCAGGACGGCGATCGATTTCCTGTCGCCAGACGTTGGTCTGTTTCCGGCCGTGTAGCGACCGAGGAAAAATAATGACAGCGAGACGGCGACGCCGACAACGACGACGTAAATCCAGGTGCGATTGCCGGGCCGCGACGATGGCGGCATGGCATCGGCTTCTTCGGTGCTTTTGATTCCTTGGGGAGTGATCTCAAACGCCCATGCGCAGATGAGCGTGACCGGAAACCCGATGATAATTAGGACGACGATCAACCGAACGATCCAGTTCGGAACGTCGAACACGGGAAAGACTTGCGCGATTCCCTGAACGAGCGCCCAGCCTGCGACGATGTAGGCGACCGCAGCTTTGTAAACGTTGCGTCGCCTCAGTTCCCCGAAGAAATTCTTCGGATTCATTGCATCGCTTCTGCCACACGCCCAGCGCGCGAGCAAGAAAGAGATTGCTCACCGCGCGTGTCGAGTTGAAGGCGTCTTGTTTTGTCTTGATAACACTTCATAACCCGTCAAAGTCTCGCGGTAATCACATTCTCATGGTGCGATCAGGGGCGCGATTTTTCGCGGCAAAAGGCAAGATGAAAATTCTCACCTCTTTGATCTTATGTATCGCGTCAGTCGCTTTCGCTGACGACTTTAAATTGATTAACGGGAGAGAATACAAAGACGCCACGGTTAGCCGAGTCGAACCGGACGGCGTTGTGCTCAAGACCCAAGCGGGCATCGCGAAGGTTTACTTCGTCGAGCTGCCCAAAGAGGACCAGGAACGCTTTAATTACAATCCTGCGAATGCCGCTGCGTATTCTTCGCAACAAGCAGTCAATCAGCCCACGACGGCCATTGCTGGCCGCGGTCAGCCGAGCGAAGTGATTTCTCATGGCGAGCAGGTGGACATCAATAAGCATCTGGCGCTGGGCAATGTGACCGTTGTCGAATTTTATGCGGACTGGTGCGGCCCGTGCAGACTGCTCTCACCGAGCCTGGAGCAGATGGCGCAAACCGATCCGGAGGTAGCGCTGCGCAAGATCGACATCGTCAGGTGGGGAACACCCGTGTCGCAGCAATTCAATATTCACTCCGTTCCGCAGGTTAACGTTTACGATCGGGGCGGGAGGCTCGTCGGTAATGTGTTCGGCGTCGATTTCGACCGGGTCAAAGCTTACGTCGTGCAAGCGAAAACCGGCGGCTCATAGGGTCAGATCGCGACGACTGACGACTGACACGGTACCGTTGCTCGACTCTTCAGTTTGGAAAAATCAAATGAACGACGCAATTGAATCGCAAAAATGGAGCAGTCCTTCAGGTTGCTACATGTCGCCCGGCTGATCTTTGCCGGGGCGTGTTCCTTAAACTGAAATTCACGGCAGGCTCTTGCATGCTTTCGCCTCTCCCCTTGGATAAGGGGAGAGGATTGAGGTGAGGAGTTCGAGGTCGACAAGCGCTGTTTGCGCGAATGAACTCTCACCCTCCCCCTCTCCCTTTTGAAGGGAGAAGCGACCGCGAACCGGCCAACACTATCACTGACCAACGACGGCCGAGTTTACTGCTTGTCGTAAACCGAGGTGCTCTTGACCTTCTGGCCGTTTGGATCTGTCCTGGTTGCGGTGACCGTGCGGCTTTTGCCGTCCGCAGCAACTACAACTCGACCCGTGATCGTGGTTTTTCCACCTTTCTTAATGGCGAAGTCCATTGTTCGATCATTCACCTTCGTGTAGGAACGCGCGTCTGAAGTCGGATCGCCGGTGACAGGATAATCTTTCCCGTCGATTTTGCCCGACCACTCGTTGTGAGTGGGTTTGCCCTTAGCGTCCACGCCATCTACGGCCACCTTCACATTCCCCAATGTGTTTCTATAGGTAACCATGGTGACTTTCCCCATCCCCGGCGTGGCCTTTGATTTGGCCTCGTTCAGCTTCCACGTGCCCATTTGTAGGTCCGTGGCGAAACAAAGTCCGCCTGCCAGAAAGCAAAACGCTACTGTCAATCCAATCGTTTGTGTTTTCATGCGCTCCATCGAATCGGGATTTGATTTTTCCGTCAATATTTAATGCGGAGGAGGTAGCCAAGACGGAAGTCTTACAAAGGGGGACTAGATTGCCGGATCACTAGCTCGTCGTCCTTCAATTTTCCGAGCTTATCCGAATGGCGCAATTCCAGCTGATAATGTTTGCCACCGACTTCAAAGTCCATCGGACCAATGTCGCCGGTACCGGCTGTCCACGAAACCATTTTCTCAGTCGTTTCTTGGCTGACCTTGAAATCGTAATAGAGGAACGGCCTTGGATAGACCGGCCCGCTTTTCCGGCGTTCGCCCACATACTCAATCGTGAAATCCGGGAACTCAATTTTCTTGCCGACCTCGTATTTTACACGCGCCCCGTACGAAGCCGTCTGTTCGGACGCAGCATGGCCGCGACTGACCGGACCGATAAAAGCTAACAGACCAAGAAAGACGAGAGTCGAATTATTTTTCATGTGCCGGAGTTTTCGAACTCTTTTGGAACACCGGCAGCGACTCGTCGATCGTAACCCAGGGCAATTTATCTTCGAGCCAGATCGCTTTCTCTGGGGCGAATGGCGCTGGGTCGTCGAGTGATGCAATCGTCACATCGATCGTGTCCGAATTCTTTGTCTCTTCGAAAAACAGATGCGTTCCGCAACATGCGGCAAATGAGCGAATCCGGTTCGCATGCGCGATCCTGCGCGGTTCGCCCTTTGTCACGACCAAATCTTCGCGGGGTACCGATCCCCAGGTCATATAGGGAGCACCGGCGCTTCGCCGGCAATCTACGCAATGACAATCGCCGAGCGAAAAGGGTGCGCTCTTCAGCAAATAACGCGTGCCGCCGCAGACGCATCCGCCAGTGAGTCCCATGCTTGATTCAGCCTTTTTGATTCATGTTTAGCTGTCATTCGTATCATAGCCTTTGCTCATGATTTCAAGACGATTGGCAGAAAAGAATTCAAAAGCCCCGGATCTCAGATGACGCACGCGCTAACGCAAGCGGGCACGAATCCCAACTAGGGAACGTATGAAATCTCCCGCCATGAAACGAAAAATTATCTATTTCGTCGTCGGTCTCTGCGTGATCGGCTCAGTCCGCGCTGATCAGACAGTGCAATCCGTGCAGCAAGCTCTCAAAGATCAAGGGTTTTACTACGGCAACGTAACCGGCGACAAGAGCTCAGAGACGACGGCCGCGATGCGGCGTTACCAAATTCGCAACGGGCTGAAAGTCACTGGCGAAATGGATCCAGAAACACTCCACTCCCTCAACATCAAGTCGAATTCGGCTGTGTCGTCGCAGTCCACTTCAAAACCCGCGGTCGCTCAGCAGAACACGAATACGGTTCGTCCTGTTGAAACGCCACGGCTCGATCAGAATCCAGTGCAGCAGCCGCCAAGTGCGCCGGATCATCAGCCAGAAATGAATCCGACGTTCCCCGGCGCGCTTTATCAGTCGGCGTCACCCCGAATGAACAAGCGCCTGGTCATCGCGGAAGTGCAACGTCAACTGATCAGTCGCGGATATTACCAAGGTCGAATCGACGGGAGCTACAGACGGCGAACAGCGTTTGCTCTGCGCGCATTTCAATTCGGTTCGGGGCTTCCGCCCACCGGTCATCTCGACACGAGCACGCTCAACGCGCTCGGCATATCCAATGAGACCCTGGCGTCTCTGCAGCCAGCGCCTCGCCAGTATGAAACCTCGATGCCGGTCATGAAGTTCAAGCACGGCAAATGGAAGGTGAAATGGAAGAAATATCATCAGCAGGATCGCGACGAACTCGCTCACGAAGGTCTATTGGAAAATGGCAATGAGCAGGGTCACGGCCCCGATCAGGACTAATCAGTCGAGAGTCACCGACGGCCATTGCTATTTAGAACGCTCTAAGAGGCCCTGTCGTAAACCGGGGTGTTCCTGAATTTTTTACCTTTCGGGTTCGTCCCGGTGACAGTGGAGGTGCGGGTTTTGCCATCGGCAGACACCTCGCTGCGAGCCGTGACAATGACCTTGCCGTTTTTCTTAACAGTCACTTCCACCGTCCGGTCATTCAGTTTTCTGTAGGCTCGCGTGTCGGCGCTCGGATCGCCGGTCACGCGGTAATCTTTTCCGTCGAACTTCCCTGACCACTCGACATGAATGGGTTTGCCGCTCGCGTCGGCACCGTCCCCGGTCACTTTGATGTTCCCGAGCGTGTTTTTAAAGGTGACGCTGTTGAATTTTGTTGTCCCAGGCGTCATCTTCGATTTCGCCTCGTTCAGCTTCCAAGTGCCCATTTGCGGATCGGCGGCCAGACAGGCTGCCCATCCCAGAAAGCAAAACGTCAGAGTTAATCCGATTGTTTTAGTTTTCATTTTGCTCGATCGAATCGGGATTCTCGTTTTTCGTCAATAATTTTTGCGACCGCTCATTGGGATTTTGTTGACGCAGCTAATTTGCGGTCGAAAAATTCGCTCGTCGCCCGGTACGCGCGCACCCAATCGCTCCAACGGAGCAGATCGTGAATTTCATCCGGCATGATCAACTCCTCGAATGCGACGTTCTGCGCCCGCAGCTTTTCGACCAGATCAGTGGTCTGCTGGAAGGGCACGTTCCGATCGTCATCGCCGTGGATCAGCAGCACGGGGGAGCGCCAGGTCCCGACACTCGCGACCGGCGATGATTTGAAGGCGAGCGCACGCGCCTCTTTCACGTCCGGCGCAGCGTCGGGATTCTCGGCCCAAAACGGCAGGAAATCCGCCCAGTCGTGCACTCCGTGGAAATCGACGCCGGCTTTGAAAATGTCGGAGTTGCGCGCCAGGCCCATCGCGGTCAGAAATCCACCGTACGATCCACCCCAGAGTCCGATTCGTTGCGGATCAACGTTTTCGAGCGTTTGCAAAAATTTCGCGCCCGCGACCACATCCTGGTATTCCGACGCGCCGCGCCAGACCGAGTTCGGCGGCTCACGAAACGCGCGCCCGTACATGATGCCGAGCCGGTAATTGACCGAGAGCACGGTGTACCCTTTGCTCGCCAGATATTGATTCTGGGCGTAGGCGTTGTGGTAATACTGCATGTAATGAAAGCCGAGCATCATCTGCCGGACGGGTCCGCCGTGGGTGAAGATTAGAGCGGGCCCGCGTTCGTTCTTTTTCGGCGCGAACAACTGCCCGTGAATTTCGTGGCCGTCCTCGCTCTTGAACACCACCTGCCTGGGCGTTACTAACTGCGCCTGCGGAAACTCAGCCGGAATTCCGAATGCTTTCGGAATCAACTCGCGCCCGCTACTCGTGATTCGATACGGCATGGCCGGCGAAGTCGCTGTTGAGCCGAGGCACAACACAGTTTTTCCATCGCTCGTCTCGATCGGGCTCCACTCGATTGTCTCTCCGCGCGTGAGCGCCTGCGGCTCGCCACCCGTCGCGTTCACGCGCCAGATGTGCCGTCGGTCAACGTCGTTTTGGTTCGAGCTGTAGAGAACGCTCCGCTTGTCCGCGCTTAGTGCCACGTCCTCGACATCGAAATCCCCCGACGTGAGCAACTGCGGCTCGCCGCCTTCCATCGCGATCGAGTAGAGATGATTCCGCCCATCTTTCTCGCTCGCGAAAATAATTCGACCGGCACTCGTGAATTGCAGCGATGGGAATGCAAACAGCGGCAGCGAATCTTCCATTGCGTTGCCGCTGCGAAAGAGCTCGCGAGCTTCACCACTCTGCGCGTCGCCAATCCAAAGCGCCCACGGCCGCGGGAACTCAGGAATGAGCGGGCGTTTTGACTCGAGTCCAGGCTGGCGAATGAACACCACTTGCTTGCTGTCCGGCGACCACACCGGCCCGGCGTCGCGGTTCGTCGTCGGCGCGAGATACATGAGCTTCTTCGACGCCAGCTCGAGCACCGCGATATACGAATGGTCCTTGCGGTTGGAGCGAAAGGCGATCCGCTTTCCATCCGGCGACCACCGGGGCGTGTCGCTTTCACCTGGTAACTCATCGAGTTGCTGGGGCTTTTTCTTGCCGTCGATCGGCGCAATCCAGAGATGTTTCTTCGCCGGCCAGACGACATTCTTCCCGTCCAGCGAAACCTGCAGGTCCTCGCAGCCTTCCTCGTTGCAGCCAACGTCGCCGAGCAACCGCGGTTCACCGCCGCTCACATTTACAGCCCACGCCTGCTGCTTTGGCATCTTCGCGAGACTCTGCGGGTTTGCCGATGTGCCCTCTTTGTTCGTCTCGCTGCCGCGCGCGTACACGATCGTTTTGCCATCTGGCGTCAGCCGCAGGCTGGCGATTGGCTGCCCGTCATCGCCTTTGTAGTGCGTTACCTGACGCGGCACAAAATTTGGGGCATCTGCCATCCAGATGTTGCGCTCGCCTTTATTGTCAAAAACCCAAGCCACGCGCGGCGCATGCGACGCACTCGTAAGGCCGTACGGAAATGGCGCGCTCAGCACCTGCTCAAGCGTGAACCCTTCACCAACACAGACGACAGGAAGCAATACGCTCCCGAGACTAACGACAAGAAACTGAAATATTCTCTTCAACACAATCGCGCATTATCATCGCGGAACAATGACGCGTCGACCGGATTCAACTGCTGGATTGAGGGATCTGATCAGGTTAGAGCGTCGGAAGTGGCCGTTGCGATTTCGGCGGCGGGAATTCTTTATCCAGTTCGGCGAGATCTTCTTTGGTCAATTTGATGTCGATTGATCCCGCGTTGTCGCGGACGTGATTCTTGTCACTCGCTTTTGGAATCGCGATGAGATCGGGGTGTCGCAGCACCCAGGTGAGCGCAATCTGTGAGGGCGTTGCGTCGTGACGCTTGGCAATTTTCTTTAGCGTCGCGTTCCCGAGCAGGCCGCGGCCGTGGCCGACCGGAGAATAAGCCATCACAGAGCAAGTAATCAGTGATCGATGATCAGTGAGAAGCGGCAAAAGATCGAATTCGATTTCGCGGTTTTCGAGATTGTAGAGGACCTGATTTGTGGCGCAATTTGAACCGTTCGTGATTGACCACAAATCTTCCAGGTCATCGACATCAAAATTTGAGACGCCCCAGCGTTTGATCTTTGCCGTA
>Ga0193735_1000716_pt1 | contig 10572 bp, 9 predicted proteins | sample U1m2metaG_FD_145080 | JGI IMG/M metagenome (GOLD analysis project Ga0193735, IMG submission 145080) | Soil microbial communities from a riparian zone of the East river system, Colorado, United States - U1m2 | ecosystem: Environmental > Terrestrial > Soil > Riparian zone | place: USA: East River... | reverse complement strand
TGTTCGTTGACGGCGACGTATCCGCCGGACTCGATGATCACACCGGCGGGGAATGTGAACCAGTTGGAGACATCGCTGTTGCTGATCGTCCAACCAGTGAGGTCGACCGCGCGGGCGGTGGGGTTGAACAGCTCGACCCACCCGCCCGCCGGCAGATCTCCGTTGGGGTTGACTTCATTTACCAGAATCGGCGGGGGTGAGACAGTGAGGGTCCGGCGACCAACCTTTCCCGCGATCGTGGCACTTATCTGCGTTGTGCCTGAGGCGATCGCCAACATCAGTCCCGTCGTGGGCTGTACGACGGCAACTACGGGAAAGGTGGAGCTCCAGGTAACCGGACCTGCATCGATTGGCGCGCCGTACTGATCGAGCGCGGCGGCCGTTGCTGTATCGGGCTGACCTACTTCTATCTCTGAAGACGCCAGCGAGACGTCGACGGATGTAACGACTCTGCTCGCCGTCCCCGTTCCATAGTCGCTGCCGCAGGCGACTGAAACGGTGACCGTGAGGAGGGCGAGCGTAAATCGGCGGATCTCCGGCAAGCGCCGGAGATTGGCAAAGGAGCTGAACATTTTTCTTCCGGGAGTGAGGTGATCAGCGACGCCGCACCGCGGCGGTGGCTCAACGCACGACGATCGAACCGGCCATGCCCGGATGAATTGTGCAGTGGTATCGGTACGTGCCCGCCGTGGTGAACGCGCGGTCGACCGAGACGTTGCTGTTATTACCAGGGATGTCCGTCGGCGTGGCAGCATCCGGCGTGTCGAACGTGACGTTGTGCGCGACCGCACCGAACGCGAACGTGACGGTCTCTCCTGAATTCACGGTGAGTGAGTTCGGTGTGAAGGCCAGAGCCGCCGTTGCTGAAACGGTGTTCCCCGGAGGAGGGGGTGGGGGAGGCGGTGGCGATTGAGTCTTGGAGCCATATGGGCCCGTTCCGCCGCCGCATGCGGCCAACGCGACCACAAATGAAGCGCTGATGATTCGTGTAAAGTGTGACATAAGAATTCGACCTGAGTTTTGCGTTCGTGTGGATACCACTGTTACAACGTGAAAGCTCGGTCGAAATGCCGCCGAAGTCTTGAACAAGGGCGGCGTGAGTTTTTGAACGAAACTGCTATCGGCAACGGTGAAGACCTAATTGACCGGCGCGAGCTCCTGATACAGCGTCACGTGGTCGTCCCGTTCTTCCGCTGGATCAATCGTCCAGCCCGGAATCGCTTCCATTTCTCGGTAGCCTAAGGCTTTGTAAAAACCCTCGGCCGGCTCTCCGCGGCGCGTGCTGAGGAGAATCAGAGTTCGACCATTTTGCCGAGCGACGCAGTGGAGTGCCTGCATAAGCAAGCTGCCGATGCCCTGGCCTCTCGACGCTCTCTCCACGAACAAACTCTCCAGCTCGGCGTGATGGGGTGAGTTGGAGCGTCGCGAAAGCGCGAGCTGTGCGGAGCCGGCGACAACGTTTTCGCGGTACGCAACGAGGATCAGACGCGATCCACCCTCCAGCTCCGGAATCAGCGAGATCCAGTAGTCTCGTGCTACCGCGCGCGCGATCGGGGCAAGAAACCCGTCCGCGGAATCGACGTTTGCCGTCTCAATAAAAAGCTCAATGAGATCGGGGAGCAGGGCCACGAACTCGAGGGCGGATAGTTGTCGAATGGTGATCGATTGGGAGCCAGTGTGATGCGGCGCGATCATCCGGCGCATTCTCACGGACACGGCGTTGGCTGACATGGTTATTTCGACCTGCCTTTGCGCTTGGAGTGATACGATGTGTGACTACGCGAAAGCTCGGTCGAATAGCCGGCTGAGTCTTGAACAAAGGCGCCGCTATTTTTGGAACGAACCTGCTATCGGCGGCTTCTGACCACCACGCCGGGAGTTACGCCGAACTCGCGCTTGAAGAGGCGGGTGAAATGCGCCTGGTCGGCGAAACCGGCGCGCAGGGCGACGTCGGACAGCACCGCGTCCGGCGCGTCGAGCAGCCGGCGCGCGCGCTGGAGGCGAAGCGTGAGGAGATAGCGATGCGGAGCGCGACCCATAGTCTCCTTGAAGGCACGGGCAAAGTGCGCTGGGGATAGATCGACTTCGCGCGCCAGAGATTCCACCGTCAAGCTCGCGTCGAGCTGCGCGTCCATCAATTCGAGCGCGCGGCGCTTGGCGAGGGAGGAAAGTCCACCACGCAGCCGTGCCGCACGCGGTGCGCAGGCGCCGGCGTGAATCGCGACCTGTTGACTCAGGCCAGTTGCGAGCGCCTCGACGAACGCGAGTCCGCCCGGATTTCCCGCGTCCGACTCGGCGACGAGCGCGCCGAGTATGTGTCCGATTTGCGATTTCGCAATTCCGAAAGTACGTCGCAGCTCCACTGGGGAGCCGCAGCGATCGGTCGTGACGACGCGATCGAAGAAGACCGGGTCGATCGACATCCGCACGTAGCTGAACGTGCTATTGAGACGGACGGAAATGAGATCGCCGGCCGGGTTGACCCAGGCGCTGCCGCGGCGGAGGACGACGCGGCGAAAGCCGTTTTGACCTTTGACTTCGAGCGTGAGCGGCCGATCGTCGAGGTTCATCGAGATGTAGTGATGAATGCCGGCAACGTCGTCGACGCTGGCGATGTTGTTGCTACCGGCCTCGAGTCGCAGTCCGGGCCAGTCGAACGCCTGGCTTGTCACGACGTGTGGAAAGTCGGCCCGCGTCTCGACGCGGCCCGTTTGATTGGGCCCGAGTGCGGCATTCATCTCGACGAGTTGTTGTTTCACGTCGTGCAACTCACGAGCTGTTGTTTCATGTGGTGCAACATATGGTCGTGGTACACCGAAGGCGCGAGGTTGTTTTGCCGTTTCAGTGTAGGACTTTGGCTGACAGCGAGCGCGACAAACGGCTGATTACATCCGCGTCGTCATTTGAGCAGTTCGTGGGCTGCCACGTAGCGCACCAGATCCGCCTTCGATTCGAGCCCCATCTTCTCGAGCAGCCGGGCTCGGTAGGTGCTGACCGTCTTCGCGCTGATTCGAAGCTGCGCTGCCACGTCCTTGACCAACATGCCGCTGCCGAGGGCGCGGAGAACCTCGAACTCGCGATCACTCAGTCGTTCGTGCGGCGCGCGTGTCATGCCGCCATCTACCATTCCCGCCAATCGTTCGGCCATCGATTCGCTCACGTACTTGCCGCCTCTCGCCACCCTGCGAATCGCCTGCACCAGCTGGTCTGGCGAATGATCCTTGGTGAGATATCCGGATGCTCCACCCTGGAGCGAGCGCGCGGCCCACTGATCTTCCGGGTGCGCGCTCAGCACCAGCACTTTTACGGTCGGGTGCCGGGAGCGGAGCTCACGAAGCGTCACAATGAAACTGGCGCCGGGCATGCTCACATCGAGCAGCACCACGTCCACCGCTGCCGCGGCCAGCAGACGAAACAGCTCGGCGCCAGTCGATGCTTCACCCACGACGGAGATGCCCTCGTCCTCGCTCGCGATTCGGCGTAGACCTTCGCGCACGATCGGGTGGTCGTCGGCGATGGCGAGCCTTATCATCGTACGGCTCCGGCAGGGATAGGTACGCTGAGCCTCACAGTAGTTCCTCGATTGGCCTGCCCAACGATCGTGAATTCGCCGCCGCACGCCAATGCCCGCTCTCTCATGCCGAGCAGTCCCAGTGATCCCTTCGCTTCGATACATCCGGACGTACAGCCAAGGCCATTGTCGGACACCTCCAGCGTGAGGAGCGTAGGAGTCTGCTCGAGCCGGATGGTCACACGCGTGGCGTGGGCGTGGCGTGCGACATTCGTCAGTGACTCCTGAAGAATCCGGAACGCGGAGCTGCCGAGATCGTCGGAAAGCTCCCCGCCGTCGACTGACAGTTCCATCACCACGTCGATGCCGGTACGCGCGCGAAACTCCTGGCCCTGCCACTCGAGCGCCGCCGCCAGTCCCAACTGATCCAGAACGCTCGGCCGCAGCGCCGTGGCGATGCGCCGCACCGCGTTCAGAGTCTGATCGATCCGGTCGATGATCGAGGCGCATTGGTCCATCACCCCGTGATCGCGCGGGAGTCGGTTCTTCATCCAGGCGATGTCCAGCTTGAGTCCAGTCAGCGCCTGACCGAGCTCGTCATGGATCTCACGCGCGATCTGAGTGCGCTCTTCCTCACGCACTTTCTGGAGTCGTGACGCCAGCGCCCGCAACTGCTGACGCGAAGCCTCGAGCTGTTCAGTGGACAAATGGCGGTCGGTCACGTCGCGCTGGATTCCAAAATGACCAGCGATGCGCCCGCGATCATCGTAGATCACCATGTAATCACCTTCGATTCGCATCGGAGTGCCATCGAGACGCCGCTCGTCGGTTTCGGTGTGCATGTGTCCGCGATCGAAGAACTCGCGCCATCTCGTCTTCGCGTTCGCGAGATCATGCGCGAAGAACTCTGCGGGAGTCTTTCCCAGAATGTCTTCGGGTGTCGCGGCATTGAACTGCGAAAGAATGGCGGTGTTCACCTTCGTCAGCCGCTGGTGCTCGAAGACGTAATCGAGCGTCTCATTCTTGCTGGCGTTGTCGCTCCATTCCACCGGGTCGTCCAACATCATGAAGAAGAACCCGTCCATGGACTGTGCAAAGAAGAGCTCGAGCAGTCGATCATTCTCGATGCCGCCAGGGACAGTCATGTTGCAACGCCATCGATAGGGACAATGAAAGGTACGGTTGGGAATTGCCGGATGCCAAAGAGGGGCCGAGTTCTGCGCCTCGACCCCTCTTTGCGGGGTTAGAAAGCCTTCTTCGGCTCCCCGTAGATCAGATTGTCCAACACCACCAGATCCACCGTACCGCCATCCGTGACGTCGTTGACGTTGGCCGCCAGCGCGCCGGTGCCGAGCGTGATCCGCGCCCGGGCGATAATCGCCTGGTCGAACGTGACGCCGACGAACGAGAAACCGGCGTCATCCGATCGAACCGGTGCCGCGAATGTGCCCAGATCCGAGCCGTCCTGCGCAAAAAGCTGAATCGTGGTCTTATCCGCCAGATCCACGTCGCTGAACACGACGCCGAATCCGCGAGTCACCGCCGGTGTCGGCTGGCCGGCAACCTGGAACAGCTGGTCGAGCTGGTTGCTCCCGATCGGAGCGAAAATCTTGTTCGCGCTGAAGAACTTGAATTGCGCCGCGTAGGTCGGGTTGATGTCCACGAAGAGAGTGGAATCATTGCGGAATCCGGTGCCCGAAGTCGTGAACACTGCCCCCGACTTGACGTTGCTGTTGAAGAAACCAGCCGGGAAGTCGTTCTTGTTGTCGAACGGATTGGCGCCGGCGCCATCCCAGGTGATCTCGCGGCGACCGGAGGGCTGTTCTCCCGCAGTTGCGCCATTCGATGGGCCGAGCAGATTCCGGAATTCGTCGACCTTGGTGGCGATGCTGCCAGTCGCCGTCACCACGGTCGCTTGCGGAGGTACCGGAGTGGGATTGGTAACGGAATCGTTGCTGCAAGCCGCGATCACCGCTGCCGCAACGAGCGGCATGAATTTCATCGTGTGCATTTGTAACTCCCTTGTGGGAGAGCCGTTCGTTCAGCGCACCTGCGCTTCCGACGGCACTCGCTGCGTCAATGGTCGGCGCTGACGAGCAGCCGCCGAACGCGCGAACGGTACGCGTCGAGATCGCTTTAGGGGATCAGCCGAAAGTCGCTGATTCAGTGGGATTATCGCGATCGGTCACGTAGGACGCGGGATTACAGCGTCGTCCGATAGGAAGCCAGGCACTCAGCACCACTGGGAATTGCCAATCCCAGAACGCGGTGCTAACTAAGTAGCGGCACTACAAGCACTGAACGGCATGCAAGCGAGATGATGCTGATGATGATCAGACAGCTTCAGACATGCTTGGCGGTCGCCCTGATCGCGGTTGCGACGCCCCTGCGCGCGCAGAACACAGCTGCGCCGACCCCGGCGGGCGCGCTACGGTCCGCCAAGGGTCAAATCACGGGCATAGTCATCGACAGCCTCAATCGCCGATATCTCGCCGGTGCCGATATCGTAATCGAAGGGGGGAGGGCCGCCGTCGAGACCGATTCCCTCGGCAGGTTCACGATCGACAGCGTGATCCCCGGGACGTATCAGGTCGCAGTATTTCATCCGATCCTCGACACGCTGGGGACCGCGATCCTGACCAAGACATTTCGTGTCGGCCCGGACAGCTCGATATTCGTGCTGCTCGCCGTACCCTCGGCCAGAACGCTCATCGGCCGTTCGTGTCGGGTCCAGACGGGACCCTATGGAGAATCGGCGGTGATCGGCCACGTCAACGATCCCGAAACACTCGCTCCCGTGGCCCGAGCCGAGGTTTCAATTGCCTGGGTCGAGATCGATATCTCCAAGGAGACGGGTCTCCGCCGATACCCGCATCTGATGATCGACAGCACCGATGCTTCGGGCGCTTTCCGAATCTGCGGATTGCCCAACTCGACGGAGGCGACACTACAAGCACGACGCGGATCCGCCGCCACGGACGAGATTCCGATCTCGCTTGGAGAGAACCCGGTTGAGTTGTTGGCGCGAACCATCCTGCTTTCACCCGCCGATGCGCGAGTGAAGAGCGGCAACGCCGCGGTGTCCGGCACGGTGCTGCTCGAGGCAGGTTGGACTAATGCGGGCACCAGAGTCGAGCTGGTCGGAACCCGCGCCGTCGCGGTGACAAATGAAAGGGGAGAGTTCACGATGCGGAACCTCCCTTCGGGAAGCAGGGTTTTGGTAATTCGGCATGTTGGCTTTGTTGCGAAGATTTTGCCGGTCGATCTCTCGTCGCGTGAAGAAAAGCGGGTGGCAGTCAAGCTACCGAGGTTCCTGGAGACGATGGATCCTGTCCTGGTGCTGGCTCGGAGGGAGGCTGCACTCGCCAAGGTCGGTTTCTCTCAGCGGAGGAAAACCGGGATGGGCTACTATATGGGTCCGGAGCGCCTCGGGCAGATGAACCCGCCTTTCGTCACCGATCTTCTCAGGCAGGTGCCGGGACTCCGCGTTATGCGCAGCCTGTATGGCGACATAATCACGAGCACGCGCCAGACGGGGAATGGATGCGTGCAGTACTATCTGGACGATACGCCGTACGCGGAAATGGTCCCGGGAGACATCAACAATTTCGTGACCGGCAAGGAGGTGATGGCGGTAGAGGTTTATCAGGGAGGGCTCGTGCCCCCGGAGTACTCGCGCAGCGGTGCATCCTGCATCACGATCGTACTCTGGACTCGATACAAGATTCGCGGCTAACCCGGAAATCAAGACTCAACGCGTGAATGAGCTCACCGAAATCGTAGACGAACGGCGCAGGCAATCACCGCGAATAAGCGTCGGAGTTTCAATGCATTTTGTCAGGTTTGTCTTTCACCCGTGTGTCTATCGCGATCCAGTTCACTTCCCAAGTCTTGCCCCCATCATCCGAGAATGATTGTTCAAATCGGCAGGAATCGGCAGTTATACTCGATATAACAAATCGAACAAAGATTGCTCTGCCATTGAAGCGCTCTTGATCGAAAAACTCGCCGCGTCCATTCTTGAACTCGCCAACCGTGGGTTGGCTCAGCGTACCGTCCTTGCTGTTGGCAAAATTGAGACTCCATTGGTGCGATTGGGGATCATAGAGACGCAGGTTTAGGCCTTCGAAGTGGCCGCCTGGGCCATCGGCTTCAAGTTCCACCAGATTGGCCCTGCCATTCCAGACTTTGCGGACGACAGTGGTACCCTCGTACTCGACCCAGTTCGTTGAACCAGTCAACGGATGCACCAATCGCCTGAGGTGAGTTTTCCAGGTACCAATCTCGAAATCAAAATCGTGTTGCCCATCGCGCTCCTTGGAAGTGGGTTGAGCACTTGTTCCCAGTTCGTCTGCAGCCTGCTTTGCCAGTCCCTGAACGGGGGGAAAGATGACACTGAAGCTGCACACCACGAGATACGTCCGAATGTGTTTCGACGCGATCATTACTGCCTCCTTTAAATTCGCTCGGCCATCCTGCTTGCGCGCAGACGAAAGTCACGAAGCGAGGCGAGGTCTCAGCGTGCGTCGCCCGTGAGCCAAAGATGCATCGCAGCGTACGCCCGCCAGGGGCGCCACCGCTCCCCGAGTGCGCGGAGATCGCGCGCGCTGGAGACTCCCGCCGCGCGTTGCAGCGCGCGATCCGTGATGGAGAGAGCGTCGGGCCAGTGGAGTGCGCGCATCAGGATCGTCGTCGCGACCTGATCGCCGACGCCCGTGATTTCTGTCAGCGCGCGCCGCGTCGTCACCACGTCACTCCCGGGCTCCAGCCGTAGCGTACCGTCAGCGACCAGTCGCGCCACCGCGACGGCCGCGTTTGCCCGGCGTCGTGGAATTCCCAGCGCTACGAGCCGGGCGCTTCCGGCGTCGGCCACCCGCGCCGCGCTTGGTGCGAGCCGGGTCAGCGCTGAGATCCCGGTCTCGAGCGGCTCGCCGAGCGCCCATGCCACGCGGCGCGCTGGATCACGTGACGAGATGCCACGGCCGGCGGGCGCGCGGCCACGCAGTAGTACGCGGAGTGCCCCATCGAAGCCGTCAATCGCGCCCGGGAGGCGTACACCTGGTAGCTTGGCGACAAGCGGCGCAAGCCCACCTTGCGCGAGGTGCGAGTCGATCACAGTTGGCTCGACATCCAGGTCGAAGAACTGTCGCAGGCGTGCGAGCAGTGGCATGAGTACTGGCACGAGCGACTGCGAGACCACGACATTGAGGTAATTCATATGCGTGTGTGCCCGCCGTCGCGCGAGCGCCGAGGACTTATGCGCAGGCATATCCGCTAGGAATCCAGCTGGCTGCACCGCTGCATCGTCGACGACGAGAAAGCCACTGCACCCCGCGACGTGAATCGTGCGACCATAGAGACGGCCATCCACGATCTCCACGCCGTCGATGGCGTCGCGGCGGAGAAACGCGAGAAGCGCGTCCCATGCGAAGGGAGCTCGGTAAGAAAGGCTAAGCTGTAGCGGCGCGTTCTCCGCCAATGGCGCCTTCTCGCCCACCGACGCGCGCGCGGCGCGCCTGACTGCGCTGGGCGCCATGCGGTATTGCTCGTGGAACGTCGCGTTGAAGCGACGCAGGCTCTGGAATCCGCTCGCGTACGCAACGCGGGTCACCGACAGCGATGTATCGGCGAGGAGACGCTTAGCGAGCAGGAGGCGGTGGGTCTGCGCCAGATCGAGCGGTGAGACGCCGAGCTCGTGCTCGACCGCGCGGCGCAGATGTCGCTCGCTGACGCCGAGATCGCGCGCCAAGTCCGCGACAGTGCGACCGTTGAGCGCGCCTGCGCCGATTCGATCCGCCACCACCCGTGCGAGGCGCGGCACGGCATCCATCGGCGCCCGTCCCGGTGCGAGCTCCGGTCGGCAGCGGAGACAGGGTCTGAAGCCAGCCCGCTCGGCGGACGCCGCGGAGTCAAAGAACCTGCGTCGATCGGTATACGACACCCGCGCTGGGCACGTCGGCCGGCAATACACCCTCGTCGAGGTAATTCCCACGAAGAAGATGCCGTCAAACCGCTGATCGCGCGCGAGGAGCGCACGCTCGCAGACGTCGGCAGGAGGCAAAGGGGCCAAGGGAATCGCGTGAGTCACGTCGACAATCTTGCTTGGCGCGGCGTTTCAAGCTAGCCGGATTCGGACGTGGAATCGGTGGAATCGGTGGATCCGGCGTCCGGATTCGGCCAGCACTCGGAGTCACAGCGCTCTATCATGCCGCGAATAGTCGCCGTTGCCGAGACAGTCGAACGCCGTCTCCCGCGATGCGCGACACGTTCCAGTTTCACTTTGCGGAGGTGTCGTATGGGAACGACAGGTAAGATTTCTCGGTTCCTTGCCGTAGTGAGTGTCGTGCTCGGACTCGGGCCGGCACTCGCTCGGGCGCAGGGAACGACCATCGGTGGCCAGGTGACCGGCCCCGGTGGAACACCAGTGGTCGGCGCGAGCGTGAGTATTCCGACGCTGCGCGTTGGCGCATTTACGGACGACGCCGGGCGATACAGCTTCACCGCTCCTTCGACGGCGACCGGAACGACGGTTACACTCCTTGCGCGTCGACTCGGATTCACTCCGAGCTCCGCACAGGTCACGCTCTCGGGCGCGGCTGTCTCACAGAACTTCAGTCTCTCACCGGCGGCGACGGAGCTCCAGGGCGTCGTCGTAACGGCGCTTGGACTGACCCGAGAAAAGAGTCAGCTCGGAACCGCGCAGCAGCAGCTGAGCAACACCGAGATCAATCAGACGAAGGCGCTCAATCTCGTCGAGCAGATCGAGGGCAAGGTTTCCGGCGTCACCATCACCAGTTCCGGAACGCAGGGTGGATCGACTCGCATCGTGATCCGCGGCGCGAACTCCATCACTGGTAACAACCAGCCTCTTTTCGTCGTCGATGGCACTCCGATCTCGAACAACGAGAACTCGCACGCGCGGCACAGCGGCGACCCGAATGGCGGTTATGATTTCGGCAGCGGGATCTCCGACCTCAATCCGGACGATATCGCCACGATGTCCGTTCTGAAAGGTCCGAACGCCGCGGCGCTTTACGGCTCACGCGCTTCGAATGGCGTCA
>Ga0193735_1000713_pt1 | contig 10586 bp, 12 predicted proteins | sample U1m2metaG_FD_145080 | JGI IMG/M metagenome (GOLD analysis project Ga0193735, IMG submission 145080) | Soil microbial communities from a riparian zone of the East river system, Colorado, United States - U1m2 | ecosystem: Environmental > Terrestrial > Soil > Riparian zone | place: USA: East River... | reverse complement strand
ATCCGGTTTAACCTTGACCAGCAAGTCGCCCTTTTTGATCGACATCCCGTCTTCCACTGGCAACTCGATGATCTCGCCTGCCACTTCCGGGGAGATTTTTACTTCTGTTTCGGGCTGCACTTTGCCAGTGGCGGAAACGGTTTGCAGGATGGTTTTGCGCACCGCCTTTTCAGTCGTAACCGGAATCGGCTTCTCGCGCTTCGAGAGGATGAAAGAAACGATGATCCAGAGCAGGATCAGTCCGATTGACCCGAAAATGATGTAGCGCTTGCGACGGGCGCGGCGTTTCCGCGCAATCTGCGGCGCAACTGGCGGGCTGGTCAAGGCTTGGTGCACAAAGGTTTCGAGAGGTGAGGGAAAGCGTCAGAAACTATCTCACTTTGGACCTTCACAAAGCAAAACGGTTCACGAACATCGACAGTTGGATGCAGGAAATGGGCCGCTGGATTCAACAAATTTCGACCGTCTCCGCTGCGCAACGTTCGTAAATCCGCTGGGTGGCCCATGCCGCGTGCTCAGCAATCAATGGCTCCGGGTCGGCTGCCGCTCGTTCGAGCGCAGCCAAGTCTTCCACCGTGCCGACATTGCCCAACGCGACGCACACATTGCGTAGAAACCCGCGTCGCTTAATCCGTTTAATCGGCGAACTGCGAAATAGATTTCGAAACTGCGCGTCGCTCAAGTTCAAATAATCGCGCAACGCCATACCCATCGTCGATTTTCCCGCCGTGAACGCGCTCTCGCGCGAAACCTTCGCGAATCGGTTCCATGGACACGCGTCGAGGCAATCGTCACAACCAAAAATGCGATTGCCAATCAGCGATCGAAATTCCAGCGGAATCGAACCTTTGAGCTCGATCGTAAGGTAAGAGATACAGCGCCGCGCGTCGAGTCGATGCGGCGCAGTAATCGCGCCCGTTGGACACGCGTTGATGCAACGTTCGCATTTCCCGCAACGATCCCGCGCAGTAGAATCGGGTGATAGCTCGAGCGTCGTCAAAATTTCCGCAAGGAAAAACCAGGTCCCAAGCCGTTCGTTGATCAGCATGGTGCTTTTGCCATGCCAGCCAGTGCCGGCTCGCGCCGCATGATCGCGTTCCAAAATCGGGCCGGTATCCACGTAACATTTTTGTTCCCCGCCGAATTCGCGCAAGAAATTGTCGATGTTATCCAGCTTGGCCGCAATCACATCGTGATAATCGTTCCCCCAGGCGTAACGCGCGATGCGTCCAGTAGCTGCCCCGAAAGCTTTCGGGGCAGCGCCTTGAAAATAATTGAGCGCCAAGACAACAATCGAGCGCGCGCCCGGTAAAACCTTTTGCGGATCGCGGCGTTTCTCTTCGCCGCGTTCCATGTAGCTCATCTCACCTGCAGCGCCCTCTTTCAGCCAATCACGGAACTCCTCTGCATGAGTCGGGGGAGCGCACGCTGTGACACGGCATGAATCAAAACCAAGCTCACGCGCAAACGCGACAAGCTGCGCCTTCAATTTCGCCCTCGAAACCGAAGAGTCCACATTATCGATATCAGAAGAGATCATTTTCGCGTCGTGACTAACTCTTCGATCTTCCTCAAAATTACGTCTGCAACTTCATCATGTGTTAGCGCCGACGTATCGATGCGAATATCTGCAACCTTCGCATAAAGGGGCGCGCGTGCGCGCGAAATTTCCGAGAATGTAGTGCGCGGATCTTCCGTTTGTAGCAATGGCCGATTGCTTCTACGCGATGCTCTTTCGAAAAGCGTTTCTTCGTCCGCATCGAGCCAGACGATTGTTCCCAGTTGTTTCAAAAGACCAACATTTTCCTCACGCAGCACAATTCCGCCACCTGTCACGACGATCGCCCCGAAAGCTTTCGGGGCTAATTCAACCAGCACTTGGGTTTCCACTTCGCGAAATCGGCTCTCACCGTGCATGGAAAAGATTTCCGAAATCGACAGCCCGAATTTCGACGAAACGATCTTATCTGTGTCGAAACGGGTAAGCCCCGCCCGTCGTTGAAGACAACGCCCAACCGACGATTTGCCCGCGCCCATCATACCGATGAGGACAATCGATCTCGAGGTCATGAGATAATATGCGATTGAAGATCGACTATGAAAAGATCGACATCTTTTGTAAGGCGTCAGTGTCAGCCCCAAATGCTTTCGGGTTCGCGAAAACGCGCTACAATCGGGTTATGACTGCGCGGAAACCATCTCCACTTGTCGCCGTTGTTATGGGCAGTGCCTCGGATTGGGAAACCATGCGCCATTCGGTCGAACTTCTTAATGAGTTTGCTGTGCCTAATGAACATCAAATTCTTTCCGCGCATCGCAGCCCGGAAGCTACAGCTGACTTTGCTCGAACCGCAGCGCGCCGCGGGCTGCGCGTGATCATCGCCGGCGCGGGCGGCGCCGCTCACCTGGCGGGAGTCATTGCCGCCCATACTTGGTTGCCCGTGCTCGGCGTGCCGATTCAATCGAAAGCGCTTCAAGGGCTCGATTCACTTCTTTCCATCGCACAGATGCCGGGAGGGGTCCCCGTCGGCACACTCGCGATTGGCGCATCGGGCGCGAAAAACGCTGCTCTGCTCGCGGCCAGCATTCTCGCGGTCTCCGATGATCGGGTTCGCAAAAAACTGGAAGAATTTCGAAAAAGGCAAACCGATGCGGTGCTCGCGCAGCGAGTGCCGAAGTGAAAGCGGAAATCGTTCCTTCGCGTACGAGGGAAGAACGCGCCACCGCCATTTCAAGAGCTGTTGCGCTTCTGCAAAGAGGCGAAACGGTCGCGCTGCCGACAGAGACCGTTTACGGATTGGCAGCTGATGCGCTTAACCGGATCGCGGTCGCGAAAATTTTCGAAGCAAAGGATCGGCCACGATTCGATCCGCTGATCGTTCATTTGCCCGATCCCGATTGGCTGAATAAAATCGTCGATCTTCCCGCGAAAGATCGACAATTGATTTTGAAACTAGTGGAGAAGTTTTGGCCCGGTCCGTTTACGATGGCTTTGCCGAAGAGGGAAATTGTTCCCGAAATTGTGACCGCCGGCTTGGACACGGTCGCAGTTCGAATGAGCGCGCATCCGGTTTTTGCCGAAATCGTGCGTGTATTTGGAAAACCGCTCGCCGCCCCAAGCGCAAATCGGTTTGGTCGAATCAGTCCAACCACCGCAGAACATGTTCAGGACGAACTTGGCGGCAGAATTCCGTTGATTATCAATGCGGGGCCAACCGAGCATGGAATTGAATCGACGATCGTCACGATCCGAGATGGCAAGATCGACATCTTACGCCGCGGTCCGATTAGCGCGGAGCAACTGTCCGGATTCGGAAAGATCGACATTGCCCGTCCCGCGGAAAAAGTCTTTACGCCGGGACAACTGCCCTCACACTACGCGCCGAAAACGCCGCTGCGTCTCATGGAAGACTTCGATTCGTTTTTGCCAAAACCAAATCAGCATTGCGCGTTGCTTGCATGGAACGCAATTGAAAACGACGAACGTTTCATCGCGATTCGAAATCTGAGCGAAGGCAAAGATCTTCGCGAAGCGGCTGCGAATTTATTTCGCTATTTGCGCGAACTCGACGCGCTCGATGTCGATCTTATCGTTGCAGAACCAGTTCCGGATCGGGGACTCGGGGCGGCGATAATGGACCGGTTGCGGCGCGCGTCTCAGGGTTCGCTTGACGCACCAGACAAGCCTGGATGAAACCTTTGAAAAGCGGGTGTGGTTTGTTCGGCTTGCTCTGAAATTCGGGATGATATTGGCAACCGACAAAGTACGGGTGGTCCCGCAACTCAACGAGCTCGGCCAGCGCGCCGTCCGGTGACGTGCCCGAAATCATAAATCCTTTTTCGCTCATCCGGTCACGATATTTCATGTTGAACTCGTAACGGTGGCGGTGGCGTTCGAGCACCTCGTTACTGCCGTAAATTTTTTCCGCCAGGGTGCCGGTTGCGATTTTCGTCGGCCAGGTGCCGAGCCGCATGCTTGCACCCTTGTTGCGCACGCCGCGTTGTTCTTCGAGCAACGAGATGACCGGCTCCTTTGCGTCCTTATCGAACTCGGTGCTGTTCGCGCCCTCGAGTCCGCAGACATTGCGCGCAAACTCAATCGTCGCGACCTGCATGCCGAGACACAGGCCGAGGTAAGGGATCTTGTGTTCCCGAGCAAAACGTGCGGCTTTGATTTTTCCCTCGACACCGCGCTCGCCAAAACCGCCTGGAATCAAGACGCCGGCCACGTCTTTCAATTTTCCATCGATGCCGTCTAGGAGCGTTTCGGCGTCCACCAGCTTTAAGTTAATCCCGCAATCCTGGCTCGCCGCTGCGTGGGTGAGCGATTCATAAATACTTTTGTAAGCGTCCTGCAAGTCGATGTATTTGCCAACGACTGCAATTGTCACCTGTTTTTTCGGACTGATGACGCGCTCAAGAAATTTTCGCCAGTTTGTGAGATCGGGTTCGGGCGTCTTGAGATGCAACAGATCGCAAACCAGCTGGTCGAGTCCTTCGGCGTGCAACATTAACGGGTATTCGTAAACGGTCCGCTCGACATCGCGCGCTTCGATCACCGCTTTCTCCGAAACGCTGCAAAACATAGAAAGTTTCTGCCGCACTTCGCGGTCGAGCGGTTTTTCTGTCCGGCAAATCAGCACCTGCGGTTGCAAACCGATTTCGCGCAACTTCGCGACGCTTTGCTGCGTCGGTTTCGTCTTTAATTCGGCCGCTGCCTTGATGTATGGCACGAGCGTGACGTGAATGTTCACGACGTTTTGCGGGCCGGCTTCGAGAATGAATTGCCGGATCGCTTCGAGAAATGGCAGGCCTTCGATGTCTCCGGCCGTTCCACCGATCTCGGTGATGACGACGTCGTATTTGTTTTCGTCGGAAAGTTCGCGAATGCGCTCTTTGATTACGTCGGTGACGTGCGGAATCACCTGCACGGTTTTGCCGAGATAATCGCCCCGGCGTTCTTTCAAGATGACGCTTTCGTAAACCTGGCCGCTGGTAAGATTGTTGTGGCGGGAGAGGACGCAATTAGTGAATCGCTCGTAATGACCGAGATCGAGATCGGTCTCCGCGCCGTCGTTGAGCACGTAAACTTCGCCGTGCTGAAATGGGTTCATTGTCCCAGGTGCCGAGCGAAGCCGCGGCCAGGCCTTTGCCTAACGAACTCACCACACCGCCCGTGACGAAAATGTATTTCATCGGGCGATGCTCCTTCCCTTCGCGCGAGCAAGTGTTCGCTCCAGCGCGATTGCGTCTTGCGGCGTGTCCACGCCGGGCGATCCATGTTTCGTGACGAGCACATGAACCTTTACACCATTTTCCAGAGCGCGCAATTGCTCGAGCGATTCGGCCCGCTCCAGCGGCGTCGGTTTCCATTTCACAAATTGCAGGAGCGTCTTGCGCCGAAAACCGTAAATGCCTTGATGGCGCAGATACTTCACCGGCACGGATCGATCGCGAGGGAAGGGGATGGCGAAGCGCGAAAAGTAGAGCGCGTTGCCGCCAAGATCGACAGTTACCTTCACTTGATGCGGCGAGGATGCTTCGGCGGCATTCGAAAACGGATGTGCCGCAGTAACAACGTCGATTTTGCGGTCGCGTTGTAGTTTCTCGACCGCTTTATCGATCAAACGCGGATCAACCAGCGGCTCATCACCCTGGATGTTAATGATGAGCGCGAACTCCTTTGAACGGCGGACAACTTCAGCAATGCGGTCGGTGCCGCTTGCATGTTTCGGTGAAGTCAGCGCGACTTCCGCGCCCCAATCAAAAGCTGCGTTTGCGATCCGCATATCGTCCGTCGCGATGATCACGGAATCCAATTTTATTGCGCGACAGCAACGTTCCCAGACATGACGAAGCAGTGGTTTGCCTGCGATCAAATGCAGTGACTTTCCCGGAAAGCGGGTTGAAGCCCAACGCGCCGGAATAATTCCGACAGCTTTGCTCATTCGAGAGCTTTCTTAGTTACCCAAAACATAAATAAGCCTGTCATCCTGAGCGGAACGAAGGATCTCCCACAGCCTGATGGATCACGCGTTAGATCGCCCGTGTGCCACCAGCCCAATTGTGGGTTCCCTCGCTCCGCTCGGGATGACAGCGCGTTCATCGACTCGCGTCCAAAACAATATCTGCCGCATGTTTCAAATCTTCCGCGACCCAATCCGCCCTGCTACCATCGGTCATTTTATCGAAACCAGTGCAAACGCGGATCGTGCGCACACCGGCGTTGCGCCCGCACTCGGCGTCGATCTCCTTGTCGCCGACGAAAAACGAGCGCGCAAGATCGACATCGTGATCGCGGGCCGCTTCCAAAATCATGCCGGGCGCGGGTTTGCGGCATTTCGACGGCTGCTGAGGAGTGTCCGGACAAAAGTACGTGGCATCGATCAAACCGGGGCCAAGCTGACGCAAGACTTCCGTTTCAACCGCGCGGTATTGCTCGAGCGTGAAAAAGCCGCGGCCTATTCCGCTTTGATTGGTAATGACGATGAGCTTGTAACCTTTTCCTTTGAGACGGCGCAATGCTTCCGGCGCACCCTCCAAAACATGAACTTGCTTCGGATCGGAGCAGTAATCGGCGTCGTGGATGATGGTGCCATCTCGATCGAGAAAGACAGCGCGAGATTTCTCGTCACTGGAAATCATGCTCGAAACTTGCCAGTAATTCGTCCCGCGTCACGGTGGCCGTTCCCAGCTTGCCCACGACTACGGCGCTTCCGTGATTGGCGATCTCGGCCGCTTCGCTCGGCGTGGCGTCGCAAGCGAGCGCCAGGGTAAAGAGGGCGATGGCGGTGTCGCCCGCCCCCGAAACATCGAAGACCTGGCGCGCTTTCGTGGGAATGTGATGCGGGAGTTCGTTTTTTTGGAAAAGCATCATGCCGTGTTCGCCCAGCGTGATGAGGAGATATTGCGTCTCCCATTTCTCGAGCAACGTCTTGCCAGCGCGCACGAGATCGACATCTTCTGCCGGCGATTCGTCCGGATCTCGCCACGGAATTCCGGCGGCCAGAAAAGCTTCTGTGCGATTCGGTTTCACAACGCTCATCCCGCGCCAGGCGATCGAATGTCTCGAATTGGGATCAGCCGCGACGATTTTTCCAGCCGCACGGGCGTCGCGCGCTACTTGCGAAACCAGCTCAGTCGTTAGAAAACCTTTGCCGTAATCTTCGAAAATGATCGCGTCGGTCTCTGGGAGATTCTTTCGCACCGCCGCAATTACTCTTGCTGTTTGCGCCGGTGATGGGCCGACGATTTTCTCGCGGTCAACCCGCACCACTTGTTGATGACGCGCGATGATGCGTGTTTTGACGATGGTGCGAAACGTCTCGTCTTCGATCGAGTTCGACATGTCGATCTTTTGTTCAGCTTGAAGTTCACGAAGCTGCTGACCGCTGCGGTCGGCGCCGATCATCCCGATGACCGCAACGCGATCGACGAACTCGCGGAGATTGCGCGCGACGTTGGCGGCGCCGCCTGGATAAAATGATTCGCCCGTGACTTCGACAACTGGCACGGGCGCCTCCGGCGAGATGCGGCCGACTTTTCCCCAAACGAATTCGTCGAGCATCAAGTCACCGATTACCAGTATGCGTTTGGCCGGGGCGCGGTCGAGAATCTGCTGGAGCCGGGTGAAATTCATAAGAAAAATGACAGACGATGCCGCCGAGATGAGAAATTGGTTCGATTCAGAGGAGTCAAAATGTGGGGTGGCGCGATTTGTGTCGAGTGGAGGTTCTGCTTAGAGTTGCCTCATTAATCCTGAATACGAAACCGAAATCAACAGTCGAAGCTCTCCATGATTCCATTCGCTAGATATTTAAAGCTGAGTGCGGTGGCCGTGAGCGGCCTGACGCTTTGTGCGCATGGCGCTCAGGCTCCGCAGCACATCGACATTAAACAATTGTCGAAGAGGGTGGAAGACGTCGTCGTGCCGTTGCCAAATGAAGTCTTCGGCGCGTTGAACAAGCTCGGCTCGGTCAACTGGAAAGAATACGTGCGCAGCAATAAAGGGAGCAATTTTACCGAGCGGCCGCGCATCGCGCTTTTGCTGGGAACAGTGATCGCCGACGGCTTCATCGCGGTGCAGGCGGAGGATGCGCCGACGGTGAAGGAAATTGGTCAGCGCGTTTTAACGCTCTCGAAGGGCATCGGCGTCGGCAATTCAATCACCCCGCATGCAAAAGCCATCATTGAGGCGGCGGACAAGCGCAAATGGGAGAATGTCCGGCAGGAGCTCGATCGCACTCAGAACAGCGTGCAGCAGGCGATGACCGAAGTGCACGATGAAAAACTCTCCCAGCTCGTTAGTCTGGGCGGATGGCTGCGCGGCACCGAGGTGTTGACGGCGGTTGTGACGAAGCGTTTTTCCACAGACGGCGCCGAACTGCTGCATCAGCCGGACTTGCTTGTTTACTTTCAGACGAGGCTGCAAGCGATGCCGGAGTTCGATCTGGCGATCATCCGCGAAATTCAAGGCGCCCTTGTCGAAGTGAAGCCGTTGATCGACGTGGGCAACGCACACATCTCGTCGGAGTCGGTGAAAAAAATCAATGAGATCACGACGCGCCTCGACTACGGGATCGTGACCAGGGATTAAGGGTTTTGATGAATGCATTCGTGAAAGCTCTCTTGCGCGGAAGCTCATTGCTCGTGGCCCTGCTCGCGCTGCGGCTGACAGTTTTTGGCTCGGTCGATGATGCGCAATCATTCGCTCTTCAGGCCGCGGAACCGTATGTGAAAGAAGGGTGCCAAGTGCGCGAAGATTATTGGGGAGGCGATCTGGGCGCCGGCGAAAAAAAAGCGGTGCGCCAGCAATTATTCAAGGGCAACGAATACTGGTTCTGGATGGGCACGGAAGTGGAGCGGGCGAAGATTTCGGTGCACATTTATGACTCGGAGGGAAAGCTCGCTGAGCAGCCGGACGGATGGGAAAAAGGTCATTTCGCGGCCGCGCACATCATTCCCAAAAGCACCGGGAGCTATTTTATCATTGTGAACATTGAGGAGTCGCCGGAAGAGCGGACGCATTGGGCGCTGGTTTATGGTTTCCGGTAAATGATGATTCGCCCCCTCGGAACCTCAAGGAGCGGCGGTTTTCGACCGCCGGCGCGATTTGGAAATCGCCCTTCCTTGCGCTGGGCGGCTGCGAGATGACTGAGACACGCACGTTGCAATTTGAGAGCGGGCGTACCTTGCAGTCACTCTACGCGAATGATCTCAAGCTCTTGAAAACTCTGGAAGATTCTCTCGGCGTAAAAGTGACGACGCGCGAAGGCTGGGTGAAACTGGAGGGTGAGCCGGAAAAGATCGACCAGGCGCAACGCGTCTTCGATCAACTGGAACAAGCTCGCCAAAAAGGTGTGCCGATCCAAAAACACGAATTTCAATACGCGCTCAATTCGGTGAGCGAAGCGCGTGACGACAATCTCAGTGACGTTATCTCGACGAAGATCGTGACTTCGCCGCGCAAGCCGCCAATCGTGGCGCGCTCATCAGGCCAGCGCAATTATGTCGATGCGATCCAGAAGCACGATGTCGTTTTTGGAATCGGACCGGCTGGCACGGGCAAGACTTATCTGGCCGTGGCCATGGCCGTAGCCGCATTAAAAAAAGAACGAGTCGCACGCATCATTTTGACAAGGCCGGCCGTGGAAGCCGGTGAAGCGCTGGGATTTTTGCCAGGTGACCTCCAGGAAAAGATTACGCCATACCTGCGTCCACTTTACGACGCGTTGCGCGACATGTTGGAGACGGAGGAACTGGAGCGAGCACTGGCGCGGCAGACGATTGAAGTCGCTCCGCTTGCGTATATGCGAGGCCGCACCTTGAGCAACGCTTTTGTCATTTTGGACGAAGCCCAGAACACCACCACGGAACAGATGTTCATGTTGCTGACGCGGATTGGTCCTAATTCCAAATGCGTAGTGACCGGCGACGTGACGCAAATCGATCTGCCGCCGAACAAACGTTCCGGTGTGCTCGAAGCGCTCCAGGCCCTGAAAAATGTTCCGGGGATCGCGACCGTTTATTTCACGGAGCGCGATGTGGTTCGGCACGAACTCGTGCGAGCCATCATCAATGCCTATCAGCAGCATCGTTCGCCTGCGCCAGCCTCACGAAAGTAGTCTAGATCGACAATCACTCGCTAATCGAATGTTCGACTTTCTAAAACGCGGCCGACTCATCAGGCGTGGCCTGGCTTCACGGAAGACCCGCCGCCGTCGCCCGCGCAACGAATTGCTGCAAAGCCTCGAATACACGCCTTACGTAAAGCTGTTCATTTTTGTCGGCTTTATTGCCGGCCTGGCCTTCCTTATTTTCAGCGGGCAACAGCCGGAACCGACGAAAAACTTCGTGATCGCGCTGCTCTTTCTGGCCATTGCGATGACGCAGCTCTGGATCAATCAGCCAAGGACCTTTTCGCAAAACTCGCGCGTTCTTCTCGTTTTCGGAACCATCCTGGTGCAACTCGCGGTGACGAAGCTCTTACTTGTGCTTTGCAATGGCGGCACGGTTAGATTTTTAAAGCCGGAAATGGGTGGGCTCATCGCGCCCTACGCTTTCGCGCCGCTGGTGCTGAGTGTTTT
>Ga0193735_1000711_pt1 | contig 10596 bp, 8 predicted proteins | sample U1m2metaG_FD_145080 | JGI IMG/M metagenome (GOLD analysis project Ga0193735, IMG submission 145080) | Soil microbial communities from a riparian zone of the East river system, Colorado, United States - U1m2 | ecosystem: Environmental > Terrestrial > Soil > Riparian zone | place: USA: East River... | reverse complement strand
GCGCGCGCCGTTACGGCAAGTCCACTCTCCCCACCCGCTGGGGCAAATGTGTACGGGTCCTTCTCCCATTCGGCCATTTCCTTCGGAAATTTTTCTTCCACTTCGCGGCGCCTCATCCCTTCCCAGTGACCGTGCGAGATTTCCCGGAAACCGTCGCATGTTTGAACCGGGAGATCGTGTGGCGCAGCGAGAATTCGCGCGGTCTCGACTGTCCGACCAAGAGGTGATGCGTAAACGGCGGAAATTTTTTCATCACTTAATCTCTCGGCCAAGCGTCGGGCTTGTTCACGGCCCTCTTCGGACAACTCGACATCGGTCACACCCGCGAAACGGTCCTCAGCGCTCAATACGGTGGCGCCATGTCTCACCATGAAAACGCGGGTTGCGGGTGCCGTCATAAGACCGCCTTGTCATGACGCAAATTTCCTAAAAAGGCAATCGTGATTCCGAGGGCGGCGGAGGAACCCTGCGTCGCAACTCACAGGTAACTTCACGGGATGTCCGGACGCCGCTCGACATGACGAAGCAATCTTTGGCGCTACATATTGCGATGTGGAAGATTCGCCACGCTCCATCATTCACCTCGACATGGACTGCTTCTACGCGGCGATCGAGGTTCGAGACAGACCTTCATTGCGCGGCAAGCCTGTAGCGGTGGGGGGCGCGCGCGATCGACGCGGCGTGCTGACCACGTGCAATTATGAGGCGCGCAAATTTGGAGTGCGTTCGGCGATGCCGACGTTTATGGCACTGCAACGCTGCCCGAATTTGATCGTGCTACCGACGCGGTTCGATGTCTATCGGCGCGAAGCTGCAGCGATTCGCGGAATCCTGTATCGGTTTACGTCCCTGATCGAGCCGTTGTCACTCGACGAAGCTTATCTCGATGTTAGCGCTCATCCCGGAGCACCGGGGCCGCTCGCACAGGTGATCCGCGGGACAATCTTTCTAGAAACTAAGCTCACTTCATCAGCCGGAATTGGTCCCAACAAATTGGTCGCGAAAATCGCCAGCGAAATGAATAAACCAAACGGCCAATTCGAAGTGAGACCGAAAGAAGTCCCCGGTTTCATGCAAGAATTGCCGGTTCGCAAGATCTGGGGAATCGGCGAGAAGACCGAGCGAAAAATGGAAGAACTCGGGGTAAAAACATGCGGCGAGTTACAGCGTTTCTCGCGCCCGGAGCTTATCAATCTTTTCGGCAAATTCGGCCTGGATCTCTACGATCTTTGCCGCGGCATCGATGACCGGCCGGTCGAACCGGATCGCCCACGGAAATCGCTAAGCACTGAGGAAACGTTTGCTGTCGATCTCACCACGCTCGAACAATGCGAAGAAAAGCTGGAGGAGCTCTTTCAGGATTTGATGGCCGATCTGGCGCAAAAGGAATCAACCCGCGAGATCACAAAAATATTCGTAAAGCTAAAGTTCAGCGATTTCACGCGAACTACTGCTGAGCGCGCCGGCCTTGCGCCTACGTTACCAGACTTCCGCGCTCTTCTCGATGAAGCGTTTGGTCGTACCGGAAAGCCGGTGCGTCTCATCGGCGCTGGTGTACGCTTCGCCGAAACGACACCGGAAAATGCACAACTGGACCTGTTGTAGTGGCGGCTGTGTCAGCCGCGAAGCCAGCTTGTTTGCTCGCGACGGCAGAGAGTTCTGCAGTTTCTAAATCGCTTCGCGCGTGTGATATTCGTCTGGGTCGAAATGACTTCCGCGCAGGAAAGGAAAATCAGGCAAACCGGTTGTGATGTTCGCTTTGATAACCTGACGCGACAGCTGTACGCGACTGATGCTTCGATTTATCAGATCGAACCGATCGGCGTGGCGTTTCCGAAAGACCCACAGCAGGCGAGCGCAGTCATCCGGGCAGCTGCTGACTCCGGCGTTTCAGTCACCCCGCGTGGGGCCGGCACGAGTCTGGTGGGAAACGCGATCGGCGAAGGTTTGATTGTCGAGTTCTCACGGTACAACCGCCAGATCACTGACCTTGACCTCGAAAAACGCAGCGTATGTGTCGGGGCAGGCGTTGTTCTCGATCAGCTCAACGATTTTCTAAGGCCTCATGGATTTTGTTTTGGTCCGGACGTAGCAACGAGCTCACGAGCGACGCTAGGCGGAATGATCGCGAACAATTCCTCCGGTGCGCGTTGTCCGGTCTACGGGACAACTGCTGATCACGTGATCTCCTTGGAAGTCGTGATCGCCGATGGTCGCATCGAAACGATTGGTCGAATGCACGAGTCGTTGTGCGCGGAGCGAGCTGAAATCGAGAATCTTATTCGGGCACGAAGCGCGGAAATGGTCGAGCGCTGGCCGCCGGGCTTGATAAAACGCTGGCCCGGTTACGGCATTGAAAGGTTCCTGCGTGCACCCAATGACCTCACGAATATTTTCGCAGGCAGCGAAGGAACGCTCGCTGCGATTTTCTCCGCCGAACTCAAAATTTCGCCGCTGCCCAATGAAAAAAGCCTGGGCCTGATCTTTTTTTCATCGGTGAATGAAGCGATGCAGGCCACTGTTGAGCTTCTCGATCTTAAACCGGCCGCCATTGAGCACATCGATCGTCCGTTACTCGATCAAACCAAAGGCCAGCTCCACTTTCAGGCGGCGCGCGACTTGCTCGAGCTCGACACGCAGCCTTGCGAATCGATTTTGATCGTTGAGTTCTACGATGACGTCGCCGAACGATTGTCGATTTTACGATCGAGAAAAATCGGCCTGCGCACCAAAATTCTCACCGAGCCAGCCCAAATGAATCTGGTCTGGTCGGTGCGCAAATCCGGCCTTTCACTTTTGACCGGCTGCATCGGGCCTGTAAAGCCGGTCGCGTTTATCGAAGATGCTGCTGTTCGCCCGGCGCAGTTGCCGGAATACGTGCGCGGATTGCGATCGATCATGCAACCGCTTGGACTGGAGGCGAGTTACTATGGTCACGCTGCCAGCGGACTTTTGCACGTCCGTCCCGTGCTCGATCTTCACAATGTAAACGACCTCAAAAAGTTTCGGCTAGTCGCAGATCAAACCTCCGCGCTGGTGCGGCAATTCAAAGGCTCGCTTTCTGCAGAGCACGGTGTTGGCATCGCGCGCACGGAATACATGCGGGAGCAACTTGGCGATGAGCTGCTCGGAGTAATGCGCGAGATCAAGCGAATGTTCGATCCGAAAAACATTTTCAACCCGGGAAAAATTTTCGAAGTAGGGACCTCGCAGTTGAGGGAGACTGTCCGTCACAGAATCGACAATCATCTGCGCGAAAACTTCACGCGACCGCTGGAGCTCCCATTCGAGCCCGTGCTCGCCTTCGCATTCAAAGACCGTTCGTTCGTCGGCAATCTGGAACAATGCAACGGCTGCGGCGGCTGCCTAAAAGGAACTGGCATCATGTGTCCAACGTTTATGGCCACCCACGAGGAAATCATGTCTACGCGTGGCCGCGCCAACATAATCCGCGCTGCGCTGGAACTGCGCGTCAACGGGCACGATCCCTTGCGTTCTGCGGAATTGGACGCCGCACTGAGCAATTGTCTCTCTTGCAAAGGGTGCACACCCGAATGCCCATCCAACGTGAATCTCGCGCTGCTCAAAGCGGAATTAATGCATGCGCGATATCAGCGCGACGGTTTGCCGTTGCGTGAAAGTATTCTCAGCAACGTCGATTTGTTAGGCAAGATTGGCTGCGCGATGCCAGCGCTCGCAAACCGCGTTCTCGATTACAGGTCAGTCCGCGTCGCGATGGAAAAGACAATTGGACTCTCTGCCAGACGTTCCCTGCCACACTACACAAAGGAGCGATTCGACCGCTGGTTTGTGAAGCATTGTAGGGCGTCTGTGTCAGACGCCACTGTAGCCGGCCTCGCTGACGCCGGCGCCGCGGTCAGCGCCCGCGGCTACAAGCGAAGCCCCGTGATTCTTTGGGACGACACGTTTGTACGCTATCACGAAACACACATCGGAATTGCCGCAGTCAAAGTGCTGGAGGCGCTCGGGTTCGAAGTTTTGCTCATAGAGAACCGGCGCTGCTGCGGACGACCTGCGTTTAGTCAGGGAAATCTCGACGCCGCGGTGAAAGTCGGAAAACACAACGTCAATCTTCTCTTATCACTCCATAATGCCAGTCCGGCTCGGACCTCCAGCACTCCAATCCTGTTTCTCGAGCCATCGTGCTGGTCGATGTTCGTGGAAGACTATCGCGAGCTCAGGATCGAGCACGCGGAGAAGATAGCGAACCGCTGTTTTTTGTTTGAAAAATTTGTAGACGAGTTACTCGAGCACGAACCGGGCGCCCTGCACTTCGAGCATTCACCGGTGAACGTTGCAATTCATCCGCATTGCCACGCCAAATCGATCATGAATCCTGCGTTCATGCGAAGACTCGCGGAACGTTTGCCCGGGAGGAAAGCGACGGTGCTCGATACCGCATGCTGCGGAATGGCGGGCGCGTTCGGAGCGCTCGCCGAGAAATATGACCTGTCGGTCCAAGTCGCCCGGGATTTGATCGACAAGCTCGAGAATCAAGGCCGCGAGACACAGATCATCGCCTCAGGGACAAGTTGCCGGCATCAAATCAGCGATCTCACAAATATCCAACCAAAACATATGGCCGAAGTGTTCGCAGAAGCCCTTCCGTAGTCGTCGTAGGTCAGCTGCAATGTGCCAGAAGCGCTTCTGTTATTGACTATAGGAAGCCACACCCTAGCCTCGGCTTCATGAATCCAGTCGTTGCATCTGATAAACTTAAGCGCGCTGAAGTCTGGGCCGAGGACGATGAGTTAGTTCATTGGGCTGGCGCTTTCGCCGTGTTTGGCGGCCACGGCGCGACCGCGTCTTCCACGATCGTTTATGAGATCGAGCCGGGGAAACGGCTCGGGTGGCACACTGATGCCACCGAAGAGACGCAGTACATTATCGCCGGCAGCGGGGAATTACACATGGAAGACGGCAATACCTACCGCGTCGGTCCGGGCAGTGTTTTTGCCATTCCGACGCCCGTAAAGCACGACCTCGTTAATGTTGGCAAGGAAACATTGCGCGCCGTCGCGTTCTTCGCGGCTGCGATGTTCACCCAAAACTTCGACAACGTGATGATGCCGCCGAAAAGTCACATCCTCGGCACTCCGAACCGAGAAGGCTAGGCGCTTACTAAGCGCGACGCGGAAATCAAAGACCCGGGGCGCCGCACTCGCGGCCAAACTGCACGCTACCCTTTCGGCTTTGGTGGTTCGCCCGGCTTTGCGGCTTCGCCTGGTTTGGGAGGTGCACCACCCGGTGTGCCCCCGGGAAGATCTTCGTCGGGAGCCGTAAGTATTTCCGGTTCAGTAAACGAATTGGAATGACTGGCAAGCTCCTTGCGCAATGCGGCAATCTGTTCAGCTGTCACCGGGCTAGCGTTGTTCCCCCACTCACTTCGCTCGTATGTGAGAACGTCGGCAATTTTTTGGTCAGTCAATGTTTTGTCCCATGGTTGCATCACGGCCGCGCCAAACTGTTGTCCTTTCACCTTAACTGGACCTGTCAAACCTTTGAGAACAATCATCGCCGGACGACGCGAGCCGCCCGTTGTAAATTCTGAACCAGCCAACGGCGGGTACTGCCCTGCCACTCCGAGACCGTTCGCTTGATGACATGTCTGGCAATTGGCCGCAAAAACCTTCTTCCCGCGATCGTGCGGCGAAAGCTCCGCTGCTTGTTGGGCGCCCTGCGGTCCAGTAACTTTTTTCATCGTAGGCATTTCACCACCGTATGGATCAAGCGCCTCACCGCTGAAATTTCCCGAGAAGCGGCCGAGATAAGCGCCGCCAAAAAATACTGCCAGTCCGTACACTGCGATCAACCAGATGGAAAGCGGTTCGCGACCCACACGCGGCTCGCGTTTCTCGCGCTGCACCGCGGCATGGACGTCGTGGACATCAGCGATTTCGCTGTAATCCATACCCTGGCCGGAAGGCGGCTCCGGTGGTGGAGTGTTCTCGTTCATTTAGCTGGTTGTCCTCCAGGCGCGGGCGAAGGGGAAGCTGCTGGTGATGCGGCTGCTGCCGCACCGGCCGACCTGGCCTCTTTCAATGGATGCGATTGATTAAGCGCCATCATGTAGGCCACAAGACATTTCGCATCGTAAGTGGGAACAATTTCCCAACCCTCGGACGGGGCGTCGGAACCGGTAAGTTGCAAAGCGTCTGATGAACGCGCGTCACTGATTCGGCGAGTTTCATAAAGAAAACGATAGGACGGCATGTTCGAGTCAAGATTGATACTGCGCGGCGAATAAAGATGCACGTGATGCCAGGCAGCGGAATACATTGGCGGCAATCCCGCCGTTTGCTCGGGCCACGGTGGTCCTGCCGCAGGCGGTGATGCAGCTGCAGCTGGACTTGTGCCCCCAGCCGCTGCTGTTGCGGGAGACTTTGAAGGTGGAGGACTCGCCGGACCGGGGCTGGTTGGCGGTTTCGATGCAACAGCACCAGGTGACGTTGCAGGCGCTGTTGCGGGCGAAGGCGAAGTTCCTGGCGGCGGACTGGCCGCCTTCGCCGAGGCTATGCTGCCCGGGGAGGCCGCCGCTCCTTGTGGTGCGGGACTTGCCCCGCCGGTGGGCGAAGGGCTTTCCTCTTCCTTTGGCGCCCGTGCGCCGATGTTCGCGAGGTCCTGGCCCATGCGCATCTTCCCAAGTAAAACAGGTCGCTCGAAAATGTAGTCCCGTGGCGCGCTGCGGCGGTCACCCCATTTTCGCTCGATATCGGCGCCCGAATACTCGGCGCGGACCTGTTCACTGTGACAATAGTTGCAGCCGTTGGCAGCGTAAACGCGCGCACCGCGCGTGACCATTCCCGATTGCGGCATCGGATAGACGTCTGTGCCTTCCTCGTCAGATTGAGGATTGAGATGTCCGATTTGCCAATTTGGGATCACCGTCAATCCCAGCCAGGAGAACGCAAACGTCCCGAAGATTCCGAGGAAAAGAGGGGCGAGTCCTTTCATCAGTGCGGTTCAGCCCCCTCCGATTCAACTGGGTTAAGAAATGTGGGCACAGTCGATTTGCGGCCCAGGCCGAAAAGCATCAATCCAAAGTGATACGCAAAGATGAAGTGCGACACCGTGAGCAAAATGCCGGATAAGCTGCGTCCGCGCAGGTAAGGCAACACCGATTCGACGCTCTCGCTGAAAGCGAGCGAAGGATTTTCCATGCTCGCGCCTTGCGTAAGACCGCCGGCGAGAAGCATCAGCGTCATCAGCCCGATGCCGTAGGCCGATGCCCAGAAATGCAGTTTGATCAACGACCCGTAGCGCCACTCCCGTCCAATCAGTCGCGGCACGATGTAGTACATTGAGCCGAAAATCACCATCGTGAAAAATGCATAAAGGCCGAGATGTGAATACGCGATGCTCGCCTGCGTAAAGTTCACGTAGCTGGCAACGGAGCGCAGCGAAATCAAAACACCTACCAGACTAAAAACGGTGTAAGACATCGCACCGAACACCGTAAAACGAAGTGTCGGACTGTAGCGCATCAGCGGGAAATAGCCTTGCATCGTCATGTGATGATTGAGCCCAACGGTCGCGACGGGAATTAGCGTGAGGATTGTGGCCGCGATACTTGCCGTGACCATCCAGGCTGGGAACGGTCCATCGACAAGGCGCTGCATCCCGGTCCAGCTGGAGAACAACGCGTAGCTCCAGAAGCCGATCGTTGCCAAATGATAACTGTACACCGGGCGACCGATCACTTTCGGAATCATGTAATAAGCAGTGCCGAGACCAATCGCGCCGAACCAGAGAAAGAGCAGATTATTCGCGTACCACCAGCCGACAGCAGCCTGCAACACTCCCTGCACTGGCACGACGAAGAGCATTAATTGGCCAGCCGCGTAAAGCCAAGGGAACCAGAGGAAGGCAGCGAGTAAGTACCATTGCGTAATGTAAATTTGTTCGCCGCGCCGAAACCGAAACATCAGCACGGCCCAGGAGGCAACGAGCGTGTAAGCGACGAAAAGAATGATGGCAGCGTAGCTGGGAAACTCGAGCCATTGGTAGCCAGTGCTATCGCCGAGGAGAATTCCGCCCACGCCCAGCAGAACTCCCAAGTTCCAAAATCCAGCACCCGCAACCAAGAGCAGCGGATAACGCAGGACTGTGCGGCACAATCGGGCCATTAGCCAAATTGCCGTGCCCATGCCAGCCATGGACGCCCAGCCGTACACCATCACGTTCATGTGGGCGGGGCGCACGCGTCCCCAAGTGAGGAAACTGATGTCAGAAAGCAAATCCGGTGTGTGCAGCTTGAATGAAACAAATCCAGCTAGCAGCGTACCGAGGATCAGCCACGCCACCGCCGAAGTGTAAAAGATCAACACCGGCACGCGTGTTGAGGCGTCGATCAGGGCGCGTTCCAATTGCTCCGTGTCACCCGCGGCAGCGGAAATAGCCGGTTCTTTTAGTGGAATTCCGGTGGCGTTCATGGGCTTTTGGCAGGGCTTGGTGAAGTTGGCGCCTGGGAAGCCCCCGGAGATGCCGATGCCTGGGCTGCGGGAGAAGGCTGCGCACTAGAGACCGCCGCTCCTTGAGGTGCAGCAGGCGCAACCGCTTGGGGTGATGCTTGTGCGCCGCTGGGTTTCGGAGACGTAGCAGGGGCCGGGGAAGTGGCGCTCGCTGGAGCGCTTGCGGTTGCTTGCGCCTCGGGCGTAGCGATCGGACCTGCCGCCGCCAGCTTTTGCTTCGCCAGTTCGGCAACTGTCAATTCCATGGCACGCTCGATCGGGATGCGAGCGACGCCTTTGTTTTTGTCGATCCAACCATAAGTGGTCAAAGCCTTGTCGGCTTCCTCGCGCACAGTCTTCAAATTCTCCACGCGCTTTTTCGCCCGGGTTTCTTCGTAATCGCTTCCGCGCGGCGCCGGCCCAATGATCGCGAGCACGATCACCCCAAAAAGCGCAAAGAGAAGCACGATCCCGAACCACACGGACCATGAAGCACGCCCATGGGCAACTTGACGAAGCGATTCGGTACCGGCCATATCAGTTCACCAAGTTCAAAGATTCAATCAGGCGCGGATCGCGGACTGGAAAGAGAGAAGTGCGAGGCACAATTCGCAGATAAACAAAACCGAGTGTTGCGCCGATGGCGATGAGGGAAAGCAAATCCCAGATGCTGAGGTGCACCCCTGTGCCGTGTAACGCGGGAAGGACGATGATGTACATGTCCAGCATTTGCATGCAAAGAATCCATCCTGCGACCCAGCAAAGGTGCCACGGTTCCTTTTTGATCGAGCGCAAGAGGAGAATCCCAAAACAGACAAAGAAGCGTCCTACTACGAGCAGCATGCTCAGCACCCACCACGATTCTGTGTTTCGGGTAATAAAGAATTGAGTCTCTTCCGGGATGTTCGCATACCAGATGAGCATGTACTGGCCGAAGCCGATGTATGCCCAGAAAACGCAGAAGGCCAGCATCCATTTTCCCATGATGTGGTAGTGCTCGACGGTGATGATGTCCTTCAAATATCCAGCCCGTCGCAAGGCTGTGATGACTAGAACGAGCAATGACATCGAGCTCCCCGCTGCGCCCGCGAAGATGTACACGCCAAACATGGTGGAGAACCAGTGATAGTTCAGGCTCATAAGCCAATCGAACGCGCCAAAGGTGAGACAAAGCGCGAACATTGGCAGGCTGATAAACGCGACCTTGCGCATTAAGATGGTGAACCGTGGACTTCCATCCTTGTCCTGATTCACCGATAAGCGGCGCAAAACGAGCGATGCGCAAAGGAAAAAACCGAGAAACACGACCGCGCGGATTAGAAAGAAAGGCCAATTGAGATAGGCACGCTTCGCATCAAGCGCATGTTCGACACCGGGCGGGATGTCCATCCAGGAGTAGAGATGGCGTCGAAGAAGAAGGATTGGCACAAAAAGAACCGCCAGCACCCCCAGTAACACCGCAATGTTTTCCAACTGGCGCCGCACCACCACCGACCAGTCAGCGTCCGTGGCGTGATGCACAATCGTCCAGAAAAAGCAGCCGGCGCAAAGCGTGAAGAAAAATGCAAAGGCAAAGAGCCACGAATAGCTGAATTGGTGCGGATTTAGAAACGCGCCCACGACGCAAAGCGCCAGCGCCACAATGGCAGTCAATCCCAGGAGCGATGAGAGGCCTGCAAAGCGGTTGCTCTCGAAATATTCGCCTTCGGGTGTTGGAACAGTATGGGAACGCTCGCTCATTGTTTCTCCAGTTCGGCGCGCCGGTCCTCAGGAACATCGGCAGTCGTTGCATTTTGGCTGCGCTGTAACGCGCGCAGGTACGCAATGATCGCCCAGCGATCGGGCACGATGATGTTTGGCCCGTAGGCCATCATTGTGTTTTTGCCATTGGTAATGGTGTTGAAAATCTCGCCATCGGACATCTTGCGGATTCGTTCATCCTGAAGCGTAACCACAGTCGCGAGGCCGTACTGCTTTGTGATTCCGTTACCCGCTGCGGTAGCGCCGTGACACATCGCGCAAGTGATGCTGAAACGCTGTTGCCCGCGCTCCATCAACTCGGGCGTCACCGGAACTGGAATGCCTGTTCCCCAGTGATCGCCCATTTTGCCAGTGTTGTAGTAAT
>Ga0193735_1000710_pt1 | contig 10608 bp, 11 predicted proteins | sample U1m2metaG_FD_145080 | JGI IMG/M metagenome (GOLD analysis project Ga0193735, IMG submission 145080) | Soil microbial communities from a riparian zone of the East river system, Colorado, United States - U1m2 | ecosystem: Environmental > Terrestrial > Soil > Riparian zone | place: USA: East River... | reverse complement strand
ATATTGAATGCCACCTTGTCCATTAGCGCACTTTGGCCGGCCAGGATCGAGCCCCCCGCCGCCAGATAAAAGGCTCGCACCAATTCCGGAGAATACGGAACCTCCATCTGCATTTCTTCTTGCGCCGAAAGAGTTCCAGTTTTCAGCTTGTGTACGTACTCGGGCGTGTGCACCAGCAAAACGTCCTCGTCCGACGCAGACGAAGGCTCCAGGAAATCCGATGGGTCCGCGACCCCGGTTTCCAGCAACCGCTGGTGAATATAGCGGTATTTCTGAGCCGGAAAAACGTGGGCCCCAATGGGAAGATAGTAGTCGGCGCTGTAGACCAATTTGAACGGGAGCATTTCAAACGCCTCATAATACTCGCCAGGCAGCCGTCCCATCTTGGACTTAATCCCTGCATCCACTGTGAGTTCGGGAGCATCTAAAAGTTGACATCAAGTCACTCAAGTTCTACTATGTGGCTGCTGGAAAACGAGTTCCAGAGCTATAACTTGTTAATTTATAAGCACTTATAATTGATGGAGGAAGAGATTTATGGCAAAGATTATAGGAATTGACTTGGGCACGACCAACTCCGTAGTAGCAGTTATGGAGGGTGGAGAACCCAAGGTCATTCCCAACGAAGAAGGTGGTCGGACGACCCCCTCGGTGGTCGGTTTCACCAAGACAGGCGAGCGGCTTGTAGGACAGGTCGCCAAGCGCCAAGCCATTACCAATCCAGAAAACACGATTTTCTCGATTAAGCGTTTCATGGGCCGCCGCTATGACGAAGTCAGCGAAGAAATGAAGATGGTGCCCTTCAAAGTCGTGAAGTCAGGCGACAACGTGGCCATCGTTGCACAGGGTAAGGAGTACACCCCACCCCAGGTTTCCGCGATGATTCTTCAGAAGCTGAAGAAAGCCGCGGAAGACTACCTCGGCGAAAAAGTATCCGAAGCCGTAATCACGGTTCCGGCATATTTCAATGACGCACAGCGTCAGGCCACCAAGGACGCCGGCAAAATCGCAGGGCTCGACGTAAAGCGCATCATCAACGAGCCAACTGCAGCCGCACTGGCTTACGGGCTGGACAAGAAGAAAGACGAGACCATTGCCGTCTACGATTTCGGCGGCGGCACCTTTGATATCTCAGTCCTGGAAGTGGGCGAAGGCGTCATCGAAGTCAAAGCCACCAATGGCGACACCCATTTGGGGGGCGATAACCTCGATCAGCGCATCGTGGATTGGCTAATCGACGAATTCAAAAAAGACGAAGGGCTCGACCTTCGTGGCAAGGGAAACGAAATGGCGCTGCAGCGCCTGCGTGACGCGGCTGAGCGCGCCAAGATCGAGCTCTCCACCACGATGGAGACAGAGATCAATCTGCCTTTCATCACGGCCGATGCCAACGGTCCCAAGCACCTGGTCAAGAAGATGACCCGGGCAAAGCTCGAGTCGATGGTCGAAGACCTGATCCAGCGCTCCGTCGGACCCTGCAAGCAGTGCATGAAAGACGCGGGAGTAGACGCGAGCAAGATCAATGAAGTCGTCCTGGTCGGCGGACAGACCCGCATGCCTCGCATTCAGGCTTTGGTGAAGGAGTTGTTTGGCAAGGAGCCGCACCGCGGCGTCAATCCCGACGAAGTAGTTGCGATCGGCGCAGCCATTCAGGGTGGCGTGCTGGGAGGCGAGGTGAAGGATCTTCTTCTCCTCGACGTAACTCCGCTCACGCTCTCAATCGAAACCCTGGGAGGCGTAGCCACACCGATGATCCCGCGCAACACGACTATCCCAACCCGGAAGACGGAGACTTTCTCCACCGCAGCGGATAGTCAGACTTCGGTGGAAGTCCATGTGTTGCAAGGGGAGCGTCCGCTGGCTCGAGACAATCGTACGCTGGGCAAATTCCACCTGACCGGGATTCCGCCGGCTCCGCGTGGCGTGCCGCAGATCGAGGTTACGTTTGACATCGATGCTAACGGCATCCTGAACGTGACCGCGAAAGACAATGCCACGGGCAAGGACCAGAAGATCACGATTACGTCGTCTTCCGGCTTGAGCAAAGAAGAGGTCGAGCGCATGGCCAAAGAAGCCGACGCTCACTCTGCCGAGGATAAAGCCAAGCGCGAAGAGATCGAGTCGCGCAATCAACTCGACACCTTGGTTTACAGCGTCGAGAAGATGCTTCGTGAACAAGGCGACAAGATCTCGGGTTCGGAACGCGGCGATGTCGAGAACGCCATAGCCGATGCCAAGAAAGCGCTGGAATCAAATGACAAGAGCAGCATGGACCAGGCTCGTGAGCGTTTGACTCAAGCTTCGCACAAACTGGCTGAGCAGATGTACAAAGCAGCTCAACCCCAAGGCGCCCCGGGTGCAGGACCGGCCGCAGGCGCAGGCCCCGCCGCTGGAAGCAACGGCGAAGCACAAAAGAAAGACGAAGGAGTAATCGACGCCGAGTACGTGGACGTCGAAGACAAGAAGTAAGTTGCGCAGTATGGCGCGGGCCTCGCCCGCGAAGTCCGTAGCGCCGGCGAGGACGCCGGCGCTACGGTTTTAGGAACAAGGGAGATTGAAATTGCATTTCGAAGTTAACGGACAAGTCTATTTTTTGAGTTTTATTGAGAACGAGGGATGCTGGTATCTGTTGGCGCCCACGTCCGCTGGCGTGCGCCGTATTCCGGTTTACGTGGATGCACCTGCATTCGAAAGATTCGGGATTCTGGAAGCAGAAGGCAACAAGATTCAGAATTGATTGCCAGTAAACATGGCGACCACGACCAAAAAAGATTATTACGAACTCCTTGGCGTCAAGAAGTCTGCCTCCGCGGAAGAAATCCGGAAGGCCTTTCGCAAACTTGCGCGCAAATACCATCCCGACGTCAATCCCGGAGACAAGACGGCAGAGGAGAAATTCAAGGCCATCTCCGAAGCTAACGATGTCCTGAGCGACCCCAAGAAGCGGAAGATTTACGACCAGCTCGGCTATTACTCCGACAACATCAGCCCTGAAACCGCGGATGCCTATGCTCGCGCGGGTAGCGGCGGCGGTGGTTTCCCGGGTGGTTTCCCTGGCGGCCAGCCTGGTGGAAACGCCGGAGCCCAGGGAGTGCATTTCGATTTCGGAGGCTTCGATTTCTCCGACATGTTCGAAGGCGGCGGCCGAGGCAAAAAAAACTCAAGCGGTGGTTTTCGCGACGTTTTTTCCAGCATGTTTGGGGGACGCGGTGCGCAGGCCAAGGAAGGCCCCGAACCCGGTGACGATCTTGAATATCAAGTCAACGTGCCCTTTTGGACAGCTGTTCGTGGCGGCGTTATGCGCCTCAATATCACCCGCCGCGACGTTTGCTCCAACTGTTCGGGCAAGGGTTATATCGAAGCTCCCGGTGCCTGCCCGGAGTGCAAAGGCAAGGGAACGGTCGAACAGACTGGCGGACGCATGAAGTTCAACGTCACCTGTCCGCGCTGCAACGGCACGGGCCACAACATCTCGACCTGCAGTGTCTGCCACGGCGACGGCACTGTTGAGCGTACCGAACCGCTCGAAGTTCGCATCAAGCCGGGAACTCGCGACGGCCAGCGCATTCGTATCCCAGGTAAAGGCAATGCCGGGCGCGGAGCTGCCGCCGGAGACCTCTATGTGATCATTCGCAGTGGCGATCACCCCATCTTCCGCCGCGAGGGCGACGATATTTATCTCACGGTCCCCGTGACTGCAACGGAGGCGGCCCTCGGGAGCAAGATTGAGGTGCCGACCATTGATGGGCGCACTCTGCTTAAAATCCCGCCGGGAACACAATCCGGTCAGAAGCTGCGCTTAAGGGAAAAAGGCGTGCCTTCCGCCACCAAAGAGGGCACGCGCGGCGATGAGATCGTCGAGATACAAGTGAATGTTCCCATGCCGCGGGATGAGCGCTCCAAAGAAATTCTGCGCGAGCTTGCCCGCCTGAATCCCGAGGACCCGCGCGCGGACCTCTGGAAAAACGTTTGAGAAAGTCAGCCTGACGAAACAGAACGTCTATGACCAAAAGGAGATCCAAGGGTGCATACATGATCTCGGCGGTAGCCGAGATGTATGGCATTCATCCGCAAACATTGCGTCTGTATGAACGCGAGGGTCTTCTCAAACCGTCCCGCACCGAAGGCAACACCCGCCTCTATACCGATGAGGATCTGCTGCGCCTTGAATTCATTCTTTCCCTCGCGCGCGATTTGGGCGTAAACATCTCCGGCATTGCGATCATCCTGCAAATGCGTGAGCGTATGGAAGAGATGCAGCGTCAGATCCAGGATTTCGTGAAGTACATTCAGGAAGAAGTGTTATCACGGGCCAGCGCCTCGGCTGATCCGTTAAGAGGCGCCATAGTTCCGGTTCGGCGGAGCGTCGCCCCGCCCGGGCTGCCAATACGGAAAAAGTAACTTCGCTATCGCCGCCAGAGATCTGAAAACTGAGAACTAAGAACTGAGATCAGAGAACTAATATTTAGAACCGGGACTTCGGTATGAGCCCGAGATCTGAGCCGTAAGACACCCAACCCATCCCCCACAGATCGACTGACTGCTGAATGCCGCCTTCAATCATACTTCTCATACCGAATCGATTTCCGATCCCATCCCAGCCCCTTCAGCAATTCGCGATTAGCCTTGATCATCTTGTCCAGCCCGCAAATGTAGGCGTTCATCTCGGCTCGACCCTGAACGATGCCAGGAACGTGTTCCTGAACGTAACCGCGCAATCCCTTCCATTCCGGACCACCTCGGCTGAGCGTCGGCAGATAATCGAAGTTCGCATGTTGAGCCGCGAGTTGGCGGAATTCCTGATGATAGTAAATATCTTTCTCCGTGCGGCTTCCGAAAAGCAGAAAGAAGCTCCGGCCCTGATGTCGTGAAGGATCGGTCAGAAGCCAGTGCAGCATTGAACGAAACGGCGCAATACCTGTCCCGGTTGCAATGAAGATAGTGTCGCGCAATGGAGGACGCAGAATGAAATCGCCAAACGGACCCTGCCAGCTAATATTCTCGCCCTCTTTCATGTCACACAGAAAGTTCGACATGAAGCCGTCCTGCACTCGATTGAGGCAGAGCGCAAAACGGCTATCGTCTGCTGGAGGCGAAGCGATAGAGTACGCGCGAGTGAGCTCTTCACCATCGGGCCTGGTCTGCTTCAACGAGAGCCACTGGCCCGGCACAAAGCCGAAGCGAGGACCTCCCTCCATTTCGAATTCCAGGTGCTTAGTTGGCTCTGAAAGTGGCACGGAACGCACTAGCCGTGCCGTGTGAGTCTGAAAGACGGGCATATGTCTTTAGATGAGCTTGAGCGATACGGCGAAGCTGGACCACGTTGGACAATAATCCTGGAGCTTAGGAACTCCTACTCTACGGTCACTGACTTAGCCAAATTCCTGGGTTGATCGACATCGCAGCCACGCCGCACGGCAATGTGATAGGCCAGCAATTGGAGCGGAACTATTTCCAGTATTGGCAGCAATTCTTCCGGCGCTGGCGGAATGTACAGCACATGATCCGCGGCTTCTTTGATCTCATCGTCCCCTTCGGTTGCCAGCGCTATGACTTTTCCGGAGCGCGCCTTAACTTCCTTAAGGTTCGACATGGTCTTCTCGTAACGCACCATCGAGAGTGGGTCTTTCGGATCGCGAGTGGCGATAATCACTACCGGCAGATTCTCGTCGATCAGCGCGTTCGGACCATGTTTCATTTCTCCCGCGGGATAGCCTTCCGCGTGAATGTAGGAAATTTCTTTCAGCTTCAACGCACCTTCTAACGCAATGGGATAGTGGATGCCGCGTCCTAAAAAAAGGAAATCCTGCGAGCGTACGTACTCCTTAGCCAGGTCTTCGCAATCCTCTTCATGAGTTAACAAATGTTCGAGTTTGCCCGGGATACGCGTCAATTCCTGAATTGCATCCTTGGCCTCGTCGGCACTGAGTGCGCCGCGCAGTTGGCCCAGATAAAGCGCGAAAAGGTAAAGAGCGGTGAGTTGGGCAGTAAAAGCTTTGGTGGACGCGACCCCGATTTCGGGTCCGGCGTGGGTGTAGATAGTACCCCCGGCTTCACGGGTAATCATCGAGCCCACCACATTGCAAATAGCCACCGTCTTGGAGCCTTTGGCTTTCGCTTCCCTCTGGGCGGCAATGGTGTCCGCAGTTTCACCTGATTGAGAAATCAGCATGGTGATGGTGTCCGAGGCGATAATCGGATCGCGGTAGCGCCACTCGCTGGCGTAGTCCACTTCAACCGGAATACGCGCCAAGCGCTCAATCATGAATTTGCCGGCTTGCGCCGCATGCCAGCTTGTCCCACAAGCTGCAATATTGATTTTTTTTGCCGCGCGAAATTCCGCTTCCGTGATCTCCATCTCGTCCAGGAAAACGTGCCCCGTCTCCTGTGAGACGCGCCCTAGCGTGGTGTCGCGTACCGAGCGAGGCTGTTCGTAAATTTCCTTCAGCATGAAATGCTTGAACCCGCCCTTTTCCGCCATAATCGGGTCCCAGGTGACGTGCTGGACTTGTCTTACGATCGGCTGCCCGTTGAAATCCGTGAGTTGCACGCCGTCCGGGGTAATGACCGCCAGATCGCCATCGGCAAGAAAGAAAAGATCGCGGGTGTGGTAGAGAATCGCGGGCACATCGGAAGCTACGAAATACTCATCTTTGCCCAGACCGATAACTGCTGGCGGACCATTTCGAGCAGCGACGATCTTGTTGGGCTCATCTACTGCAATCACGGCCAGGGCGAACACCCCGCTTAATTGTCCAACTGCTTTGCGGACCGCTTCTTCCAGCGAGGGACGACTGCCATTACTGCGAGTCAAGTAATATTTCTCCACCAGGTGCGCGATCACTTCGGTATCTGTCTCGGTGGAAAATTTGTGACCTTCTTCGATCAGCTTCTTTTTCAACACAACGTAATTCTCGATAATGCCGTTGTGCACGACGACTACCCGCCCCGTGCAATCACGATGCGGATGCGCGTTTTCTTCAGTGGGGCGGCCATGCGTGGCCCAGCGAGTATGGCCGATGCCATAAGTGCCATCCAGCGGCTTGAGACGAATGACCTCTTCCAGGTTGCGCAGCTTGCCCTCGGCGCGCCGGATCTGCAGGCCTTCGCCATTCCCGCACACTGCAATTCCCGCTGAGTCGTAGCCGCGATACTCCAGCCGCTTCAGCCCGTCAATGATGACCGGCACGACTCGCTTCTTACCCACGTATCCGACAATCCCACACATCTCGTATGCTCCTCGTTTTCGGCGGGGGGACCGAAGGTTCGCTTATGAAGTTGGAAGACGATCTGCCACTGAAGGCAAGCACTCGAGTTCCGTCAACCGCCAGCCTGCCTGAGCAGGATAATTTTTGCTCACACCGAATCGGGGGGGATTCGGTCAGTCCTCTAAGGAGAACCGGAATTCTTCAATGACCGGGTTGGTAAGAACATCGCGGGCAATGCGTGCAATCTCCTTCTCCGCTTCAATTCGAGTCAGACCACCGTCTAAGGTGAGCTCGAAATATTTGCCCTGTCGAACATCCTCTAACCCCTTGTAACCCATTTTTTTGAGAGCACTTTGGATGGTCTTGCCTTGGGGGTCCAAAACGCTCTTTTTGAGCGAAACGTACACGTAAGCTTTCATGGGGGACAGAGAACATTATACGTCAGAATGGCCCTCGCTTTGCCAAAAGTCGCGCTTAGCCCAGGCGTGCGAGTTGGGCGTCTAGTTCGCCCAAGGCGGCTTCCAACATATTGCGATGAATAGGGTTCTGCGCTGCCTGAAGTTGCTGCAGCACACGCTTGCGGCACAATAATAGCCCTTGCTGTTGCTTCTCCTTGGCAACCTCCTCCGGCGCGAGGCGTACTTTGGTGGGATTCGTCGTCGCAGCAGCCTCAGCCTGTTGATCCTCGACTGCCTTGCTCTCCCAGCCTCGTGCCATAAATAAATTATAGCCGGGCCTGCGACCCATGCCACCAAGTGCCGAAAATTCGGCACAATCTGAGTAGATAGTGTTCATGCACCGCTTGTTAGGGCTGAGGAAAATTGGTCTAATATCCGGCAGACTAGTGTAAAGTTTTGTCGTGCCAGCGAGTTGTTTCGGTTCGTGCCAGGGACGCTTCATTGTTCCGAGTGCGGGCTTGGTATTTGGCTGATACTTTTACGAAACGCAGTCGGAAGCAAGAGCTGCTGAAAGGCGGTTGTTATCGTTGTCGCCGGTCTGAATCTGCGAGTCTCGCGGGAACGTCTGGGCCTTACTATGCGAGAGGTCGAAGCCGCGAGCGCGCGCATCGCGGAGAAACACGAAAATGATGAATTCACGGTCAGCCCCAGCCGTCTCTCGGACATTGAGACTAAGGGGCTGGTGCCCAGTATCTATCGTCTGTATTCCCTCGCGGTCATTTACCGGCGTGACTTTCGCGAAATATTGTCCTGGTATGGCATCGATCTGAATGCCACCACCGCGGATATGAACCTTAACCTCCCACCCAAGTCGCACCCATCCGAGCTTCTCCAAGGTGCCTCAGTGGTGCAAATGCCCATCCGATTGGATCCTGCTTTTGATCCGCGCCGTACAAATAATCTAGGCCGTATGGTGGAACAGTGGGGACTGGTTCCGCTCGCTTACCTGGCACAGTTTGCCAGCGACAAGTACACCTATGGTTACGTGGGCAGCGAAGACTTCACCATGTATCCAATTTTGCCGCCCGGCACTTTTCTGCAAGTGGACGAGTCGAAAAATAGAATTCTGCAAGGCATGTGGCGTTCCGAATATGAGCGCCCAATTTATTTTGTGGAAACGCGCGATGGTTACACTTGCTGCTGGTGCACCTTGAAGGGAGATCACATCGTGCTGCAGCCGCATCCCTTATCGCCAGTGCCGGTCCGCATCTTGCGGCATCCGCAGGACGCGGAAGTGATTGGCCAGGTGATTGGCATTGCCGTCAGCTTGGGTGAGTGGCGTCCGGTCGAGTCTTTGCCTGATTCGAAGCCAGACTCGAAAGGGCGTGCAGCACTGAATTAAAATGCCGCGCCGACCCGCCACCCAGATCGGATGGCAACAGGGAAGGCAAACGACTCCGTAAATCCTCTACATACTCATCTGCCGGTTTTTGTCCCTCTCTGCTTGACAGTTCCGCATCGTCCCGCAATGTTCGCAAGGAAGTGCGCAAGATAATCAGGAAGTACCCGCGATGTGCCTTTGCCAACGCCTGTTGTGCAACTTCTTCGCCGTAAACTCTTGCCAGCCCCCAATGGGAATAGGAATTCGGCTTTTCGCGCAGGCTGGAGAAGTATTTCAGTTTTCCCACAATTCCTGAAACCGCACTAAGCGTTACCTCTAAAACGTCATCGAACGCGGACTTTAAAGTCATTTTCTTTCTGTTCCAATTTCAGAAAACCGGACGATTTGGCGTCCGACTCTCCGAGTAGCTCAATCCAGCCCACATTACCACGGTTCAACCGATCCCACTAGATCGAAAGGAGTTCTACCGTGAAAAAAATCCTACTCATCCTGATTAACACCCTGCTGCTGGCCGGTGCGCTTTCGATGCCTACAACCCTGAAGGCGGACGGAGATCCCCTGCCCAGTTGTCCGCCACATCAGATATGTAAACCATAACACGACGGACTGCAATCCGTAGGACGTAAAAATGCTTGAAATAGGGCGGCGGGCGCGCCTTTGGCATTGCGAGTGACTAATAAAAAGGGTATATTGCCGAACGCTGGCCATGTACCCTCACTCGTTCTGGTGGCACTATCTCTGGATCGCGCCTCACGTCCTGCAGTTAGTCATTGCGGTAATGCTGATTCGTCGCCGTCTATTTCACGAATTTCCGATGTTCTTAGCCTACACTCTGTTCGAGAGCGTGCAGGGTGCGAGTCTGCTTGTTCTGGATCATAGTTCGGCGATTTCCGCCACCCAGTATTGGAATACCCACTGGGTAGGTATGCTCATCACGATCGTATTGCGCTTTGCTGTCATCCACGAGATATTCGCACATGTTTTCCGGCCCTATCCTGCACTTACTGAATTGAGCCGATTGCTGCTGCGTTGGATGACTGCGGCTCTTGTTCTTGTGGCAGTCGCTGTGACAGCAACCACACCCGCGCCCAAGGATACGCCCTATCTCCTTTCCGGAATTCATGTCTTGGGCCGTGCGGTCGGGTTGGTACAAAGTGGTCTGGTAGTGTCCCTCTTTTTGTTTTGTGCTTACTTTCGACTTTACTGGCGAAGTTACGCGTATGGTATCGCAATGGGCTTAGGAATTTTCGCGAGCGTGGATCTGGGCACGGCGGCGTTTCGACTCTGGATTGGGATAACGACGGCGGGCGGCTACCGGCTGGATTTTGTAACTATGGCAACGTATCATTGTTGCGTACTCATTTGGCTCGTTTATCTGCTGGCTCCTGAAACTGCGCGTCAGACCGTCCTGGAGCTACCAGATAATAACCTCGAACAGTGGAATGCTGAAATGCAGCGCCTGCTATTGCGATGATTCTGGCCTTTGCTCTCGTTCTTCTCTCCTTGACGGCGCTACTGCTGATGTACGCCGTTCGAGGGAGGACCCCGCCTATCGCCGAGTTGGACGACTTGGTGGGGCGGACCAGGCCGGTTGATATCG
>Ga0193735_1000709_pt1 | contig 10610 bp, 9 predicted proteins | sample U1m2metaG_FD_145080 | JGI IMG/M metagenome (GOLD analysis project Ga0193735, IMG submission 145080) | Soil microbial communities from a riparian zone of the East river system, Colorado, United States - U1m2 | ecosystem: Environmental > Terrestrial > Soil > Riparian zone | place: USA: East River... | reverse complement strand
AGTGATGATATGCCATCGCACATCCGCATGGTCTTGACGCGCACTAGCGAGACAATCCCGATTGCCGACGGAAAAATGCAGCTCGGAACGTGGCAGGGCATTTTCCTGTTTGAACACCGGCGTGCCCCGCACCGGCGAAAAGTTTTCGTTACCATTGTTGGCGAACCGTAGCCGCCTCGCTGCCTACCACGCCTAAGTCGAACGAAGGCGGGTGCGAAGCGTTACGGGCGCATCCCAACGCCACATCGCGTTCCGCACCTCACAGAAGCGCGGTTACTGATAAATCGCGTCCACGAGTCGCAACGATTTTTCAGTGGGCAAAAGCGATTGCTCCATTTGGTTCATGACGTAGGCGAATGCAGTTTTGTTTTCAGGATCAGCAAAGGCGTGACTGCCTCCAGCCCCCGGATGTCCAAAGGAAGTTCCTGATGGGCCCAATATTTTTCGCGCTGCGTTGCGTGAATCTTTCATGAATCCGGCGGAAAATGCTGTCGGTATCTGAAAAACGCGGTCGATGCCGTCTGCGAAGGTCGTCGTCATCCACGCGAGCGCCTTTTCTGAAAAGAAAGTCTGGCCATCAAACTTTCCGCCATTGGCGAGCATAGAATAAAATTTCGCGAGCGCCGACGCGCTCCCGATCCCGCCAAAGGAGACGATCGGGTGCGCGCGAACTGCGGGCTTATTCATCTTGCTGATCACATGCAGGCCGTACGGTGACGTAAACGTTTTGCGGGCCAACGTGCCAGGCGTAACAAGATCGGCATAGAATTGTTTCGGCTCGGCCCCGAAAGCTTTCAGGGTTTTGGCGGCGTACATCGTTGCCACACGCGAATTTTCCTTTTTCGGAAGGCCGATCCAGACATCGAGATTGAGCGGTCCCGCAAAATTTTCCCGCCAATAATCCGAGAGCGTCTTTCCGGCGATTCGGCGGACGAGCTCATCGAGAAGAAATCCAAATGTCCGCGCGTGATAACCGTGCGCGGTGCCGGGCGGCCACAAGGGCGTTTGCGATTCCAACGCGCGAATCACCGCGTCGTAGTCGAGCACATCGACTCGCCGATCCAAAGCGCAAAGCCCGGCTTGGTGCGATAGCAACTGCGCAAGCGTGATTTTTTCTTTGCTCGCTTGTGCAAACTCCGGCCAGAACTCGGCGACGCGTTGGCTGATGTCGATATTGTGTTCTTGCAGCGCATGCAAGAGACACGCGCTGCCGATTCCCTTCGTCGCCGACCAGACCAGCACGAGCGTATCGCTTGTCCAAGGTTTTTCGCGATGCGCGTCGCGGAACCCGCCATAGAGATCAACGATTGGCTTTCCATTTTGCCAAACCGACATCGCCGCGCCTAGCTCGCCGAACTTTTCGAAATTTTTTTGGAACAGCGGTTTCAATCGCTGAAGAAGTTGGCCGCCTTCCAGTTGCATCGCTACATGGGAACCCAAGGAGCTACAACAGCAGTTCTTCCAATTCCGCCAGCCGCTGTTCGAACAAACGCAATGTGCTCTCAATGGGCGCAGGTGTGGCCATGTCCACGCCTGCCGCTTTCAATGTCTCCAGCGGAAACTTGGAACCGCCCGAGCGCAGAAAATTCAGGTAGGCATCGACGCTTTCTGACTCGCCGGATAATACCCGCTGCGACAGCGCCACAGCGGCGGAGATTCCAGTTGCATATTTATAGACATAAAACGCGTGATAGAAATGCGGAATACGCAGGCATTCCAGATCCAGCTCCGGATCGAGCACGAAATTCTCAGCAAAGTAGGTTTCGAGCAGCTTGTGGTATTCCGACTTGAAAACGTCAAGCGTCAGCGCGTCACCGATCTCCTCGATGGCGTGAATAATTTTTTCGAATTCAGCAAACATCGTTTGCCGGAACAGCGTGCCGCGCAGTTCGTCGATTTGCCGGTTAACGATGTAAGCCCGCATCTTCGGATCGCGCGTTGTTTGCAGCAGATGTTGCGTCAGCAGCTCTTCGTTGAACGTCGAGGCCACTTCAGCCAGAAAAATCGGATACTCGTAATCCTGAAACAGCTGCGAATTTTGCGAGAACCAACTGTGCATGGAGTGACCGGCCTCGTGCGCGAGCGTGTAAATATCGGCGAAAACGTCCTCGTTGTAATTCATCAGGATGTACGGTAGCGCGCCGTAACTGACGGATGAAAACGCGCCGCTGCGTTTGCCTTTGTTTTCGTAACGATCGCACCAGCGCCTCGAGCGCAGACCTTCCGCGAGCACATCGACGTAATTCTTTCCAAGGGGAGCCAGCGCGCTCAAAACTGTTTCGGCCGCTTGATCGAACGTGAACCGCGTCTCAATTTCCGGTACCAGCGGCACGTACGTGTCGTAAAGATGCAGCTCGCGCAAGCCAAGAGCGCGGCGACGCAAATCAAAATACCGAAAGAGCGGTTCCAAATTCGCGCGGACTGATTTGATCAAGCCGTCGTAAACGGACACCGGAACCTCATCTGGAAAGAGCGCCGCCTCGAGTGCAGATGAATAGTGTCTTGCTCTGGCACGAAACACATCTGCCTTGGCTGAGTAGGCAAGCGAGGACGCAAGCGTGTACTGGTGATCTTGAAATTCGGCGTAGAACTGGTGAAAAGCGCGCTTGCGCAGTTCGGGATCGCGTTTGACGAGAAATGAGCTGAACGAGCTTTGGGTCAGCGGTTTTTCGCGTCCGGTCTCGTCCATCAGAGCGCCGAACTTCATGTCCACGTCGGTCAATTGCGAGAAGGTGTCGTCGTAACCGCTAAGCGCGACGCTGCCCAGCGCGAGAATGCGTTCCTCGGGAAAGGAAAGCACATGCGGCTTCATCCGCCGAATTTTGTGCAACTTGATTCGCCAATCCTTCAGCGCCGGATCAGCCATGAATTGCGAAAATGTTTTGTCGTCGATTGTCAGGATTTCCGGAACAACAAACGCTGCCGCTTCACCGATGTTGGTTAGCAGGTTCTGAAGCTGTCCGATACGCGCGAGGTATTCGTTATTCGTGCTGTCCTCTGCCAGTTGCAGCGACGCGTAGTGATGGACGCGCTCCATCTTCAGCTCGAGCGCTTTCTCAAACTCAAGCACCGCGGCAAGCGTTTGCGCCGATTCCCCCACCCTGCCTTTCCATTGCTCAAGTTTCGGATACTCGCGCTGAAGCCAGACGAAATCCTCCTGCCATTTACTTACGTCGGCAAAAAGCTGCTTCAGGTCCCATTTGTCGGACTCGGGAATCTCTGAGCGAGTTGGGATCATCGAAGACATGCGCAAAACGTCCAACGCCCAACGCCCAACGTCCAACACCGAATTCAGGCGACACTACCGCCGGGGGTCACAGAGCGCCGCTACAGCAGGGTGGTGCGCGATCAATTTGAGCGCGCATTGGGTCAATTCTTTTCCGGGTGAAATTTTGTGCCAAGGAGATGCGCCGGACGGATGCGGCAAAGGAATTACGTCAAAGCGATGCCCCGCGCGTGCGACTCGGAATTTTCGGCCAATTACTTCCTGCAACTTTTTGCAAGCGATGAACTGCGTTATAGCCAGCCGTCCCACGGGAATGATGAGACGTGGCTGCAAGATTTGAATCTCATTGTCCATCCACGACGAGCAGTTGCGAATCTCGTCCGGGGCGGGAACACGATCCGTGCCGCTGGAATTTTTTCCGGGAAAACACCGGCAGACTGCGGCGAAATAAATTTTTGCTCGAGCTGTGGCCTCGTTTATCGCGCAGAATTCTTCGAACCACCGAAAAAGCGTTTTGCCAGCAGTATGCGCGAACGGTCTTTGCAAAACCGGTTCCCGCGGACCGGGCGCCTGGCCGATGATCATTATATCGCTCACAATTGCGCCACCTGAGACCGGCGTCGATTTCATGCGCGGGCATCGACGGCAGCGAAGCAGTGCCGCTACATGTTGATCGAGCAATTCCTGTGAATTTAACTTGGCCATCGCGCCAAGATGCTGCGCCTTCGGCGAATTCCTTGTCATCGTCTTCGGAGAAGCCGATCCACCTACCGCCGGAAGATTGAAAAGATTGATAGCAACAGACTCAGCACGATGCTGAGGATGATGCAGGTAACGATTGGAAAATAAAACGCGGAATGTTCGCGCTCGATCCGAATGTCACCGGGCAAGCGACCCAGCCATTTCGGAACAAATCCGCTCCACATCAGCAGTCCCGACAGCGTGGTGAGCACACCGATGATCACGACCAGTTTTCCCAGCTCACGCATTCCTTTCAAAAAGTTGCGCGAATTGAGTGGAAGCACAAGGAGCGGCGGTCTCCGGTCCGCCGTTCAGACGCGTATCGTAGTTGCGCGGATTGAGTGACGGCACAAGCTTGAGAGCAGATGCCCGTACAGTTTCGAGATTATTACGAGACACTCGGTGTTCCGAAAACGGCCAGTGAGGACGAGATTCGCAGCGCCTTTCGCAAGCTGGCGCGCAAATTTCATCCCGATGTGGCCAAGGATAAAAAGGCCGCCGAAGAAAAATTTAAAGAGATCAACGAAGCCTATGAAGTGCTGGGCGATCCGGAGAAACGCAAGAAATACGATCAACTCGGCGCCGATTGGAATCGACCTGGCGGGTTCCAGCCGCCACCCGGCTGGCAGCGGGAAGGCCAGCAACCCGGCGGTGGGTTTTATCAATGGGGTGGCGATGGTGGCGGCGTCCAATTCGAATTTGGCGGGACCGGGTTCAGCGATTTCTTCGAAGCATTTTTCGGTGGCGGCCGCGGCCGATCTGCTTTCGGCGGATTCGGCGGACGCCCTGCGACAGCGGAGCGTGGAGCCGACGTCGAAGCGGATATCATGGTCACGCTTGAAGAAGCGTTGCACGGTTCCACGCGAACAGTCTCTTTGCGCCGAGCCGGCTCAAACAAGGTGGAAAATTACCAGGTCAAGATTCCGCGCGGCGTTCACGAAGGGCAGCGAATCCGTTTGCGCGGCCAGGGCGAAGCGGGTGTGCGCGGCGGAAAAAGCGGCGACCTTTTTCTTCGCGTGCGTCTGGCGCGACATCCGGATTTCACAGTCGAAGGCAGTGATTTGATCCATGAAGTAAAGATCGAGCCGTGGCGCGCGGTGTTGGGCAGCGAACTGGTCGTGCCAACTCTCGAAGGCAATGTGCGCCTAAAAATTCCGCCGGGCACACAGGGTGGCCAGCGATTTCGCTTGCGCGAGCGCGGCCTGCCCGGCGTCTCCGGGAAGCGCGGCGATCTCTATGTAGTTGTTCAGATCAACGTGCCGAAGAAATTGACCGAACGCGAACGCGAAATCTGGAGCGAGCTGGCGAAACTGCACGGGGGATAGCCACAAGGACGGGCGGTTTCCAATCCGCCCTTTTTGGACGGCGGACTAGAGACCGCCGCTCCTTGAGCTACTTCTCGACAATGCCGGGATAATTGCGATTAAATCGCGCCATGAAGATTTCGCTCGGCACAGATCACGCCGGTTTTCAGTACAAGGAAAAGGTAAAAGCATTGCTCACCTCGCTGGGGCACGAGGTGAAAGACTTCGGCACATTCAGCGAGGAACCGGTGGACTATCCGCTTTTCATTCGGCCAGCAGCGGAAGCAGTGGCGCGCGGCGAGTGCGAACGCGGCATTGTCTTCGGCGGCTCAGGCAACGGTGAAGCAATGGTCGCGAACAAGGTGCATGGTGTGCGCTGCGCACTTTGTTGGAGTGAGGAGTCGGCTCGCCTCTCGCGACAACATAACGACGCCAATGTGCTTTCCATTGGTCAGCGCATGATCCCTGAAGATCTTGCGCTCAATATTGTGCGGATCTCGCTCGAGACCCGTTTCGACGGCGGGCGCCACGAGAGACGCGTCGCGATGTTAAACGCGATGTGAAATTCAAAATTCGAAATCCGAATCTCGAAATCCGAAACAAGTTCAAAGATCTGAAAATCTGAAATGATCAAGACAAGAGACCCGCATGGCGGCTCCGATTATCTCAAATTAGGTTTTTGATATTCGGATTTGTTTTGGTATCCGAATTTCGGGTTTCGAATTTGTCGCAGCTTAGATCAATCGATCCACGCACACCGCCACTAGAAAAACCGCACTGACGAACGCGTTGCTTTGAAAAAAAGCGCGGTTGATGCCGACCAGATCGAGTTTCTGGGTCTTGTGCTCATAAAACAACGCCGCCGCAATCAACGGCATCGACCAGTAATAGACCGCGCCAAGTTTCGCGGCTAGACCAAAACCGATCAGCGCAGCAAACGTCAGAAGATGCAATAGCTGTGCCAGACGCAAGCTGCTCACGACGCCGAGTTTCACCACCAGCGAACGAATCCCCTCGCGCCGGTCAAAATCGTAATCTTGGGTGGCATAAATCACATCGAAACCAGCGACCCAGCAAATCACACCTGCGCCAAGCACAATCGGCGCAAGATCAATTCGTCCGGTCTCTGCGATCCAGGCGCCGATCGGGGCAATCGCCAGTGCCAGTCCTAGAAAGAAGTGCGTTGCACTGGTAAACCGCTTGGTAACTGAGTAGAAAAAAATCAGCGCGAGAGCAAGCGGGGCGAGAATGAATGTCAGCCGATTAATTGCCGCCGCTGCGACAACAAATCCGGCGGAACTTAGAACCAGGAACACTTGCGCTGCGCGCTTGGAGACTAGCAAGTGACGCGAGGTCGTCCGTGGGTTGCGCTGATCGAGCGACCAATCAACCAGCCGGTTGAAAAGCATCGCCGCGGTGCGTGCGAATACCATGCAAAAGACAACAAGCAAAAATGTGCGCAGGGACGGGAGACCATTCGCGGCTACCACGAGCGCGCCAAGAGCAAACGGCAGCGCGAAGATCGTGTGCGAAAAACGAATCAGCTGTAGAAACCTCGACATTGGCCCACCAAGTCTGATTCCTTTGGCTCCCGATCCTTCCAGTCTGGAACTCTCTTCGTGTCGATTCGTGTCCATTCGTGGTTAACCGTTTCGGCTCTCGAGCAAACCGCGCAGCCGTTCACTCGCGTCGGATAAAATTGGCGTGCCGTGGGCAAAAAGCATTCGCTGAGCCCTGTAATCCAAAAGCTTTCGTAACGAACGCCGCATTTGTTTTTGGTTTGAGCAATACTTCGCGGGCAGAAACGTGAAGCCATACGGTTCGAAATTAATTAGTGCATCGCCAACAATTAATGTCCCGCCGTCTGGCGCGTAGTGTAGAGCGATTTCACCCTCTCCTGCGCCTTCGATGCCAATTACGCGCAACCCGTCACAGATCTCGTCGCCATCGGCAACTCTTTTCAATTCGCGCGCCGGCTGATTCGGAAATGCCTCGACTCGCCCGAACACTGGCACTGAAAACTTCTCGGCGAATTTGGCAGACGAGCGATGATGATTGGAATTCGTTACAATGATCCCCGCAATAGAATTGGAACCGATCAACTCATGAAGCGCTCCGCTTTGAAGTGGAATCGGATCGATAGAATACGTTCCTCCAGACGTCGCGAGGCAGGTCGAGTATAACTCCGCTTTGACAGCGGAATCATAATCGTGCCAAATCGCGATGTTCGAAGCGATTCGATCGAAGTCAGACGCCGGTCGCACGGGTCTGTCCCTCATCGTTCTGGATTTACGGGGAAATGTTTGTTCTTTAAATGCTCAGGCACGCGCTTGGTTTGCTCCATTTCAATCTTTTCCGTCGCGGCATTGAGCGCGTCGTAAGCTTCGCGGCTTTTGGGCGCGCGGCACATGTAAGCAGTCGCGTGCGCGAGAGGGATGCGCGCTTCGGGCATGCCAACAAATTCCACCGCTTGTTGCGTCGCGATTGCCAACAGCAACGCTTCCGGATCGGCGAGACCGATGTCTTCGCTGGCAAAAATCACGATTCGCCGCGCGATGAAACGGAAATCTTCACCGGCATGCAGCATTTTAGCGAGCCAGTACATGGCACCTTTTTCATCGGAAGCGCGCATACTTTTGATGAACGCGCTGATTGTGTCGTAGTGCGCGTCGCCTGCGCGATCGTACACGACCGCCTTCTGTTGAATGCTCTCCTCAGTAACGGCGAGCGTGAAATGAATTACGCCTCCGCTGTAGCCGGGGGCGTTGACCCCGGCGGCCGCGGAGTGTTTTTCACGCTTCGAACGGCCGACCTCAACGCGGTCGGCTATAGTAGGCGTTGTCAGCACACCAATCTCGAGCGCGTTTAGGCATTTGCGCGCGTCGCCGTCGCTGAGCTTCGCCAGATGACGGCGAGCGTCCTTGTCGATCTTCACGTTGTAATTGCCTAAGCCGCGCTCTTTATCGACCAACGCGCGATCGATTAATTCTTCCAGTTGTTCGACCGTGAGCGGTTCGAGTCGAAAAACCTGCGAGCGCGAGACTAGCGCGCTGTTTACGTAGAAGAACGGATTGTACGTGGTCGCGCCAATCAGGCGGAGATTTCCAGCTTCGACGTCCGGCAAAAGGATGTCCTGTTGCGCTTTGTTGAAATGATGGATCTCATCAATGAACAGGATCGTCTTTTGCCCCGAAGTACGGAGGCGATTCGTCGCCGCAGCGATGACGCGGCGCATTTCGGCCACGTTACTTTCCACGCCGCTGATTCGAATGAATTTCGCGTGCGTCATCTCCGCAATGACACGGGCCAGCGTGGTTTTGCCGCTGCCGGGCGGTCCGGAGAAGATCACTGAGGGCAGACGATCAGCTTCAATGGCGCGCCGCAGAAGTTTGCCAGGCGCAAGAATGTGTTCCTGGCCGACAAATTCTTCGAGCGAGCGCGGGCGCATGCGCGTGGCGAGCGGCGCGGCACTGTTTGCAGCTTCAACGTCTTGCTGTTCCTCGAATAGATCGTGCACGCGCAAAAATACGGCGCGCTCGTGATGCAGGCAATCGCGCGGGATGTTTAGCGCCAAAGGCGCTGTCTCACGTTTAGCCTGGGGCATCGCCCCAGGGCTTCGAACCACGGCGTAAACAAGCGCTGAAAGCGCGTTTCAATATACTTCGGGCCTATTGCTGCTCGCGATTGCGGCTTGCCTTGTGAAGCCTGGATAAGCGAAAAGCCGAGGGATGAAATTGGCGAGCGCGCCGCGCCAGCCATTTGTCGGCCTGGCGTTGATGGCTGCGATAGGAATTATCGTGGGGGAACTGTTTCCGCTCCCATCTGTCGCCCTGACTGTAGCCGCGATAATTCTCGCGGTCTGCGCTTTTACTCTGACCTGCTGGCCGAGGCTGCTCGTGACATACGCCGTGGTTGGCGCTGGCTTTTTTCTGCTGCATAATTTTGTGACCAACAACACGGAAGGCCAGCAGCTCGCTGACGAGCTCGGCAGCCGGCCACGAGTCCTCACAGCAATCGGCTGCGTGATCACTGAGCCAAAAACTGGGCCGAGCGGATTCGCGACGTTCCTGTTCAAGCTTGAGTCAATCGAACTGGAAGGGAGAAAGGAACCGACGCACGCGGTGTGGCAGGTGCGTTGGAAAGGCGGTGCGGAATTTGGCGATGAACTGAAATTTTTTGGTACTGCCGAGCCGATACCACCGCCACGAAACCCAGGCGAATTCGATATGCGCTCCTATCTCGCGCGCCGCGACGTTCGCCGAATCCTCTTCGTTCGCTATCCGGAGGACGGCACACTGATTCGACACGGCGGTGGCAACCCGATTCTGCGCGCGGCGCAGAAGTCACGGGCATGGATGCAGAATGCAATCTGCCGGGGGCTGGAAGACGCGCCCGACGTGCAAAATTTCCTGAGCGGGATCGTGCTTGGCCTGAGGCACCAGACGCCGGAGGACATCGAAGAGCCGTTTCAACAAACAGGCACACTTCACCTTTTCGCTGTCGCTGGTCTGCACGTGGGAATCGTCGTAGCGCTTTTATGGATGCTGGCGACGGTGGCGCGGCTTTCGCGAAGGTCGGCGGCGGCGCTCATCATTCCGCTGCTCCTTTTTTACGCTGCGGTGACTGGGTTGCACATTTCGAGCATCCGAGCCGCAGTGATGGCTTCGATTATGATTGGCGGTTTCTTTTTCGAACGAAAAGCTTTTCTATTCAACAGCCTCGCGGCAGCAGCGTTCGTTCTTCTTTGCTGGAATACAAACGAGCTTTTTTCCACAGGCTTTCAACTCTCTTTCGCTGTTGTGGGCGCCATCGTATTGTTTGCCGATCCAATCTTCGGGTTTTTGCAGCGTTGGGTGGCAATCGATCCGTTCCTGCCGCGAAGTTTACTGCGTGGTCCGCGTCGCTGGCTGGACTCCGGAGGTGAATGGCTTTGCCACGGAGCTTCGGTATCGCTCGCGGCCTGGGCTGGCTCGCTGCCATTCGTTCTGTGGTATTTCCATCTGGTCACGCCGATCTCATTGCTTGCGAACCTCATCGTTGTTCCCATTGCATTTTTCGTTCTCGCCATTGCGCTGCTTTCGCTTCTTTCAGCGCCGCTACTGCCCTGGCTTGCTGTGATTTTTAATAACGCTAACTGGGCGCTAGCCACACTGGTGATCGGGATCGTCCACCTGTTCGCGCAAATTCCCGGTGGACATTTTTATGTCGAACACCCGCATTGGCCCGAAAAGCTGGTCGCCAAGATCACCGTCCTGGATATCGGGACGGGAGCGGCCATTCACTTGCGCACAGGAAACGCCGATTGGTTGTTCGACTGCGGCAGTGAGCGGAGCTATCAA
>Ga0193735_1000707_pt1 | contig 10615 bp, 8 predicted proteins | sample U1m2metaG_FD_145080 | JGI IMG/M metagenome (GOLD analysis project Ga0193735, IMG submission 145080) | Soil microbial communities from a riparian zone of the East river system, Colorado, United States - U1m2 | ecosystem: Environmental > Terrestrial > Soil > Riparian zone | place: USA: East River... | reverse complement strand
CAGTACTATTGAAGTGGCCGGCCCCGAACAGTTTCGCGCGGATGAACTGGCGCGACGCCGTTTGATGGCACGCCACGATCCACGTGAAGTTGTGAGTGACCCCCGGGCTCGGTTCTTCGGCGCTGATGTCGACGAACGCTCGCTTCTGCCCGGCGCTGATGCGCGCCTAGCCGAGACACGCTTCGAAGATTGGCTCAGCCGTTCCATCGAGAGAGCCTACGAGACTCTGCGACCGCCAGCACCGAGGACGGCGGATATGGCTGATGCAGCAAAGCCCAACGATCCGCCGCCCATTTTCTTCTAGCCCGACTTTGCCTTCGTCCGAAACCGCCCCATAGTCTCTACTGGTAGCGGACGGCTCTCATGACGACGCGGCAGCCATCTGCGGCCGACGCGTCGCGTGCTCCACCGCCCACGCAAGTGCATAATCGGCGACCTCCTCCCACCCTTTCTGGGCAGGCATGAGGTGCGAGCGTCCCGCGAACTCCTTGATCTCCGTGATCGTGTTCGACTTGTAATGCTTGGCGTTCGAGCGTTGGACGGCGGGCGGCATCAAATGGTCTTCACTCCCCGAAATGAATAGAAGGGGCGCGCGAGCGTCGTTATGGTAGTCGACCGCTATCTCCTGCGGGCCGGGGATGAAATTCGCGAGCACGCTGTCCCACAGAATGCCGCCTGACGCCGGGACGTGATATCGCTCGTAGGATGCGCGCGCGTCTGCTTCGTCGAAAGTGTTAGCGAATATGTAGCGCCATTGCTCGTACGTGAGGGCCACTGCCCTGTGACGATTCGCGGGATTCTTGAGCACCGGGAACGTCGACTTGAGCTGCGACAGCGGCGTGACGAGCACGCCTTCAGTAGGTGCGGAGTCGATCGCCACTCCGACCGCCCCATAACCACGATCGAGCAGCAGCTGCATGAACGCGCCACCCGCCGAATGACCCATGAGGATCGGTGGCGCCTCGAGTCCCCCGACAACGGATTCGAGTCGCGTCATGATCGCTGGAACCGTTAGGCGCTCGATTGGCGAAGGATCGCGGTTGAGCGCTTCGACCTCGATGTCGAGCCCTGGATAGGCCGGAGCGAGCACGCGATAGCCTTGGGCTTCATAACGTGTGATCCAATTTTCCCAGCTTCGCGGCGTCACCCAGAAGCCGTGAATCAACACAATCGTATCGGGATTTTTCGATGGCGCGGGCATGGTTTGTCTCCTTGTGGGGTTTGCGTCTTCTGGTATACGCCTCCTGGGGCAACCTGAAAACCGTCGCTGCGACTACTACGCAGTCGCGCTCACGAACTGGCGGCTGAGCCACTCTTCGAATCTGGTCTCGCCGATGGTGGCGTTGTTGTTGGCCACGAGTGTGCGCTCCCCCAGCTCCGCGCCGTAGTAGCGCGCGTGCGGATCTGCGACCACTGAACGTGGATCGTCACGCGCACCGAGGTACCTGCGAACGATTTCGTCCAGGCGAAATTGCTCAGGCCCCGCTACCTCGACGATGCCGTTCACTGGTGCTTCGACGGCGACCCTGGCGACCGCAGTCGCGACATCCTCTGCCGCCATAGGCTGAATCAGCACGGGTGCGAGTCGCACGGTGTTGCCGTCGGTCGCGGCGTCGGCAATGCCCTTCACGAATTCGAAGAACTGCGTCGCGTGGACGATGGAGTACGGGATTGACGACTGCTCGATCAGCTTTTCCTGGGCGATCTTCGCCCGCATGTAGCCGCTTTCGGAGAGGCGGTCTGTGCCCACGACGGAGAGCGCGACGTGATGCCCCACGCCTGCCGCCGCTTCGGCCTCGAGGAGGTTGGTGGTCGACGTCCGAAAGAAGTTCAGCACGGCCGTGTCCTCGAACGACGGAGAGTTCGAGACGTCGACGACCACCGCGGCGCCCTTCAGGACTTCGGCTAACCCATCGCCTGTGAGCGTGTTGACGCCCGTGTCCGGCGACGCGGGTACCGCTTCGTTGCCCTGCTCGCGCAGCTTGCGGACGACCTTCGAGCCGATCAGCCCGCTTCCGCCGATGATTACGATTTTCATGGTGATTCCTCTCAATTGATGTTTGCCCGCGCCTTGGAGTTAGTGAGTAGCGCGCCGCCCCGGCTTGGGGTAAAGATGCGATGGCCCTCGCGCGCCCGCATTACCCGTTCGGGGAATCTTGACGTTCCTCCGACGGTCGCGAGTCAACACAACAGCTGGTGTAGCTGGGCGCGCGGAAGACGCGTTCGCACCGGGCTTCCTCCCGTTACTGCAATCCGTACACGACGACCCGGTTGGAGAAAGTCGGCAGGTACACGTGTCCATTGGCGATCGTCGGAGCGGCGAATTTCGCGTAGTAGCCCCCTGCGTCGCGGGGATTCAGCTGATTGTTCCAAAGCTGCTTGCTCACGTCATTCGCGTCGAACGCTCTCAGTATCCCCGGGCTTACGGCGTGTTCCGCATCGCCGCTGTACGCGTATGATGCCCAGAGAATGCCGGTCCCGTCCTGGGAGCCGTTGGACGAAACCGACAAGATCGCCCCGCTTTGGCCGGTCGGTCCCGCCGCGTTGGACACAACCTCTGTCTGCGGGCTCAGCGAATTGCCGGCGCGGTCGAAAGGAATCGCACGCAGCGGATCATTCTCGGACCAGACGTAGACGAATTCCTTCGAGCTGCCTTTGTAGTAGGCAGCCTGACAATGCATGTTGGCATTGCTGCCCAGTGGAACTACTTGCTGCACCTGGTTCGAGGATGGCAGGTAACCGCCCATTGCATCCTTGTTCAGCAGATAAATTTTGCCGTCCTTACCCCCGGTCAGGTACAGACTTGAATTGGGAATCAGGAGCGCACCCATCCCTCCGTAATCCAGGTCATTGTCGTTGAGGAACTGGTAATTGAAGGGCGTGAAGTAACTTGCCACCCGCAGAGTCGAACCGGTCGGCGTGAGTTTGAGGGCGCTCGAGCCGCGATTGATCGGGCTGGTCGGATCACCAGCGTCTCCCACAGTGCCGTTGCCCGTTACCACGTACAGGTTGCCATCGGCATCCGCGGCCATGCCAGTCCCGCTTTCCCACATGCCACCCGCGTATCCGTTGGGCGTGTCATCGTAAACAACCCGTTGCTGCAGGGTCGAAGCGTCGTATCCCAGTATCCATCCATGATACGGGCCCCAATCGCAGTGGGATGAAAAAGTCACGTACACGACGCCGTTGAGCAGCGTCAACCCCTGACGCTGGTTCTGGCGCTGCGCATCGAAAGCAATCACTCCGTTGACGCTTCCGTCGCCATTCCCGGCGGAGCTGGCAGTGATTTGCGTCGGGCTGCCTGAAATCTCATGCCCATCGAGGATGCTCACGCCATGCAGGAACTGAACGAACGTGGTACCCGTGGTGCTGCGGGCAACGAAATACATCGTCCCTGTGGCTGCATCGATCACCGGCGTACCGACGATCCCGATGTTGCCGCTGAAATCCTGGTACGAGCCGGAACACGCCCCCGTCATGTCGGTGTTTCGCGGCGGCCGCATGCCGGGCGCCGTGAAGTTCTTTTGCCAGTACAGTGTGCCGTCGTCTCCGTCAAACGCATAGACCGTGTTGTTGACCGTGGCAACGAGGACGACGTTGTGATCGCCGTCGCCGATGGAGACATGTCCGACGACCAGCGGCTGGGCGTACACCTGATCGTCCACGGGAAGCGTGAACACCTCGCCAAATTGCTGAGCGTTTACATTGGCGGTGGTCAACGCGGTTTCGTTGTCGTTCCACCCTGATCGGCTGTTGTCATTGTGCTGGGTCAGTACTGAGACAGACTGCGGGTTCGGCGGCGGTTTTGTCCCGCCTGCGGGCGCGGAGCTGTCCCTGCAGGTGACGAGCAACAGAAAAACGAACGACAGAGGCAGTTTGCGTCGTGTCATGGGCGATCCGCTGCAGGTTCATTGTGGAACACGAATGTCTAGTGCCCGCAGCGCCTGGCATCGGCGCGCCGAGGTACGCTGCGATCGTGTAGCAGAAGAATTGACACCACGGCCACAGACCGCGCCAGCGCATCCAGGAAGTTGCGCTGACGACGGTTTGCTACACGTTCGGCATCGCTACCTTGATGCCGTCGTCGTGATCGTTGCCGCTGCCTGTTTGATCAGCGCAGCGACGGGAGCTGGCCGCGACACGTAGAGGGCATGACTTCCCTTGGTCTCGGCCACGGTGGCACCAGCTCGCTTGGACATGAATCGCTGCTGATCTGGCGGAATCATCTTGTCGTCCGTAGCAACCAGATACCAGCTGGGCTTGGTCTTCCACGCGGCTTGCGTAACACTGCCGGTCAGGGCGTCCAGCCCCCATGGTACTTGCGACTCGGCCATGAACGCGGCGGTTTTCGCGTCGACATCGCCTGCGAACGCGGCGGCAAACTTGGCCTTGTCGAGATAGAGGAAGCCGTCGCGCGGCGGAAGGATCGGAGGTTGTGGCCCGCCCGCCGGGAAAGTCTTGATCAGCGCATCAACGGATTGGCCATTATCGGGCGCAAAAGCGGCGATGTAGACGAGCGCGGCGACCTTGGGATCGTTGCCCGCTTGAGTGATGACCGCGCCCCCATAGGAGTGTCCGACGAGGATCACCGGACCGGTCTGAGCATCGATCACGCTTTTTGTGGCCGCAACATCGCCGGCCAGCGAGATCGTCGGATTCTGAACGATGGCGACGTTGTAACCATCCTTGCGCAGGATCTCGAATACTCCGGCCCAGCCAGATCCATCCACGAATCCACCATGGACAAGCACGATTGTCGGTCGAGGGTTCTGCTGGGATTGCGCCTGAGATTGCGCGGTCAGATGTGCGGCCTGAGCAGATAACGCCAAGGCGGCAGCGAGAGCCTGGTACTTCATTTCCTGTCTCCTTCAAAGATCGGGTTCTTCGAGTCAGCGGCGGGATGCCGATTCTCAAGCACATCACCAAATACGCTGCCTCTGCTGAATCTGAAAAAGAGTTTTGCCTGTTTATCTAGTGGCGTACCGGACGGCTTCGTCGTCGCGGGCGGAACGCACGCCCGGCACCTTGTGAGAGTGACCCACGCCGTGCGCTTGACGTGCCGTGTCACTGACGCGTTACTCGCGTCACCCAGCCAACCAGAGTATCCAGGAATTGAGTGCTTATCGCTCGTCGAAACGGTTGCCCTCGAAAGGTCTGGATGCTGGTGAGACCATGACCTGCGTTTGCAATAATCGCCGATGTAAAGTTGGTGTTCCCGCTGGCGAGCAAAGCCACGCGCATGCGCTCGATCACCTCCCGAGGCGGGAAAACGAGATCTTGCTCGCCCATGATGACAAGCACCGGCGCGTGGATGAGGCGGAGGTCTCGCGTCGGATTGTAGTTGAACTGTAGAACGCCATAGAGTCTAAGGGACGCCAGCGATCTTGTCGCGGCGCCCGTCCCGTAGTTGGGGAACCATGTGACCGAATCAGCGCGCAGGCGCTTCATTGTCGAGTCGAGGGCTTCCCAGCCGAGTCCCGTCCTGGCGACCTGGAATTTCTGGCGTTGGAAAGCGCGAGCACGCTCGATGTCAGATTCGGAAAATCCGTCGGCTTTCATCAGCGCCCCGGTCCGATACGTTTCTTGTTGGGCGGCGCTGATTCCGCTGCCTGAAATACTCACCAGAAAACTGATTCGCGGATCCGCGGCGGCGACCTTGGCGATAATCCAGGTGCCCTGACTCTGGCCGACCAAGCCAATGCGCCGAGCGTCAATCAGATCCGGCCGCGATCTTAAGTAGGCAACCGCGCCTTCGACGTCGCCGGCAAGATCGTCCCACGAGGCCAGGTCGTGATTGGCTCCGGCTGACTCACCCACACCTCTCTTGTCGTAAAGGAGCGAGGCGATTCCCTTGGCCGCGAGCGCCCGCGCCTCCAGTTGCCACGCTTCGCGCGTGTCCGGGTCCGATCCGGTGACGAACACTGCCACCGGGAATGGCCCTTCGCCTTCGGGCAGAACGAGCCTCCCGCCGAGTCTCAGCGAATCGGCCGCGCTGAAAAAGTGGATTGCCGGCTCCTTCGGAGTCGCTCCATTTGATCTGCGCAGTACGATCGGCGAGCTATAACGGGTGATTCTTATCGTTCCACGGAACTCCTCGCGGACGGAGTCGCCGTCGAAAACAATGCGCTCCTCGGCATGCGATACAATCCGGCCGATGAACGAGAGTCCGATATCTGGCGTGTACTCCGCATGCAGATGCCCATTCTTATAACTCGCGTACGAGCTGTCGCTATATGGACTAGGCAGCTCCAGATCGATGAGCCGCGATTCGGGAAGCGACAGCGCAACGCGGAGAGAATCCCTTTTGCGACCGACCTTGAGTCGAACGCTGACTGGCAGACCGGAATCAGGCCGAAACTGGGTGACACCGACCCATTCCCCTTCGATCTTTTGGGCCTGGGTTACCGACGCGACTGCGACTACAGCAATGAGAATGAGAAATAACGATCGAATCACGCAAGTCTCCTGGCACAAGGCTCAACCGGTGCGGTCTTGGAAGAATTGGGTTTGTGCACGTGGAATTCTTGAACGATCTTAAGGTTCTGGCGGACGTTCAAACCAAATCGGCATCTGGAAGATCGAAGTATCATCACCCAAGGGGGACAATGACGCAGCCGAGAGTGTCGCACGGCCATTCGAATCGCGCGCTTACCGTCGGCAACTACAGGTTGACGGAAGCCAGATATGCGCCCGATCAGAAGGTCCCCCGGCACGAGCATGCGTACTCAAGCTGGAGCTTTGTGCTGTCAGGATCTCTCGAGGAAATATTTGCGCGCGAAACTCACGCGTGCGCAGCTGGATCGGTGCTCACAAAGCCCTCGAGCGCGGACCATTCAAACCGTTACGGGCCCTCCGGTGCGCATTGCCTCATAATCGAGATGTTACGATCGGAAGCTTGGCCGGATCTTGGCGAGAAGCTTTTCGTCGTGCCAAGAGTCTTCGCCGGAGGAGTCGTCCCTCGTATCGCACGAAGCATCCAACACGAATTCAACACGAGTGACCGTCTGAGCACTTTCGCGCTCGAGGGTTTGCTAATTGAGCTCTCGGGCGCGAGCTCGCGGCTCGGCAACCCTGATCGGCGCGTGAGCGCAAGAGTATGGCTGAATTCCGTACGGGACCAATTGGAGTCAGAATTCCGGTCACCGCCTTCGCTTTCCGTCCTCGCGGGTTTCCACAACATCCACCCGGTCTACCTTTGTCAGGAGTTCCGCGCGACATTCGGCGTAAGCACTGGAGAGTATGCGCGGGCACTGCGGTTCGAATGGGCGCGCGAGTGCTTAAAGAATGGAAACGGATCGATCTCCGAAATTGCTTTGGCCGCTGGTTTCAGTGATCAGGCGCACTTTTCCAGAGATTTCAAAGCGCGCACCGGCACCTCCCCGGGCCGGTATCGACGCGCTGGCGCTGCTTGACACCCGGCGGAGGCGTCGCGAGGCGAGTCCTGGGCACTGATCTCCCGCCACAGTGACAACGAAGAAGCCCGCAACCGTCTAGCTCGTTGCGGAGCCGCGCTGTATCTCGCTTTGCCAGCCGCTGATTTTCTGAGCACCTGATCGCTGAAGAAAAAAGTTGGCGTTCGATGTAAAGGAGCGATCGATGGTTCCCTTCTCAATCCCTCGAAGATCAGGCGCGCTTGCGCGGTGCGGCTGTCGGCAAGCTTGACACTGTGTGACCACACCACTAAGCACATCGCGAGCTGTGCAAGTGGTAACCCCCGGACGCGTGGCATTAGATGTAGCGCATCCACGGCGCCGGAACTCGCTACCGTACGTAACGCAGGTACTCGTAAGCGACCGTGTTGGTACTGTCCGTCGCGAGCGCCTTTCGAAAATTCTGCACTGCCATTGGTTTGTCCCCTGACATGAGGTAGGCCTCACCAAGCCCCGCGTAGGCCCAGGAGGCATTTGGGTGAAGATCGATCGCCAGCTTGTACGCTTCGATCGCGTCGGCATACCGACCTCTATGCATCAACTTCACAGTGACAGTTTGAAGCATGCCATCACTGATCTTGCCAAGAGAAGATGTCGTGTCGGAGGCAACGGCACGGAATTCGGAGAGGGCGGTCTTGATTCCCTTCGTGTCCGCCGCTGCGAGGAGTGAGTCCCCCTTTGGCGTCGTCCACTGCTCCACCTGATTCACCTCGCCTTCAAGCGTCAGGTCGACGTTGACGTCATCTGAAATCGACATCCTTCCTGGGTCGTACTCCGAGTTCCAGAACTTGGTGCCGAGGATACCGTAATCCTTCCGGCTGAGAGAGAGATGCCCGACGAAGCCGACCCGCTTGTTGCCCCACGCATCGGACGACACCGGATGAATCTGCACGAACTGAATGGCGACCGGCCTAGTAACTCCGTGCATGGTCAGGGGACCACGGGCAACGAAACCGTCCTTCCACCTTTCGATCCTATCGCTGTGAAAAGTGATGAGCGGAAACTTCTCGGTGTCGAAAAAATTCTCGCTCCTGAGATCCTTGTCCCGAAAATCAACGTTTGTGTTTATGCTCTTGGTCTGGATCACGACCGAGATCGACGAGCCGGTAATGGATTTCGGGTTGTACATCAGAGTGCCGCCGAAGTTGGCGAACGCTCCCCTTACGGTTGAGAGCGCCATGAAGCGGACTGAAAATTCGACCGCTGAGTGCGGCCAATCGACGTCGAAGCGCTGAACGGGAAGGCCGGTTCGTCCGCGAAGGGAAGCGAAGCTGGCACTTTGTGCGTTCGCGTTTGTGGGATCGCCGATGAAAAGGCAGGCGGTTGCCAGCCAAACAGGGCCGATCCGCGGAATCGAGAAGTTACGTTGACGGGTAGTCATCACCCGCAACAGTGAGGGTAATTCACCACCTGCCAAGTCCAATGTGGCGAAGCCGCGTTATTGAGGGGTGAGTGGAGTTCCCACCGCAGCCATCACGTTCTTCCGATATGCTCGACTCACTCGTAGCAGCGCGCCGTCTGTCAGGACAACTGCATAACGGTCGGAGTCAACGCGTCTCAGCCCCACTATGCTTGCACGGCTGACGATGGCCGATCGATGAATCCGAATGAATCCCCACACTGCCAATCGTCTTTCAAGCGCGCCAAGCGTATTTCGCACCAGGTGCGATCGCCCGGCTGTGAAGATCCGAACATAATTGTCCTCGGCTCGTAGCCAATCGATGGAGCCCACGGGTAGTTTCAGCACGCCATTATGCGTCGGCAACGCCAGAGTGTCGTCCGCCTTGTCTCGCTTGACCTCATCGAGGAGCTGGCTCAGGTGGAGTCTGGAGTCCTCCAAGTGCGCCATCTCCTGCCGCGTGCGCGCCAAACTATCCTTCGCTCTCGCAACCTCGAGCTGCCGCTGTCTCGACTGGGACGCGTAAATGGAGGCGTAAAGCACGGCGGCTGCCAGGAAATAGATCAGCGTCTCGGACGCGACCGCGCTGGCGAGTCTGCCCGCGAACATGTCGCGAAACGGCGCGAAGGAGGGTCGCCAGATGAAGAGCGGAGTTATCGCCGCGACGAAGAACGAGTGAAGAAGTCCGACAGTGATACCAATCGGTACGTGCAGCAGTACTCGACGCGGATGTTCCGAAGGCAGGGGCAATCGCCGTACGATGAGGAAGATCAGTGGCGTGAGAAGCGCCCACACCCCCCAGCCGACGCCCATCTCGAGAATGAGGTAATCCCATCTTTGCGCGACACCCTTCGCAGCGACGGCATAAAGGCGCTGCAGCGAGAAGAGTGCTGCGACCGAGGCCCAGCCGGCCAGGGAGATCGCGATGATTCTTGTGGGACTCGACCGTTCTTCGTCGGAGATCGCGACCCCTGTGACGCAAGGCTCCGATGACGTCAACGATGAGGAGTGATGTTGGGTGGCTGGCATGGGCATTCTAAGCAGACATATTGCCCCGCATCAATAAAGGAAAGAGTCACAGAAATCAAACCTCGGAGCGCATCGCTAATTTGAATTGAGTATTTGACCGTCGAACAGCTCGACCACTCGGTCAGCGTGTTTCGCATAGCGGGCGTCGTGCGTCACCATGCAGACCGTTGCGCCGCCACGATGAAGGTCGCGCAGGAGCTCCATCACTGCCTCGCCATTCTGCGAATCCAGATTCCCTGTCGGTTCGTCGGCCAGAAGAATGACCGGATTCCCGGCCACCGCGCGCGCGACCGCCACGCGTTGTTGCTGGCCTCCCGAGAGCTGCGCTGGATAGTGTTTTATCCGATGTGACATCCCGACCCGTTCAAGTGCGTTTTCCACCAGCTTCCGGCGTTCGCGATCGCTCATGCCACGGTACGTGAGGGGAAGCTCGACATTCTCGTAAACTGACAGGTCCCCAATCAAGTTGAACGATTGGAAGATGAAACCGATCTGACGGTTGCGAATGTGGGCACGCTCCCCCGTTGTCAGGTTGACGACAGGTTCGCCGGCGAGTGCGTACTCCCCTTCATTCGGGGTATCGAGCAGTCCGAGGAGAGACAGCAACGTAGACTTCCCGCACCCGGAGGGCCCGGAGATGGATATGTATTCGCCCTCGCGGATCTCCAGATCCACGTCTGAAAGCGCGTGCGTCTCGACTTCATTGGTATAGAACTTCTTCGTGATGCCGCGCATGCGGATCAGGGCGTCGCTAGAC
>Ga0193735_1000706_pt1 | contig 10641 bp, 8 predicted proteins | sample U1m2metaG_FD_145080 | JGI IMG/M metagenome (GOLD analysis project Ga0193735, IMG submission 145080) | Soil microbial communities from a riparian zone of the East river system, Colorado, United States - U1m2 | ecosystem: Environmental > Terrestrial > Soil > Riparian zone | place: USA: East River... | reverse complement strand
CGAGATGAGCGGAAAGAGGACGAAGAAGCGGCAGCGGAAGCCGAGTCACGTTTCCATCCGCACTGGTCAGGTCGAATTCGTAAAAGTTGGGACAGACGCCTGGCGGTGGCGCGATGTCTATCGTTGGCTCCTCGGTTTAAGGTGGCCGCAGTTCGCCGCGTTTGTCGCCAGTCTTTACGTCGGGCTAAACCTTTTTTTCGCCACGCTTTATAGTCTCCAGCAAGACAGTATTGCCGGCAGCACCGGTGGGCATTGGTTTTTTGATTGCTTCTTTTTCAGTGTGCAAACGCTGGCCACGGTTGGCTATGGCCACATGTATCCGCAAACGCTTTACGGTCACGTGATCAGCACTGTGGAAATGATGATCGGGATATTTTTACTCGCGACGATGACCGGCCTCATTTTCGTGCGCTTTTCCCGCCCGATCGCGCGCGTTGTGTTCAGCAATTCTCTGGTCGTTGCGCCGTTGAATGGGGAGCCGACGCTGATGGTGCGAATCGGTAACGAAAATCAGCACAGCATGGTCGAAGCCGAGTTCCGGATCATGTTCTCGCGCGATGAACCGTTGGTCGAAGGCGGAGATTTCCGCTACTTTTATGTTCTCAAACTCCATTTCGATCGGCTGACTGTTTTTCCCGCGGCGCTGACTCTGCGGCACACAATCGACGAGAAGAGTCCGCTTTTTGGCACAACCTTTGAGTCTCTCGAAGCCAGCCGTGCGCTGTTCATAGTATCAGTGGTGGGAATCGATCCGGTGATCGCAGCCTCAGTTCAAACACAAAAGGATTACACGTGGCGCGATATTCAGTTCGGCCGCCGCTTTGTCGAAATCTACACCGAGCATGGCGGTGGTCGGCTCACCGTGGATTACGGGCGACTTCATGACACCGAACCAGGGGACTGACGTTCACTGCTACGCCAGACCCGAATTCGGAGCCTTGCCGATATTATGTGGGCGGCAGAAGAATCATGCGCGCAAACTGGAACATGGCGGCAACAAGCTGAAGAACAATTCCAGTAAAGAATGGCCAGAACGTGCCGAGGAACGCATTGTTGTACAATTGCAAGAGGTTTGCTGCTATCCCGAGGGTCCCGAATAGATAAAAAACGAACCGGGTACCGCGCTCACGTTGTATCTGTCGCAGATCCAAACGACGAAAGGTCTTCGTCATCGTAATGGCGAACAGCAAAGAAACCACGAATGCGAACCCGCTGCACCATCTCCAGATGCTTGCCGGCACGGGCCTGATCATCAGCAACAGCAGCCCGATCATGCACAAATACGAGTGGAAGGATTGAATTTGTCAGGAGCAGCCGGAGCTGGAGCTTGTCGATCGGCGACCACTCATGCACCGATTCGCGTCGAAAAACCACTACCACGCCTGCAAAACCGGCAAGCGCGACAGCAATTTGCGCTGTGGTGCTGAGAGCCTCACCTGGTTCCATTGTACCTGTCCTTAAGCAAGCATGCTATGTCCTGGCAGTTGCTCGGCTTCCATAGCCGTTGGTTCGGTTCGTGTTAGCAAATTGCAGGCTGCATGTCAGAGGTTAGCTTACATTTGCAGCTCGACGCCTCAACCCGGCTCTTTTTCGAATCCTTGCCTTCTTCGTGGACAGCGCCTGGATTTGCTTTTCGCAATGAGGCAGGGACCGTCCCAGGATATCGCGCTGCGACGTCTCGGCGACGAAGCGGGACGTTCCTACCGCCAAATGCATCAGACACTCGTCTTTGGATTCGAAAGTAACCGACGATGCATCAGCATTTCCAAAGCACTTCGTTGCGAAACCAAAGAGGCAGCCCAAAAAGCTTTGGGGCTGCCTCTTCGCTAACCTAACTAACGGAGAAATCTAGAAGCGCTTCTTCAGCCCAACATACCAGTACCGGCCTTTGATCGTGCCAATCGACTCGTCGTAGCCGTTCTCGAAGGAACCAGCTACAAACGGTGGATCTTCGTCGGTCACGTTCTGCAGACCAAGCGTGACCGTGGTATTGTTGAGCCACCATTTCCAGTTGTTGCAGCCGTACTCAGCCGTGGATACTGGAATGACATTCTTCTCCTTGCCATCCTTGCCGCTCCTCACGTTTTTCCCGCCGTCTTTGGCATAACCGGGCACCTCGGCCGGTGCGGGCGGAGGCAGGTTAAACGTGTAGTTGAGTATCAGATCGAGCGTCGTCCACGCGGCCACTTTCCGCGCGCGGTCAGGAAAAGGAGCAGCGTTAGCGCCCGGACCACCCGTTCTCGGCATATTCAACTTCGGAGACCCTGTCAGACTGACATTGTCGTCCTCGTATTGGCCGATCCAGTGGACGACCGCGCCGACATCGAGACCACCAGCCCAGGTATCGGCCGGGCCATCGTAAAAGATACTGAAGTTGGCCCGATGCCACGGCAACGAACTGGTCAGAGCGAATCCCGGCGGCAGGAATGAACCATTGATACCGATCCGTTTCGTCTCGTTGGTGGCCTGAAACTCAGCCCGGGACAGCCACGTGCCATTGACCGTGGTCGTTATTCTGCCCCAATCGCTGCCGCCAAAGATCGTAGAATCCAGAATATAGATAGCTTCGTAGTCCAGACCCTCGAAAACTGCGCCAGAAAGGTTTTGGTTAAGATCGAGGACCAGTTGGACTGGACCGAATACACCCCCAGGCGGCGGCGGACTACGGAGCACTGTAGCGGGATTATTTTGCTCGATAAGGAACTGCGCGCCGGGAGTGGTTACGATATCGCGCATATCAATATGCCACCAGTCGGCGCTCAGTGTCAGGCCCTTAACCCATTTCGGGCTGTAAACGATTCCGTAGGTCCATTCATAGGCAACTTCCGGATGTAGCAATGGATTTCCGGAAATGCGTTCCTCAACTTGAGGATCAGTCCGGAATCCCGGGGGATTGGTGATCGTAAACGGATCCCGCACGATTGGGAAGTTTTGTGAACCTGCAGGGGCAAGCTCCGACAGTGTTGGCGCATGGAACGCTTCGGTGTAGCTGCCGCGCAAAGTAACCGCGCCGATATACTTCGGATCAAGCGGTTGCCAGCGGACAGACACCTTCGGTTTCTGCGCGTTATACCTGCTGTGTGACGCCGGGATAAACGGAACTAAAACTGTATTAGTATTATTGCTGTACCATTCTTCCCGCTCAGCAAAGTCCACTTCAAAGCTGTAGAAACCGGGGAAGTTCCATGTGGGGCTGGTGAAAGGCACCCGGACTTCCTCGTAGAGTCCCCAAACATCGCGATTCACACGGAAGCTTTGTCCGTCCACCGAGCCAATCGATTGAAACGTATTGTTTAGCGCGTCACGATCGCGAGTGAACCTCGGCGCGTCATACTCGCCGCCAATCGCGAAAGAGATTGGACCGGCGGGAAGACTGAACAGGTCGCCGTTAATGGTCGCATAGTAAATTGGCAGCTCATAATAGCCGGTATTTTGCAGGTTCACATACACCCTGGATCTGGCCGCCCTTGTATTATGGGCGGTGAAATTCAGGAACGGATCAAACGCTGTGGCTGGGTCCGTATCCAACAGCGCGTCCCGCAACCCCGGCTGGCTGGCTTCACCTATGGATACGTCTTTTCCTTCGTTCCGAGAATAACGGAAACCCAGTTCCCAGTTCCAAGTCTTGAAGTAATCGGCAATTTCTCCCATCTCACCGCGGAGGCCGGCATCAAAGATGTAATCGTAATAGGTGAACTTCTCACTCCTGGGCCCGGTGTCGTTAAGCCCCCGAAACTTAACCCCTGTAGTCACAGGAGTAAGGATTCCGTTAATCTCCAAAGTCGCGTTGCCGACCGTGAACGGATTAAAGGCATTCTGGATCGGCACACTGATGCTGTTTGGACTGAAACCCACGTTGGTACCCGGTATCTTGAATGGATCAGGCGTAAACGGTACAGCCGCCAGGGACGAATTGAAGAATGATCGTGCGATCTTGAAATCGGCAAATATTGTCAGGTATTTGTCGCAAATATCACGCGTGAACGAGCCATAGTATACCTGCCGATCCCCCGGAGGCAGCGCAGGCGTGAAAGCAGCAAAGTTAAACCCGACGTAATTCCCATCCAGGAGCGCAGGGTCACCAAGAAAACCGATCCCGAACTGGCCTGGAGTCTTATAGAACGGATTAGTCGCGGGGCCGGTGGAGGAGTGTGGCAGTGGGGTGTTCACACCGGGGATGGGATTGCCACCAGGACCGAAGAACATACCCGGGCGCAAGCGGAATCCGCCGACCCGGCCAGGCTCATTGCTACTGCGCACATCGAATCCCCCAAACGGAGTGAAATTCCCATTGGACGAAATGTCGCGGTCACGACTGAAAACGCCATTGAGGCGTTGCCAGAAATCGGCAATGACCACGATATCGGTCTTGTCATCTCCGGTGCCCGCTTTGATCCATGCCTCCCACTCGCCCATCTCGTTGGAGGCGCCCAGGTTTGTGTTCCCGTAGGTCCCTCCAATCTCCAGACCCCGGAATTTATGGACCAAAAAGAAATTGACCACGCCAGCGATCGCGTCGGAGCCGTACACGGCCGAGGCGCCATCCTTGAGGATATCAACGTGATCGACCATCGAAAACGGTATCAGGTTAATGTCCGGGCCCCCGCTGGCTCCGGCGGTGCCCAACGAACCATACGCGACACGTTTGCCGTCGATTAGGATCAAAGTCTCCTTGGGCAACAACCCGCGCAGGTTGAACTGGACTGTGCCATCACCACCGTTGCCGATGTTGAGGTTAACGGTGCCACCGGCCTCTTGCGGGATAAATTCCTGAAGGTCCGTCGCATTGCGGATGCCCAACTTCTCGATGTCCTGCGGACGGTACGTGTCCACCGGATTCGGGCCAGTCTCTTCCGCTGTGGGAATGTTGGAACCCGTTACGACGACGCGTTCGACCTCAGCCGACGGTGCAGGCGCACCGGGCGGAGGCGGAGCTGGAGCCGCGGGAGCCGGCAGCTGCGCAAAGGCGTTGGATGCGAGGATGAACGGAAATCCGACGCCCGCCATCAGAGCGAGCCGAACGAATCTAAACGTTTTTAGTGCGTTTTTAGTCATTAGTTTCTCCATTGGTTTGGTTAGGTTTCGGCAGGGTTATAAGATTTCTAAAGGCCTGACAAGCTTTTTTTTCACTTTTTTTGTACTTTTTTTGAACGGCCAAACAGTATTGTTTGTCGCTCGAATTCCCGGTCTAGCGGAAGAGGCTAACGGCTGGCAAGCTTTTTTTCTCGATTTTTGAAACTTTTTTTACCGGTTTGGAACCGCGGCTTACGCGGATATATCGTCTCCGGTCCGGATTAACCTGCGGCTGCTCACCGACGCTATTGAAAGGGAAACGCGGCCGAGCAAAACGCGCTGCGCCGATAATGATCAGCAATCCAATGATCAACCTGTGCCGGCGCATCAATGTTTCCCTCTCGATTCGCTGGCGTGGCGCCGTGACAGGCTGGTACGACCGACGATCGACGTGATTTTCGTGATGCGCGATCGAGCCGCAGCGCCTGAGCATCGCATCTAAGGCGGAGGATGAAATCCGAAGTCCGTCTCCAATTTTTCCCAAAGCCAATCGGCGGACTGGTCTTTCTTGATCGAGTCGGCATTGTTCGCCGCCAACGCTTCCGCTTTGTCGACACTGCCATTCAAGCAGTAGATGTAGGCAAGCAGGAGCGTGTCGTCGAGGCTCAAAGCCCCGCGATCTTTCTCATCCTCCAGCAAGCGAATGGCTTCATTGATGTCCCGCCGCGCCAGCGCTCCCGCAATTAGATCCGGCATTACCTCCAGCGGAGACGGTTGCGCTTTCTTCGCCACCCGCTCTGCAATTGCCACCCTGAATCCATCACTGCCGAGCACTTCTAAAACAGGTATTCGCAATCCAGAATGGCGTAGATAAAGATCCAGTTCGGCCAGCTTATTGCTTCCGATCGTCTCGGAGAGATAACGCGTTTCCCGGACGACGAAGAACGATTCGAGCGAACTGTTAAGGCTCTCCGGCCAGATTGCGTCAGCCAAAGAAGAGTGGAGAAAACGCTGAAGCGCCGGAAGCGTTTCCATGTACGTCAAAGCAAAGCGATGGCTCGCCTCCTCATCCCACGGCGCGTCCGACAATCGTTTCGGATAATTATCCGTCAGCGGTGCGACATCACGCGTGATCTGGTCGATGTCTTCGGCGTTCATGAGAAAGAGGGCGCCCAATTGTTGCGGGACCTCAATACCGATTCGCCTCAAATCGCCGCCGGAATCTGCGTGAGTCCACAGCTGCCGAATTTCCTCTTCCTGCACTTTGCGGCCGGAACCGTTGATACCCATCATTATCCATTCTTCATCGGCACTTGCCCACACGGACGCGTTCGAAAATACATTATGGAACGCTCGCAGGATTGCTTTTGCTTCGTCTAACTTCAGTTGGTTAATCGGCAGCCAAAAAGTGGCGATTCCGCCTTCTTTCAGTCGATTCTTCATCAGCGAAAAAAATTCCTCTGTGTAGAGGTTAACTGCGCCCGCCACTTTCGGCGGAGGCGGCTCACCAGAGATAATGTCGTATTGTCGCGGACTCGATTGAAGAAAGAAGCGGCCGTCTTGCACGACAGCGTGCGCGCGTGGATCACGCAATGGATTGGAGTAATTGATGCCGGAATAAAAATCAGCGAGTGCGAAGACCTCTTTCGAGATGTCCACCGCATCTATTCGCTTGACGTTTGGCCCGTGGAGAAGGGCGTCGGCCGTGACACCGCAGCCGTAGCAGAGAAGCAGCACGTCTTCGGATTCCGGACGAAAAGCCAGAGGAAGATAAGCAAACAGTCTCATGTAGCATTGGCTGTGCGGATTCGTGGCGGACATCGAAAAACCGTTTGCCAGTAGCCGGTAGTAATACGGTTCGCCGAACAGATCGCGCCGCAGCAATTGCCAGGTGTCAGAGGTCCCTTCAATCTTTTTCACAACGCGCGCCAGCACATGTCCCTCCTGATCCAACTCGTAAACGCGTCCCGCATGCGCGAAATGCGCTTCAGCGCGTCGATACGGAAAAGTTACTAGAATCAGGATGACTGCGGCCCAGAGTCCAATCACAATGATAGTCACAGGCCGGCGCAACGAGTGGATCGGGCGTTTGGTTACGAGAATGCTGAGCAAAGCGTAGCCGACAGCGCAAAGGATGAGACTCCACTGATAACCGAGAGCCGGCAACAGAACGAAACTCGCGACCAGCGGACCGAGCGCTGCTCCAGTAGTATTGAACAGGGTCGTGATTCCTGTGCTATTCATCCGGTCTTGCACACTCGCCTGCACTTCCGCCGCAATGAACGGAAACAGCAGTCCCGAGAACAAAGCGACCGGGAATATCAAAGCGACAGATAATAGCGCGATCTGCCACCAGCGCAGGTCGAAGACGCCAGTCGGCGCAGGAAATAATTCACCCGGGAAAAACACATATGACAGGAGGACCAAAATCGCCGTGCTCAGCAGCAACGCCGGAAGCAAGTGATTCGGTCGAGCCGAGGAGCGATGAATCGCGCCACCCAGAATTGCTCCTGCACCAATACCTGCCAGCACAACCGCTAGCATGATCGCAAACGCGGTCGGCGACGAAGCGACATACAGCCGCAGGAACCGGAACCAAATCACTTCCAACGCAAGGAAAATACAGCCCGTGCCGAAGCTAATGAGAAGCAAACGCCACGGGGGCCGATAGCTAGCATCCAGGCGCAATGGCAAAAACAAGGAGCGACGGTTTTCGAACCGCCGAGAATGCGTCCTGCTCGATTCAACGGCAGCGCCACCAAACCTCGCTACTAGCATCGCGACGGCCGCCGCGATACAAACCGCCGATCCCGCAGCCAACGCCGTGCCGTAGAGTCCAAATGCTGCTATGAAGTACATTTCGCCAAGGACCGCCCCCACGACTGCACCCAGCGTGTTGAAGCCATACAGAAATCCGATGGCCCGTCCAAAGGTCGTTTGTTGCAACGCCGGATCTTCGATCATCACTGGTAGCGTCAAACCCATCGCTGTTGTTGGCACGAGCAAAATCAGGAATGAAAAGACAAAACGCAGCCCCAACAGAGTCGGCTGATAATTCCAAAGCGTTTGCCACAAAGGCCGCATCAATTGGCCAAGCACAGGAAGAGCAAAAACAATCGTGCATCCAAACAACGCGACGAGGACCTCCAGCCCCGCGTATAAATAAAGCGGACGCCATCGCCGAATTCTCGACGATGCGGCGAGCGCATTTCCTAACGCCAGTCCCGCCATGAAACTGGAGAGAATTAACGCCGCAGCCCAAACTGAGTTGCCAAATGCCAGCCCGCTCAATCGCAACCACAGAGTTTCGAAAATTAGCGCGCCAATTCCTGACAGGAACAGGACAGCACAAAGGACGGCGACGCGCAGGGGTTGCGGCGATCTGGTATGTGCCTTCGGACGCACGGTCGTGTTCGATCTACTGCGGGTTCGCCGGAGCTGCCTCAGCCAGTTGCGGCCCTCCTGGTAAAGTGCGCAGGAAGAACGACTCCTTCATGGCCCCGCCTGTGCGGCGTATCTGGACCCCAGCCCAAGAGGCCCAGCATCAAGCAAAAGCCGACGAGATATGCGACGATAATGTACCAGCCGTGACGTAGCCATTGCACTACTGATTTAGTCTCTGGATACATACTAGAAAGCGCCACGCCGGAAGATGATCCAAACCAGATCATTGAGCCACCAAAACCGACGACATACGCGAGAAAACCCCAGTCGTAACCACCCTGCTTAATCGCCAATGCGGTGAGCGGAATGTTATCGAAAACAGCCGACACAAATCCAAGGCCGAGAGTTGTCTTCCAAGATGCCACCGGCAACTCTTCGACCGGCATCATAGAGGCGGTCGACACAAGAGATAGTAGAAAAATGGAACCGCGGAACGCTGGTGGAATTACGTTCCACTCCGGCGCACGAAATACGATTGATACCAGAATGGCTGTCCAAACAGCCAATCCAATAAACGGAAAGCGATCTGCGTACCCCGGGAACTTGATATTCGTGGCGACATTCGCGACGAGAGCGAACGCGAGAATCAGTCCAATAACTGCGATACGAACCCAATCGATTCGCATACGAGTACGAGCGTGCGTTAGCATCGGCGAGTATCTCTGTTGCTTGCCCTGGCGCTTTGCCACCGTTGGTTTTCGAGTAAACAAGGTCCGCAAGGTCAATCGGCTTTTGCCACACGTCCAATTTTTCGAACTTGAACATACGGCGGAGTGTTATTGATTCGGTCGGCAATCAGCAATTCGCTATTGGCTATTGGCCATTGGCTATTAGCCTAACTTGATGTTCACCGGTCTGATTGAAGAAGTCGGCACGGTTGTCGCGATGCGCGCGAGTGATGATGGCGCTCGATTGCAAATTGCCGCGCCGCGTACCGCGAAACAGGCAAGAACCGGCGAGAGCATAGCCGTGAATGGCTGTTGCCTTACACTAACTTCGCGCCGTGGCGACCGCCTGACCTTCGATCTGCTCGAGGAAACGATCGCTCGCACGAATCTGAACAGATTGCGGCAGAACAGTCCGGTCAACCTCGAGGGGGCTTTGCGCGCGGACGGACGCCTCGGCGGGCATTTAATACAAGGCCACGTCGATTGTGTGTCGCCCATTGTCGCCTTCGGCAAGAGCGGCGCAGATTTTCAATTGGAAATCGAATTGCCGCGCGAGTTCGCGCACTATGTCGCTTCAAAAGGTTCGATCGCCATCAATGGAATCAGCCTCACGGTTTCTGAAGTTCTTCCCAAAAGCTTCGACGTATGGATCATACCTTATACAAAACGCCATACGAATCTCGATCGCGCCCGAGCCGACGACCTGGTAAATCTCGAGTTCGATATCATCGCCAAGTACGTGGAGAGAATGGCTTCGCCATTGATCGTTAGAAAATGACTGCGCGTAGGTCAGCGCCGCTCGGCCCGCGCGTTGTTGGCGTGATCGCATCTCCTGCGGATATGGATCGTGCCATGCGGATCCGCAGGCCGCCGAATCTCTTCGAGCTGCGTCTGGATCTTCTCGCAGGCAATGTGGATCAATTGGAAGACAAATTGCCCAAGCTACGCGCACCACTCATTATCACAGCGCGACATCCGCAGGAAGGCGGCGCGAACAAATTATCACTCCCACAACGACGCGACCTGCTGGCCAGGTTTTTGAATCACGCGGAGTATCTCGACGTCGAATTACGCTCAGCATCCGCGATGCGCAGGTTATTCACATTGGCCAAGCGGAAAAAAGTGCGGCGCATCATTTCGTTCCACAACTTCAAATCGACGCCGCATCCGCGGATGCTTGCGAGGAAATTGCACGCGGCCAAAGCAAATGGCGCAAACATTTTCAAGGTAGCGACGCGCACCGATACGCCGATCGAGCTCGCGCGTCTGCTTGAGTTTGTAACAAACAAGCACGCGGAGGTTCCCATTGCCGCGATGGGCATCGGTCGCCTTGGCGCAATTTCGCGGGTGTTGCTCGCGCGCGCCGGCTCGGCGCTTGTTTATGCGTCGGTCGGCGAGACGAGCGACATCGAAGGGCAACTCTCGCTGAAACAGCTTCGCGCGCTGGGAATCGGTCGGGGCGTTAAATCGTGGAAGCGGTAGATCGTTCCGCTTTAACGCTCCAACGCTTTCACAA
>Ga0193735_1000705_pt1 | contig 10648 bp, 10 predicted proteins | sample U1m2metaG_FD_145080 | JGI IMG/M metagenome (GOLD analysis project Ga0193735, IMG submission 145080) | Soil microbial communities from a riparian zone of the East river system, Colorado, United States - U1m2 | ecosystem: Environmental > Terrestrial > Soil > Riparian zone | place: USA: East River... | reverse complement strand
GCGTTGACCTTCAATGAAAAGTTTTCCGAAGAAACGCTCGATCAAAGCAGCTCGTCGACGCTCGATAACTTTGAACACGTGCGGCGCTTTCTGTCGCATGTCGCGAACGAACGGCGGCTTAATCTCATCCAATTCGCGTTGCATGTTGGCTAGCAGTTCGTGCAGGGCCGTCGAGAAATCGTGCGGATGCGCGCGTGCGATTTCGTTCAGTTTCGCTTCGACGCCAGCGAACTTGTCGGCCAGCACCGCCTCGAGTAGTTCGATTTTCCCTGGGAAATGCGCATATAATGTCTTCTTGCTGATGCCCAACTCCTCGGCAAGCTGATCCATCGTCACGCTGCGGAACCCGTGGCAGAAGAAGTGCGCACGCGCCGCTTCTACAATTCGTTGCTGGCCGAACTCATTCTTTCGATTACGCGGCGGCGCTTTCTTTGGGCGTTTCACGTCAATGTTGTCCTGCTGCCGATCGCGTAATAGGTGTCGAGAGCTTTGAATGAAAAGAGAACGCCGATGAATCCAAGCAACGAGCGGAGCCAGTTCATGTGACTCCATTCGGCGACGGCACCTCGAATTTGGTCGAGGTGATCCGGAATTGACCACGTAAAGAGGATCAGATCGCGGGGAATGAAATAGGCAAGCGTCAGGATGACGATTGCAGTGTACATCAAAAACGAAATCGCAAAATAAACGCGAAGCGAGACAGCGTCCCTCCAGAAGAAAATGATCGCCAGGACGATTAGAATCTCATTAACCGGTCCTACGATCACATAGAAGCGCCGTGGATCGACATGCTGAAAGTAATCTCTCGCACTCTGTATCGAAGCCGGAATGTCGGAACCCCAGCTTTGCGCATCGACGATCGTGTTATAGATGCTGACCATTGTCAGCCCGGATGCGCAGACGATCGAAAGGAACAAAATTATTTTCTTCATGGGCGTGCTACACCGGCGAAGAAATCATGCGACATCTGTATAAGCTCCATTGCGGGGGCCAAATCGTTTTCGTTCCGCACGACGAACGTTACGTAGCCTCGTTCAGGCGCCCAGCGATGCGAACGCGCTTTGCCTTCTGCAAGAACTCGCTGTTGATCTTCTCTGGCTAATCGAATGTCGCAATGACCATGGCTATGGATGTGCATGAACATGGTTCGTCCGACAAAAAAGGCATCTTCGTGAATGCCTGCGTTCTGCCGCTCGGTCACACCCTGGAGACTCAGAATTCTTTGCTGCAATTCCTGCTGAAGCTCTCTTCGTGATTTCATGCTGTCTTCTGTTTCGTGCTAACTCTAGAGCCCTTTGGGAAACTATTCCAGTATATTTAGTTTCCTAAGAACAAGAAAGTTTATTGCCACGGCACTCAGCCGCCGCGCTCATCCAAACAGCGATCATCGAGATCGCGAGATCGGCAGTCAGCGCTAGTCCGACCGCCTCTACTCCGACAATCAGACCAATGTATTAACCGGGCGGTTAGCTGGCGGCTGGTTGCATTTGTTTCGATCGTTTCTTACTGCGCACAAGCTCCATCGATAATCCGACAAAGAGCAGCAGCGTGGCAAAAAACGTATTCCCGTAAAGCTGCGCGCCACGCGGGAAAAACAACCCGAGGCCGAGCAACGCCAGCGCGGGCAGACTCCACCACAGAATCGCAGAATCCTTTGCAGCAAACACGAGTTGCGTTACGACCGCAAACGGCAGCATCAGCCAGGAATAGAAGTAGCCGAATGAAAGTGGTGTAACCATCAGCATCAATAAAAGGAGCAAAGCGAACTCGATCGCATCGGTCTCCGCAGTTCGCATATCCCGCCGTGGCATTACCGCGATGAACACGCTGCCCAACGCCAGTGCGATGCCAACAACGATTGCATTTACGACCGAAAATTTGAGATTCGCCAAGTTCACGTAAATCGGCTGATGCGGAGCAGAAGCAGCATCGGCATCAACGTGGCGAAGCAAGCGATTGCTGACCCCAACCAGAGATTGATTTTTCCACGTGTAGCTGCGCATGGGGCGCTGTCCCACACTGGTTTCACTATATTTTAGCATTCCGGCGCTCCACTTCTCGATGTCGCGCCACGCTCGTTCAAAGCCTCGGAACGGCGCCGGTAGAATGAGAACTAAAAATACAAGCGTCACGACAAGGCTGACTGCTGCTAACCAATAGCGCCGGTAAACTAGATAAACGATAGCAATTACGGGAAAAGCTTTGATGGCCGCAGCAACTGCAATCAGAGCACCGGCGAAAACCTCGCAGTTTGCACGCAGCGAGACGAAAGCGCCCAGCATCAGCGCGAGCAAAACAAGGTTCGGCTGGCCCAGGTGATAACTCGACCAGATATAAACGATCACCAGCAGATTCGGAACTACGTAGAGCCAGACATTTCTCGCTCCGGCCATTCCGCCTGCGAGGATGGCACTCAGCCGGGCACCATAAAACCAGGCCGCAGAATTGATCGCGACCAGGAGAAGAATCAACCCTCCTTGTCCGAGCAGGCTTGCGCAAGCGAGAAACAGCGCGCAGGGCGGCGGATACATGAAATCGTACTTTCCAGAGCGAAAGACATAAATTTCATGGCCTGCGAGGACATGTTGGCCGGTTTCGTACCAAAGTTTGTAATCAAAGAGAGTGCGGCCCCGGAAGTAGCGCAGAAGCGGAAGAGCTGAAAACACAATGGCCGTTACGACAAACATGACGAGTAATGCGCGAAATCCGGCGGGGCTGTTGATTCGACGACTCAAGCTCGACCACCACGCGACCGCTGAGGAGTCACCTCTGTCATGTTGAGCGGAGCGAAACATCTCTGATTATTGCTGGTAATCGACCTGAGAAAGCACTGAGATTCTTCGCTTCGCTCAGAATGACAGGGACGACGCCGTTGGTTTCGTTGTCACTGAACGTTGTCTAGCCCGAGTCATTTTGGCGAGGCGATCGGCGGACGTGCCTTGTGCCAATGTGTGCTTTGCTCGTATGCATGCGCGATTTGCAAAATACGCGCTTCATCCAGCGGCTTACCTAACAATTGCATTCCGATCGGCAGGCGTTGTCCATCCATGTCGGCAAAACCGCACGGCACACTGATTCCGCAGATTCCCGCCAGGTTAGCTGCGATGGTGAAAATATCGGCGAGGTACATTTGCAAAGGATCGGCGACGCGTTCACCCAACTTAAATGCTGGAACTGGCGAGGTCGGCGAAACCAGTGCGTCAACTTTTTCGAAAGCTCGGGCGAAATCCTGGCGAATTAGTTCACGCACTTTTTGCGCGTGCAAATAATAAGCGTCGTAATAACCGGAGCTCAAAACATAAGTGCCGAGAATGATGCGCCGTTTTACTTCCTGCCCGAAGCCTTCTCCACGAGTGCGGCCATAAAGATCGAGGATGTCTTTCGGATTTTCCGCCCTATATCCATAACGAACGCCATCAAATCGGGCGAGGTTGGTCGAAGCCTCGGCCGTGGCCACAACGTAATAGACCGCAATCGCGTACTCAGTAGTTGGCAACGAGATTTCAACAATTTCCGCGCCCAACGAATTCATCTGTTTCACCGCAGTATCGATTGCAGTTTTGACCTGTGGATCAATCCCTTCGATCAGATATTCCTTTGGCAAGCCCAACCGAACTCCGCGCAAATCTTCTCCCAACCTCGCGGCATAATCAGGCACCCGCTCGTTCAGGGAACTGGAGTCTTGTGGATCATGACCCGCAATCGCGTTCATGATCAGGGCGGCGTCGTTAACGGTTTTCGTCAACGGCCCGACTTGATCGAGTGATGAAGCAAACGCGATCAGACCGAATCGCGAAACCCGCCCGTAAGTCGGCTTGAAACCAACAACACCTGAAAGCGCAGCCGGTTGCCGAATCGAGCCACCAGTATCCGATCCCAGTGCACCGAAAGCTGCGTCCGCGGCAACTGCGGCTGCCGAACCGCCACTGGATCCACCAGGAACGCGCGACAAGTCCCACGGATTGCGCGTCAATTTCATGGAGGAATTTTCTGTGGATGAGCCCATGGCGAACTCGTCGAGGTTGGTTTTGCCAAATGGAATCGCCCCCGCTCCGCGCAATCTTCGAATTACGGTCGCGTCATAGGTGGCCCGATAATTTTGCAAAATCTTCGATGCGCAAGTGCACGGCTGACCCATAACGTTTATGATGTCTTTGATTGCAAGCGGTACGCCGCCGAGCGGAAGATCGACGTTCGACTTCTCCGCCTCTCGAGCAGCAGCCTCCGTGTCGAGCGACAGATAAGCGCCGATCTTTGGATCAACGATTTCAATACGAGCTTGGAGCGCATCGATGACTTCCCGCGCGGAAACTTCGCGGCGACGCAACAACGACTGCAGATCGGCGATGTTCAGCCCCGGCAGGTCTTTCTCCGTCATTCGATGACTTTCGGGACGATAAAAAGGCCGTTCGCCTGTCGGGGCGCGTTGCCTAGCGCTTCCTCCGCTGTGAACCAGTCACGCGGCACGTCTTCACGAAAGACATCATAAATTGGAAGGGCGTGCGCCGCCGCTCCCACGTGGCTTACGTCGGCTTGATCAAGCTTTTCGACGTACTTGAGCACGTCGCTCAGTTGCTTCTGAAAAACTTTGGCTTCGGCGTCCGTTAGATTTATCCGCGCGAGCCTTGCAACGTACGCGACATCAAGGTCGGAATTCCTGGCCATGATTGTCGCTCAAGAATGCAGATGGCTGATAAGCCACATCACAGCGGCCGCCAGCGCCATCAAAAGAAATAGAAAAATTACCCGGCCTTCCCGTCGCACTTTGCGCAGCGAACGAGGCCTTCGCGTACTGCGGCCGGCATCGATGGCGTGGCCACCTTCCATTGCTAGCGAGACGTGGAATCGCTTCTCCGGGTTGTTGCCTTTTGCGTCGTATTTCCGGGTTTGCGCTGGAGACTTGTTCGGGGTCGCCCGCCCCTTTGTGACCATGCGCTCGAGTTTGTCGAGCTTCTCACGCAGCTCCGCTTCCTGTCGTGTTATTTCTTGTTGCCTGTAGCGAAGCGGCGTGTTCGATCTGCGCGAACGACGAAACATCCCCATCACCGGCTCGCCATCCAAAAGAAAAGCGCAAGTGCAACAGCGCCAAAGATAATTAGCGGCAAGGTGAGAGCGATGCCAATCTGCAACCACTGAGCAAACGAACGCCCGCTGCTGCTTTCATAAGCTTCTGGCGCGACGTTAGGCAATGCGACCTCGCCAGGTGTTGCACCCGCTGCTTGTAACCGGCTGCTTTGCTCGCCGTACTCGGTCCGCGCGTCATCCACCGTGCTCAAAGCCCGGCTCAGCTCCTTGTGCAAGTCCGCGGGGTTCCAGCTTCTGGGATCGATCGCTTCAATCAATTCCAAATGTTGAGAGAAACTTTCCCGAGTCGCCCGGATTTGCTCCAGTCGATTCTGCGCACTGTACGCTTCTCGCTCGAGCACAACCAGCGCGCGTGTAAATTTATCGGCCATTTCCGTCCGCCCATTCTCCAGTTCGTCCTGGCGTCGGCTTAGTTCTTCCAATTCGCGCTTCTGTTTTTCGATCTGCTCCTGCTGTCGCTTGAGCTGGAGCAGCTGCTCGTGCGCTTTTTGCACCTGTGAATCCAGATGCTCAGCAGAAATTGCTTCGTCCCCTCTCAGCTCCAGCATTTGTTCAATCGGTCGAATTTTTTCTGCCATGACTAAATCGAGACCCCTGTCCAGGCTCGCCGTAGCGCATATTAAATGGCTGACTCGAGAATTCCAGATATTTCCGTCAATAAACGCGTGAAAATTTTTGATGTGCTGGAATTATGTCACCGGGCGCTATCGCCCCGGCATCATCTCGAGAAGAAAACCCCTGAGATATTCGGTTTCAGGAATTGTCGGGAGAATAGGATGATCACGCGCCTGCTCGAACCGGCGCACGTGTCTCGCAGAACGCCGGGCATCTACAAGCGCGTCGGCGATTGTGTCGGATAATGCTGCATCGCTCACGTGGTGCGAGCATGAAAAGGTCGCCAGCAAACCGTCTTTCGACAGCAGCTTAAACGCGCGCATGTGCAATTCCCGATAACCGCGCAATGCATCGCGCAGTCCGCTTTTCGTCCTGGTAAACGAAGGCGGATCGAGAACAATCAGGTCGTACTGTGCCTCCGCTTTTTCAGCCGCGCGGAGGAAATGAAAGACATCCTGTTCGATCCATTGCGCCTTTAGTTCATTATGGGCCGCGTTTCGTTTCGCAGTGTCAATGTTCTCGCGATTTTCTTCAACGGCGGTCACATCCGCTGCGCCTGCGCGCGCACACGTCAACGCAAATGCTCCCTGATTTGCAAAGCAATCCAGAACGCGCCGGTCGCGAGCGTATCCCGCGACGGTTCCGTAATTATATCTCTGGTCGAGATAGAAACCGGTCTTTTGACCGTGCAACAGATCGACTTCGAACTTTACTCCTTCGATTTCGATTGCTGTTTGCGAAGGAGTTCCGCGCAAAATGCCTCTACGCAACTCCAATCCCTCGGGGTTGCGGATTGGCGCGTCGTTTCGTTCGATGATGACAACATCGCCGAACAGATCAACCATCGCAGCCACGATCGAATCCTTTCGAATATCCATGGCGCACGTGAGAGTCTGCAAAACGAAACGATCGCCGTAGCGATCGATGATGACGCCGGGCACACCGTCACTCTCGCTCCACACAACGCGACGCAGCTTTGGATCGACCTTCCGGCGGTCGCGATACTCGGAAGCTTGCGCGATTCGGCGTCTAAAGAACTCAAGATCCAAATTCTGACGGCGCCGCGAGAAACGACGCGCCATGATTTGTGATTTCGAATTGTAAATGGCGCTCCCAATGAAACGGTCCTTGCCGTCCTTGATTGAAATCACATCGCCATCCGTTGGATTGCCAAAAACCTTGAGAACTTCACTAGAAAATACCCAATCATGTCCGTGCAAAATTCGCGCACGGGGTTTGACAACGATTCCGGCCATAAATGGAAATCAACGTCCAACGCTCAACGTCCAACGTCCAACGTCCAACGTCCAACGCTCAACGAAAGAGATTCTGAATTGAACATTGAAAGTTGAGCGTTGAACATTGAGCGTTTGCGCATGCAAATCGCTACACAAACCTCCATCGATATCCCCGGCATCAAAAAACTGCGCAGCGGCAAGGTGCGCGAAGTCTTCGATCTCGGGGAGACACTGCTCTTCGTCGTCACGGATCGTATCTCGGCTTTCGACGTGATCCTACCCGACCCAATTCCCTACAAGGGCGCGGTGCTCAACCAAATTTCCGCGTTCTGGTTCAAGCGATTCGGCGATATTCAGAATCACCTCGTCACAGCGGATTTTGCAGAGTTTCCGAAAGAGTTGCAGCCGTTGCGAGAGCAACTTGCAGGGCGTTCGATGATCGTTCGGAAAACGAAACCGCTGGCGGTCGAATGCGTCGTGCGCGGTTATCTGGCGGGTTCCGGTTGGAAAGAATATCAGCAATCGCAGAGCGTCTGTGGAATCAAGCTTCCCGTCGGACTAAAGCTCGCATCGCAATTGCCAGAACCAATCTTTACCCCGGCGACGAAAGCAGAAGAAGGTCATGATGAGAACATCGACATGAAACGATGCGCTCAGATTCTTGGTGAAGAAGTCGCAGACCGTGTGAAGACGCTAAGCCTGGAAATTTATTCGCGCGGTCGCGATCACGCCGATCAGCAGGGAATCATCGTTGCGGATACGAAATTTGAGTTTGGCATTGTTGATGGAGATTTGCTCTTGATTGACGAATGCCTCACGCCGGACTCTTCTCGCTTCTGGCCAAAGGACCAATATGCCGTCGGACAAAGCCCACCGAGTTTCGACAAACAATTCGTGCGCGATTATCTGGAGACGCTCGATTGGGACAAGACGCCGCCCGCGCCGCGACTGCCAAAGGATGTTATCGAGAAAACTTCCGCGAAATATCGTGAAGCATTTCGGCGCCTAACGGGTCATGAACTTGATTCCACCCCGAAGGTACAACAATCGCAAGTCGCTGATCTCGATCGCCAGTGAAATTCAGTTGCGAAAGCGATTTGGATGGGCACAATCCTGATGGTACGTTGGATTAGTTTCTCAATCTGTGAGATTCACTAATCTCGATAGTGGGTTCGCTCGGCTATTCATAGTCTTGTGATGCCAAGAGTCGCTTTCCTAAAGTGTGTAGGGTGCAGTAAGCAGAAAACACAATGATGCCGCGGAGGGTTGCAATGTGCGACCGTATTTAGGATTCGCCGATGCCCAAAGTTGCTATTCTGATTCCTCGGACGCCCCAACTTGCGCTTTTTGCCTTAAATTGCCGCTTTCAATCCTGACTTAAAACACCTCACGTGGAACCAATGGCAGCAGAGTCTCCTGGTTTGCATGGGTGGCGAGCCTGACAACGCTGGAGCACAGCCGATATGCAATGGGTCGTACACATTGGAATCCCAAAGACCGGATCCAAGGCAATCCAGCATTTTCTTGCCAGTCAGGCGAATTGTATCGCGGATGCCCGCCTGTGTTTTCCGGCTCAGGGCAGGGTAGGAGTCTGGCACGAGCCTCTCTATCGGGCGCTGTGCGAGAATAATGGGCGCGACCTCGACGCGGCTTTATCGGCAAATGATCCGCAGGATTGGGACATCGGCGTATTTTCATACGAGGCATTCCATGACCTTCCGCCGCTCAGCGTGCGTATCATCTTCGAAAAACTGGGCGCCGCGCAAATCGTCCTTTTTATCCGACGGCAGGATCACGCAATGAACTCATTGCTCAACCAGTATGCGAAAGCGCACCGAGTTTCCTTGAATGAAATCGCGGAGTTCCAGCGGAGCCTTACTGAATACAATCCGAACTTCGATTACCAAGCAATCATTTCTAAGTGGTCGGACGTGTTCGGAAAGAAAGCGATCACACCAGTCATTTATGACAAGCGGGCCGACGCTGTTCGCCTCTTCTGCGGTGCGATCGGCGTGCAGATTCCCGCCACATATGAAACCATGGCTAATCCGAATCCGGCCTTGACCCGCACAGCCTATGACGCCTTCCTGTCCGCAAAGGCCTTAGTTTCCGAGGCGTCTGAACTGCCGGCTCTGGTCAATCGTCTGCATCGAGACTTTGCGGGCGAGATGATTGATACCCTTCATGAAGCAGGCCCGCTGCTTTTCGATGCCCGGGTGCGCCGCCAGATCATGCGTAATTACGAATCCTCGAACGAATGGGTGCGAGCCCAATGGTTTCCGTCCCGCTCCACTCTCTTCGAAAATGTAGATTGATGATCGGCTCGCGGCTTCGACAGCGGGGAGCCGACGAGCTTCGGGAGCTTGAACGTGATCTCACAGCTAGACGAGATACTCGCGCTCGGGCGCAAAGGCATCGCTGAATTGATTGCGACGCACCTCTGTGCTTGCGCGATTTGATGGTGGCGCCGCCGCCGAGCTAATCGCTGGCTGGCGCGATAATGGTAAGCTAAAGCGCAAGATCGACATGAAGAAGGCGCTTATTATTCGCATCTATCATTGGACAGGGATGGAAGTTACCTTGTCGATTATGCAGCGCAGCGCGGAATCATCGTTGCGGGTACCAAATTCGAGTTCGGCACGGCGGACAACGAACTTCTTTTGATTGACGAATGTCTCATGCCCGATTCCTCACGTTTTTGGCCGGCCGATCAATACGTCGTCGGCCAAAGTCCGCCCAGTTTCGACAAACAATTCGTGCGCGATTATCTCACACGCTCGATTGGGACAAAATGCCGACCTTCGCCGCGGCTCCCGAACGATGTTATCGAAAAGACTTCTGCTGAATACGTTGAAGTATTTCGTCGCCTAACGAGTAGCGAGCTCGCCAGCGCCTAGGTCAACGACGGTTCGCTTTGAATTAGATCGTGACGAAGTCCAAGCTGCGCATTAATTTTTTGAGCTTTCTGAATGGCTGGATGCTCGCAATCCCTCGAACCGCGGTCGCTCTCGGTCGTCACGCCACTTTACAATGGCGAGGCCTCTGTCGCAGAGCGATGGCGGCGTACTTTTGACGGACGCGAAGGCGGCTGTTGCGTCTGCCGTTCTCCGCTGGAATCACCGACTTGGAACAGCCGGGGGTGATCGACGCGGTTCGCTCGTTTCGCTGTTAATACGTATGGACGTGATCGCTGCTTATACTCTTTCACCGTGGCACATTTTGCTGCTCGCGATCCTGCTGGCGGGCTGTTCGTTTGCGCTGCAAGGCCACCAGGGAGTCAATCTCGGCGATGAAGGTTATCTCTGGTACGGAGTACAGCGTACCTTCGCGGGCGAAGTGCCGCTGCGCGATTTTCAATCCTACGATCCAGGCCGGTATTACTGGAGTGCGGCCGGAACGTTTCTATTTGGCGACGGCCTCGTCGCGCTGCGTCTCTCGGAGACTGTTTTTCAAGTCCTCGGTCTTTGGGCTGGCTTACTGGCCGCAAGCCGAGTCGAGGGCGATTTCGTGCAGCTTACTGCCGTCGGCCTAGTGCTCACACTCTGGATGTTCCCGTCGCACAAACTCTTCGATCACACACTTTTGCTTTGCGGAATTTTGATTGCGGTCCAGATGATCGAAGAACCGTCGCCCGCTCGAATTTTCATGGCCGGTTTTTTTGTTGGCCTGTGCGTTTTTTTCGGCAGAAATCACGCACTCTACAATTTTGT
>Ga0193735_1000704_pt1 | contig 10699 bp, 8 predicted proteins | sample U1m2metaG_FD_145080 | JGI IMG/M metagenome (GOLD analysis project Ga0193735, IMG submission 145080) | Soil microbial communities from a riparian zone of the East river system, Colorado, United States - U1m2 | ecosystem: Environmental > Terrestrial > Soil > Riparian zone | place: USA: East River... | reverse complement strand
CTGCCCCTCCGCAGCGCCATCCACTATCACCAGCGAATTCTTGTTCACCGTCGGATCAGCTGCAGCTCGACCCATGAACGTCCACGTCGCGCACGGAGGCCCCGAAGTCTGCGAACACCACTCCTGGGTGGTGTTCGACATCCCGATCGAGATCAGCACGTATTTGCCGAAGGGGCTTTCGTCGCCATTCACGTCCAGCGCTCTGATCCGGTTGCGAGCTGCGCGCGCCGCCGAGTCGTGATCCAACGGCGGCCGATTGACTCCGTTGGGATAAAGTCCGCCGCGAATCTTGAAATACGAGGGGAGATCCAGGAGCGGGATCTTTACCGTGTCGGTCGGCGGGAGGACTACGACCGGCTTGGGAGGAGGCGGCGGTGGTGGTGGAGACGCGCACGAAACGAGCGACGACCCGGCCAGAACAACCAGAGTACGATGTCTGGCCCGCATTGCTTACTGGCTGTCGACGACCTTTTTCTTCCGGTCGAGCAAAGCCTTGCTCTTCGCTTCCCTCGCGCTTTCGGCCTGCGTGCGCTCGGTCTCCATGTGCTGGACGAGCGCCTGCCACGTCGCAGCGGTCGGCTCCTGATACGCAATCAACACGGCGGACAGGTCGGCGTTTCTGGTGACGAGCATGTCCTTGTCGAGAGCGACCACTGCGTGCGCCCGGTCGTCGGCGAGGATCATCGTGCGACGCGTCTTGTGCAGGACGGCCGGATACATCGGGGTGGAAGCGGTGATGCTCAGGTTCTCGATCGGCCGGAATTGCCCATCGCGATCCTGCAGGTATCTACGATCCGGCTTGATTACAACTTTGACCGCCATGCAGCTCTCCGGTACGGATTGTCACTCTCAATCTAACTCCGGATGAGACTTTATGACTCAGCTGGCGGCGTAGATGTCTTCCCGGGTGAGCGGAATGCCGGATTTGCCATGGCCATCGGGCTTTGCCAGCAGCGTCTGGATGATGTTGATGTTCGCCTTGGCGAACGCGTTCGCCGACGCGGCCATGTAGAGACGCCAGATCCTGAAGTGATGGACTCCAACCAACGCTGTGGCATCAGAGCTCTTCTCCTCCAGAGTGCGAACCCAGTGGCGAAGCGTCATCGCGTAGTGCTCGCGCAGACTTTCGACATCACGCACCTCGAAGCCCGCACCTTCCGCGGCAGCGATCACATCGTGCGCCGCTGTGAGCTTACCGTCCGGGAACACGTAGGTATCGATGAACGCATCCGCCCTCCAGAACTTCCGAAAGATCTTCTCGCGCAGCGGTCTCGGCCGCGGCTCGCTCAGGCTCACAATGCCGTGATTCATGAACAGCCCGCCGGGCTTGAGTGCCCGGAACGCCGACTCGAAATAAACCGCCAAATGACTCGCGCCAACGTGCTCGATCATTCCGATGCTCGAGATCTTGTCGTATCCGTCGCCTGCATTGAGAGTACGATAGTCGCGGATTGCGACCCGGCACCGATCACCGAGCCCTGACCGCTCGATCCGCTCCCTGGCAAACGCTGCCTGGTTCTCGCTCAACGTGATCCCGGTTGCATCGACGCCGTAATGCTCGGCGGCATACATAATCAACCCACCCCACCCGCATCCGATGTCGAGCAGACGGTCGCCTGGTTTCAGGCGAAGCTTGCGGCAGATGAGATCGAGCTTGGCCTCCTGCGCTTCGTCGAGCGAATCCTCGGCCGAGCGAAAGTAGGCGCACGAATAGACCATTCGCTTGTCCAGCCACAGCTTGTAGAACTCGTTGCCGACGTCGTAGTGGTAGTGAATAGCCGCGGCGTCGCGCACGGGTGTGTGGCGCGGACCGAGCTTGCGCGCCTGCTCGGGGAACCGTATGTCCGCGAGATCGTCCTCCGCCTGACCGGGAAGGCCTAGAACGCGTCGCACAAGCCGCGCGACCGCGAGCGGTGAACGAAGCCGCCCTCCTATCGCTTCCGCGAGATTGGATCCCGCTTCCATGCTCCCATCGATGTCGACGTCGCCGGCGATGTATGACTCGACGATTGACATCTCGTTCGGGGGAAGAAGCATGCGGCGAAGAGCCGCGGGCCGATTGAGCACGAGGGTGTAGGGTGCGCGCGCGCCGCGATCGACAGCGCCGTCCCAGAACCTTACGTCGAACGAACGCTGGCTCGGCTCGCCGAATAGCGCAGCCAACACAGCGCGGCACCGGGATACCGCGTCTTCATCTACCAGAGCCGCGGTGGATTGCAACTCCGCTTGTGCCGTGGACATGATCAGGAAGCTAAGGTCTCTCATAATAACGTGCACACCGCGTGCGACCAGATGGTGCGCCACCGGACGAATCACCCGAAACGTTCAGTCCCCGGAGCGTGGCACCGGTGTCACCGTATCGAGCAGCCGCCACAAATACCACGAAGCGACCGTGCGATACGGTGCCCATTTCGCACCGATCTTCTTCACACGCTCAGGTGTCGGCAATTTGCGCAACCGATACGCTCTCTGAATTCCCTTCTGAATTCCTAAATCGAGGTCAGGCAGAACGTCAAGTCGCCCAAGACGGAACATGAGGAACATCTGGGCGGTCCAGCGCCCGATGCCTTTCACCTGTGTGAGCGCGGATACGATCTCTTCGTCGGTGAGCTCGTGCAACGTCTCGATCGGGATCTCGCCCGACGCAACTCGGGCGCCGAGGTCCTTCAGGTAGGCCGACTTCTGTCGCGACAATCCGACGGCGCGGAGCTGCTCGTCCGATGTTGTAGCCAGCTCCGCCGGCAGTGGAGGTCTTCCGCCATACAATCCGTGGAACCGGCCATGAATCGTCCCGGCGGCTTTTCCGGACAGCTGTTGAAACACAATGGAGCGCGCGACTGCATCGAAGTGGGTTCCCCCCGACGCCGGCCACCCCTTGTAGCTCCCGACCTTCTCGATCACCTCCGACATCACCGGATCGACGTTCTTCAAGTGCGCGACGGCTTTGCGGCTGATCGCGCTGTTGCCAGCAGACTTCATTCTTCCCCGTCAGTAGTAATTGCTCGCGATTGAGCCCGAGCTCGATTGGCGTCGTGGTACAAGGATAGAAGAATCTATATTTGTTGGCGATGGAGCAGCCCGACTCACCGCCTTCAGACATGTCGCCCGCCGATTTCCGTAAACACGGTCACGCGGTCATCGACTGGATCGCGGACTACCTGGAGAAGCCGGAAAAATGGCCCGTGCTTCCGGCCGTGCGGCCGGGCGAGCTTCGCGCCGCTCTGCCCCAGTTACCTCCGTCGCGCGGCGAGAGCATGGAGGCGATCCTGGAGGACTTTCAGAGACTGATCGTCCCCGCGATCACGCATTGGAATCATCCTGCGTTCATGGCGTATTTCGCGAATTCGTCCACGGGCGCCGGCATCCTCGGCGAGACGCTCACCGCTGCTCTCAACGTCAACGCGATGCTGTGGAAGACGAGTCCGGCCGCAACCGAGCTGGAGCTGCTCACCCTCGATTGGCTTCGCCAGATGCTCGGCCTTCCCGCCGATTTTTTTGGCGTGATCGGGGACACCGCCTCGTCGAACACACTTTTCGCCCTCGCCGCTGCGAGAGAGCTGCACCCGGAGCTCCGCATTCGTGAACGCGGGATGGCTGCTCGTGACGACTTGCCACCGGTTTTCATTTATTGCTCGGAAGAAACGCACTCCAGCGTCCACAAGGCCGTGATGACGCTTGGCTTCGGACTGAGCTCTCTGAAAAGAATCCCGACAGACGATGGACTCCGCATGCAAGCCGATGCGCTGGTCGAGGAAGTCGAGCGCGATAGGCGTGACGGAGCGATACCGCTCGCCGTTGTCGCAACCGTGGGAACAACGTCTACGACTGCCATCGATCCAGTACCCGTCATCGCCGGCATCTGCGAGCGAGAGAAGATGTGGCTGCACGTCGACGCTTCGTATGGGGGACCCGCGGCGATCCTCCCGGAGATGAGATACGTGCTCGATGGATGCGACCGCGCCGATTCGCTGGTGGTGAACCCCCACAAGTGGCTGTTCACTCCAATGGATTGTTCAGTCCTGTACACTCGCCGCCCCGACTTGCTGAAGAGGGCCTTCCAGTACGTTCCCGATTATCTGCTGGTAAGCGATGGAAATGATGCCGTGAATCTGATGGATTACGGCGTTGCGCTGGGTCGCCGGTTTCGGGCGCTCAAGCTCTGGTTCGTGATCAGGCACTTCGGCGTCGACGGGCTGAGGTCGCTGATCAGGGAGCACATTCGGATTGCCCGGCGGCTTTCGGAATGGATCGACGCCGACAAGGAATTCGAGCGAATGGCCGACGTAAATTTCTCCACGGTGGTCTTCCGGCACCGGCCCCATGGCATGGGGGAAGAAAAACTGGAGGAACACAACGCCAGAATCCTCGCGGCGGTGAATGCGACACGGCAGATCTATCTTTCTCATACCCGGGTCCGCGGCAGTTATGCCCTTCGCATCGCGATCGGCAACATCCACACGACCGAGGCCCACGTGCGGGGCGCCCTCGACCTGGTCACACAAGCAGCCAGGACAGGCTCATAACGCCACCCGGTCATCGTGGCCGGAACGAAGAATGCTGGACGGTATATTACCGGGAGCTTTTCCACCCTTTTTAACGAATCAGGGAGATCCTTGATGAAAGTTTTTTCGAATGGAGTGGCGGCCGGTTTCGCGCTCGTAGCGGCTCTCGCGGTGCCAGCCGCTGCCCAGAACTCAACGGGCTGCGATCCCACCGCCAATACAAGGGGCGACATCGCCAAGGCGCAATTCTCGATGACCCGCGCCATCTCGGCGTCCGAGAAGGGAAATCCGACCCGTGATCTGCAGGACGTTCTGAAGATCGTCGATGCCGGCACCGACAATCCCACCGCGCGAAATTATCTCCGCGGCGAGGCCTACATCATCTACCTGATGCAGCCAAACGCGGCGGCTGTAGTTCCACGCAGCGCTTTGGGCCTCACGACCAACCCCACCGCCACGATCGATTTATACGCTGGCGCGGATTCCGCGTTCACCATTGTCGAGAAGGCGGCGCCCGAGTGCGCAGGGGTCATCAGTCAGTGGCGCCAGCAGAAGCCCTGGCTCAACGCGCTCAACGGCGCCATCAATGCTCTCAATGCGGGGCAGCTCGATTCCGCTGAGATGCTTGCCAAGCGCGCTCTGATTCTCGACCGCCGTGCACCGTACGCCTACTCAGTGCTCGGCTCCGTCGCCCAGAATCGGAAGAACTGGGCTGCCGCGAACGACTACTGGAAGCAGACACTCGCCGCAGCAGGAACTGACACCGTGTACGCGGATGTTCGTACGAAGACGATGTATGAGATCGCGTCGGCGGCTTCGGACAGAGCGGACGCCGCCACCGGTGCCGCAAAGCGCGCTGCAGCCCGTGAGGCGATCAAGCCGTGGCAGGATTACATCGCGGTCGCGAGCAACGATCTTCTCCTCGCCGATGCGGTCGACAACGTATCGCGCATGTACATAGACGCGGGGGATAGCGCTTCGGCAGCCGCCGTCTATGCGCCCATGCTCGCCAATCCATCGAAGTATGGCGAGCTGTCGCTGGTCCACGCTGGCGTAGTCGCTACGCGCAGCGGTCATCACGCCGACGCCATCAAGCTGTTCGATGCTGCTCTCGCACAGAACCCGGTCTCGCGCGACGCAATCAACAACCTTGCGGCGACGTACATCCAGAACAACGAGTACTCCAAGGCGTTCCCGCTGATCAACAAGCTCGTTGCGCTGGATCCAAGCAATCCCGACAATCCTCTCCTGTACGCTTTCGCCTACCAGGGCCTGTATAAGGGAACCAAGGACAAGAAGCTCCAGAAGATCTACACCGATTCGCTCATTTACTTCAACAGCAAGTCGGAGAACGCGACGGTTAAGCTCGGAGTGAACGAGTTCACGCGACGGCCCAATGAGACACTGTTGGCGGGCACGATCGAGAACCGGGGCAAGACGTCGAAGACCTACTCCCTTACGGTCGAATTCCTGGACAAGAGCGGGAACGTAGTCGCCACCGAGACAGCGTCGGTCGGCCCGGTTGCTCCCAAAGCCACCGGAGCTTTCAAGATCAAATCAGCGACGGGCGGGGTCTACGGATATCGCTACAAGCCGCTCACCTGACTTGTTCAACTGCAACTGAAGACTACCTGCTAACGGCTGGTAGTCTTCAGTTGTTTTTGTTTTTACGAACTCCGCGGCAGCATCAAAGGATCAGTATCGACAAGCGCGCCGACGATCCAAAAACGCCGGCCATCGAACCAGAATATCGCCACCTGTTCCATCTCGCGCGCGAGATCGATCGCTTTGTCCTGCGGCATCAGGACAGCGACGCTGCACTCGCAATGAGACCGATCCGGTGAGCAGCAGTCCACATTGGCGAATCTGTACCCTGTCGAGCGCAGTCGCCGATCCAGGTCTCGTTTTCTCTGTTCGTTCTCGGCCCTCGACAGGTTTTGGCCGCGCGGATCGAAGGCAGTTATGATCGCAAATGGCTCGGCCAATCCCGCTGCCTCGAGTGCGGCAATGGCACCATCCGACGGGATCTCACGGAGATCGATCTCCACTGGTGGTGCGGTCGCAAAGGCGAGAACTGTCTCCGGGTATCGTGGCCAGTCAGGATCTTGTTGATCGGGCGTAGCTGTCATGGCCTGCTACGGTTACAAGGTTCACACCACAGCTTCGCATCTGAAATGGGACTTCGGATCTGGTACGCTCCTTGACCCTGTTTCCGCGCGTGAAGCCAAATCAGATCTGGCCCAATCTGCTCTACATCGTCCGTCACGGTGAATCCGCGGGCAACATCGCTCGCGACGCCGCTGTAGAGGCAGGCGATCACAAGATCAATATCGACATCCGCGATGTCGATGTCCCGCTCTCCGAGCTCGGTGAGCGCCAGGCGATCGCACTCGGGCGCTGGCTTGGCACGCTGCCTCGAGATGCGCGGCCCAACATCGTGCTTACATCCCCCTACCTCCGTGCCCGGCATACTGCGGGTCTGGTCGTGAAGACGGCCGGTATGCGCGAAGACTCGTATTCCCTCATCGTCGATGAGCGATTTCGCGAGAAGGAGTTCGGAATACTAGACAGGCTCACCGCCGTGGGGATCAAGCAGCAGTTCCCCGATCAGGCCGAGTTCCGCCGCATCCTCGGCAAATTCTATCATCGGCCGCCTGGAGGCGAGAGCTGGTGCGATGTCATCCTCCGCCTCCGCAGCGCCGCCGAGATGATTTCGCGGGAGTATTGCGGCGAGCGTGTGCTGATTATCTGTCACGCCGTCGTAGTTCTCTGCATGCGCTACATCATCGAGCACCTGACAGAGGCCGAGCTGCTGGCGATCGACAAAAAGGAGGAGATTGCCAATTGCTCCGTCACGCTTTACAAGTACGATCAGGCGCTCCGTCCGCGCGGGAATCTCCGCCTCGAGCTCTTCAACTTCGTCGCACCTCTCGAGGAGGCAGGCGCTCCCGTGACCTCCGAGCCGGACGCGAGCCTCGGCGCGCGCTAGCTTAGATCCGTACCGCCCGAAGTGGATTGGTGGGCGTCGTTGGCGTGTCTCGTCGACGCACGGTCTCCCCGACAGGAGCCTTCATCGGGATCGTCAGTAGGAAGGTCGTTCCCGCTCCCATTCTACTGGCCACCGTGACGTCACCGCCGAGCAGGCGCGCAAGCTTGCGCGTAACGCTGAGGCCGAGGCCGGTCCCACCGGTTTTTCTCGTCGCCGTTTGTTCCGCCTGCCAGAACGGCTCGAAGACATCTTCGATGTTCGCGGCCGCGATACCAACTCCTGTGTCGGCGATCCGAACTTCGAGTGTAGAGGCGTTAACGGCACAGCCGAGCCGGACCTCTCCGTTATCCGTGAACTTGATTCCGTTGGACAAGAGATTGACCAGCATTTGCCGGAGCTTGGTGCTATCGGTCTGTATCGCCTGATCCTCATCGAGCAGATCCACAACAAACCTGAGCTTCTTGTCTGCGGCCATCGGCTGAACCAATGCTGCCGCATCGGTGAGAGTATGGTTGACCGACATCGACTCCCATCGCACCCGCTCACGCCCGATGTCGACCCGAGCGAAGGTAAGAATCTCGTCGATGAGGCCGAGCAGGTGCCGGGCGCTGGCATTGATTCGTCCGAGCTGTTGCCGCTGAAGCTCCGTGACAGGGCCGGTGATCCCGTCGGAGAGCAGCTCTTCGTAGCCCATGATCGCAGTGAGAGGAGTCCGCAGCTCGTGCGACATCACGGCGAGAAAATCCGTCTTGCTGTTATTCGCCCGCTCGGCCTCTGCTCGCGCTGCCTCTGCTTCACTGCGGGCCTTTTCGGCGTGCGCACGAGCCTGTTGCTCGAGGGCGAGGAGATCCACGCGTTCCTTGTCGGAGTTGCGCAGTACCCGCGCGGACCACAGCACGAGTATGACATAGATCAAAATGCTGGCGAGCGCGAATAGCGATGTCCCGAATTCTGTTTCGTAGATTCCCGCCGATTCCCCGGCCAGACGGACAATGCCGAGCACGACGGGGGCAAGCAGAGCGGCGGGAAGAAGTCTACGGGTCAGAACACCCGCGGCTCCTTCATCCATGAGCAGGGATGCGACGCCCCTGTCTCTCACCGCGAAAATAATTCCGACGCCGAGTATCAAATCCGATATCGCAGTCGGCAGCGCCATCCCGGACGATTGGGACAAAGAGTACATCCCGCGCACGTCGAAGACGTAGCCAAGGATTGCGATGAGAGCGATGAAGAGCCCCGGGGCGGCGAATATCTGCGCCCGGAGATCGTGCTTCCTCTGATCGTGGGGAATGAAGAGAAGCGCGATCGCAAAGAAGAGAAGGCACACAGCGCTGTTGATGGCAATCCGCCCGGGCGAGGACGCGGATCCGTCGCGCAGCCTGTCGCCGAACAAGAGGAGGTCGAAGTCGGATGCACCGCCGCGGAGATATTCGTAAAAGCTCAGAATAGCGATGGTCGCAACGGCCGCGGCGAGGGTCTGTTGAATGGCCTCGGTCGTGGCAGTGCGATTGGGCCGCACCGCCATTGTCAGCGAGCCGCCGGCGAGCGCGAAGCTCAGAGCAGTGAGCGGAATCATCGGCACTGCGCCGTGGGACAACTGCGTGACGATGGGGAGATTCAACGCCCACCCTGCCAGTACGAGCGCGCCCATGATCGCGACCACAGCGCCAGCCATGAATGGAACTCGTTCGAAGAAATCGATCCACGGGCTGTGGCGGCCCGCCGGGCTGGTTACAACTTGGGTGGGAGTTGGCATGTTACGAATCGACCGAAAAACCTATTCGTGAAACTTCTTGAGTGCAATTCACCACGGAATAGCTTTCCGATCGCGAAAAACCCCACCTGTCGGGCCCCCTTCGGGCACCGTAGCGAGCCACACTGGCGTCTCCGCTCCTTTGTAAACCGTTCGGCTGGCGCCGCGTCCGCCCATATCGGTTTTTACCCAACCTGGATCAGCTGAGTTCACCAGAATGCCCATTCCTTCGACTTCGGCTGCGAGTACTCGCGTCACAACGTTGATACCCGCCTTCGACATTCGATACGCTATGTAGCCCGGGCCCATCTCCGTGAGACTGCCCATACCACTCGACAGGTTGACGATGCGCCCGTACCGGCGGCTCTTCATGATCGGGATGGCAAGGCGGGACAGGAGGAGCGGACCGTAAACGTTGGTCTGCATCGTCTCGCGAACGATTCGAAGTTCCTCCTCAGGATCATCATCATTGTCCTCGACCATGATGCCCGCGTTGTTGACGAGGATGTCGAGGCGCCCGACGTCGCGGCGAATCCAGTCCATGCAGTCGAGTATGCTTTGGTCGTCAGCAACATCGAGCTCTCTCGCTTCGACTGGGAGCTTTGCCGCACTCAACTCTCCTGCGGCGGTCGTCCCCTTCGCCGAATCGCGCGCGCCGAGCAGCACGCGAATGCCGAGCTTCGCCAGCTGGCGGCAGATCTCGAGACCAATACCACGATTGCCGCCGGTTACGAGAGCAATCCTCTGTTCGGCCATTCGTTCGCTCCGTGATGAACCCATCGTCCGCACAGATAGTGTACTCACCATTCGGGCAATTGGCGCCTGCTAGTGACCTCTTGCGTTTCTGGGAGGCACGGATAACCTAGGACGGCCGGTTCGTCTGGCAAGTTTCTGTGACGGCAGTATCATTGCATTGTTAGGTACCGCCTCTCCTTCCATGACCGTCTCCCGTCTCACAATGCCGCCCCACATCTCTGCTCCTCCGTCGAAGCAGGAGATCGCCGACCTTCTAACGGAAGCGCGGGAGAGAACGTTGTTGCTGATCTCGGGACTGTCGGACGAAGACCTGCACCGGCAGCACGATCCGTTGATGAGTCCAATCATCTGGGATGTGGGGCACATCGCGCACTTCGAGGAGCTCTGGCTCACGCAGAATCTGGATGGAGCCATCGAGTTTTCTGAGATGCCCGGCATGTACAACCCTTTCGAGCACCCGCGCGCTACCCGTGCCGCGCTCGCACTTCCGACTCTGACGCAAATGATGGAGCGGCTGGCGGAAATCAGGGCGCGGGTCTTCGAGCGGCTCGAGGCACTGGAATGGAACGACAACAACCCGCTCCTGAAGGGCGGCTACGTTTTCAACATGGTGCTTCAGCACGAATATCAGCACAACGAGACGATTCTCCAGACACTCCAGCTCAAGAAGGGCGAGCCCTATCAACCGCCACACAGAAT
>Ga0193735_1000703_pt1 | contig 10701 bp, 5 predicted proteins | sample U1m2metaG_FD_145080 | JGI IMG/M metagenome (GOLD analysis project Ga0193735, IMG submission 145080) | Soil microbial communities from a riparian zone of the East river system, Colorado, United States - U1m2 | ecosystem: Environmental > Terrestrial > Soil > Riparian zone | place: USA: East River... | reverse complement strand
GCTTCGGAAATTCGCGTGTTCGAACTCGCCGCCGCCGGTTCCATCGAGTGGGAGTGGAAACGTTCTTTCCTCGGCGTGAATTCGTCGCAGCCGAGTGATACCCATTTCACGCTCGACGACGGCGCATGGCGGCGCGTCGTCGGTTATCGTCGCGTGGATGAGAGCGGCACCGTCAAGGAATTCGTTCACGCGGACTACGCGTCCGGACGCGGCGTTACGATTCGGTTTGGCGATGGCGACTTCGGACTGACTCCCGATCCTGCCACGATCTTTGAAGTTGTCTATCGGCTGGGCAGCGGAGGTCGATCCTGGCAATCTGAATCTCGTGTCCGCAGTCACTAATCCATTCGACGTGACTGACGCCGTCGCCGCGCAAGCCGCCGCTGAAGTCCGCCAACTCGCGCCCGAAGCGTTTCGCGCGATCACGTTCCGCGCAGTGCGTCCCGAGGATTACGCGGAAGCCGTCGAGCGCCTGCCTTGGGTGCAGCGTGCTGGGGCGCGATTCCGTTGGACTGGAAGCTGGCTGACCGCTTTCGCCACGCCCGATCCGAAAGGCAGCTTCGCGCTCACTCCCGCCGAGGAAACCGACCTGGCAGCACAACTCGATCGCTTCCGGCTCGCGGGGCGCGAAGCCTGGGGCCGCGATCCGATTTTCGCCACCGTCGATCTGGAAATAAATATTTGCATCGAGCCGTCGTCGTTTGTTGGCGACGTGGTCGCCGCCGTCTTGGAAGCACTGTTTGGTCGCCGGGGATTGCATCCGGTTATCGGTTTCTTTTCACCCGACGAGTTCACATTTGGCACGCCGCTCGATCGCGCCCGCCTCGAAGCGGTCATCGAATCTGTTCCCGGCATGCGCGCTGTGGAGACGATCCGCATCCGGCGGCGTGGCTGGTTTGACTGGCGCGACTTCACTGAAACAGCGTTGCCGGTCGCGGACAATGAAATCATCCGCGTCGAGAATCGTCCCGAATTTCCCGAGCGCGGCGCGGTCCGAATCATTCCTCACGGAGGCGCATGAACTGTCCTTGTGATCAATTTGAGTTTCCGCCTCGGCTTTTCATTCCGGCCGGGCTACCGCACTTGCCGCGGCAGATCGCGAGCTTCCCCGAGTTCCGCCGCGCCTTGCTTCATGATGTCAGCGCGACGCCATCGCTGCAAACGTGGCGCGGTCGCCAGGATGATGACTTCGGGATCATGCTGCTCGAAATGTGGGCGTACGTCTGCGACGTGACCGCGTTCTACGACAGTGTCTATGCCGACGAATGCTATGTGCGCACCGCGGTTCGCCGCGATTCCATTCGCGAGCTCGTCGCGTTGCTCGGCTATCGTCCGCGCCCCGCCGTCGGAGCCAGCGTTGATTTGGCTGCGTTTGCTGATGGACGGCGTGTGGTTCGGTTGCCTGCCGGAACTGCGTTCCGCTCAGAAGCGTTCGATGGCAATCCGCCGCAAGTGTTCGAACTCACGAGCGAGACCATCATTCATCCGCTCTCCAACGAATGGGCATTGCAGCCGCGGCGTCCGGCGACGTTCGGCCCGACTGCGCTCAACCAGAATTTTCTGTTGTGCGCTATCGGAAGCGTGACGGCGAAAAAAGCCGACCTCGTGCTCGTACGCATCGGCATCGATGCTTACTCGAGAACGATCCAAAAAATTTCCGATCACAACGGCGTGGACGGCGCGCGTTATTCCAAAGTCGAATTCAATTCGGACATTACGATCCCGGCCAACACACCCGTCGCCAACGTTACGATCACAAAACCAAGTTTCACCGCTGCGCTTTGGCCGAAGACCTTCGACCCCGATGGCCCGTTCAGCGTCGGTGGTTTCATCATCATTTGGGGGCCAGGATCCAGCACGCCCACGCCTGCTTACGCGTATCTCGACGCCGTGTATCGCTCCGTCCGCGCGGAACAGGATGTGGTGTTTTCCGTGAAAGATACTTTCGCGGCCCGCCGCATCCTTGCCACGTCGCAACAATCGCGCATCGCCACGCCTGCTTCCAACACCAAGTTCAAAGACGCGAGCAACAACGATGTCATCGTGCCGATTCCCGCCACGACAACGACGGTCACCAAGCTCAGGTTGGACTCCGACATCGACACGTTCTTCGGCTTCTCATTTGGTTCGCTCGGCGGCCCATTCATATCGGCGGACATTTCCGACATTGCTGTTCATCTTGGTTTCATTCCTGCAGGCGCGGTCACCGTCGAAGCTCTGACGACTCTCGCCGCCAACGATCCGTTGCAGGTGCCGCTGCCGCTCGAAAGGCCTTCGGATGCCGATCCTCCGGGACGCTTCCAACTCGAAGACAAAAACGAAACCGGCGCGGCTGTGGACGCGTCGCTCGATTACAGCACCGGCACGCTTCAACTCGGCCAGGATGCCGGGTGGGATCCGGCGTTGACCGTTCCCGTGCGGCTCTTCGGTAACAGCATCAGCGCGACGCGCGGAGAGAGCGTTCGCGACGAACTGCTCGGGTTCGGCGATGCTGCTCAGCCGAGCCAGACGTTCAACCTGAAGAAAAGTCCGCTGACATATCTGCCCGCGCCGACGCAGGGGAATGACACCGGCGTCGCGAGCACGCTGAAAATTTTTGTCGATGGCATTCTTTGGAAAGAGGTACCGAGCTTCTTCAACGTCGCGCCAACAGCACACGCTTATATCGTCCGCGAAAACGATCGCGGGGAAAGCAGCGTCATCTTTGGCGACGGCCTCCGCGCCGCGCGCCTCGCGACCGGTGCGCGCGTCACGGCGTGGTATCGTTTTGGCGCGGGCGCGGCGGCGCCGCCGGCGGGTGGCATTCATCAAATCGCGCGCCCGGCCAAAGGACTGACCAGCGTTCGCAATCCCGTAGCAGCGCGCGCCGGCGCGGGCGCGGCGGCGCCGCCGGCGGGTGGCATTCATCAAATCGCGCGCCCGGCCAAAGGACTGACCAGCGTTCGCAATCCCGTAGCAGCGCGCGCCGGCGCGGACGCGGAAGCCGCTGATCAGCTCCGCAGGTATGCGCCGCGCTCGGCGTTGCTTCTTGGTCGCGCGGTGTCACTGGCTGATCTGGAAGCCGCAGTTGCCGCGACCGAAGGCGTGCGCAACGTGCGCGCGGAATGGAGATGGAACCTGCTGCGGCAAACGCCCGTCGCGCAAATCTTTTACATCGGTGACGCCGCGCTCGACGAACCAATCACGCAACGCCTCCGTGGCCTCACCGAGCCAGACACTCCAATCGACGTGATAACGGCGACGGCGCTGCCAAGCACACTGGCGATTCAAGTCAGCATCGATCCAGATTACCTCGAAGCGACAGTCCTCGCGCAGGTGCGCGCAGCTCTCATGGATCCGCTCAACGGCCTGCTCGCGCCGGAGCGAATCGGAATCGGCCTCGCGCTGTTCCGCAGCCAGATTTACGAGTTCGCGTGCGCCGTCCCCGGCGTCGCAACGGTCGCGGACCTGCAATTGAATAACGCTCCCTTCACCGACTGGGGCGTCACGCCCGGCGCCGGGAATTATTTTGATTTTGAAAAAGGAGCGCTGCTCCTCAACGGAAAGAATCAGTGATTATGGCCAACGAAGCGCGCGATCACTTCGAACGGTACTTCGCCGAGAAAATGTGGGTGATGATTCCGGCGGCGTTCCGCGATGACGACGGGCTGGCACAACCGCCCGGCGTTCTGCGCGGATTCATCGAAGTGCTGGGGCGACACGCGGCACATTTGCGCCGCAGCATCGACCATCGTTGGGACGACGAGTTCATTGACCTTTGCAGCGAGTGGGCCGTGCCGTACATCGGCGAACTTGTCGGCACGCGGCTGGTGTCGGCGCTCAATCGCCGGGGTCGTCGCGTCGATGTCGCGAAAACGATTTATTATCGCCGACGCAAGGGAACGCCTCGCATCCTGGAAGAATTGATTGCAGACATCTCCGGCTGGGAAGGCAAGGTGGTCGAAGAATTCCGCCGCCTGGGCCGAATGCGCCATGGACTCGATCCGCGTCCTGCGCCGCTCGCCGGGCGGTTGACGGGAACGTTGCCCGGAGGCTGGGCGGATCTGCGTTCCACTGCGGGAGCGGAGTTGGCGGGGACTTCCTTCGATGAATTTCATCACACGCCCGATTTCCGCCGGCCACGCGGACGCGACGGCCGTTATGGGATCGCGAAGATTACGTTCCATCTGTTTCGGCTGCCAGCGACGCGGTTGGACGGAGTCATGCCTGCGGCTGGTCCGTTTCCACGCACGTTCACGTTTGATCCATCCGGACGGGACATTCCGCTGTTTATTCGCCGTCATCGCGTCGATGATCGCCAGCGGTTCGATTGGGAACAGTGGCTCACTGCACGCGAATGGGAGCTTCCTTCACCGATGCGTTGTCGTGTGCTCGGAGACGCCGAGTATTTAATCACGGAGGCGGCGCTCACGCTGTTGCAACCCCGCCTCGTCGCGCCTGGCGGCCTGACTCCCGCTGCTGCCGCAGCCGCAGTGGATGCATTGCGTCTCTTCCGTGGCGAGCGATTTCCAAATGAAGACCGAATGCGCACCGTCATTTCGACGATCGGAGTTCCCGCGATTTTTCTTCCGGCGATTTGGAACGCGTTTCTGGCCGACACACTCGTGGAAGATTGCGGCAAACGAGCATTGCTGCCGCCGCCCGGCAAACGCTGGGCCATCGATCCCGTGTTAGGTCGGCTGCGTTTTCTCGGCGGCGGCGCAACGCCTCGTTCGTTGGTGGGCTATCACTACGGTTTCTCCGGGCCGATTGGCGCGGGAGGTCACGACCGCTCAGACTCCGTCCTGACTGCCGCGACGAATCCAATTCAAGCCGGAGGCGCGATTCAGACGACGGTGGCGGCGAATCCAAATTTTCTGCCGCCCGCCGGCGTGGCAGAAGTTGGGGATTGTCTCACGTATTCGCCGATCGGCAATCGCAACCAGATCACGAACCTGGAATTTCGCTCCGCGGATCGCCAGCGGCCGTACCTCCAGCTCACTCACAACTGGCGATTCACCGCCGCGCCGAACGTTGAAGCGGACCTGCTGCTCGATGGCCTGTGGGTCGGCGCCGATAACGTTTCGCGCGCGCTGCTACTCACGGGGGATTTCAAAACCGTCACACTGCGAAACATGACGCTCGATCCCGGCGGTGTGGACGCCAGCGGCTTGCCCATCCAACCTGTGCCCCTGCGAGTCACCGGGTTCGTGAGCGTGTTGAGGATCGATCATTCCATCACCGGCCCGATCCTTATCGATCCGGCGGCGACGATTGAACGCCTGGAAATCACCGACTCGATCGTGCATGGACCGCCGCGAGTCGCACCCCCGAATCCGATCGATCCAGCCATCGCTTCGCTCGTCGGAGAAGTTCACGTGCTGCGCAGCACCGTTTTTGGCGACATCGATGTGCCGTGGCTTTACGCGTCCGATACGCTCATCACCGGATTCGCCGACGTCACGAACACACAGGCCGGCTGTTTTCGTTTCAGCGCCGTGCTCGAACGCCGCGATCCGCTCAATCCGCTTTCTGATCACAGCCGCGTGCCGCATCCGTACGAATCTCATTTCCTGACTGATACAGCCGCGCTGTTTTCCTCCACGCTGTTCGGGCAGCCGGGCTACGCGCAACTTGCGGAATCCGCTCCGGAATTTCTCCAACGCGGGGCTGCGAACGGCGCGGAAATCGGCGCCTTCAATTCTCTGCTTAACCCAATCAAGTTCGACAGTCTTCGCGCGAAAGTGGACGAGTTCGCTCCGTTCGGGCTGCTGCCGATCTACATCTTCGAAACCTAATCACACTTATGGCAACTATCGATCTTTCCCGGAACACAACGAACTTCGTCAAACACTTCGAGAGCACGCGCATGCAGCAGGGCCGCGTGCTGACGGACGATGACTTCAACGAACAGGCGCGTCTTACGAGTGAAGAGTCGCGCAAAACGCGCGTGCACGTCATCGGCCCGTCGGGAAGTCCGGATGACGGCTTCCGAATCGACTCGCCGCAGATGCTGAACGGCAAGTTGACGTTCGTCATCAAAGCCGGAACGCTTTATCTTGGCGGACTGCGGCTGTTGCTGGAGCGCGATGAATTCTATCACCTGCAGAAGGACTGGCTGCAAGAGGGCGAAAACGCTGCCGACCGCCTCGTGTCGCCGCCCGCGTCGCGCTCTGATTTGGTTTACCTCGAGGCTTGGCGGCAGCCGGTTTCTTCGGTGGAAGACAATGAAGGTTTCGAAGTCGCTCTCGGCGCGCGCGATACGTCGGTCAAAATTCGTACAATGCGCCGCGTGCGGGTCCGCCAGGGCGTGACGCTGACGGATTGCGAAGATGCTTTCCAGACGTTGCTCACCGATCTCGCGACGCAAGGCACGCTCAACGACGAAGCGGAGTTGATCTCCGATGCGCGGCTGAAAGTGGAGCCTGACGGTACCGCAGGCACGCCGGATTTATGTTCTCCGCCCGTGGCTGGCGGCTACCTTGGCGCTGAGAACCAGGCCATCCGCGTCCAACTCGTGAGCGGGACGGAATTCACCTGGGGCTTCGACAACGCCGCACCGCTGTATCGCGTCCAACTGGCGAATGACGACGCCGGTGTGGCCCGGCGAATCGTGATGCTCACTGAACCGGCGGACCAGGCGCACTGGCCGTTGTCTGGCCAAGTCGTCGAACTGCTCCCGTGGTCTGCCGCGCTGGTCAATAATCAAAAGCTTTCCGAGATGCACGGTCACCTGGCGAAAGTGAACGGCAGCTACAATCCGAACAACAAAACGTTTTTCATCGACACCGCTCCTCCAGGGCCGGCGGGGTCGCCGCCGCATCCGTTCGGCGAACATTGGAAGGAACGCAACGACCCTGTGATCGGCGATTCGACAATTCTCGATGACGAGGGAGAATTTTTTTATCTGCGCGTCTGGAACCGCGGCTCGGACACTGCGTCGCCTGCCCGCATCGGTTTCGTTCCCGGCACGGCGGTGAGCCTCGCGCACACCGGTTTGAAGGTCACCTTTACCGGCACGCAGTTCCGCCGCGATGATTTCTGGATTATTGCCGCACGGCCGGATTCTCCGACCGTGCTTGTCCCTTGGGATTTTGATCCGACACGTCCGCCGTACGGTCTCCTGCCCTACGACGGCCGGCCACCGCATGGTGTGCGTTCCTGGCTGACGCCGTTGTGCGTGATTCAATGGACGCCGGGAGCACCGCCGACCGGCGTCGTGTTGCACGATTGCCGGGAACATTTCCCTCCGCTCACGCGCATCCGCACGTGTTGCACGTTCATTGTTGGCAACGGCATCACGAGCCACGGCCACTTTGATTCTATTCAGACCGCGGTGGATCATCTTCCTGCCGAGGGCGGAAAGATTTGTCTGTTGCCGGGGGTATATCAGGAAAACATCCGTATCGTGAACCGCCGCAACATAACCATCTGCGGATGCGGCAACCGCAGCATCGTGCGCAGCCGCGGCCCAACACCGCCAGCCACTGCGGCGATGCCAGTGATTTCCATCATCGGTGGCTTCAACATCGTGCTGGAATGTTTCGCAGTGGAAGCAGACGCGACCGGGTTGGGAATTAAGATTCTTGGCCAGAATCCTTACTCTGATCCAAAAAGCCAAGAAGCACTGACGGAAGTGGTCGGCGTGGTGCTTTCCGAATTGTCAGTAACGGCTGCTCAACAAACTGCCGTGCGGGCGCGTTTCGTTCGCGATTTTACGGTTCGCTGTTGCACGCTCGCGAACTTGGACGAACCCAGTTCCGGCCAAACGCTCGTCGTTCTTGGGGATGATGTTTTGATCGAGCGTAACGTTGTTGAAGTGGCCGCGATGCGCGACCCGAAACTGCCCCCGCCCGACCCGGCCGAGCCGCCGGTGATTTTCGTTCCGGGCACACGAGCGCGTGGCGGCATTCAGATTGAAGGTTTGAGTGATCGAGTGCGGATCGTCAATAACTTGATTCACGGCGGCAGCAGCAACGGAATCACGCTCGGCTCGATTATCATCAACGTGGATTCCCCTCCAGACGATCCTGACGACGGGAACCTGCCACCGATCGATCCGTGTGATCCGTGCGATCCTATTGACGATATTCCGGAGGAACCTCCGGACGGCAACATAAGAGTCTTGGACGGCGGGCCGCTGTCGGAAATCCGCATCGAGCGCAATCGCATTTACGAAATGGGGAGCTGCGGCATTGGCGTCGTCCGCTTTTTTGATCTGCGCGGCAAGGACGTGTTCATCCATGTGGATCAACTAACGATCCTTGGAAACCACATCCGCCGTTGTCTCCAGCGTGAAATTGCCGAGCCATCGCCCGCGCTTGCGCTGTTTGTCGGTTACGGCGGGATTTCACTGGCGGACGTGCATCAGTTGGTCGTGTATGACAACCTGATTGAACACTGCGGATTGTCTCCACGTGAACCGGTCTGCGGCATTTTCGTTTTGCAGGTCGAGGGATGCGATCTGCATCGAAATCGTGTTCTCGAGAATGGCGTGGCGGCATTCAGCCGCGACCTCGAAAACATTAACTTCAAAGTTGGCCATCGCGGTGGAATTGTGATCGTCTTTGCGTTGGCACCCGCCCTGACGCAGGCAGGAGCCGTAGTCGATCCGGTGGCCAATGTAGCGGTGATAGTTACCCCAAAACCATTGCCGAGCGGCGAACCGGCAGCGCGAATCCACGACAATATCGTCACGGTTCCCGCGGGCCGCGCACTGCATTTGAATGCTCTCGGCGCAGTGTCAGTCGAGGGAAATCATTTCATTAGCCGGGGTGTCGTTCCGGGTTTTTCAGCGACGTTTAGCAGTCAGTTGGCCGCGACGGTTTGGCTTTTGGATCTCGGTTTCTCGAACGAGTACTACTTAGGATTCTTATTGTTTTCGGCTGCTGGCAAATCAGCGCCGGCGTTCCAACCTGGACTCGATCAGTTCGGGCTGGGCCGCTCACTGGCCACGGGGCAGGTTCTGTTCAATGACAATCGCGTGACCTTCGACGCCCTCGACGCCGCGAGCAGCCTGGCACTATCATCCGTCATGATCATCACGGCCGACGATCTCGGCTTCCAGGACAACCATTGCGATGCCAACCTGCTGAACGATTTCGTCGTGACCAACGGATTCCTTCTTGGAGTTTCGTCGCGGACGAACAGCAATCGCTTCACGGAAGGCATGTTCAACGCATTCTTCTCAGCGGTGACCGCTGGTTTTATCGCCAACACGACGACGATTAATCAGGCGACCCACTGCATTCTCGCGTTGGGACTCAGGCTGAAGTTTGCATTAAACACGGAAATTGTCGGCGTCAATCCGCTCTTTGGCCGCGACCAGAATTGCGACGATATCCAACGCGCGTTTTCCAAAACTGAAACTGTGAATCTAACCCATGGTTGACCCTATGAACTCCACCTCTGAATCCTCCGCATCCAGTGAAAACCAAGTTCCCGTCGATGAAGCACTGCGCACTCTTCGCTCCGGTCTGACACGAGTGGATGCCGAACGAGCATCTGCCTACGGACAACTGGCGACGTTCCGAGCGGCGAAACGAAATCTTCTCGTCCGTCACGAGAAACTGCTTACGCGCAAGCTCGGCGAAAACGATCCACGCGTGCTGGCGCTCCAAACGCAGCGCGCTGCGATGGAAGGCGAACTTCGGGATTTGCGCGCTGCCCATGCGCAAGCGGCGATCTCGGTCCCTGATGTGAATCCCGCCGGATACGCTTTGCAGGGTTTTGTCCGCACTTTCCAACGCGAACCGATTCCTCGAGCAGTCGTGGCGATATACGACACTGACGGTAAAAGGCGGGCAGATTTCGATTCCTCCGTCACCGACGCTAACGGTTATTTTGAACTCGCTACTTCAGAACTCCTTAGACCTGGTGACGCACGTATTCAACCAAGCGAGGAGTCAGCGCAGAAGATAACGCTTGAGGTACGGATCTTCGAATCGCGGGTAACAAGTGATTCAACGCCCACCGCCTTGCGTATTGATGCTCTACCCGGTCATGTGGACTTCAGAGAAATCCTAGTGGATAAGAGCTCGGGACCTGCACCCGCGCCCCCTGACATAGTTTCAAAGGAGCCCCAAGCGCCGCGACCGGCATCCAGAAGGGAGGCTCGGGAGAAGCTGAAGATCATCGCCGATGAGCTTCGCAAACGGCAGTTCAGTAGCGCTGGTCCACCCATTTCGGCTGCGAGGCAGAAGTCCAAAAGAGCGAAGAGCCAGCAACAGCAAAAGCGGCCCAAGGCTTCAAAAAGACAAACGCGTCCGAAGAAATGAAAATCGCTCTTGAAGGTGGCGGCGCTGTAGTTCCACAAGCTGGTCATTCTCGATCCGCTAGGGGCCAATGGAGTGAGTTTAACAGGAGGCTCGCGTCGGATCAATTCGCCGGACGTGTTTCAAATCTTTCCATCGCACGCTCGATCAAACCAAAGTGACGAAGAGTGTCGCCCGGCGCCTGTGCAGCAGGCTTTTGCGTGAGTCGACCCACTCTTTACAAAATGGCCCGTTTGTAACGAGTCTGGGCCCTGCCTTGATACGCTGCAGATTGTTGCGCTCCAAATTTGGTAGCGTTTTTGGTAGCGCCCGATGGTTACGCCTTGACAACTGTGGTTAAGAGTCACTTGCTCTGCCAATTGAGCTAACGGTGCCCGGAGCTAAATCCGAAATCTGAATATCGAAATTTCGAAAATCAAGCCTGTGTGTGGCGGGCGTAATGTTTCTC
>Ga0193735_1000700_pt1 | contig 10730 bp, 12 predicted proteins | sample U1m2metaG_FD_145080 | JGI IMG/M metagenome (GOLD analysis project Ga0193735, IMG submission 145080) | Soil microbial communities from a riparian zone of the East river system, Colorado, United States - U1m2 | ecosystem: Environmental > Terrestrial > Soil > Riparian zone | place: USA: East River... | reverse complement strand
CGTGGTGGTGGTGGGGATGTTTTACCTCAGCACAAAACTGGCGCTGGTCGCGCTGGCGCCGGTGCCATTCCTGGCCGGCGGCGCGCTCTGGTATACGCTCACGACGCACCGGCGATACCAGCTGCACCGCCGCGCCGCTTCGGCCATGAATTCGCTCCTGCACGACAATCTCTCTGGCATTCGCCAGATCAAAAGTTTTGTACGCGAGGCCGACGAAGATCGTCGCTTCAGCGAAGAGAGCGGTGAGTTGCGACGTGCCAGCCTCGTCGTCACGCGCGTGTGGGCACTTTACCATTCTTCAATGTATTTTTTCGGCTCTCTCGGCGTCCTGCTAGTGGTGGGAGTGGGTTTGCGCGATATTTTGTCGGGCGCTTTGCAGTTGGGCGATCTTGGCGCTTTTCTTGTGCTCGCAAGTTTTCTCTACGAGCCAATAGGGAAACTGCATGAACTCAATCAATTGCTGCAGGCAGGACGGGCCTCGGGCGAACGCGTCTTTGAAATTCTCGATTCAGCGGGCGAGCCGGAGGGTGGCGAAATGTTTGCTGAGACAGTGCGCGGCGAGATTGAGTTCCGGCACGTTAGTTTCAGCTATTCCGGCGAGCTGCCGACGCTGACTGACATTTCATTTCACGCTCGTCCAGGTGAGACGGTGGCGCTCGTCGGGACCACCGGCGCGGGAAAATCAACCATCATCAATCTGCTCACGCGCTTCTACGAGTTCGATAGCGGCGAGATTTTAGTCGATGGGAGTCCGATTCGTGATTTCAGCATTCGCGCATTGCGGCAACAAATCGGGATAGTGACGCAGGAATGCTTTTTATTTAACGGCACCATCCGCGAGAATCTGCGAATCGGGAAGCCGGATGCCACGGATGAAGAATTGCTGCAGGCCGCGGTGGTGGCAAACGCGCGTCCCTTCATCGATCGGCTGCCGCACGGATTGAGCAGCTTGGTGGGCGAGCGCGGAGTAAAGTTGAGTGTGGGAGAAAAGCAACGGCTCTCGATCGCGCGAGTGCTGTTGAAGGATCCGCCAATTCTGATTCTGGATGAAGCGACGGCGAGTGTGGACACCACGACGGAACGACTCATCCAGGAAGCGCTGGAGACCCTAATGTTCGACCGCACTTCCATCGTAATCGCGCACAGGCTTTCCACTATCATGCACGCAGATCAGATTCTCGTGCTTGATCACGGCCGTGTCGTCGAGCGCGGAACCCACGAGCAGTTGCTTGCGCTTGGTCGGAAATACGCGCGGCTGTGCGAACAGAGTTTGCTCGAAATACCGGAAAGCGAGCCGATGATAAAACGCGTCCGCTTGCCTCAAGGCGCGACGTTCCTCGCGGAGGCTGCGCTCAAGATCAAGAATGCGCTCCTCCAATCGACATTCATATGGCGTCGGGCGAAGCGCGGGTAGCTCAAGGAAGCGCCGATCGCCTCGGTTCATCAGATCATAAATGGCTCCCTGATATTGAATGCGCAGCTGCGGCGCCGCGCCACACCGAGCATTGAATCAGGCAACTGTGTCAATAGTGAGGACTGACCCCTTTCCGTTTCCCCGCAGATTTAGGTGATGAGTTCGACAACGACCAAATCGAATCGCACCCGCGACTAAGGCGTGCGCGCCGTGCGGTCGAGAAATGGCGGGCAATGGTTCGACAAACCGAAAGCGAACGGGACACACAGATGCTATGGACGGCGGTCGTGAGAAACCTTTTTTGAAAAAAAGATTGTGTGCGTTGCGGGTAACTGGTTGTTTGCACCGTAACACAACGCCGGGATGGAGTTGTAGCCATCGAACGTGTCCCTTCTCCGTCTCGGCGACACTTTTTGAAATGACGCCTACGCAGTAACACTTCCCATGAAGCCGCCAGCGTTAGAGGGTGTCGGCGAGGGTGCAGAAGACGCCAAGGCAGGAGAGCGCGCAACCGTGAAGACGCTGGGTGTTGGTACAATGACTGTGCAGAGAGACCTTGTACCAAATGATACAAAACCCAAGGATAAGACCAAGGAAGGAGAAGGCGATTCTGTACCAAATGATACAGCTTCCGGCTTATCTGGTGCTGAATGGCCACCGCATACCGTGCCCAGTCGGGCACGATTGCACCTACGTAGCGCGGCGTTCAGCACTCGTTGATGAAGCATCGGAAATTGGCCACGGAGAAATGCGGTGATCCAGTGGGCGACAACGCGAAGGGGTACCACTGGACAGCGGAATTCGTTAAGGCAATGGATCGACTGGCAAAGCCGTTATTAAACCAATCAGAAAACGGCAGGCGCGAACAAAAAGCCATCTAGAACTGCGAATTGATGCCGCACGCGGCTCAGGATAGCTGCAACGGTTCATCGACGCGTAGGAATGAAATTGCTGATTAGTTGCAACAGGGTTCCGGAGATAATAACCCAAACTCCTACCCGCATGAACTGATTTCGTTTTATTGTGTTTTTCTCTATTGCATGGAAATCGGTCGAAGCGTCGCCGCCGTCGATAGTGGAGAAATTGAGCGGAGAATTCTTGTAAACGATCCACACGCCTAGGCCAGAAAGAAAAATTCCAAATGCGTTAAGTCCGGTTTTGAGATCAATCATCCGGCGATCATCGCGAATTGGACTTGCTATGTGGAGAACAAAAGAGGCAGAATCCGTCGCATGAAATACCCCGGAACGGTGCTCGTCATCTTATTTTTGTTCGCATCATTCGCACTGGCCGACGACTTCAAGACCGTTAACGGCAAAGAATACAAGAACGTTGAGGTTGGCCGCGTCGAGCCTGACGGACTTGTGCTATGGAGTAAATCATCAATCGTGAAAGTCTATTTCAGTGAACTGCCCAAAGAAGTTGTCGATAAATGGCTTCCGCCGGAACAGAAGGAGCGTATTGCTGCGGAAGAGAAGCGCATTGCTGCGGAAAAAGCTGCGGAAGAGAAGCGTGTGCAAGAACAAAAGATTGCTGAGCGAGAACGCGCCGAAAAAGAAAAGAACGCTGAAGCCGACCTGAACCAGTCGAGAGTAAAATTCCAAGCGGCTGAACAACGTGCATCACAAGCGTATCAGACTGCACCAAAAGGGGCCCTGTCAGGTCAAGTGTTCGTATCCAGCAGAGGCGGCGAAAACTTTAAGCTTGGTGCAGTTCAAGTAGCACTGTTTGCTCGCGGCGCGGTAGACTTTCTTGTCGCGGGATTGAAGACGTATGCGGACATCAAGATTCAGGAGCTAACTCGATCCACAAATGCACCACCAGAGACAACGACAGAACAAAGAGAAATGCTAGACAATCGTGATTCTTACTACTCTGGTTCCTTCTATTTTAGTTTTCTGCAATCCCCTATTCAGACCGCAGAAACAGATGCCGACGGAAAGTTCGTGATCCCAGTCCCGAAGACGGGTGCTTTTGTTGTCGCAGCTGAAGCCAAACGCAGCGTCGGTCGCGACACAGAACATTATTATTGGTTACAGCCGGTATCACTCGAAGGTCAGCAACAGCTCACGCAAAACCTATCTAACAACAATCTTACAAGCACGACCGGAAGTTCTTCGTTAATACACACACAGGATTGAGAGTCACTGCGCGTCGTGAAATACTGGGAAATCATCGCGGACAATCTCAGCAAAGCTGGATGGAGTTGGGGCTGCGTCTCAGCTTTGGACGCGCACGGCCGTCACGATTTGGATTGCCGTTGTGCGTGCGGATGAAAAGCTCACTGCGTCGATGGAACTCGAATCGGCGATTAGCTGCAGTGGCTTTGTGGGGCGCGGCCTCCAAGAATCAAGGCGTGTTCTCAGCCTTTGGGCGTAATTTTGCCGGTGAATGACTGGGCCACGATCTTGCCGTCCCGCAGGACGAACGTGTCTGTGCCCAGCTCGTACACGTTATCGGCAGTCTCTGCGCTCCACAGAATGTAAGCATGGTCGCCTTCGACGAACTGCTCCTTCATGCTGAACGTTGCGCCGGGTTTTCCAAACTCCGCAACCATCGCCTGGAACAACGGCCTGATCGCGTTCACTCCCCTGAGCGGTCCATCCGCCGTGAACAGGACGGCACTTGGCGCATAATCAGATAGGATGCCCTCGAGGTCACCCTCGTCAAAACACTTCAAATGGTGGTCTAGAACGTCCTTTGTTGAAGCCATTTGTAGGTTCGTTTCCTTTGTAGCGGAAATGCGATGCGATGCGAGGAAAAACTCATCACTCTTTGAAATCGCCCTTGTGCTGGCGCGTCTCGCTCTCATCAATCGCTTCTGTCGGCGCCGCGCGTTTAATCGTCGGATAAACACGGCCCATTCATAGAGGAGTACGACCAAAGTCCCATAGACATTAGGGTTTTACCCTCTATTATCCAATTAGATCTGAATCAGGCGGAGCACCTCTCCCCGCTGGGTTCTTTGCCTCCTTCGGACCCGCAATCGGAAACGAGCACGGCGGGGAAGGGAAGGAACACGCATGAATCGATTCAATTCAGAGCGGCAACTTGGCCAAACTCAATCTTATCTAAGTATGTATAAACACTGGCTTCGCTTACTCGGGATCACGGTCACATTCATCCTCGCGCTCATATCCTTGCCACGAGCCGAAGCGGATACCATCCTTTACGCCTCTACTGGGGAAACCAATTTCAACGGCGGCGGGCGCCTCTGGTTGATTGACGTCACGACACAGACCGCAACCCTTATCGGGAATACTGGTTTTGATCGCCTTGGCGGCATCGCGTTTGATAGCAACGGTACCCTTTATGGTGTTTCTGGAGGAGCCACTCACCCCCCAAGCACTTTGATGACCATCGACCGAAATACTGGTGAGGCGACTGTTATCGGGTCGAACACTGGCAACGTCGGTGTTGACGGTCTCCGATTTAACTCGCAAGGCGTCCTCTATGGCGTCGGGTGGAATAACACCAACAGCGTCGGCGTGCTCGTGACCATCGATCCCTCAAACTCAAACATCCTCAGCTCTCTTACGCTGATGGCACCCTCGGGGGGGGACCCATTCTGTGCCGGAATCGCTTTTGCGCCGCGAGGTCTCCTTTATGGTGCTCGAGGAAATTCCATTGGTCGAAACGAAGATATTGATCTGATCGATCGGGTCAGCGGTGTGCTGACGCCTATTGGACCGACGGAAGTGGTAATCTCTGATATCGCGCTCGCTCCTGACGGCACCCTCTACGGCATCTCTACTGATCCGGCAGGCAATCCCTCAGATCTCTACTCGATCGATCCTATCACCGGCACCAAAACGCTCTTGTTCAATACAGGTATAGCGAAATTGTCCGGACTGGCCGCGGCGCCACGGAGGCCATGCAGCGGCGGACTTTACGGGATCTCAAATGGTTTCGGTGTCCCGGAAAACAACCTGATCTACCAGATCGATCCGGCTAACGGTAACGTGTCCAATGCCGTGCAGGTGAGGCTCCTGGGATTTACGGTGTTTAACTCACAGTCGCTCGTTGCTCGGCCCAGTGACGGTGTTTTGTTCGCGGTGGTCCAAACTGGCATGGGACCAACCACCCGGCGACTGGTGACCGTGGATCAATTCACCGGTGTGGCGAGCGACATTGGACCGCTGACCCAAGCGATCGCATGTTTAGCCTTCCGGTCGAACGGCACGCTGTACGCAGTCAGCGGAGAACAGGGCCCGAATCCGGAAACACTGTTTACGGTCGATACTTTCAATGCCGCGTTGACTTTGGTCTGTGCGCTGGGGAATGGGGCCGATGGCGAGACCATTGCTTTCCATCCCAACGGTCTCCTGTATCATTCCTCCGGGAACGACACGGCGATCTTCGAAAGCGTCGATGTCGATACTTGTACGGTCACCCCGATCGGGACATCTGCGCCCGAGGCGTTCGCCATGGGATATTCGCCGACGCTTGGCCAAATGTTTCTGTCAGATCTTAATAATGACCTCGATACGGTTGACATCAATACGGGCGCCAGAACGTTAATTGGATCCATTCCGCCGCAGGGGCCCTTCGCTAACAACCGAGGCTTGGCCTTCTGTACTGCTGGGCCAAGACCTACACCGACGCCGAGGCCCCGTCCAACTCCGCCGCCGCGCCCTTAGGGTTGACGGGCTAGGGTTCAATGAACTCGCCAACGTGCTCGTGCGTCCTGATCACATTCCCAGCGTCATCGTAAACGCGGATCACAGCATCATGTGAACGGCTGCTGTGCATCGCGTACCCGATTGCGTGATCCGGCGTGTCATATCGGAGCCGCCCGAATGGCAGCGCATCAGAAATCAGATCGACGCCGCGTTTGTCTTTGCGCGGTCGGACTTCGTAAATGTGTAAGCGTGCGGTCAGCATCATTGAAAACTGGCATTGCAGCGCGGACAAACACTGACGCGACGGTGCGCTAGCTTGCCGCCGCACGCCGAACACTCCAGCCATGAAGCTTTCAGCTTGGTGTAAAATCAAGCTGCCGTAAATCAGAAGCCAAACGTCGAGAATACCAAAAATAATAGGGCCGAAGCCGGACTTGAAGGTGGCCTGCTTGGGGAGAGTCCGATAAAAGCGGAAATCAGGGCGGCGATAGATGCCGCGAGCAGCGGGGACAGGCACGAGTAGAACTATCGCGTTTCATTGAACGTTTTCACTCTGCCGTCGTTGTCGAATACGACCATTGCCACGTACCACGTATGATGTGTCCCGTCGTTCGGGTTCGGCACTGAGTAGTACCACCACAGGTCGCCCTTGTCCGACCCTGATTGGTTCACCGGCAGTCCCCACGTCGCCGCTACATCAGCGAATGTCATTCCGATCTCGATTGGGCAAATCACAGTCCGATCTCGATTCGGCGAATTGCAGTCTTGCGCCCTCGCGGATAATGCGAGCGCCGCCGCTATAAGTGCCGAGAGTATACTTGTTTTCATTTCTGGCACTGAATAACGCAACACGCTATCCAAAAGCAAGTCCAAAGGGCTGCCGCGATAAAGACTGTACCGTAAAGCGTGCAGGATTCGTTGATGGCATCATGGCCGCGATCAATTTTCCATCGGCAAAATAGTATTTATCTCCGGTGGCATTTTGATCGTGGTTCTCTTTGCCAGCTCCATTCGCTTCCAGAAAGACGAAGACCGGTTTGCCATCGCGATAGTAAAACTCCTCTGTCCTTTGTGAACCCGCCGTCGGATAGAGTTTCATCCGTTTCAGGTCCGCACCATCAGAGTAAGTATGGATCTTCGTCCAATTCTCGTTCGTTACGTTCTTCAGCTCACCGGGGGAGAGCATCTGTTCTTTGCGTTGGGAGGAGGAAATATTCTTTTCCACACTCCGAACGTAGGCATCAATTGCACTGACTTTCTCGCTTACGCCAAGACTTGGGTTTTCCGCCTTCTCGGCGGCGCGGGCGCTCATCATAGCGACCAGTGCGACACACATCGCTGTTACAAGTATCGTTTTCTTCATATTCTACCTTCCTTGTTAGCCTCAACTATCATCCTGGGAAGGCCCTGAACCTACCCGTAAGTTGCCAAATGCCGCCCGTATATTGCAGCTCAAAGCTCGTCGGCGTCATCAAGGAGCAACCGTTGTACGGTTGCTCATCAACACAACGGCTGAATGGACACGCTCGCGCAACGGTTCACTTTCGGAAACATGTCTCGGAAAAATACCGGGAAATCATCGCGGATAATCTCCGTAAAGCAGGTTGGAGTTGGGGACGCGTCTCAGCGATTGATTCCAACGGGCGAACAATCTGGATTGCGGATGCACAGCGCGGCGACGGAAAGCGTTTCGTTGTGCGTGCGGATGAAAAGCTGACTGCGTTTGTAGAATTGGAATCTGCGACCCGCGCTTGCGGCCGAATAGCCTCGACAGGCTGGCAAAATGTTTCCAAACTCCAGGGATATGAAAACACGCATTCCACCAATTCTAAGCACATTCGCACTCGTCTGCTTTGCGCTCGTGCAGAACGCGCAAGCGGTAAATCCACCTCCAGACGGTGGTTATCCTGGCGGTAACACGGCCGAAGGGCACAACGCCCTTTTTAGCCTCACGACCGGCCCTTTCAATACGGCCAACGGTTATGAGGCCCTCAGGGCCAATACAACCGGCGAAGCGAACACGGCCAACGGAGCGCGTGCGCTCGCAAGCAACACCATCGGCCACGACAACACGGCTAATGGTTTTCAGGCGCTCTATCTGAACACTACCGGCAACTACAACATCGCCATCGGTTCTGATGCGCTTCACGACAACACAACCGGCCGCGGCAACACTGCCATAGGTTATCAGGCGCTCACTAACAACACTGGAGCTAGCTGGAACACGGCTAATGGTTTTCAGGCGCTCTTTAAGAACACCACCGGCGACTTAAACACGGCCATCGGCGGGGAGGCGCTGTTTAGCAACACCACTGGGGACAGGAACACGGTCCTCGGTTTTCAAGCCCTCCGGGGCAACACAACCGGCGACTTAAACACGGCCATCGGTGAGGTAGCGCTTCAACAAAACACAATCGGCAGCTCGAACAGTGCCTTCGGTGAGCATGCCCTCTATCTGAACACGACCGGCACCTTCAACATCGCACTGGGCGTGGGCGCGGGTCGGAATCTCACAACAGGCAGTCACAATATCGATATTGGCAACGTAGGCGTTGCTGGCGAGTCCGACACGATCCGCATCGGCAACGCAAACCAGACAAACACCTATATCACCGGCATTAGTGGGGCGAGCGTTGCAGGAGGCGTAACAGTCATTGTAGATGCCCAAGGTCACCTCGGCACGATGATCTCCTCGGAGCGATTCAAGGACCAGATAAAAGGGATGGATAAGGCGAGTGAAGCGATTTTTGCGCTCAAACCGGTGACCTTCCGCTACAAGCACAAGCTTGACCCCGAGGGCATCCCGCAATTCGGCCTTGTGGCCGAGGAAGTAGAGAAGGTCAATCCCGATCTAATCGCTCGCGACGAGCAAGGGAAACCATACTTGGTGCGTTACGAGGCTGTGAACGCGATGCTGCTTAACGAGTTCCTAAAGGAGCACCGCAAGGTTCAAGAGTTAACGAAGGACTTCCAAGCGACAGTTGCACAGCTCACTTCTCGCCTCGACGAGCAGGCAGCGCTCATCCAGAAGGTGAGCGCACAGCTCGCCGCAGCGAGTCCGTCCCGTGGCGGACTCGAATTGAACAAATTCGCGCCGCAAACGGTTAAGAACGACGACTAAAGGTGCCGGATTCGTGAACTGGGAGATCATCGCTGACAATCTGAGCAAAGCCGGGTGGAGTTGGGGCTGCATCTCAGCCGTGGACTCGCATGGGCGAACGATCTGGATTGCAACCAGAGCGCGATGGCCGGGTTCGCGCTGCATCGCCTGGTTATATGGCAACTACCGGCGAACAAGACTTGCAAAAGGCCGGTCTTCGCATGCAATGGGTATATCCTGGTCATAGACGATGGCGAATAAATCGAGTCTGTCACCATTCCACTTAAACCCATATCGTTTCCGATGGCCGGGTTCCTTCGGGTCGTCCGTTTGAAAATAATCACATCCTGCCTCAGAAGAATCCAATGACAGTGCATACGAAAATGACCGATCGGGCCAGGATGCGATACCTTCTTTACTAAAAGAGTACTGTTTCCCTTTCCGGTCGACGTATCGGCCCACCAATAGCAACTCATTGGCATATTCTTCTAAAGGTAGAGGTAGTCGAATGAATGACTCCCCCTTACTCCTCGCGAGTGAATCGTCTAAGAATGCGATGGACACTATTTTGCCCGCTTGATCTCTTGCAGGCTTAAACGGAACGCGCAATGTTTCATTTGGGGCTGGAGATTCCACTTCCCACTGGCCGACAACCAAAACATAGGCATTATCGGATGGTTCAATGCGCAGGATCCTTCGCCATGAACCTTCATGATAATTCGTCCAATATAATCGGTTGTTCTTCGCGGAGATCGAAACGCTTTCTGGTGCCTCAGTAAACGGAGAACGTGTCGACCTCAACGAATCCAAATACTTTTTTCGCACCCAGTGCCCGTCGATTTGCTCGACCGTAAGAGGCCTGGGAGCCGCGAAGGCAAACTGCATTCCAAAAACGGAAGCGATGAGGAAATTGGCAATAGTCTTTTTCATTTACCCGCTGCCATATAACGAGAATAAATTCAGCCACGGCTCCGGCAGGCGCAAGTGGCAGCGCGAGCCTGGCGTTCCTTAAACTCGCCCGCGGCGACGGAAAGCGTTACGTCGTGCACGCGGATGGAAAATTGACCGCGTTTCTGGAACTTGAGTCGGCGACTAGAACTTGCGGCGAATTGTGCTCGACAACCGTGTGAGATTTTCCGCAAACTTCGTTTATGAAAACAACGATTCGCTTATTACTCGCGTTCCTCTGGCTCTTGGCTGCCGAACAAAAAGCGCAAGCGGTGGTCCCGCCGCCAGACGGCGGCTATCCCAACTTCACCACTGCTGCGGGGGACCACGCCCTTCAGGCTCTCACCTTGGGCGTTGGGAACACAGCACTTGGTACGTTTTCGTTGTTTAGCGTCACCACTGGCAGCTTCAACACCGCCGTTGGCGCTGGAGCGCTTGATCTTAACATCGCGAATTCAAATACGGCCACTGGCGCTGCAGCGCTTTTATTCAACACCACCGGCACAGAAAACACGGCCGTTGGAACAGCCGCGCTTGAATTTAACGAAACCGGCAGCAACAATACGGCTGTCGGCGCATTCGCGCTGTTTAGCAACACTGAAGGCGACACCAACACGGCCAGCGGCGAGTTCGCGCTCTATTTTAA
>Ga0193735_1000699_pt1 | contig 10731 bp, 9 predicted proteins | sample U1m2metaG_FD_145080 | JGI IMG/M metagenome (GOLD analysis project Ga0193735, IMG submission 145080) | Soil microbial communities from a riparian zone of the East river system, Colorado, United States - U1m2 | ecosystem: Environmental > Terrestrial > Soil > Riparian zone | place: USA: East River... | reverse complement strand
TCTTTCTCGGGGAATGTCACCGCGCGCTGAATCGCCCTGGGGCTGCGCGAAAGAGTTTCCAGAAGGTCCTCGACGGCTACGACGACAGTGAATTTGCGGGGCCCGCCGCCTACGTTTTGGCCGAGACGGCCTTTACGGACAAGGATTATGCCGCCGCCCTGCCGCTTTTTCATCGCGCCGCTGCGAAATCAAAGGAATCTGGGGTCGCGCTTTCGGCCCGCTATTTCGAGGCACGCTGCCTCGAAACACTCGGTCGCAAAGACGAAGCCTGCGGCATCTATCAGCAGGTAAGCGATGCCAAAAATCCGAACCCGTATCGCGAGGATTCTCGATTGGCGGCAGCTTCGATCCTCTCTGCGCGGGGAAGGAAAGCCGATGCGCTCAAGCAATACGAAGCTCTCGCGAGCGAAACTCAGAAGCCGGCTTTAAAAGCGGAGGCGGCAGTGCGAGGCGGCATGATCGCTCTCGATCTTGTGCAAGCCGAAAAAGGCAAGATCGACAAGGCGATGGTCGATAAAGCCGCCAGCTTATTGCAAAAGGGCCGCACCCTGCCGGAAGCCGGAAAATTCCGTGCGATCGCGCAGGTTGGGTTGCGCCGCTTGCAGTATCAATCCGGTCAGTACGCGCAGTTGCTGGCCGATTATAAGAAAGAGCAGGAGAAGCTTCCAGAGGCGGGCCAGGCCGAGGTGATGTTGCTTGCGGCAAACAGCGAGCGGCAGCTCGGTCAGGCAAAAGAAGCGGAAGACATTTACCGCCAGATCATCGCAAAATATCCGGACCGGGAAGAAGCGAAGGACGCGGCCTATCAGCGGCTCATCAACATCTACAACTCCGATCCGCCGTCGCTTCTGGCAGAGGTGGATGAATTTCTCAAGTCCAATCCTACGGCCGAGCGCGCGGACCAGGCGAAGCTCTTAAAAGCGGAAACACTCTACAAACAACAGAATTACGCGGAGGCAGCGCCAATCTACGCGGGACTGCGCGCGTCTCAGCTTTCTCCAAAGTTGCGTGCCGAATCCGCTTATAAACTCGGTTTGTGTTGCGTGCAGCTGAAAAACATTCCCGGAATCGTCGAAGCTTTCACCTATTACGTGGAGGCCTTTCCAGACAATCCGCCAGCGCCTGCCGCCCTCGCTCAACGCGCGTTAGCTTACGAGCAAGACAAGAATTACGGTGCTGCGCTTTCGGACTTAAACACAATCCTTACGAAGTACCCCGGCGCTCATGAGCGGGAAGCGGCCCTGCAACTAAAGGCGCTTATTCTCGGACAACAGGAGAATGCGAAGGGCATGGCCGAAACTTTTCGCCAACTCCTGAAAGAATTTCCCAGGAGTTCTGTCGCGGCGCAGGCGCAATATTATATCGGCAAGGCCGCATTCGAAGCGAAAGATTACAAGACCGCGCTGGCGGCGTTGGATGCCGCGCGTCAACTCAACAAAGAGCAATACTACAACCTCGCGACCCTGCGGATCATCTCATCCTATTTTGGTTTGAAAGATCGATCCGCTCTCACAAAAGAAGTAAACGATTTCATGGCTACGAGCCCGACGGTGAGCGTGCCGGCAGAAATTCTGGAGTGGCTCGGGATCGAATATTACAACGAGAAAAATTACGAGGTGGCCAAGACATACCTGGGCGCACTCGGAAAGATCGACCATCCCGTCAACGTGAAGCCGGACTTTCTGTTTTACCTCGGAGATACGGCATCGAAGTTGAAAAATTTCGCCGAAGCGGAGGATGCGTTTGCTAAATATTTACAGGTCGCCACCGATCCGGCGGGAAAGGCGAAAGTGTTGCTGGCCCTCGGCGCAGTGAAAATCGGCGCACATAAACCAGATGATGCGCAGAAGATCGCGGAGGAAATCATGGCCCTGCAACCTGAAGGGCGCGTTAATGCCGAGGCACGCCTGCTCGCGGGCGATGTCCAGTCGGAGCGCGGAAATTTCGATGATGCCGGAAAGGCATTCATGAGCGTCGCGTTACTTTACGACGATCCGGCCATCACGCCTCGCGCGTTGGAGAAGGCCTCCTTGGCCTATCAACGCGCCGGCAAAACCGATGAGGCCGATCGGCTCGCCCGGCAGTTGCGCGAGAGATATCCGAATTACGCCGGCGGTTGATCCGGCGGGGCCGCGCCGAAAACGCCGTTGTCAGAGTGCGCGTGATCTGATTGGATCGAAGCATGGATAAACTTCGTCCCTGCCTCGCTGAGTTCATCGGAACATTCGCGCTCATTTTTGTTGGTATCGGCGCGATCAAAACCGCCGGGCACGATGTCCTCGCTGTGGCGCTTGCTCATGGCCTCACGATTGCGGCCTTTGTCTCGGCGACATTGCATATCTCAGGCGGCCAATTGAATCCGGCCGTAACTTTTGGTCTCGTCTGTGGAGGCCACATGACTGTAGCCGCTGCCATCCGCTACTGGATCGCGCAATTGCTCGGCGGGTTTAGTGCGGCTTTAATCTGCCTGGGCTTGTTTGGACGGGATGTTGTCGTAACCGGCACGCCGCAGCTCGCGATCAATCTGACCGGCGCGCAGGGAATCCTTGTCGAGGCGATCCTAACCTTTTTTCTCGTCTTCGTCGTTCATGGCACGGCGGTTGATCAACGTGGTGGGCGGCAAATCGCCGGATTTGCCATTGGAGCGACAATTACTCTCGACATTTTATTCGGCGGATCTCTCACTGGCGCGGCCATGAATCCAGCACGGGTGTTCGGTCCGGCGCTCGCGGCGAATTTCTGGCACGATCATTACGTTTATTGGATCGGGCCATTGATTGGCGGAGCGCTGGGCGGGTTGGTTTACCGGGTCTTCATTGAGCGGAAACAGGAGCCTTCGATCAGCTAAGCGCGATCGCAAGTGTCTCGATCGGCAGCGGCGCGAGAAATTTTTTTGTGTCGTCGATTTCCAGAACTGGCTGCGCCAGGTGCGCTGCCAGATAGCTCGCGTCGGGCAAATGTGCGATTCCGGCTTGGGCCGTAATCTCGCATTCGGCTAGTTGTTCGATCACGCGCGAGACCTTCGCGAAGCCTGTCTGCCCTGACAGCCCGGACGGTTGTCTTCCAAATTGAATGGTACAAACGCCGGGCGCAGTCGATTCGACAAAAGGAGATAGAGTGAACGCATGCTGAATTAAAATCTCGTTGATCGATTTTTCCCGTGCACGCTCGCGCGTTTTGATCACCACCCGCAAACAGCGCGCTAATGCCTGACTGGGCGTCATCCCTTTGCGAATACCGGCGGATTCGGCAGCGTGATTCAGTTGAATGATGACCGGTTTGTTTTCCTGTTCCTCGATGAGCGCCACCGGCTGGGGCACAGACATCTTGTTTGTGGGGCCAGCAGACGTCTCGTCTGCGGGATCAAGCAAGGCAGGCAAGATGCCTGCAAGCCCCACAGCCGGGACGGCTATGCCCCGATACGGCGGTTGATGACGCATGGCAGCCTGCAAATAAAAGTTCGGTAAATAAATCGTGGCAAACATCAACTCGCAATGGCGCGGTAGGGACGGCGCGCTGCGCCGTCCGGACATCGCAGCGCGATGTCCCTACCGAGATGTGATCGTTGAATGCGAAATTGCAATCGCGAAATCGCATTATCTTTTTCAAAAGTTTCCAGTGTCCACAAATTTTCGAGAACGATTTTTAATTGTGCGCTGCCCACCATGCTCTGGCGGGTCAAGACCAGGCATGCGACGGAGGTTGGTTCGACCAGCCGTTGCAAACGATACCAGCTCGTCTGCGGGATTTTACGCAACTCCTCCGGAGGATTGAGGACAAGATCGACAATCACCAATGGAAAATTGCCGTCACGTAAGAGCAGATCGGCCGCTTTGATCGCCTCAAATGCTTTATTGCAACGCACCCAAAGCAGATGACGCAAACACGCGTTGCCCAGTGGTTGCGGATCAAAGGAATCGCGGCCATCGATCAGCGCGACGGGTCGGGGCACAGGCATCTTGTCTCTGGGGAAGGAAGGCGTCTCGCCTCCCGAATCGATCAAGGCAGGCTCGCCGCAGCGAGTCCGTCCGACGGCGGACAAGATGCCTGTTTGCCCCACAGCCGGGACGGCTGTGCCACTCTCACTTTGAATAAGCGCATGAATAAGCGAGGCGCTGCCCGCGCTTACTTGCGGGCTGATCAATTCCGTGATGGCACCTTTGGGCAAGCCGCCACCGATTGTTCGATCGAGAAAGGATAAACCTGTGATTAAACGCCCCTCCGCGAAGGCAGGCGCGTGAGGAAAACATTCGTTCAGCAGGTTTCGAAGAGCGACAACGGAGCCGGCGGGAACCGGGCGACGTAAACGGGCAACCCCAGAGGGTGAGAAGCCAGGAGGGGAGTCATCAACTTTGCCGCTCGCAGCCATCGGAGGAAGATGGCATTGCGAGTAGATATGTTCAAGGGAACATTAATTCGCGAAGCTTTCAGAGTTAATGGCGCTTTCGCCGCTCTTGCTTTCGCACCAGCGATACCATCACCCCCTGAATCTTCAACTCACGCGCCGGAATCAAATCTGGATACCGCGGGTTTTCCGCTTTTAGATAAGGCCGCCCATGCTCCATCACGTAGCGTTTCAAGGTTGTTTCCCCATCGATCAATGCCGCCACGATATCGCCATTTTGCACCTCTTTGCTGTCTTCCAAAATCACGATGTCACCATCGATAATATGCGCGCCGATCATCGAGTCGCCCTGCACACGCAAGGCAAACTTTTCTCGATTTTTTGAAATATTCGCCGAGCGCGCATCGAGAGAAACATGGCCTTCAATGGTCTGCTCGGTCAAAGCGGACATCCCCGCGGGAATCTGTCCATAAATCGGGACGTCGGTGATGCGAACTTTTTGCACCGGCGTAATCAAGGCGCGCGCCTTGCGCGGATGCCGATCGAGAAAACCTTTGCGCTCGAGCGCGGCAATGTACTGCATGACAGAAGTCTGGCTGGCGAAACGAAAATGGCTTTGGATTTCGCGTGTGCTTGGGGTAATCCCTTTCTCGCGCTGCTCGCGTTGGATAAAATCGAGAATGTTTTTCTGACGGTCCGTCAGCATATTTGAGGATCGCTGAAAACCAACCACCGCGCAAGTTCACATGAACAGGTGTGCACGTTTGCTTCTACAACTCTACCGTGCGCGCGTCGCGCGCAGCGACGTGGCAACAGTCTGGCTCTATTGAGAAACTGTTCTGCTTAAGCGCCGTAGGCGCGTCACGTTTATAGAACATCGTCTCGATAAGGAGACAAGCTCCATTCGGAGCGACATGTTCGTGCTGATGCCGCTCCTGACGGAGCTTCATTCTGAGGGGCGAATCGCATACTATAAACAGGGCGCGCCTACGGCGCTCGTGTATCCACGCTTCTGTGAGGCGTGTGGCGCACCCCGAAAGCTTTCGCGGTGGCTACAGAACCGAGATGCGCTTTATGAGATGTTTTCGTCAGACCGCGAAACTCTCGCCACAAGAGCAGTGCGCGACCGCATTCGGGTTGGTGACTTTGAAACCGCCTTTTTGCAGGTCTTCGCTGTAATCGAGCACCGAACCGCTGACGAAGAGTGCGCTCTTTGGATCGACAACCAGACGCACGTTGGAGGTTGGAACAAGAATGTCGCGGTCTTTGGGGCCGTCCACCAGGTCCATGGTGTATTGAAGACCAGAGCAGCCGCCGCCGACTACAGCCAAACGCAAAGCGCCGTTTGGATTTCCTTTTTGTTCGAGCAGCGACGCCAGTTTGCGCGCCGCGATCTCGGTCACTTTGATCAGGCGTTCGTTGCCGATCTTGTAATTGGCGGTCGGTGATTCTGTGGTCATTCAAAAATCAGGAAGCGACGAAAGCAGGAAGCTGAGCGTCTTCTGTTTGTAAGATATTCTCTTCCGCGATCGCCTCAACCTCAGCGAGAGTGGAGACGTGCGAGAACCTTTCGCGCAGCCATTTCGCATCGCGCATCGACCGCGAGTAAGCCATCAGCCTCGCCCGCATCGATCTAATGGCCGGCTCTTCTGCATCCCACGCGCGCACAGCCAAGCGGCAATGTCGCAGGATTAAGTTCCATCTTTCCGATAAGTCTGGTGGATCGACCATATCTCCCGTGGCGAGATATTGTTTCGTCTGACTGAAAATCCATGGGGCGCTCATGGCCGCCCGCCCGATCATCGCGCCAGAAATTCCGATTTCATGACGTCGTTTCGCCACATCACCCGCGGTGGAGAGATCGCCATTTCCAATAACGGGAACCGGAACCGCGGCGGCAACTTCACCGATAACGTTCCAATCGGCGGCACCGGCGTAACCTTGGGCGCGGGTGCGCCCATGCACAGTGATCGCAGCGATTCCTGCATCGACAAGGACGCGCGCGATACGCGTGGCGTTGATTGAATCGGCGTCCCACCCAATCCGGATCTTCGCCGTGACCGGCATCGGGGCGACCGCGCGAACGACCGCGACTGCGACGCTGGCGAGAGCTGGGCAATCCTTCAACAATGCCGAACCGCCATTCTTCGCGACCACTTTATTGACCGGACAACCAAAGTTTAGATCGACAAAATCCGGGCGCACCCAATCGATGACCTGGCGCGCTGCTTCCGCCATGTGCTCGGCATTCGCACCGAAGAGTTGCACCCCGATTGGCCGTTCGATCTCATCAAAATCAAGGTATTCGCGCGTCCGCTCGTTGCGCCGGAAGATTCCTTCAGCGGAAACAAATTCGGTCGTAAGGACATCCGCGCCGTACTCCTTGCACAGTTGGCGGAAAATCTTGTCCGATACTCCCGCCATCGGAGCGAGATAAAGAGGAAAGCGGTCCGAAAACCAGGGCAGGGTGGATTTCATCAATGCATTCTCTCACAAGATCGGATGCGGCGCAGGTGGATCGAGCGTTGCGCTCTCAGCAAGGTGGATCGGCCCCGAACGCTTTCGGGGCGATGGTAATTAATGCGGCTTCGCCGACAAATCTTAACATCGAGCAAGGGACTGCTCGATCCACCCAAGGCGCTACGCCGCGGCGTGGAGCAGGCTCGCGACTTCATTTTGCACCTCTTCCAATTCATCGAGCCGCAATTGCGGGTCGGGCACAATGAAAACGTCGCCGGTCGGTCCGTGCTCATAAATCAAAACGGGCCCGTTCGCAGCGGTTTCGCTCTTAATTTGTTTCAGGACCCGCTTGCGCTCCAGCATGGCGGCGAGGACGTAACATGCGTTTGCCGGAGGATTTTCCGATGCAATCAGCCGCCGGAAAAGTTGCTCGGCATTTTCTTTTGCCAGAGGCTCGGGCGCCGGAGGCGGCAAAGGTTCGTAACGTGTTTTCCAAAATGAAAATGGCTGAATGTTCTCGTTCCGGTTTAACCACGCTTCTTCGCTCAAATCTTCACGTCGATAACCATCGGTATCGCGAAAGAGCAGCGTGTAGAAATATTCGCCGGGCGCGAAAGGCCGATGGGTGGAGGCGCACACATCTGCGCGATGCTTGATCGCCCATTCGTTTGGGAGCGGATTCATCGCGCCAATATACGCCGCGCCCTGAAGAGATGAAAGCCGGGCGCCTCGCGGTTGGAAGCGCGAAGATAGAGCAGATAAAGACCGATCGCAGCGAAGAGAAGGTTGGGTGTCCACCCTGCCACCCACGGAGAGATACGGTCGCCCTCGCCCAGGGCGAGAAAGAGGTGGGTGAGAAAATTCATCGCGAAGACGAGAATGATTGAAGCAGCCACGCTGGAAAGGACGCCGCGGCGCGAGTAACCGATACCCAGCGGCGCCGCAATGCAAACCACCACTAAACAGGTCCACGGCAGGGCGAGACGGTACTGAAGATGCGTGCGGAATGGCGCGAGCAGGGTGGCGGGGAAATCGGCATTGAACTGCAGGTATTGACGCAGCTCCGGCAAACTGAGGAATTCCGCCCGCGCATTGGCGCTGCCCAGGCGAAATGGGGTTTCGCTCCAGTTCTCGATCTTGAGTGACGGATAGATCTGCTCCTCCAGAATGTTGCCGGCGGGATCGTAATGGACCACCTTCACCTCTTCGAGTTCCCAGGTTTTCGTTTCCGGGTGATAGAGAGCGCGCGTTGCCAGATAATTTGTCACGATACTGTCATGCGCGTCCTGCTGGAGCACCTGGACACTGTTGAACGTGTTGCCGCCGGCGCGAAAATTCTGGATGAACCAGGTGCGCGCGTCGGTTCGATTGCGAAAGATTTGTCCCTGGATCAGCGTCTCTGGATGCGCATGCGCTTCCGAGAGGAATGTTTTGCGCGCCAGCTCGGCGTGCGGCGCAAGCGAATAGTTTAGCGCCATGGTTGCTGCGACCGTGAGCAATCCCATGCCGATGAGCGGCAGAAGAAGGCGCGGAAGGCTCACACCTGCGGTCAACATCGACACGATTTCATTCGCGCGAGACATTCGCCCCAGCGAAAAAAGGAGCGCGAGCAAAAGTGAAACCGGCAGGAGGATGATGAAGACCTGCGGAACCTGAGTGAGGTAATACCGGACGGTGAGAAGAAGACCGACGCGCTCGTCGATAAAGGTCGAAATGTTGTCGCTAATGTCGAAGATGAGCCAGATCGAGATAAAACCCGCGATGCAGTAAAGATAGACCTGCAAAAAATTGCGAATGACGTAGCGATCGAGAAGTCTCACGGGAATTTCGAATTTCGAATTTCGATTTGCGAATTACAATAGCATCTCCGCAAATGGATTTCAGTCGCTGGCAAACAACTGGATTTTCAAATCGGTCATCGCCAATTCCATGATCGCGCTGAAAGATTCTCTGGGCACTGAATTTGTCGAACGAATTCGCAAAATCTTCTCGGAAAATGGGCGCCTCTCAAAGGCGACGAATTTCGAGTTCCGTCCGCAGCAGCAGGAGATGGCGGTGGCAGTGGCGCGCGCCCTCGAGGAAGATCGGCATCTGGTGGTCGAAGCGGGCACCGGCGTCGGGAAATCGCTCGCCTATCTCGTACCGGCAATTCTGTTCGCGCTTGAGCAACACAAGAAGGCAATTGTCTCGACACACACGATTAATCTCCAGGAACAGCTTCTTTATAAAGACATCCCTATTTTAAAAAAGATTTTGCCGGTCGAGTTCGACGCTGCGCTCATGAAAGGGCGGCAAAATTATCTTTGCCCGCGACGGCTGGAACGCGCACGGCAACAGGCGAATGAGCTTTTCACAGGTCCGGAACAAAATGAATTGACCCGGCTCGCAGAATGGGCCAGCACGACCCGCGACGGTTCGCTGAGTGATCTCTCGGTCGAACCCGATCCGAAAGTCTGGAACCAGGTGTGCAGCGAAGCGCACCTCTGCACCCAAAAAACCTGTGGTCAAAACCCACACTGTTTTTACCAGCAAGCTCGCAAGCGCCTTCTCGCCGCGGACCTGATCGTGATGAATCACACGTTGCTCTTCATATTGCTGGGCGACCCGGAACAACAGGCAGAGCGCGAGAGCGGTTTTCTGTTTCCAAACGATTTCATCATTTTCGACGAGGCGCACACGGTTGAGCAAGTGGCGTCGCGACAGATCGGCATCGGCGTCTCGCAATACGGGCTAAGATCGACAATCCAACGGCTTTACAATGCGCGCACGCGTAAGGGGCTATTCACGGTGATGCGCGACGCAATTGGCGTGAGACTGGCGGGCGAGCTTGTCGATGACGCGGACAAATTTTTCGCGGCCGTCGAATCGAAATCGGATTTTCGTAAAGGCCGCGAGTTTCGTGTGCGCGAGTCCGATTTCGTTCCAGACACAATCACGGGCGGGTTGACTGCATTGCAGACGCGCATCGCTGACGTCGTTAAGCGTGCCGATGATGAATTTCTAAAAGCTGAATTGCAGGAATTTGGGCGGCGCATTCGTGACGTTCGCGATGGCATCGCCATTTTCCTGGAAAAAAGTGCACCCGAACATGTTTATTGGGTCGAGCGCACGGGAAAGACCGCGCAGTTTTTGTCGCTCAATGCCGCGCCAGTCGATCTGGCGCCGGTGCTGCGCCGGATGATTTTCCGGGACAATTGCTGCTGTGTCATGACCAGCGCCACGCTCTCAGTCGGCCGCACCGACCTGGCGTATTTCCGGACGCGCATCGGCGCGAACGAGGCCGAGCCGTTGCAACTTGGGAGTCCGTTCAACTTTCAAAAGCAGATGAAAATCTTCATCGTGCAAAAAATGCCTGACCCGCGCGACGCCGAATATCAGAAAGAACTCGAGCGCTGGATCGCACACTACGTCGAAAAAACCGACGGTCGTGCGTTTGTTCTTTTTACGAGCTACCGCGACATGCAGCAGTTGGCCTCTCAGATGCAGAAATTTTTCGCGGTAAGGAAGATGAATCTTCTCGTGCAAGGCGGCGGCGCGCCGCGTGGGAAGTTGCTCGAACAATTCAAAACCATTCCTCGCAGCGTCCTTTTTGGCACCGACAGTTTTTGGAGCGGTGTCGATGTGCCAGGTGAAGCGCTCTCGAATGTGATCATTACCCGGTTGCCGTTCGCAGTGCCGGACCATCCGCTGATCGAGGCGAGGCTGGAGCTAGTGGAGGAGCGCGGCGGCGATGCCTTCACAGAATATTCGTTGCCCGAAGCAATCTTAAAACTTCGCCAAGGCGTCGGCCGCTTGATCCGGACAAAGAGCGACCGCGGCATCGTCGTCATCCTCGACAACCGGATTGTGACCAAGCCGTACGGCCGCGCCTTCATGCAGGCGCTGCCGAAATGTCCGGTCGAAATTGTTTAAATTGAACCGGCAAT
>Ga0193735_1000698_pt1 | contig 10733 bp, 9 predicted proteins | sample U1m2metaG_FD_145080 | JGI IMG/M metagenome (GOLD analysis project Ga0193735, IMG submission 145080) | Soil microbial communities from a riparian zone of the East river system, Colorado, United States - U1m2 | ecosystem: Environmental > Terrestrial > Soil > Riparian zone | place: USA: East River... | reverse complement strand
CAGAGCGATCTGAATGGCAATCGAAATAACATTTGAGTCTTTCGCTCTAGCCCGGTCGGAAGAAACACTCGCTTACGAGGAGAGCCCGACCGGAACTCTTTCGGAGTTTCCGCCCACTGATAAATCCGCTTCGCGATTTCGATTTTGGCGGCCGACTCCGCGATGGACGCGCCGTAATTTCAGCAGTCGCGCACGCGAGCTTTCAGGTGGCGACGCGATCGTCATTTCCGTCCCTAATAGCGGTCGCACTTGGGTGCGAACCTTTCTCTGCGCCTATTTTTGCGCCCGTTACGAACACCCGTTCTCCCTTCATCCCGAAACGTACCACGACTCGCGCATACCTCGGATTATCTATACGCACGACCTATATGAGCATTACACAAAGACGCGTTGGTGGGAGCATGCCCGGGGCAAGTTTTTGGTCCCGCCCGGGGAGGTCAAGCGAGCCGGCATTATTTTACTTGCGCGCGATCCTCGGGACGCATTCGTTTCGCACTATATTGAAATGACGCGACGGACAGCTGAGACAGCTGATCAACTTAAGAGCCGAGCCGTGGGAGATGTGCTGCGCGATCCGATTTTCGGCATTGCCTTGATAATTCAGACGATGAACGAATGGCTCAAGGAATTCGCACGGCGGGCCGATTGCATACTCGTCCGCTACGAGGATTTGCATCTGACTCCAAATGAACAATTCCGTCGCGTGCTTGCCGCAGTCGGTGAAACCGATCCGCAAACGCGTCATTTCGAAAATGCGTTGGAATTCTCGCGTTTTGGTAACATGCGCAAGATGGAAGCTTCGCTGGAGTACGATCGACAACTTCTCCAGCCCGGCGATGTGAACGATCCCGAATCGTACAAAGTCCGTCGCGGCAAGATCGGCGGATACGTTGATTATCTAGAGCCAAGTGACATTGAGTACGCAGACCACGCGATGGCGGCACTGGACCGGCGCTTCGGCTACCAGAAATAGACTGCAAACCAAGCCTGCCTTTTCCCTGCGCGTCCAGGATAACATTCGCCAATGTGCGGTATAGCCGGCTACGTCACTTCGAAAGAGGGTACTGATCCAAGTTGGCTTCTGCGGCCGCTGGCGGAAGCGGTGCGCCACCGCGGGCCTGACGATGAAGGTTATTTTCAGGAGCCTGGCGTCGGTCTGGCGGTCCGGCGACTTAGCATTGTCGACCTTGTCTGTGGCGGACAGCCGATCTCAAACGAGGACGGGACGATCCACATCATCTTCAACGGCGAGATTTACAACTACATCGAGTTGCGCACCGATTTGGAAAAGCGCGGACATCGGCTGAGCACGCGAGGCGATACGGAAACGCTGGTTCATCTTTACGAAGAACACGGAGTAGAGATGCTTCGCTTTTTGCGCGGCATGTTCGCCTTCGCGCTCTGGGATTCGCGCAAGAAGTTGTTGCTTCTGGCAAGAGATCGACTGGGAAAAAAGCCGCTCAACTACGCTGTAATTGACGGCACTCTCTATTTTTGTTCGGAGTTGGCGCCGCTCCTGGATCAAAGGCTCGCCTCATGGGAGATCGAACCCGATGCGCTCGCAGCATACCTGATCTTTGGATTCATTTCTGCGCCGCAGACAATCGTAAAACAAATTAAAAAATTGCCGCCGGCGCACTACCTGGTCTGGCGAGCTGGCGACGTGAAAGTGCAGCGTTACTGGTCGTTCGATCAATCGGAGAAGATTGTCTGCAGTTACGATGAAGCGCTTGATTTGCTACGAGCGAAGCTCGACGAAAGCATCCGGCTCCGGCTTCGCAGCGACGTTCCGGTCGGTCTGCTGTTGAGCGGTGGCCTTGATTCCAACACCTTGCTAGCCCGCCTCGTCCGTAGTCTCGGGCAGAAAGTGAAGGCCTTCACAATCGGGTTTACGCAGAAGGAATATGATGAATCGGAGATCGCTCAAACGTCCGCGAGACATTTCGGAGTGGAGCATCATCTTTTGGTTGGAGACCCCAATTTGCTAAAGTTGCTCCCCGATGTGGTGCGGCATTGCGGCGAACCTTCAGCGGACAAATCGGTGCTGCCAACAATGCTTTTGTGCGGCCTGACAAGTCGCTACGTGAAAGTTGCATTGAGCGGCGACGGCGGTGATGAAGCCTTTGCCGGATATCCGAAGCATTGGCTGAAGAGTTGGCAGCATCATGTGTCCGGCCTTTTTCCATCGGGGTGGCGCGAGCGTTGGACTTTGGATTCGATGAAAGGCGGGCTTTGGCAGCGAACTAAAATAATTGAGAAGCTGCGGCGCCGACTGCTTCCAGAAACGCGCAGCCTATTTTCGGGCGAGTTCTTCTCCGGTGGCTTTTTTCGATCGATCGCGACGCCGATGCTTCAAAAACGAACTGCCTCGTTCCTTGGCGGCCTGGTGCACGAGTTCTGGAGCGGCAAGCTAAACGCATTCGACCGAATTCTTCATTGGGACAACACCGAGCCACTGCCGTATTCGCTGCTGACCAAGCTCGACATCGCCAGCATGGCACGCAGCCTCGAGGTGCGTTCGCCATTTCTCGACCATGAATTTGTCGAGCTTTGCGCAAAGCTACCGCGCCGCTGGAAGGTAAACGGCAAAAAGGGCAAGCGAATATTGCGCGACCTAGTCGCGCTGGATCTGCCGCCGGAGGTGCTGGGCGCGCCGAAACGGGGCTTTTCAGTGCCGCTTGGTCAGTGGTGGCGCAACGAAGCACGGCAGCAGATTCGCGACGGCCTCTTCCCCCTTCACTCGGCGCTCCGACCGTTCATTGAGGAAAAAGCCGCCGCTCATTTGCTTGAGCAACATCAGAGCGGACGCGCGAATCACGCCCAGCGATTATGGAACCTTTGGGTGCTAAACGAATGGGCGCGCACCTTTTTGAGAAATTAAAGAGGTTTCGCGAGTGGAACTGCTTGTGGTTGATTATGTTCTGCCCGTTCCCCAGCGGCGGTGCAGAAAGCGTTCCCACGGCGAGAATAAGATTTTGTCCGCCAGCAAACCGATGACCACGATCACCAGCATGATGCCGATGACCTGGTCCATGGCGTTTAATTCGCGACCGTAATGAAGTAGATGGCCGAGACCAAACCCGGTCAGAATCGTGACATAAATTTCCGCGGCCATCAGTGAACGCCAGGCAAACGCCCAGCCCTGTTTCATTCCACTAATCAAATGCGGCAGTGATGCCGGTAAAATCACGTGGATCCACCGATGGAATGGCCCCGAGCCCATCGTTCGCGCGGCGCGCGCAAAGATCGGTGAAATCGTGCGCACCCCGGTGTCGGTGGCGATCACAACTGACCAGACCGTTCCCATGATAACGACGAAGAGCATAGCGCTTTCGGTTTGTCCGAACCACAGCAACGCCAGGGGGACCCAGCAAACACTCGGCAATGTTTGCAGGCCGAGGGCGAGCACGCCCACCGTGTCTTCGGCAAATGTCAAAGATGCAGTCAGGAGCCCAAGCGGGAGCCCGATTGCGAGCCCGATGAAATATCCGACGAGCAAACGCCGCAATGTGACGCCCGATGCGCTGAAGAGCGTGCCATCACGTGCGGAGCTAGTGAGGTAATCCATAACGCTGCGCGGAGAAGGCAGCAAAACTGGCGACCAAATCTTTGCGTGCACCAAGGCTGCCCAAATCGCGACTAGCGCGACGAAAAATAAAACTGCGAGTAACGTTCTTCTCATTCGATACTCACCACCGCCTCCGGCACCAGGTAACCTTTCAGCGCTGCCGTCAATTGCGACGCGTGCCGGGCAATTTCGATGCTGTTGAAATCGCGCGGTCGCGGCAGGTCCACTTCAAAGATCTCGCGAATGCGTCCCGGCGTGGGCGACATGATCACGACCCGATCCGCCAAGCATGCGGCTTCACGGACGTTGTGAGTGACGAAGATGATCGTCTTGCGGCGTTTTTGCCAAATCTGTTGGATGTCGCCGTAAAGTTGTTCGCGTGTCATGGCATCGAGCGCGGCGAACGGTTCGTCCATGAGCAGCACCCGCGGGTTTGGCGCGAGTGCTCGAGCGAGTGCGACGCGTTGTTTCATGCCGCCAGAGAGCTCGTGCACGTTGGCTTCCATGAATTTTTCGAGGCCGACCAGATGAAGAAAAAATTTTGCAACCTCGCGCCGTTCCCGATTGCGCAAGCCGGGCTTCAATTTCAAACCGAACATGACGTTGCCGAACGTATTCAGCCACGGAAACAGCGCCGATTCCTGAAACATGACCAGTCGATGCCGCCCCGGTGCGATCACCGGTTGATTGTCCGCCAGCACTCGTCCCTTGTCCGGTTTTTCCAGGCCGGCGATGATGTCGAGCAGGGTCGATTTTCCGCAGCCACTCGGTCCGACAATGACGATGAATTCGCCTTCCTCGACTTCTAACGACACATCGTCCAGCGCGTGCACCGTCTGTCGCTTTTGTTGAAACCATTTCGAAACATGATCGACAACCAGTTTCGCTGGCGGCGGACCCTGCAGCTCTTCTTGGAGGGACATCAGGGATTTTCGAATAGTTTGGAAAGATCAGGCGCAGTCTTGATGAACCCGGCCCGTACCGAATTTTGCATGAATTTTTCCACTGCAGCGCGCGGCGTGTCGGCTGTGAACACAATCCGCTTCCATGCCGCGGCGATCAGTTGTGGGCTCATGTCGCTCTTCGTTTCTTCCAGCAGTTCCGCCTTAATCAAGCGCTGCGCTTCTTCCGGGTTTTTTGCGATCCACTCCGTCAATTCCGCATGCGCCTGCGCGAATTTTTTCGCCAGTTCGCGCTGTTCATTACGAAATTTTACGCTCGAAACCAGAATCGTCGTTGCGACTTCCTTTTCTTCGACAATCACTTTCCCGGAGGCTTCCTGCTCGAGGCGCGTCAGCCAGGGTTCCACAGTCCAAACTGCATCTATTTTCTTCGCCTTAAAAAGGCCTAACTGATCCGGATTTTGCGTTGGAATCACCTGCGCATCGCCGCCGAGTTGCGTGATTTTTAGTCCACCGTCTGTCAGCCATGCTCGGCACGAGATGTCCTGCGTATTCCCTAATTGCGGCGTGGCGATTTTCTTGCCTCGAAAATCGGCGGCTGCTTTCAAATTTTCATCCGGTTGAACAACCAAACCCGCGCCGCCGTTGGCCGCGCCCGCGATCAGACGAATCTCTTGCCCGTTGGATTTGGTATAAGCATTGAGCGCCGGTCCGGGACCGACGTAAGTCAGGTCAATCGAATTCGCGAAAACCGCCTCCATCGCGCTCGGCCCGGCGTTGTAAACGAACCATTCGATTTTGGTTCCCGGTCCAAGCCGTTGTTCAAACCAACCTTTGCCTTGGCGCGAGAGGGCGTGCGCAACCACGCCTTGTGCGTGGGTGATATTCGGGAAATGCCCGACGCGAATTTTCGTTTCGCCAAAAGAAAAAGCCACTGCTGCAAACCACAGTGAGATCGATAATAAGAACTTGAAGGTTTTCATTGTGTGATGCCCGATCTTGCAGATGGATCGGCGCAACAATCAAGCGCCGAAACAAATACAACTGAATTATCGCGACGGCCTGGCAACGAGGATGCCGCTGTCTGAGCGATAGCGGTACAGATACTTCGAGAGCTCGTCGTCGACGATCACCCGTCCGTAATTGCTCGGAGAGGAGGCGTGCATGAAGTGCAAGACGCCGTCGCTTGTGCGCAGAGCGAGGCCGACATGCGCGGTCGAATAAAGTCCATTTCGCTCGCGTGAAATGACGCCAATAACATCGCCGCTGCGCAGTTTTGGCTCAATTGCTTTGACCTGACTTTTTGGAATCTGGTAGAGCGGTCGCGAAGAAACGTTGGCTTCCATGCGTGCAAGTGGCCCCAGCAACGAACGGTTTGCCGCGAGATAACGGTAATGTCGCCAGCCAGTGCTCATCTCACGCGCGGAATGCGGGACGCTGCGGCCGCCGAGATCGCGGGTAAGATCTTCTATTAGACCACGCCGACTATTGTCGTAAAGCCAGTCTTCCAAGTAATGCAGGCGCGAAAGATATTCGCCAGTGCACTGACCGCCGCGATAGCGATCTTGCTCGACGTAATACAGCATGCGTTCCGGCGTCCAGTTCGATTCCGGTTCGTTTAGCATCCGCGCGAAACCGAGCGCGATCTCGAAGAACGTCCAGCAATCCATCCCGTTGAAATTCACCGAAGGCGACTCGATCCGGTTGTCGATCTCCAGAGTGAAATGTTTGTAGCGCGTCCCGACCAGAGCTTGTCCCACCGCCGCAGTGCGTTCACCAATCGGCAGCGCTTTCCAGTTTTCCGCTTTAGCCTTTGCCACCAGCCGATTGAAGTGGTCTTGTCCTTTAAAAACTGTGCTGAACGGCAAGCGCGATTCGAATGCGAACGCGGCTGAACAGATCAGACAGATCGGAACAAGCGCTTTCCAACTTCGCATGGCGCAGACAACTCAACGCGAGATGGAGAAGGTTACAAGGTCAAAAAGGCTACAAAGTTAAAACGTTAAAAAAAGTCGCAGGGCGACTAGACTTTGTAACTTTTTTAACGCTTTTAACCTTTTTAACTGTCTCATATCCTTTTAAGAGCGTGCCAATTCGTTTTCCAAAAAAGAGCCGGCGAAATATTGTTCGCCAACCGTCACGGGACAGCGCGCCTGTCCCGCGACTGGGGGATTCCACACGCGTCCGGCTGCGTCCGCGAGCGGACTGGCACAAGCGCAATTTTCTTACCAGCGTGTTGATCCCTTCGCTTTTCGTGAAGCGCTCGGGTGGTCCGGCGGCACCGCAATTCCCGAAAATCCGCGAAGGCGAGATCTGTATTACCTGGATCGGCCACGCGTCGTTTCTTATTCAAACCCACGAGGTCAACATCTTGATCGACCCGATCTGGTCGAAATGGCTCAAGGTGATTAAGCGGTTGAAGCAACCAGGATTCGAAATTCATCATCTGCCTTCGATTGATTTTGTCCTGGTGACGCATGCGCATTTCGATCATCTCGACCGGCGCACGCTGCGCCGCGTGGCTGCCGATCAACCGATCGTCGTGCCAATGGGCGTGGGAAATCTGGTACATGATCTCGGCTTCCGCATTGTGCACGAGCTGGATTACTGGCAGACGGTCGAGCTGGGGCCGCTGAAGATTTCTCTCACTCCGTGTCACCACTGGGGCGCACGATTTCTCGCAGATTTGCATCGCGATTTCGGCGGCTTCGTGATCGCTGCAAACGGCCGCACGATTTTTCACTGCGGCGACAGCGCTTACTTTCCCGGGTTCAAAGAAATCGGCGACCGCCATAAGATCGAAATCGCATTGCTTCCCATTGGCGCTTACGAAGCGCCCACCGGCCGCGAAGTTCACATGAACCCAGAGGAGGCAGTGAAAGCATTTCTTGAGCTGCGTGCGGACACTTTGATTCCGATGCATTACGGAACGTTTCGCCTCGGCTTTGAGCCGCTCCACGAACCACCGCAACGCCTGCTTAGGTCCGCACGCGCTCATGGCATCGACGAAAAAATCCTGGTGATGACCGAGGGAAAACCGGTGGTGTTATGAAAAAGAAAACGCCTAACGGCGAACTCGGAACACCGAATATCGAATGGCTTGGAGTTAGAGAAGATGAAGGGCCTTACGGTACAAGAGCCGAAACGTTCAACGTTCAACACTCAACGTCCAACGTTCAACGAGACAGCGAGCCGCGCTTCGATTTGGAAGAGCGCTTGCTGGAATTTAGTGCAAAGATCATTGGGCTCGTCGATGCGCTGCCAAACACGCGAGCTGCGAATCATGTCGCCGGGCAACTTCTTCGTTGTGGAACCTCACCATTAGGGAATCACGGTGAAGCCCAGGCAGCGGAATCGCGGAGAGACTTTGTCCATAAACTCCGCATTTGTCTCAAGGAATTCAAAGAAACAAGACGCTGGTTGCGACTGCTGCAACGCTCCCAGCTGGTTACGACGCCGAAAATACTTTTGATTCTCCGGGAAACAGAAGAGCTCATCAAAATTTTCGCTGTGAGCATCCGCACGGCGGAAAAGAACTCGAAATGAGCTTGCGTGTTCTTCGGTTGAATGTTGAGCGTTGGACGTTGGACGTTGAACGTTAAGAGAATCGCGCGATGGATACACCGCGCACGCGTTCGGACGTTATCGGCGCGATATCAGCCGGATTGATCGTCGTCTCCTTCTGTCTGCTCCTGCTCTGGCACGATCCGCTGGTTTTTTGGAACGACGATTATCAATTGTCGGTGTTGCCGGTGTTTGCCGACATGGCGCGCAGCTGGTCGGAGGGGAATTGGCCGATCCTGAGTCCCTACTCGTGGGTCTGCGGCAATTTCGCAGGCGAGTTTCAATACGGTACATTTTCGCTCTTCATAAATGCGGCGGTCATTCTCATCTGGAAATTCCCGCTGACATTTCCACAACAAGCCGCTGCTCTTTCCATTGCTCATCTCTTTGTTTTGGCGATCGGCGCATTCTTGCTCGCGCGCGACCGTCGCCTCGCGATTCCGTTGTCGATCTTTGTCGCGCTCGGCGCTGCGCTGAATGGCTGGATCATTTGCTGGGGCGCGACCGATTGGTTCGGCGCGCTCGGCGCGTTCACGTGGTTGCCTTGGGCGTGGTGGGGAGCGGAGCGCGCATTGGATCAACGACGAACAAAATGGCGATTCCTCTGGCCAGCGCCCTTCGTTTATCTCGTCGTGACAGGCGGATTCCCATACACGGTTTTGATGTTGCTGCTCTTGATCGCGTGGTTGGCGATCAAGGCAATGTGGTCCCGACAAGTCGGGAAGAGCCGCGACAGTCGGGACACTAAGGTCCCTCCCACATTGGCAGTCTTGCCGATGCTCTTTGGTGTTGCGCTCGGTTTCGGATTGTCCGCGCCTGCGTGGCTCGCGATTCTCGATCTCGTCCAGGGTTCAGCACGCGAATTGCAGTCGCCAGCAGCGCACTGGCAATGGCTGGTTCCGCTCTCGGCGTTGCCCGGTTTGATCTTGCCATGCTGGACTGTTAATTGGGCGGATTTTTCCAGCCGCCTATTGCCACACACAGCAACTGAATTAGCATGCGGACTAGTCGCTCCCGCAGCACTTATCGCTGGGTTCCTCTGCCGTGGGCGTGTACTCGCCAGGCAAATTAAGTGGGACCTTGTCCTGCTCTTGCTGGTGCTTTTGCTCTGCATGATTCCAACGGCGGGTCTTTTCCGGTGGAGTTTTCGCTGGCTGCCTTTTTTCTATTTGGTTCTGGCAATTTGCGCAGCGGAAGTGCTGCAAGTGCGGCCGGGGTCACCGACCCCGGCTACAGCGGCGCTCGGCCTCGTCGTTTTGACGGCTATCGCAATGTTCGTCCTGCGCGCAACTGGCACCTACGCTTTCCCTCTGACATGGATTTTACTCGGGCTCGCAGGCATTTGGTGGCTGGCAGCCCTTTGGTTGCGTGATTCTGAATTTCAAAAATGGGGACCGGCTGTGATTACGTTTTTGGCATTTCTAGCTACATATTTCTGCATCCCGACCAACTCCGGCGTCCCCACGTACAATTTTTCTCAAGAACTGCTTAAACCCGCGCCGCTCGATCCAACTCGTCTTTATATGAGCATCTATCCGTGGGCGGAGCTTACCTATTGCGTGGCAAACAAACCGGAACCGGTCGGCCAAACTCTGCGGCCTGGCAGCACGTCGATGTGGGCTGGATTGCATTTCATTAATGGCTACAGCCCCATCCGAGCCGCTGGCGCAGCGCGCGAATTCGGGACCACGATTCACGGTGAAATCAATCCAGAAGTGGGAGAATATTTGTTCGATCATCAAGCTGGCGAGGGTGGGGAACTAGCATTGCTGGGAGTGGACGGTATCGTCGTTGCGCGGGAAATCGATCTCGTGCCGCAACCATCCTCTGAGTGGCAGCTCGTCGTTTCAACAGATGAAGGACGCGTCTTCCACCGGCGCGGTGTGCCATTCGCACGCGTGCGCTCAGTCAATTCAATCGATTCGCGGCCTAACGAGCAGTTTGTCGCCGCAACGATTTCGCAGATCGATAATTCGCGAAACCGAGTGGAAGTTAACGTCGATGTGCCAAATGGTGATCGGCCTGCGTTGGTCACTTTTTCGCGGCCCTATTTTCGCGGATATCAGGCGCGCTTGGGCGATCAAAAACTCGCCGTCACTTCCTATCGGGGATTATTTCCAGTGGTGGAAATCCCGGCGGGCACGCATGGGCGACTCACTCTTGGCTATCGGCCATATTGGCTCATCTGGGGAGGCAGCGCTGCCATTGCTTGTGCTTTAATCATCGCGCTGAGCCTTGTCGCCGCGATTACTCGGAGATATGCTCGACCAAAGGCTTACGTAAGTACGCAATCATGTTGAACTGTGATAATTTGGTTCGATTTTATCCAATCGTGAAAAGGTCACTCGTCGCACTTACCATATTTTTCTCAGCCTTCGCTGCCACGTTCGGAGATCTCAAGCCCACCGATTCGAGCGCTCCGGTCCTGCAATATTTTGAGCCTGTTCAAATCGCTCCCAAGGCTGGCCATACAGATGCACCGAACTTTACTTTCGATGCGGGGAAACCGTTGCTTACGATAACGTCTGTCCGTCAGGTAATTCCCCATCGGGATGGAAAAGGCGTTACAATTGTCCTAAATGAAAAGGACAAAAAGCGATACGCAGAGCTAACGCGCCGATTTAAAAGTCGCCTACTGATATGTGTTGCTGCAGCCGACGTGATCAGCATCGAGCAGATCACTTCGGCGGAGAACGGAC
>Ga0193735_1000697_pt1 | contig 10738 bp, 9 predicted proteins | sample U1m2metaG_FD_145080 | JGI IMG/M metagenome (GOLD analysis project Ga0193735, IMG submission 145080) | Soil microbial communities from a riparian zone of the East river system, Colorado, United States - U1m2 | ecosystem: Environmental > Terrestrial > Soil > Riparian zone | place: USA: East River... | reverse complement strand
CAGTTGCAGAAAATGACGAATGACGAATGACGAAGCACGAAGGAATGACGAAATCCGAATGACGAAGCGGAATTCCGACACTGTTTCGTCATTCGACATTTGTGCTTCGTCATTTCTAATACACATCCCTCTTATAACGTTTCTCATTCTTCAGTTTCTCGACGTATTCATTAGCTTGCTCGATGCCTTTGCCGCCCTGCTCTTGAACGATTTTTCGCAGCGTAGCATCGACGTCTTTTGCCATCCGACGCGCATCGCCACACACGAAAAAGTACGCGCCTTCGGCGTCGATCCATTTCCAAATTTCGGCGGCATTTTCCGCCATCTTGTGCTGCACGTAGATCTTCTGGGGCTGGTCGCGTGACCACGCGCAATCGAGCTGTGCGAGGAGTCCCTCCTTCATATACGCGTTGAACTCGTCCCCGTACGCAAAATCGCAGTTCTCGTGCTGCGCCCCAAAGAAGAGCCAGTTTTTTCCCTTTGCGCCGGTGACTTTTCGCTCCTGCAGATACGCGCGGAACGGCGCCACTCCGGTTCCGGGACCGATCATGATGATTGGAGTGTCAGGGTCCTCTGGCAGGTGAAAGTGTTTTGCTACGGTGGGGAAAACGGGCACTGGCACATCATCAGCGCGTTCCGCAAGGAAAGATGAGCAAACTCCTTTCCGGAGGCGGCCATTACTTTCGTACCGGACGACATCCACGATGAAGTGCACCTGGTCGGGATATGCTCTTAAGCTGGAGGCGACCGAATAAAGTCGCGGCTGTAATTTCGTCAGTAAGCCGACAAACTCTTCCGGCGCAAACCGGGCGGACGGATGCTCGATGAGAAAATCAACAACTTCCATGCCCCAGAGATACGTCTGGAGATCCTGTTTGCGGTCCGGAGCCAGAAGATAACTCAGCGTAGGCGCGGCGTCGGCGCGCTGTGCGATCGCCTTTAGAAATTTTGGCGTTGGCTGGGTGATGCTGTAATCGCGCAGCAGCGCTTCGCGGAATGTCGTCGGTTCGCCTTTCGGCCGCGGGACTTGTTCATCGCCGGTCGCGCCGAGCGTACGGATGATTTCATCGACCAATTCTGGATCGTTCGTTGCGTAAACAGCTAAAGAATCGCCCACTTCAAAGGTCAAACCCCATCCCGTCAAATCGAGCTCAAAATGCCGCGTGTCCTTTGCTGATTCCGCACCGCTGAGACGGCGATTCACGATCATGCGAGCGGGAAAGGGATTCGCCCGTGTGTAGCGTGGGGGAGCCGCGGCAGCGGTAGCAGTAGCGGTAACAGTGGCTTCAGTCATGGCACACTCTTGTAGCGGCGATCTGTTACCGTCGCAAATGTTCATCCGTCATTTCCGATCGCGAGCGTAGGGCAAACTTCCATGGCGCGCTGTACAGCGTCGGTTTCCTCGGACGTTTCGGGTTGTTTAAAGAAATGAACAACAGTTTCGTCGCGATTTTACGTTATGAGATTCGGAGCTTCTTCGAGACAGATCCGACGCAGAGCGCAACTGGTATTCACGAATGAATTCAGGGTCAGCGCGGCGAAAACTGCTTTCGACGTCCGGCTCGCGAATCTTTCCTCGGCGCTTGCGAGGGTAGCGCAATTGCGAAATCCACCTGCCGTTTGAAGGCGTCAACCCGAGCGACGAACACGGATACCTCGTCGCCGATCTTAAATCGTTTGCGCGAGCGTCTGCCAATAAGCTGCCGCCGAGCAGGCTCAAACAAATAGAAGTCGTCCGTCAGCGAGGAGACATGGACAAGCCCGGTAATCAGGGCATCCGGCAATTCCATCATCAGTCCGTAGTTGCGGACATCGACAATAGCGGCGCGAAAAATCTGCGGATTGCGTTGGTCGAGTTGCCGTTGAAAAAACTCCAGCTTCTTGATTTGGGCGGCGTCGTTCTCCGCATCTGCGGCGTTCCGTTCGGTGGCTGAAATGTGTTCGGCGATGGAAGCGATTTCGCCCATGTCAGCGCGATAGGGCGCGCGCACTGAGCGCGCCGGACGGCCTCCCGCACCTGCGGGATCCCTACCAAGTGCGCGATGCACCACCAGATCGGCATAACGCCGGATCGGACTGGTGAAATGCAAATAATTCGCCTTAGCCAAGCCGTAATGACCGAGCGGCTGCGGCGAATAGCGTGCGCGTTTCAAACTCTTGAGCAGCGCAACCTTCAGCGCTTGCTCTTCCGGTTTGCCGGCAATTGCCCCAAGCAATCGCTGCAATTCAGCGCGGTGAGTCAGATCGCCAACTTTGTAATTAAAGCTGAGAACGAATTCTCGATACTCCGCCAATTTTTCTAGATCTGGATTTTCGTGAACGCGATAGATGGTGGGAATCGCCCGTTTCTTAAGCTCACGCGCTACAGCCTCGTTTGCTGCCAGCATGAATTCTTCGATGAGCTGGTGCGATTCATCGTTTTCAACGCGCTCCAATCTTACTGGATGGCCCTGTCCATCGACCCAGACTTTTACTTCTGGGAAATCGAGATCGAGCGCGCCATGCTCGAACCGTTTCCTTCGCAGTAACGAAGCAAGTTCCCACGCAAGATTCAGCCGTTCGCCCAATTGATCGCGCGCCGGGGATTTCAGGATTGCGTAAGCTTGTTTATAGGTAAGGCGGTGTGCGCTGCGAATCACGCTGTGCGCAAAGCGCGCGTTTTTCACCACTCCATGTTTATCGAAATGAATAAACACTGAGTGTGTTAGCCGATCGACTCCCGGGTTGAGACTGCAAACGCCGTTGCTCAAGCGCTCCGGCAACATCGGGATTACGCGGTCGGGCAGATAAACGCTGTTTCCGCGCCGGCGCGCTTCGCGATCCAACGCGCTCCCCGGTTCCACGTAGGCTGCGACATCGGCGATGTGCACGCCAAGCTGCCAACCACTCTTGTTCTTCTCAACTTGGATCGCGTCATCGAAATCGCGCGCGTCATCGGGATCGATCGTGACGATGAATTCTTTGCGCAAGTCTTCGCGTTCTTCGAGCTGTCTTGCATCGACTTGTTCCGAAATCCGCTCTGCCTGTTCCAAAACGTCCTTCGGAAATTCTGCAGGCAGATGATACTTGCGAATGATCGAGAGCATGTCGATGCCCGGCGCTGTCGCCGGCCCGAGCACTTCGATGATTTCCCCTTCGGGATTGACGTGGCGCGACTCCCACGCATCCAGGCGAACCACGACTTTATCGCCAACTGTAGCGGCGGTCTGTGACCGACGATCCTCTTTCGGTGCCCCTCGTCCCCGGCGATCATAGACCGCCGCTACAGGGCGAACGTAAACATCATGCACAAACCGCGGATCATCTGGCACGACATAGTAAAAATTCGGCGACCGCTGGAGTGTCCCGACGATCGTATCGTGAGCGCGCTCCAGGATTCGAATCACACGTCCTTCGCGACGTCCCTTGATGCGGTCATCAGGGCTATCGCGCGATATACGCGCAACCACGCGGTCGCCGTGCATGGCTGTTCCGATATTTTCCGCTGCGATGAAAATGTCCGGCTCGCCCGGCGTTTCAGGAATAAGAAATCCGTAGCCGGCCTGATGAATCGACAATTTGCCGGCTACAAGGTCCGCCTCAGCCGGCAGAACATACCGGTTCTTGCGGATGCGCGCGATTGCGCCCGCACGCTCGAGTTCACGTAAGGTTTTCCGCAACGCATTTCGTTGCGTGCCGGTCAAGCTAAGTTCTCGAGCGATGTCACTGTTGTTAAGTGGCCGGTAATCTTTCCGGTCCAGCAGCGCCAGAACTTGTTCGCGAATTTTACGTCCGTTTGCAGCCATTTGGGCGAAACATTATGGTCAGGTTCGTCGACTTAACGCGATTTCAACCGGAGGTCTAATTATGCGAAAGGCGATTGTTGCCGGTGCATGGGCGATTTTTCTGGCGGCGATCGCTTCATTCGCTGCAGGAGGAGCTAAGATGAAAATCACAAGTTCTGCTTTCCAGGAAGGTGGGAACATTCCATCAAAATTCTCATGCGACGGCGCCGACACCAGCCCGCCTTTGCAGATCGCGGACGTTCCTTCCGGAGCGAAAAGCCTTGTCCTGATCGTCGATGATCCGGACGCGCCGAGCGGGCTGTTCACGCATTGGACGGCTTGGAACATCTCTCCGCAGACGAGCACCATTGCGGAAGGAAGTCCACCAAAGGGGGTACAAGGAACAAACGACTTTGGCAAATCGGGCTACGGCGGACCATGTCCGCCTTCTGGCACGCATCGGTATTATTTCAAGATTTTCGCCTTGGATCGCGAGTTGGATTTACCTTCCGGCGCTAAGCGAGGTCAGTTGGATGCTGCAATGAAAGGTCATGTGATTGCGCAGGGCGAATTGATGGGTCGCTATTCGCGCAAGAAATAACTGTAGCGGCGGTCTATGACCGCCGACTGCATGCGATCTGGGCCGCGCTTCGCATAGCGAAGCGACAACAGTTCGAATAATCGCGCATTTGAATTAGTCTCAGTTGTGATGCGGGAGAGAATCTGGAAAGTTGGGGACCGCGTTTTCAACGTTTCCCGGCAGGGTTTAATCATGGGCGTGTTGAATGTGACTCCAGATTCGTTTTCCGACGGCGGGAAATTTTTTGGCGCGGAGAAAGCAATAGAGCACGGCCTGCGAATGGCCGCAGAAGGCGCTGACATCATCGATGTCGGCGGTGAATCGACGCGACCCGGTGCTGAATCTGTCGCTGCTGAGGAGGAGCTGCGTCGCGTCATTCCGGTGATCGAAAAATTACGAGCGAAGATCGAGGTTCCGATTTCAATCGACACTTGGAAAGCTGACGTGGCGCGCGCGGCGATTGACGCAGGCGCCGCGATCGTGAACGACGTCACCGGCGGGCGCGGGGACGAAGGAATGCTGTCGCTGATTGCAGAAACGAAATCGGCTTTCGTCATCATGCATATGCAAGGAATTCCCCGCACGATGCAGAACCGGCCGCAATATGAAGACGTTGTTTCAGAAGTTGCTGATTTTTTTCGACAACAATATGCGCGCGCCATAGTTTGTAACATTGAGCCCATGGCGATTGCGTTTGATCCGGGAATTGGTTTCGGGAAAACGCTCGATCACAACGTGGACTTGCTCGCGCAGCTTGAGCGGCTTCGCGCGCATGATCGACCACTGGTGATCGGCGTTTCGCGCAAGTCGTTTCTGGCGAAGCTAGCTAATTCGAAAGAGATGAAGGATCGCCTGGCACCTGCGATCGCGTTGACTTCGCTTTTACGCGCTCGCGGCGCAGACGTGTTCCGGGTTCACGATGTCAAAGAAAATGTGTGTGCCTTGCGCGTAACGGAAGCGATCCTTGGGAGGACAGAATGATTCATCAACTCATCGATCTCTGGTTCAGGAGCTGGCGCAGTCTGATCGAAATCCTTCTGCTGAGCGTGGCGATCTATTACGGCTACCTCTACTTTCGCGGAACGCGGGGCGCGAAAGTACTGACCGGCCTGGCGATCGTTTTCTTAACGCTGACGTTAATTTCGACGCTGCTTAATTTAGTTGTGATCGGCTGGATCGTACGAAGCTTCTCGGTTTTCCTTGCAGTCGCGTTGGTAGTGATTTTTCAGCCAGAACTGCGGCGTGGCTTGGCGGCGCTCGGTGGGCATCCGATTTTCTCGCTCACCAGCGAGAAACGGGAAACTGTCCATGATCTGGCGGAGGCGGTGACGCAACTGGCAAATAAACAATTCGGCGCACTCATCGCCATCGAGCGGGACACATCGATTCGCGTATACGAAGAAACAGGCGTGGTCATTGACGGCGAGTTTTCTGTCGAGTTGATCCTGACCATCTTTCATCCAAAAGCCGCGCTGCACGATGGCGGAGTGATTATCCGTAATGGGCGAGTCGCAGCCGCAGCATGCATTTTTCCTGTGAGTCAGCGCGAAACATTGGATCGCAGCCTGGGATTACGTCATCGCGCGGGGCTGGGGATCACCGAGGAATCGGATGCCGTGGCCGTGGTCGTCTCCGAAGAGACGGGCAGTATTTCCATTTGCCATCGGCGGCGAATCGAGCGCAATTTCACACCGGAGACGTTTCGTCAACGAATCGCGGAAATTTTGTTACATAGCAAATATGAAGAGACTGATTCTGAAAAACTGGCGCGCGAAGTTGATCTCCCTGTTGCTCGCGACGACGCTTTGGTACCTGATCAAAAAGAACGTAGCGATGGCGCCGTCGCCGTCTGAAAGAGTCTCCCCGGCACCGGTCGGTCAAACGCGCTAAAGGCGCGATTCAGCGTAGAAAACGCGACAGATTCTCTTCTTCCCAGCGGCGCGCCCTGCGGTAATGGCGAAATTCGCGCTCGCGGCGGTTGAATTCTTCGGTGTGCACTCGCCGGCGGTTGCGCGATAGCGTTTCATCCGGCACAACCGAGTGCAGCATCTCGTGATAGAGCACATAGCGCAAAAACCAGGGCGGCACGAACGGCTGGTCCAGCGCAGGATTGATCCGAATCACCCGGTCTTCCTCCTGGATTGTGCCGAAGATAAAATTTTCTTTTGGCCGATGCTTTCGCCGGCGGCCCCACATCACTTTGTAACCACGAAGATGGCCCCGAAAATATCGTTTATTCAAATCGTCAAACATCGGGCGCAGATCGAAATGCGTTCCTTCATGACGCAAATTCAGGTGCCGCTGCATCGGCAACCTTGGATGTGCAAGCTTGCGTTTGGTTTTTTTCTTCTTCTTGGCCATTGGGATTCTCTAAAAGCAAGGAAGTGGAGGCTAATTTAGTGGTCTCTAAATCTGAAGACAAGCCGAGCGGCATCTTTGTGCGAAAATTGTTGTAAGACACTTATCTGCAGTCAATTAACTGACACCAGTACATGAAGTCTTCAACCCGCGATCGCCGCAGGCAGAGGAAGTGTTGACAATTCAGAAGCTTACCGTTACCGGCGCTCAAACGTCTGCTCGCAAATCTTTGGGCTCCAGCGTTGGAGTTGCAGGTTTTACCAGCATCGCAAGTTGCGTATAATCACTTCAGTTTTCTGCTGAAACCAAAGACTCATGACGCCTTTTTTACGAAAATTGCTCGGCCAAAACTGGCTTCTGCTCGTGACGATGCTGGCGCTCGCCATTTTTGGGGTGGTAGCAATCTACAGCGCGACTTCCTCGCGCACTGATCCGTACGCAGCTGATTTCTGGCGAAAGCAGGCGAATTGGGTGGCCGTCGGTGTCTTTGCGTTCATGCTAACAAGTTTGATTCACTACCGTTGGATCCGCTGGGGCGCGTTGCCGATGTACCTGGCGGGCATAGTGTTTTTGATCCTGACGAAGTTTATCGGCACAAAAGTTTATGGGGCGCGCAGTTGGCTGCATTTGGGGCCGATCAATTTTCAACCCGCGCAGCTTGCAGTTGTGGCCGGGATCATGGTTTTGGCGATATTCTTAACTCAATTTCGCGAGATGCATCCGATGCTGCGGTTGCTGCTCTCGGGAGCGATTGCGGGGGCACCCTGCCTGCTCATCCTGATGCAGCCCGACTTGGGCGAGGTCATCATTTGGATTCCGGTGCTCCTCGCGTTGTGGTTCGTCGGCGGAATGCCGTTGCGCTATTTGATTTGTGTCATTCTCATCGCAATCGCCTTTATTCCGATAGCGATCAATTTCGGGCTTAAGCCATATCAGCAACAGCGGATCACCGCTTTTACTCACCCTGACATCGACAAACAGGGTTCTGCATGGGCCATTAATCAATCTCTCATCGCCATCGGCTCAGGCGGTTGGTCCGGCAAGGGATTCAAAGCGCCAAACACGCAGATCGAACTTGGCTTTCTTCCCGCTACTGCTGTGCACAACGACTACATTTTCTCCGCCATCGGAGAGCAATGGGGATTCGTCGGTGGAGTACTTCTCATTTGTGGATTCGCCCTCCTCCTGGTGACGTGTCTTTTTGTTGCGTTCTTAGCCGGAGATCAATTGGGCCTGCTTCTCGTTGTGGGGATCACCGCTCTTATCTTCACGCACATTTTCCAAAACATGGGAATGACGATCGCGCTGCTGCCGATCACCGGTGTTCCGCTGCCACTGATCAGTTACAGCGGTTCTTTTGTGCTAATGATCATGTTTGGTCTCGGGCTCGTGAACAGCGTTTGGATCCATCGAAAAATTCCCGAGTAACCAGAGTGGCAGGGACACGTGCAACGGTTGCGCCGCGTACGCGTGACTGCTTCTGGCCGCACGATTTACTTTGACGTGCGGTCGCCTAAACTCGGACGCGACACATGGAAACCGATTACAAGGTCAAGCTGGAGGTTTTCGAAGGACCGCTGGATCTGCTCCTCTACCTGATCAAACAGGATGAGATCGACATCTACGATATTTCGCTTGAACGCATCACCAGCCAGTACCTCGAGTATCTTCAAGCGTTCAAAGAGCTGAATATCGAACTGGCCGGTGAATTTATCGTGATGGCCGCAAACTTAATTTACCTGAAGAGCCGCAGCCTGTTGCCGCTCGACCAGCAGCCGCCTGAAGAAGACGCCGGGGAAGAGGATCCCCGCTGGGAGCTAATCCGGCAACTGATCGAGTATAAGAAGTTCAAGGAAGCAGCAACTGAATTGCATCTCCGCGAGCTGCAACAGGAGCGGATGTTCGCACGAGAGGCTGCATCATCCTCAGCTCTGCAGGAACCGCTGCGCCTTGGAGAAGTTGGGATTTTTCAACTCATCAACGCCTTCCAAACGGTAATCAAAAGGATCGAGGCCCGACAGGAGGTGCAGGAGATTTTTGGCGAACGTTTTAGCGTTTCGGAGAAGATCGACATGATTTTGCGGCGGGTCGGGACTGGCGCTCCGCTCCGTTTTTCTGATTTGTTTGGAGCTGTCGTATCACGCGTGGAAGTAGTGGTGACGTTTCTAGCGCTCCTCGAGCTGATTCGTCTCAAGCAAGTCCGTGCCTTTCAAAAAAATATCTTTGAAGAAATTGAAATCGCCAGTGCGGCAACGTGAGCGTCTGAAGCCATGCCGCGAATCTTGATCGCTGGGTGTGGTTATGTTGGGCAAGCCGCGGCCGATTTGTTCCATACTGCCGGCTGGGGTGTAGAAGGCTGGACTCGTTCTGCACAGTCCGCAGCGACGCTCCGAGCCAAGCAGTATCCGATACGTAAACTCGATATCTCACAACGCGCTCGGGTCACTGAATCCGCAGGAATGTTCGACGCAGTAATCCACTGCGCTAGCTCGCGTGGCGGTGATGCCGAAACGTATCGTCGAATTTACCTCGATGGCGCACGCAATCTCCTCGAAAGGTTTCCAGCATCAAAACTTCTCTTTACGAGCAGCACGAGTGTGTACGCGCAACGCGATGGCTCGTGGGTTACAGAAGAGAGCGAGACAAAACCACTGCGCGAGACTAGCCGCATCGTTCTTGAAGCCGAGGGGGTAGTGCTCAACTCCGGTGGCATCGCCGCACGACTCGCTGGAATCTATGGACCGGGACGGTCTGCTTTGTTGAGCAAATTCCTTGAAGGCACGGCGATCATCGATTCGAAAAACGATCGCTTCGTTAATCAAGTGCACCGGGACGATATCGCGTCGGCACTTTTCTTATTGCTCAGTCGAGAGGGGCCGCCTGCTCCGGTTTACAATGTGGTGGACGATCAGCCGATTCTGCAAAGCGAATGCTACCGCTGGCTCGCGCAGAGGCTGAATCGTCCACTGCCGCCGATTGGGAAATCAAAAGGACCGCGCAAACGGGGCGACAGCAATAAGCGGGTAAGCAACACAAAGCTGCGTCGCTTGGGCTGGACACCCCGGTATCCGACTTTTGCCGATGCTATGGAGGAGAGTGTGCTACCGAGTTTCGCCCTGTCATGTTGAGCGAAGCGAAACATCTCTGATTTTTATCTGGTGAGCGCGTTTCGGGAAATGATCTGAGATTCTTCGCTTCGCTCAGAATGACAAGCTGCCTAACTGACGTGTGCTGCTTCGGTAGCGGCGGCTTCGGCGGAGGCGTGAATCTCGTGTCGTTCGCCGAACAACTGGCGGATCACCTCTTCTACAGGCACTTCCTGGACGTTGATGTCGCTAACGTCACATGCTTCGAGTAATTGCCGGCAGGTTTCCGTGACTTTTGCGCGTGGAACTCTTAGCTGTACTGAAACCAGCGTTTGTTCTGTCACTTCACCAAACGCGGAGAGGTCGCGCGCCGCTTCTTTTTCAAAAGTAAGGCTCAGGATTTTATATCCTGAAAAGCGATCGACGATCTCTTCCAGCGGACCGTCGAAAAAGATTTTGCCATGGTCGATGACCAGGACCCGATGGCACAACTCTTCGATATCCTGCATGTAATGACTGGTGAGCAATGTGACGATGTGGTGTTCCTCATTATAAATGCGCAGAAACTCGCGCACCCGCTTTTGACTGACCACATCCAGTCCGATTGTCGGTTCATCGAGAAACAGCACACGCGGCTGATGAATGAGCGCAGCGATCAGTTCCATTTTCATGCGTTCGCCCAGAGAGAGTTCGCGCACCATCACATTCATTTTGTCCCGCACTTCCAAAAGTTCCGATAATCCATTTACGACCTTTTCGAATCGGTCCCGGTCGATTCCGTAGATCGCACGGTTGAGCTCGAGCGATTCCTGCGCCGGCAGGTCCCACCAGAGCGCATTCTTTTGTCCCATAAGCAAACTAAACTGGCGCTTCATCTCGTTGCGCCTTTCCCACGGAACAAAGCCGAGCACGCGCGCGTCCCCCGAAGTTGGGTTCAGCAAACCCGAAAG
>Ga0193735_1000694_pt1 | contig 10739 bp, 8 predicted proteins | sample U1m2metaG_FD_145080 | JGI IMG/M metagenome (GOLD analysis project Ga0193735, IMG submission 145080) | Soil microbial communities from a riparian zone of the East river system, Colorado, United States - U1m2 | ecosystem: Environmental > Terrestrial > Soil > Riparian zone | place: USA: East River... | reverse complement strand
CATAGTATGCCCCCGTGCAATGTGCCCATCGGATTGGCGTGTTGCGGCCCTGCCTCCATCGAGCCTACTGCCCGGCCGTCTCCGATTCCCTCGATGACAAAACCAATCAGCTTGGCGATCGGCGGTCTATCGGCGAGTACTTTCTGAATCAGCGGGTGTGTGGTTCCGGATGGATTCGTCATGCGTTTGAAGTTGCGTTTACGGGAAGGTTAACCTAGCGCATTCGACCATTTCGCGCGGACGATGCGGCTGCCTAGTCCGGCGGATTGTTTGTGACGGGAATCGCGATACTTCGAGGGCGCGGACCAGTCGCTCCGACTTCTATACCTCTCGGGTAGTTTCTCGCATTGCTACATTGCGAGCCGTTTGCGAGATAAGATTCTCGCGCTCAGGGTCGTCCTTGCTTAGCGACGGAACTGCAACGAGTTACCTCCTTCAGCATTTCTCTCGGCCTGCTTATCTCGCATACAGCTTGCAGGATTCTCATTTCTCTGCACAATAAACGAGCAGTACAATTACTAGTTAGGCCCGCACCAATCAGGCTGCCACTAGTTAGGCCCGCACCAATCAGGCTGCCTGGGGTATAGCGCCGTCCGCTGGCAGTCTGTCCTTTCACCAAGACCACGGAGGTTCCATGCGCGGCTCTCTCGCCATCGCGGCATGCGCCGTTTTCGCAGGTACAATCGTCGCGGCACGCCTACCTCAGCGCCACGAAACCGTCATTCAGCTCACATCCGCGCCCGACGGGCAGAAGATCGAATTTGAGGCGCACGCGCTCGGGCCGGATTTCCGACGCAGCTTAGACATCGAGCGAGCAGTGACACCATACACGATGCGACTTCCCGGCGACGAAGTGTACGTTCTTTTCCGACAGCACGGCGGGACTGGGCTCCTTCGAGCATCTGTGAGCCCGACCCGCGACCGCGGCACGCAAGTCGTCGCGCCCGTGAGTATGCTGGTCGTCCGAGGCGGCCGCGCTGGGGCGGCAATGACGCAGCCTCGAACGTTGCAGCAGACAAGCACTTTTCGGAGGCGGCTTCGCCGCAATGGTTGTATCGTCCTTGCAGCTGAACTAGGGCGTTAGATAGCACTCCATGATTTTGCTGAGCAACTCACGCGACGACGCCCCTCACCACAGAATCAACTAGAGATCAAGTACTCAATCCAACGCCAGTTGGCGCTGTGCAGTTACAAACACTCTGGCGACGCACACCCCCTCTCGTCAGGTTATCCCGACAGTCAGTCCATTTCACGAGGATTAATCCGTGCGCGCCTCACCCCTACGCTCAAGTCTTCTCATCCTTTCCCTCGCGACGTTCGGCTCAGCCGTTGACGCGCAGTCCCTCGTCAATCCGACGGCCGAGATGCACTGGCGCCAAGTCGGACCGTTTCGCGCGGGCCGAGGGCGCGCCGTGGCAGGCGTGCCGTCGCAACCGAACACGTTTTACATCTCCTTCGACAACGGAGGGATCTGGCGCTCGACCGACTTCGGCTCCAACTGGTTCCCGCTGTTCGACGACCAGCCCACGGGATCGATCGGTGCAATCGCAGTCGCGCCATCCGATCCGAACATCATCTACGTAGGAAGCGGCGCGGGAATCATTCGTCCCGATCTCGCTACCGGTGACGGTATGTACAAGTCCACCGACGCCGGCAAGACATGGACGCACCTCGGGCTCCGCAACAGCCAGATGATCGCGTACATCAACGTCGATCCGAAAAACCCCAACCGCCTTTTTGTCGCGGCACTCGGCCATCCCTACGGGCCAAACGAGGAGCGCGGAATCTTTCGCTCCACCGACGGCGGACAAACATTCGAGAAGGTCCTGTACAAGGACGAGTACACGAGCGGCAACGACGTGCGCATCGATCCTGTCAATCCGAACATCGTCTACGCGGTGCTCTGGCAGCAGCAGCAAAGCTTCATCGAAGGACAGGGATTCGGCGGTGCGGCCAACGGTGTCTTCAAGTCCATCGACGGCGGCACGACGTGGAACCAGCTCACCAATGGCCTTCCCAGCGTGATCCAGGCGAACATCGCGATCGCGCCGAGCAACTCGAAGGTGATCTATGCGCTCGCATCGACGGCGACACCGACCAACAGCGTCACCGGCGTTGTAAACCTCTACAAGACGATCGACCGCGGCGAACACTGGGCTCCCGTCATCAGCGACTCGACGCGCGTCATGGACCCACGCCCGCTCGCGCGTATCGGCGGGGGTGACCTTCCGACAGTCACCGTCGATCCAAAAAATGAGAACGTGATCTACAGCGCATCGGTCGTGATGTGGCGCTCCGAGAACGGCGGCGTCACGTGGACCGCGGTGCGCGGCTCGCCGGGAGGCGATGACTACCAGCGCGTGTGGGTCAATCCGAACAACACAGACATCATCCTCGCGATCTCCGATCAGGGCGGCGTCATCTCGGCCAACCGGGGCACGTCGTGGAGCAACTGGTACACGCAGCCGACGGCGGCGATGTATCACGTGTCCACTGACAATACTTTCGCGTATCGCGTATGCGGCGGACAGCAGGATTCGGGTTCCGCCTGCGTGGACAGTCGCTCCCCGGACGGGATGATCACTTTCCACGACTGGCATCCGGTGAACATCCAGGAATACGGAATCGCCGCGCCGGACCCGAAGGATCCGGACCTCGTCTACGGAAGCGCGCGGACGGGTGTTTCGCTCTACGACCGGAAGACATCGCAGACCGCAGCCGTCGGTCCCGACATGAGCGCTAAAGGTCCGAACGGCGAGAGCTACAACCGCAACGTTCGTACGATGCCGATCAACTGGTCGCCGCTCGATCCGAACACGTTGTACTACGTCTCCAACGCGGTATGGAAGACGACGAATGGCGGCAAGGACTGGACGCGCATCAGCCCCGATCTCGCTCGTCAGACCTGGAGCGTGCCCGCCAACGCAGGCAAGTACGCGAGCGGGGTCACACCCGCGCCGCTGGGAACGATCACAGCGCTCTCGCCCTCGCCGAGGAGCATCAATGTCCTCTGGGCGGGCACAGACGATGGCAACATTCAGGTGACGACTGACGGCGGCGCAAAGTGGACGAACATTACGCCGCCGCAGATCAAGCCATGGACGCGCATCTTCAACATCGAAGCGGGGCACTTCGACGTGAACACGGCGTACGCAGCCGCGAACACGATGCGCGTCGACGACATGAATCCCCACTTGTTGCGCACGCACGACGGCGGGCGTACATGGACGGAAATCAACACTGGTATCGCTCCGGGCGCCGTGACGAACTCGATCCGCGAAGATCCAAGGGTGAAGGGCCTTCTATATGGAAGTACCGACACCCAGGTATGGGTCTCCTACGACGATGGCGACCATTGGCAATCGCTTCGCATCAACATGCCGGCGATCTCCGTGCGCGATCTTCAATTGAAGGACGACTCCGCCTGTCTCTGTTCGGATCTCATCGCCGCGACGCACGGCCGTGGTTTCTGGATTCTCGACAATGTGACGCCGTTGCGGGCGATGGCGACAGCTGGCAACGCGCGGTCCTCATCATATCTCGTGAAGCCTGCAACAGCGGTCCGCGTCCGTTTCGCGGAAAACGATCCAACGCCGTGGCCGCCCGAGATTCCAGCGGGCGAGAATCCGCCGGCCGGTGCGGTCATCGACTACTACCTTGGGGCCAATGCCGGTACGGTCAACCTCCAGATCGTGGACGCGGGTGGGAAAGTCATTCGCACGTACTCGAGTAGCGACACGATTCCCGGGCCCGATCCGGCGCTGAATTCAGAGGAATACAATAAGATCTGCCAGCGAAATACCAGCGCGCCGCATTGTTCGGTTCCACTCTATTGGGCGGCGCCCAATCATGCGCTCTCGTCCCGAGCGGGAATGCATCGCTTCAGCTGGGACATGCGCTTCGATCCCATCGATAGTACGAGTCAGTCGGAGGGCGGAGCGGTCCCGCATCGAACGTACCTCGTTACGACTACGCCCTGGGCGCCTCCCGGTGCATACACCGTGCGCCTCGTGGCCGACGGCAAGACCTACACGCAGCCCCTCAAGCTCGTGCTCGACCCTCGTGTGAAAACTCCCGCGTCAGCGATGGCGCAGGTGGCGAGCCTTTCGCGTGAGATGTACGACGGAGCTGCTGCGCTCCGCTCGGCGTACGTGAGGGCGCGCGCGATGTCCGATCGACTGACGAGTGCCAGCGACGCTGCGTTGAAGTCGCAGATCGACTCAATCGCGCCGCCACCAGCGAGGGGCGCGAGGCCGGGGTTCGGGTTCCGTCAGGCGCCGAGCGGGCCGGCTACTTTGGAGAGTGTACGAGCGGCAATGATGGCAGCGGCGATGGCGATGCAGGAAGCCGATGTCGCTCCCACCGCGAGACAAGTCGATGCCGTGACGAAGGCGAGAGCGCAGTACAAGGATGTCATGGCACGATGGAGCGTGCTGGCTCCCCACTGAGCCTGACACCATGAAAAGCTGCCCCGCGATCTTAGTTACGCTCGTATCGATGCTCGGGCCGATGTCATCGCTGAACGGTCAGGCGAGGAATTCTGCGGCGGCCGAGCGCGATTACGCGTCGGCGATGAAGGCCGATCTGCGCCACCTGGCCACGGCCGAGGAGGCGTTCTTCTCGGACAACAATGGTTATTACGCCGGAATAGTGGCGCCGAGCCAACCACTGTACGGATTTTCGCCTTCGGCAAACGTCACGCTTACGGTCTCCACAGTCGACGGCGGTCATCAGTGGGTTGCCAGGGCGACCCACGCGCTGACGTCAACGACGTGCTCGTACCAGTTGCCGGGTCCGGCTGTCTGCGACCCGCGACCGGACACCTCGATGTTTGCTACTCCGCGCGGAGCGGACGCAATGCCAGTAGTCAGCACTGAGGCAGGCGGGCCCAAGACTAGCACGATCGGCAATACGGACTCGGTGAGGATTCGCGCGACCCGGTCTCAAAGCTGGCCGTTCGACGTGCGGCCGCCGCGAACGCGCTGCGTCGTCAGCGGTCAGGTAGTTGGACTTTCCGGCGGGGACAAGAAGGTAGTCGTGATCGTGATGACCGAGTTCGCTTACCAGGATTGGATGAAGCATCGTCCAGCGCGAACGTATTTCGAGAGCGCGCCGCGGATCGAAATTCCGTTCGACGTCCGGATAGAAGAAGAAGGCCGGTACAGGCTGGTTGTCTGGAACCAGTCACCTGCACCGACCTCAAAATTCATTCAATTGCAGCAGACGAAGGTCGACTGCAGGGATTGACCCCGCTCAGGCGTTGCCGTCCAGCTCTCGAGTCATCTCGATCATCGTGCGCCGGAAGCCGGCGCGATCGAACAGGTGCTGCGCGGGGGCGTTCCGCTCCGCCGTCGAGAGTACGACGCGGGGCGCACCTCTGGCCTTGAGACTCTCCAGAGTCGCATCGAGCAGCATCCGACCGACTCCTTGCCGGCGATGGGCGGGATCGACGACGAGGTCGTACACCACGCCCGCGGGTCCGCGCAGCGACATGTAGTCGTTCCCCTCCACTCCTGCGTAGGTGTAGCCAATCACCTCGCCGTCACGCTCGGCGACCAGGATGACGATGTTCGGCTCATCGAGCTGCGTCCCGAGAAACGAGCCGTACGATTTCTCCGTCCGCGACGTCGCCGCCATGAAGCGTTCCGGGTCGAAGTCGTGGTGCGTTCGGACGAGGAGTGCGCCGAGCCTGCCGACGGCCGTGAGGTCTGCCGGCGTAGCTGGGCGGATGTTAACGGCCGCGGTCATCAGTACGCGTTTGTCGTCAGCGATCCACCATTGACATTTGCTTTTCGTTGTAGCGCGGGCCGGCAACCTTCTCGGGCGATAGCGTCGCGTCGAGGACTCTCATGTCGTCGCCGCTGAGCGAAATGTTCGCCGCGCCAACGTTTTCCTCGAGGTAGCGCCGCCGCTTGGTCCCCGGGATCGGCACGATGTCCGGACCCTTGTGCAGCAGCCACGCGAGCGCGATCTGCGCCGGAATCGCGTGCTGCCGCTGTGCGACCTCACGCAACGTTGACGCGGCCCGCACGTTCGCGTCGAAGTTGTCACCCTGATAGCGCGGATCGTTGTGACGGAAGTCGCCTTCCGGATACTCCTCGGCGCGCTTCACCGAGCCCGTGAGAAATCCGCGACCGAGCGGCGCGAACGGCACGAGACCGATCCCGAGCTCGCGCAGCAGCGGGATTATGCGCGTCTCGAGGTTGCGCTCCCATAGCGAGTACTCGCTCTGGAGCGCCGAGATCGGGTGCACGGCGTGCGCGCGGCGGATCGTCTTCTCGCCAGCCTCGGAAAGACCGAGGAAGCGAACCTTCCCCTCGCGCACGAGATCCGCCATGGCGCCGACCGCGTCCTCGATCGGCACCGCCGGATCGACGCGGTGTTGATAGAGCAGATCGATGTGGTCGGTCTGGAGCCGGCGCAGCGATCCTTCGACGGCCTCGCGGATGTGTGCAGGCCGGCTGTCCACGCCGGCGATACCCTTCTCGTCGAACTTGAAGCCGAACTTTGTCGCGATGACAACCCGATCACGCGAGACGTTGAGCTGCCTGAGGGCGCGAGCGAACAGCTCTTCGTTCGCGTACGGGCCGTATGCCTCGGCGGTGTCGAACAACGTCACGCCTAGCTCGACGGCGCGCTGAATCGTCGCGATGGATTCCCGCTCGTCACGTTCCTCCGGTGTCCCGTAAGACTGCGTCATTCCCATCAGACCGAGGCCGAGGGAGGACACCGTGAGCCCCTGAGTGCCGAGTTTGCGTGTGGTCAGCATAAGCGATTACTCAATATGGATAAATGCGAGGCCGTTGTTGGCGTTCATCGGGATCACCAGCTGATTCGCGCCAGCGTCGTAGCACATCGACGCGGCGCTCGGGATGTTGCGTGCGATGAGCTCGGCGGGCTTGCCGGGACGGATGCGAGAGACACCTCCGTTGATGACGCTGCTCACGTACTTCGTTCCGTCGCGCAGGATCACCAGACCATCGTTGCCCGCCTGAACGGCGTTCTCGGTCTTGATCAACTGACCCGCCCGAGAGAAGGTGACAACTGCGTTGTCGCCGATGTTGACGACGACGATGTTGCCTTGGCTGTCGAGGGCGATGCCGTTGGGCTGACGAAGCGGCGCACCCTGCACGAAGATCGACGCCGTGCCATCAGGTGTGATCTTCCAGACTTGCCACGTCGAAGGATCGGGATTGGCGCTGCGATCGCCTGTCTGCGTGGCGTAGATGGTGCCGTCGTCCGCGACCTCGATATCGTTGAACCAGGCGGAGCGTTCTACGCGGACCTCGCCCGCTGGCGCACCCGTTCGCATGTCGAACTTGCGAATGACGGCGACACTCGGCTCGGTCGCGGTCGTACCGCCGTCACGGTCGGCAAGGTACAGCTTGCCGTTCGCGATGTCGCTGCCGAGAGGCTCGTTCAACACCAGCGGCGGCGTCAGGTTGGCTCGATCCGGAGCGTTTTGCACGCCGATCCATCGGGCCGTGTGCACCGACCCATCGTGATTGATGAAAGAAATCCAGGCATTGTTGGTCTGAACGTTCTGCGGAACGCCGCGGTTCGGTACCACGATGAGGCCACGCTCGGCGTCGTACGAACAACTCTCGGCAGAGTAGATGGCGCCGTAGACTTTGACGTTCGATGAAATTCCCGCGAAGGCTCCGTCGGCGGCAGGCTCGACGGGCAGGCCGAGGCGATTTCCGACAACCAAGGGCCGCGGTCCTGCCGGTTGCTGCGCGAGCGTCTCGCCAGGAGCTAGGCCAATGACCAGCGCGGCTGCGCCGGCAAGGAGCGTGAGTCGATTCATCTGCGATCCCTCCATCTCGTTGATTTCCACGTTACGGCTTGGGGAGGTCCGCCGCAGCCATGGCGGCCAGCTTCGCGACGGTATTCATGTTTCGAGCAGTACCGTTCGCGGCACCGGGAATTCTCAGCTTCGAGCGCGCCATGTTTGCGCCGTAGTGCACGTAGATTTCCTTTCGCCCCAAACCAACTTCCTCGTCGACGCGGCCGGAAATGCTGCCCAGAACGTCTTTGTCGGGCTCAGCATCGAGGAAGATCGCCATGTTGCGATTGCCCGGCGCATGCGGAAATGGATTGCTGCTCAGTACCTGAGCCATTTCGGCGGCGGTGCGTATGAAAACGCGAACAGGCTTCCCCGCATACGCGAGGAGCCGGCTCTCGAGCTTCTTCCTTACCGCCGACTCACTGAGATTGCTTTCGAAAACTACGTTTCCGCTCGCGATGAATGTGCGAACGGAGCGGAAGCCGGCAACCTCGCACATATCCTTGAGATGCGTCATGGGAAGCTTGCCCGTGCCCCCAACGTTCACTGCGCGCAGCAAGGCGATAAAGGCTGTCAGAAGACGAGCGTCTGAATGGAATGGGGTAAGCTGGTGACTTCCGCGGCGTTGCCGTCCAGCCAGAGGTAGTAGGAAATCTTTTGATCGCCTTTGTTCATCACGACCACCGACACTGTTCCATCAGGATTGATGAAGGCGGTGGAAAGCAGTGCGCTTCTGCTCGGTGAGCTGGCGATTCTCCTCGCGCCCGGGCGGACAAACTTTGAAAAGTGTCCGATGTAGTAATAGGAGTTCGTGTAGATCAGCTCGCCCGTCTTCGTATCGGCGTGAACCGGGGCGAAGCAGAAGTTGCCGACGTGATTTGGCCCACCTTGTTCGTCCAGCAACACGTTCCAGTCCGTCCAGCCGACGGCCCCGTCGTTGAAGTCATTGATCATCGAGCGCCCGTAGTACTCGCCCAATCTCCAGTTGCGGATATCCTCGGCTTTGAAGGCTAGGTATCGACGGTGCCTTCGGTGAAAATCAGCGGCTTGTTCGGATACGTCTCGCGCACGAGCCTGACGTTGTCGAACATCATCTCGCCGCCGCTCCACGGCTCGTACCAATGAAATCCAATGCCCCACACGTACTGGGCGGCTTTGGGGTCGGCGAGGATAGTGCTGACTCTCTGGTAGATGAGGTCGCGGTTGTGATCCCAGGCGATGATCTTCTTTTCACTCAGGCCCGCCCGATTCATAGTGGGGCCGAGGTAGTTTTTCAGGAAGTCTCGCTCGTCCTCGGCGGAGTAGATGCACGACTCCCATCTCTGCGTCGCCATCGGCTCGTTCTGAACGCTGATTCCCCAGATAGGAATTCCTTCGCGCTCGTAAGCCTTGATGAACTTCGTGTAGTAGTTGGCCCACGACTGAGCAAACTCCGGTTTCAGTTTTCCACCGTGAAGCATGTCATTGTTGGTCTTCATGAATGCCGGTGGACTCCAGGGGCTGCCGAAGAGCGTGAATTTCCCCTTGGCTGTCGCGAGCGCCTGTTTGATGAACGGAATCCGGAACTGCTTGTCGTGGTCGACACTGAAGGACTTGAGCTCCTTGTCGCCTTCGGTAACGTAGGTGTAGCTGACCGATGAGAAGTCGCAGCTGTGGATATTGGTTCGTCCCAGGTTGTAACCGATGCCTTTGTCGGCGTCGAAGTAGGCATCCATGAACTCGCGCCGTTTTGCTGCCGGGAGTTTTGCATACACCTCAGCTGAGGCATCGGTAAGCGCGCCGCCGATGCCTAGCATCGTCTGAGCTCTCTTCGACGGATCGACGAAGACACAGATCTGGGTCTCCAGCGGCTGACCCATTGGCTTGAACGTCAGCTTGTCGGTAGCGGAGAGCCGGTAATTGGTTTTGTCGGCGGTGGTGTAGACCGAGACCTCTCTCGCCTCGACTCGCTCGAGCTCCGGCGGCTTCGGCGGCTCCGCAGTCTCGGACGCTTGCTCATATGTCGCCTGCGATAATTTTTTTCCCAACACCAGTGCCGAAGACGACGCTACCAGGAAATTGCGGCGATCGATTTTCATAGTCGGTGATTTTGAGATATGAGTGCCGTGAAGTTACTCCGAAATCGTTCCGATCGTACGGAGCCACGTCTCCACCAGCTGGGGCCATTTCGTTGCCGGAGACTTCGTGGGGCGCAAACCGAACGCATGCCCGCCCTGCGCATACAAGTGCATCTCCACCGGAACTCCAACCTTCTTCAGCGCGGCATAGTAACTGAGCGCGTCCTCTACACGGTCCACGTGATCGTCCTCGTTCTGCAGCAGGAACGTTGGCGGCGTCTGCCGGGTGATGTGAGTGCGAATATCCGGATTCAGCGCAATGCTGTTGTCAGCCAGCGACAGATGTCCCGGATAGAGGGCGACCGCAAAATCGGGACGGCAACTTACTCTGTCGGCAGCATCGACCGGCGGATACAGCCGCCGCTCAAAATGGGTGCTCAGAGCGGCCACCATGTGCCCGCCCGCCGAAAACCCGAGCACTCCAATCTTGTGTGGATCGATATGCCACTCCGCGGCATGAGAGCGCACCAAGCCTACCGTCCTCTGCGCGTCTTCCAACGCAATCGGTGATCGCGGATAAGGCCCTGACATGAGATACGGTGCCGATTTCGAATAAAATTCTACGCCGGGCACGCGGTACTTGAGCAAAACGCACGTGATCCCCGTCGATGTCAGCCAGTCACAGACCTCCGTGCCCTCGAGATCGATCGCCAGGATCCGATAGCCCCCGCCAGGAAATACGACCACCGCAGCGCCCGTATTCTTTCCCTTTGGTGAATAGACCGTCATCGTCGGCCGGGAGACGCTGCTCACGTACGTCCAGGGCCTGCCGGCGACCAGGTGGTCGTTCACCGGGGCCGCGATCTCCTGCCTCGGGATCGGCTGCGCATCTGGTG
>Ga0193735_1000693_pt1 | contig 10741 bp, 10 predicted proteins | sample U1m2metaG_FD_145080 | JGI IMG/M metagenome (GOLD analysis project Ga0193735, IMG submission 145080) | Soil microbial communities from a riparian zone of the East river system, Colorado, United States - U1m2 | ecosystem: Environmental > Terrestrial > Soil > Riparian zone | place: USA: East River... | reverse complement strand
CCATCAGTCGCGACTTCAAGAAAATCATCCGTGAGAGTACGTTTGAAGAAATCAGCGTCTTTCTTTTTCCATGCGGCCGGCACTGCTTTGGTATTAGTAATGAGAGTCTGCTCCAGTGGACTCAAATTCTTGCGGCTCGTCAGCGGGAGAGTGCCCCCTGACGAGGGCGGCGCGTTATTCGTTCCCGTACCTTGCTCTGCGAGCACCGGCATGATGGCTGCTGAACCCAGAAAAAGAACAGCGAAGTAGCGATTCATTCAGGCTCCAACTTATTTCGATTGAATTTTCTGTGCCAGTTCAGCGCGTGGCACGGAAACCTGCTCCCCAGTTTCCAGATTCTTAAGCGCGAAGGCGCCGGCCTTGACTTCATTCTCGCCCACAATCAGAGCGAACCGCGCTCCCATCTTGCTTGCAGTTTCCAGCGACTTTTTCAGGCGGAAGCTCTCGTCCCCTAATTCCGCGACCACATCATGACGGCGCAGCTCGTGCGCGATTTTGGCAGCCTCGCGATCCATTCCTGGACCTAATGGCGCGATATAAACATCAGCCTTGCGTGCCACTGCTTCCGCCGATTCTTTCAGCGCGAGTACCAGGCGATCCTCGCCGATAGCGAACCCAATGCCGGGCGCACTGGGCCCTCCTAAGGCTTCAGAAAGCCCATCGTAACGGCCTCCGCCGAGAATCGCATTTTGCGCGCCCAGCGCGCCGTGCGTGAATTCGAATGCAGTTCGAGTGTAATAATCCAAGCCGCGGACAAGACGATCATTCAACGTGAACGGCACTTCCACCGCTTTCAGGATTGCCTGGACTTCCTGAAAATGCTTGCGGCAACCTTCATCAAGAAACTGGCTGATGCGCGGCAGCTTCTCGATAATGGGCTGGTCCTCAGGTACTTTGCAATCAAACACGCGCAAAGGATTCGTAACTGCCCGCCGTTGGCAATCGCCACACATTTTGTCCACTACCGGTTCCAGCGCCTTGCGCAGCGCTTCGTTGTAAACCGCACGGTCGTTGGGACAGCCCACCGAATTCAACTGCAATGTCCAATTATTGATACCGACCCGGTTGAGAAGTGTGGCCAGCATCTCCAGCATCTCCGCATCACGTGCCGGCGACTCGCTTCCGGCGCTCGATGGCCCGATGGTCTCCGCGCCAATCTGATAAAACTGCCGGTATCGTCCTTTCTGAGGGCGTTCGCGCCGAAACTGAGGCCCAATGTAGTAAAGCTTATTCAGCCCGCGATCCCAAAGCTTGTGCTCAACGTAGGCTCGCACAACTCCCGCAGTATTTTCCGGCCGCAGAGTCAGGGACTGCCCCTTCTCACTCTGCCCACGCCCGCGATCCTCCCATGTGTACATCTCCTTCGAAACAATGTCAGTCTCTTCGCCCACCGACCGGGCAAACAATTGCGTTTCCTCGAAAATGGGAGTGCGAATCTCCTGAAAATTGTAAGCGTGAAAAACGTCGCGAGCTGCCGCCTCCACAAAATTCCACAACGCCGTCTCCGGCGGAAGCAGATCACGCGTACCTCGGATAGCTTTGATCATTGGTAGTTGAACAGAAGCATTCAGCAGTTAGCACTCAGCATTCAGCCCATGAAGCATTCGGCATTATTTCCGGGAGGTCCGCACAGTCCTCCATGGGCTGAATGCTGAGTGCTGACTGCTGAATGCTATTTTCTTTCCCGCAAATACGATTCCTTATATCCCAAATAATTGTTCGCGTAACGGAGTATGCTTTCCCGATCCTTCTCCTCCAATTTGCGCCGAAATTTGCCTGGAGATCCCATCCATAGTGATCCGGACTCAACCACCGTCTGCTCGGGAATCAGTGTTCCTGCTGCAATGATCGAACCCGTTCCAATACGAGCTCCATTCAAAATAATGGCTCCCATACCGATGAGGCATCGGTCTTCAACGATGCATCCATGCAGGGTGACCGAATGCCCCACGGTCACGTACTCACCGACGAACACGCCGTACTTCTCTTTCATTCCATGCAGCACGCTGCAGTCCTGCACGTTGGAGTGTGCGCCCACACGGATCGAATGCACGTCGCCGCGGAGGACAGCGTTCATCCACACACTGGCATTTTCGCCGAGAACCACGTCCCCGATGATTTGCGCCGACTCGTCCACATAGCAAGATGCGGGGATCGTCGGCAAAATGCCTTTATAAGAACGAATCATTTGCAAGGAAAATGAACATAACACGGGCGCGGTCTGCGCGTAAGAGGGGAAACATCCGCAAAATCAGGAATGAAGTTAGGCCAGCCAACCGAACTCCTAAGACTGAGAACTGAGAACTGGCCACTGACAACTGATTTTCTAATTCTCCGTAGGCTCCGGCGTCTTAGATTTCGCCCCGCGAGGTTCCTTGGGAGCAGGCGGAGCAGGTGGCACTGGGGGTATCAGCGCCGCCGACGATCCTTTGCGAATTTCAATCGTCCCGTGCTCATTGGTGACAACCAATCGCGGCCCACCACCGCCGACTGCGCCAACGGCTGTTGCTTGATCGTGGGCATCGTCGACTTTCAGTTCGCTGAAGTCCGACTGTATTTCGCCGTTGCGTGCCTTGGCGTCCAGCTGGAAACCGGCTTTATCGGGAACGTAGATTTGAATGTCGCCTCGCCGATTTTCCACCTGCACACTCCCCAATTTGGTCATGCGCAGTTCGACAGCTCCATTGTTGTCCTCTAGTCGCACGTCTCCGGAGACGCCATCCAGGCGAATATCTTTCGACCGGGTGGTGAGACGTAGCGGCCCCATCAGATTACTCGCCCGCAAATCGCCGGAATCCAAATCCAGATCGCCGTCGAGCTTCGAGAACTCCAGATCGGTTCGTGAGGACTTGAAGCTAACTGTCTTAGCAATTTTTGCCAGCTTTACGCTCTCCATGAACTCGCCGTTCAGCCGCACCGCTCCCTTGATGTCCTGCACCGAAACGTCATTGGCGTGACCCTCCACAGAAACGTCACCGGCGACCTGTGATACACGCGCCGAACTATGATCCAGGTCCAGGCTCACCTTCCCATTGATATCCGCCAGCGATACGTCGCCATGCTTGCTGGAGATGTTCGCGTCACCGTCTCGTCCCAGGACACTCACATCGCCACGCCGTGTCGATATCACCACGGAAGCCTTGCGCGGAATCGAAACGTCCATATCCGTCGTGACCCAATGATCGCCCGCGCTCTGCGTATTGGCATTGAGACTTACAGTTTGCCCGCTGACCGTGATCTGCGGCTTTGTGCTCAGATTCCATTTGTCGGCGTCTTCTTGCTTGTCGGCGCTGATGCGTTTGTGGACTACCACCCGGATCTGGTTGTCGTTCGATGCAGTCACGTTCACTGCGCCGCGATCGTTGACGACGTGCAGACTCGCGCCTACGGGAAATTCCTGCTGCAATTGATCCTCATAACTGTAGGTGTGTCCGAACAGCGGGAAATCGCCGTCGTCAATGTTGATCTGATCTCGAATCTCGCCCCAGTTAAATCGTGCCGCCTGGGTAGCTGCCAATCCGAAAAAGATAACCACAATCAGCAGAAAAACTTGCCCCGCGCCAATTCCCGAAGGCCGAGTGCCGTCGCGCTGTGCCTGGTGATATTCCAGAAGTTTGATGACGCCCCAAAGAATAATCAGCACTGGCCAGTAATGCGCCCACAGCGTGGCCAGACTGTACCACTGCAACACGCCCATCGTTCCCAGCAGGAACACCGTGCCAAGCACGATCAGGACAAAGGGCCCGGCCAGCGAACGTCTGGGTCGGGTTGGCGGAGCAGCCTGCACTGGACTAGCCATGGTTCACCTCGGTTGGCGGCTGAACTTCGCCGCTTACGGCGCCACCCGATTCCGGACCGCCGGGGATCGGTGGCACTCCATCGTGGCCCTCAGGATTTGAAGTCTGACTCTCCCACAATTTGGTTACACCGATCACAAGCAGCAGTAATGGCCACGTGCGATGGAATCCCGGTCCATCAAAGCCCTGAATCAGAAAAAGTGTTCCCAATGTGAGCAGCACCACCGGTCCAACATAACTTCGGCCTCGAACCCCACCACTCGCTCCGTAGGATGGACCCATCATCCCTTGGCGTCGCGCGATTTGCCAGGCCCCAATTCCAATCAAGATCACGGGCCAAAAGCGCTCCACGCTGAAGAACCAAAAACCCATCGTGTGCAACAGGAAAAGCACTCCTAACCCAATCAAGACCACGGCTGCGGTGGGTATTCTGGAAGTGTCGACTCTCTCTCCGCCGCTGAAAGTTCGAGCTAGCCCGAATGGATCAGGAGGAGGTTGTCCTGCCTGTACCGCCTTGGCTGAACGAATGGCGTCAATGATTTGGTAGATAACAAAAAATCCCATGCCGATTCCCAGCACAGGTTCCAAATTTCCCATTGCACCGGAGGAAAGTCCCCACACCAGTCCTGTGAAAATGAGGAGGTGGGCCAAACCTTTCGCATATTGTCCGGTGTAAACTGCTCCTACTCCAAAGGGGAAAAAACCTGCCAGAATTCCGGCCAGAGCAGGATTCGGACCCGAGCCCGGAAGCGGCGCTCCTCTCACACCTGGATCTACGACTTGCTGATACGAGGCCGCTGGCGGCTGCACTCCTTGGAGTCGCTCCGCCAGACAGTTCTCGCAATAAATCACTCCTTTAACGTCTCGCTTACAACTCGCGCACAGCGGTTTACCGCAAGTACGGCAGTAAGCCACTGCTGCAATATCGTTGTGCGTGGCGCAGTTCATGAAAACCTCCTGTAAGTGGTCACCGTCACTACAGGTGGATCATTGGGCAGAGAGGCCAGCACTGGCTGGTTCTCGCCCTGGCTGTAGTTGCGTTCTTGTTTCTGTTCAGGCTGTCCACTGGTATTGTTTTTGCGTTCTTTTTCTTTGGGCTCTGGTGCGGGTTCAGCGGGAGTGTTGGCTCGCTTGAACTCCCTTACCCGGGATTCGATCTCGTACACAAAGCGAATATTCTCGTAATACTTCACTACTCTGCCCGAGGTTTCGTAATACGTCCGCTTGATCGCACTGGGCCGCAGATTGATGCTCCGCACATCGCTCATCTTGACGCCGGCCATGTTCAGCGTGATGGACAGCGAGAAAAACGCCATTCCAAACGACATTGCGAAGCGTGGCTGCCGGGCCACCGCGAATGCCGGTGTAAATACCGGTCCCAGCCATCGGCTCAGTGCATCTTTCCAAGAGCCTGCGGAGCCGGTCTGCGCTTGCGTTCGCTCACTCACCCGGCCGGTGGTGGCGATCAAAATGTTACGCACCAGGTTGGATGGAGCCTCCACCTCGGCAACCGATTTCAACCAGCGACGTCCGGCATCAGCTTCCGCCAACAGTGGACCGCAGATTGAGCACACCTTGCCGTGAGCCTGAAAACTCTCCAGCTTGGCCCCGGTTAAGGTCTCATCCAGGGCTTCGTTCAGGAGAGTCTCAAACTCCGCGCAGTGCATACCGTTTTTGCTTTCGCCTGCCATCACATCACCTGCCTATATGTACGTTGAAGAACCCGTGCAAGTTCCGCCCGCCCACGGTTTATTCTAGATTTCACAGTACCTTCCGGAACCCTCAGTACCGCCGCAATCTCCCGGTAATCCATGTCCTGTAAGTCCCGTAGAATCACTGCTTCCCGCAGTTCCGGCGACAGCTTCTGCAAGGCGTGATGCACCGCCTCCCCTGCCTCCCGGCTTTGTACCCGGGCATCCGGCGGGGCCCCTTTATCTGGGATCCTGTCGCTCAGCGGCATGGCGTCTTCGTGCTCTGAAGATGCCCCATCCAGCGTTTCGGTCATGCGGTCCTGTTTGGTCTTACGAAAGTGATCCACCAGCAGGTTGCGTGTGATGGTCGTAACCCAGGTCATGAACGCCGCCCTCCCGGAGTCGTAAGAGCTCATCATGCGATACATCTTGATGAAGACTTCTTGCGTAAGATCCTGGGCATCGTCGGCCGAGCCCGCGAAGCGATAGCAGATGTTATAGATTCTCCGGTTGTAGCGCTGCACAATCTCCTCCCAGGCAACTGCGTCGCCAGCGATACAGCGACGGACCAGCATGGCAACGGCCTGAGCGTCTTCCAACCCTCACTCCCCGGAACCCCTGACCTCGGCTCGAACACGTATCTAAAGAAATGGCACCCGAGCGGACACTACAGCGGTGATACGTTTTTGTGCTCTCAAAAGTTCGCTCACTCCCAAGAAGTGGCATTGTAGCAGCGCTCGGAAATGGGACGAAGAGAGGGCGAATGTGACAATTTGGAGTTTATCGGAATGCCGCTAATCAGTCGAAGGACTCTGCTACATTTGCGAGCCACAATAATTTGGTACAAGTGAGGATGGTGATGCAACCGGCGCAGGCTCAGCCGATGCTCGACCGTTATCGGAACAGGCGGTCGCGCCTCTATGGTCTTCTGCGGCCCCCGTTGCCGCTGATCGCTAATCCGAACGAGGAATTTTTACCGGAATCTAACGGCATCAAGTTGTTCCTCGGCGGGGCGGGAAGCAACGCACCCACGTCATTCCTGAATATCGACTTGTTTGCTACTTCGGGTGTCGATGTAGTTGCGGACATCCACCGTCTCCCCTTCGCAAACGACTCCGTTGCCGCCATCGAATGCGATGCGGTACTTGAACACGTTCAGTGTCCGCGGGATGCCGTGGCCGAATGCCTTCGGGTACTTCGCCCGGCTGGCTACATTCACATTGTGGTCCCGTTCTGCCACCCCTTTCATGCATACCCTAAGGACTATCAGCGATGGACCCTCGATGGTCTTAAAGAACTGCTCCAGCAATTTGAGGTTATTGATGCCGGAATACGAACAGGTCCCACGGCCACCCTGCTTGTTGTCTTTCTTGAATTTCTGAAATTGCTCAGTCCGAAGCCTTTCAGGAAAGCGGTCTACGTTTTCTGTGGGTGGCTAGTTTGGCCCCTTCGCTACTTAGATGTGGGGTTCAACCGAAAGCCGGATGCGCAGGTGTTGGCAAACCACTTTTACGCGTTAGCGAAAAAGCGGTCGGACTAGATGACATCGAGCGACAAGACAGGATCCGGACTCAGCAGCTACTCACTGGTGAAGTAATCCACCGTGACCGGGTTCTCAAACAAGGAATAATCCCGCGTCACCACGGTGATCCCGCTCTCGGTCACGAAATATCGCTGGCGATCGGCTTCGGTGTCATAACCCACGGTCGTGCCTTCCGGAATATGAACGTCGCGGTCAATGATGGCCTTCCGTATCCGGCAGTGCCGACCAACGTTCACGTGTGAGAACAAGATACTGGCGTCAACTTCGCTATAAGAATTTACCCGCACATCGGGCGAGAGCACACTGTTGCGTACCATGCTGCCCGAGACAATGCAGCCCGACGAAACGATGGAATCCACCGCCGTCCCGGTGCGTCCCGCCTCGGCGAACACGAACTTGGCTGGCGGATATTGCCGCTGATGCGTGCGAATGGGCCAGTCCGAATCGTATAGGTTGAACACCGGTGATACCGCAACGATGTCCATATTGGCCTCGTAATACGCTTCGAGCGTTCCTACATCACGCCAATAAAGCGCTTCTTTCTTGTTTTCGTCTACAAAGTCGTAGGCGTGAACCCGATACTCGCCTACCATCTTGGGCAGAATGTCCTTGCCGAAGTCGTGGCTGGAGTCCGGATCCTCAGCGTCTTTCAGAAGCACTGGAATCAGTACATCCGTATTAAATAGATAAATACCCATCGAGGCAGAAACCTTGTCCAGGTTATGAGGAGACCTTAACTTCGTCTCCTTCGGCTTCTCCAGAAAACCGAGCACGCGGTGCTCGCGATCTACATCCACCACTCCAAATCGATAAACTTCGTCAGGATCAATCTGGATGGTCGCCAGCGTGACGTCGCTTCCTCCGTCTTCATGCTGCTTGAGCATCCGCCCATAATTCATCTTGTAAATATGGTCGCCAGACAGTACCAGCACATGCTTGGGCTGCTCCGAGCCAATGGAATAAATGTTTTGATACACCGCATCCGCCGTCCCCTGATACCACTGATCGCTTACCCGTTTCATGGGAGGCAGTACTTCGACAAACTCCCCCATTTCCCGGGCCACGATGTTCCAGCCCTCGCGGATGTGCCGGTTCAGCGACAGCGCCTTGTACTGAGTCAGGATGTAAACCCGGCGCAGATCAGAGTTAATGCAGTTGGAGAGGGTGACATCAATGATGCGGTAAATTCCGCCAAATGTGACGGCAGGCTTGGCCCGGTCACGTGTGAGTGGGTAGAGCCGCTCGCCTGCGCCTCCGGCCAACAGCACTCCCAACGTGTCTTTCATTTGGCGTCCGGTCTGATGCTGGTTACGATTGCGATCGCTTGCGTAGGCGCGTAACTAGCCCAACGGCGTCCAAAATACTAGCACAGCCCGAACACGAAGCCGGAAAGCCTGGGATGGTTGATTTTCTAACGGAGTAGCGAGCTTTGAAATTAGTGCGCCCGTCGCAGGTTCTTAGCGAACGGCCAACGACGAACGACCAACGACTGCTTTCTTACGCGGCGTCGTCCTCGATCTTGATACGCAGAGACTTAAGAAACTTGAGGTCCTGCTCGCTGATCTTGAATTCAGGGATGTCTTGTCGCTGGATTTCTCCCCCGGCTTGCTGACCCCAATGGTGGCTTCCAGCACGAGGAAAATGTCGTATCCGCCATCTTTGATTTTGGAAACGACTTCGGCAATCTGCTCCGAGTCGGCAAGCGACTCGTTGATTGCCTCGCCCAATTCCTTCATCAACTGTTTTAATTGCTGGTCCACACCGCCCCCTGGATAAGCGCTTATGAACTCTGTTTCAGAGCGCTTCAGTCGTCCTAACACATTGGATGCTGGCAACGCTCCCAATGTTTCGTCATGACAACGCTCTTATCGGGCGCTATTGTACCCCTGAAGATTGATAAAATCGATGTCAATGGTGAATCTCTCGACAGCTCGCAAGCTGAGCCTTGTGGCTAGGTTAGCCCTCCGGCAAGCACAGCAGACGCGGACCTGGGGCGCCTTCTTGCGCGCCGGCCGGATCACCGGTACTCATCTAGGACGAGTGCTGCACCAGCTTTGGCTCGAGGTCACAGGCTTTGTTTTCCTGGTTTTAGCTGGCATCGGCAGCTTGGCGCTCTATCGTGAGTACGCCGAATACCAGGCCGGCAAAGCAAATCCGAGTCGGATCGTGGCTGCAATATGTTTCACTGTGCTGTTCGCCTGGTTCGGGGTGACCTCATTCTGGAAAACACGAAAAAAGAGCAAATCTTTAACCGCGAAAGATTCGGAGTTGCACGAACGGTTACGTTGATGGGAATCAGCCCGGCACTCTGCCACCGTTAAAACGTTGGAATGACTGACAAAACCAAGAACGTCGCCAGCCCAGGCATGGGCCGCGCTGACAAAGATCCGCAGACTTCCTCGGACATTCCTATCCATCCGCTCTACACGCCCGAGGATCTCAAGGGCCAAAACCTGGAAGGCGATGTCGGATATCCTGGCCAATATCCCTTCACGCGCGGCGTCCAGCCCACCATGTACCGCGGACGCCTCTGGACCATGCGCCAGTACGCCGGCATGGGCGATGCCGAAGAATCCAACAAACGTTACAAGTACCTGCTCGCCCACGGCACTACCGGCCTGTCTGTCGCATTCGATCTTCCCACCCAAATCGGCCTCGACTCTGACCACCCTCTCGCCGCCGGCGAAGTCGGCAAAGTCGGAGTGGCAATCGACTCCATCGAAGACATGCAACGCCTCTTCGACGGCATCGACCTGACGAAAATCTCCACCTCGATGACCATCAATGCGACAGCTTCGATCCTGCTCGCTCTGTATGTCGCGGTCGCAAAACGGCAAGGCGTCGACATCCGCAAACTCTCGGGCACGGTCCAGAACGATGTCCTCAAGGAATACATCGCACGCGGTACCTACATTTATCCGCCGCAGCAGGCCATGCGCATCATCACCGATCTGTTTGCCTGGACCAACCAGAACGTGCCCGAGTGGAACACCATTTCCGTCTCTGGCTACCACATGCGTGAAGCCGGATCGACCGCGGTCCAGGAAGTTGCGTTCACCCTGGGGAACGGCATTGCCTACGTGCAGGCGGCTATCAACGCTGGCCTGGACGTGGACGAATTCGCCCCCCGCATTTCCTTCTTCTTTAACGCCCACAATAATTTTCTGGAAGAAGTCGCCAAGTTCCGCGCTGCCCGACGAATGTGGGCACGCATCATGCGCGAACACTTCAAGGCTCAGAGCCCGCGTTCCTGGATGCTGCGCTTCCACACTCAGACTGCCGGCTCCACGCTCACCGCCCAACAACCGGAGAACAACATCGTCCGCACTGCGATTCAGGCGCTGGCTGCCGTTCTCGGGGGCACACAATCGCTGCACACCAATTCCTACGACGAAGCGTTGGCTCTTCCGACCGAGCAGGCGGCGCGAATCGCATTACGCACCCAACAAATCCTCGGGTACGAGTCCGGTGTTCCGCAGACCGTCGATCCCTTGGCTGGCTCATACTTTCTCGAGACTATGACCAACGAAATTGAAAAACGCGCGACTGCATACTTGGAAAAGATCGACGCGCTGGGGGGGATGCTGAAAGCCGTTGAACGCGGCTACGTGCAGCAGGAAATCCAGAATGCTGCCTACGAATATCAGCAGCAAGTAGATCAGCAGCAAGCCGTCGTAGTTGGGGTAAATCGTTTCGTGATAGAGGACGAG
>Ga0193735_1000692_pt1 | contig 10754 bp, 10 predicted proteins | sample U1m2metaG_FD_145080 | JGI IMG/M metagenome (GOLD analysis project Ga0193735, IMG submission 145080) | Soil microbial communities from a riparian zone of the East river system, Colorado, United States - U1m2 | ecosystem: Environmental > Terrestrial > Soil > Riparian zone | place: USA: East River... | reverse complement strand
GACGCGGGCCTTATGCAAATTCAATGGAGGGAAGGTGAGGTGTCCGTCCAACTCCCGGTGCCGAAGGCACCGCTCTTCTCTTGGTCGGCCAAAAGCCGACGACGCGGCCCCTTGGCCGCGTCCGGTTCGACTGCTGCGACGAAGCAGAAGAGCATCACAGCTCACCGTAATCCAGTATCAGCGCGTCCCAGGCCATGCGGATTTCGGGAAGCTCCCACGCGCGGCGAAATAACGCTTGGACCGACTTCCACTCCTTCTCGGAAAGGCCGAACGTGATGCCATTCTGGTGGGCACGGAGCCCATGATTCCTCAGGATTCCCGGTCCTGCTACGCATTATAAGAGTGCGCCCCTTCTGAGGTAAGTTTTGAGCGTTGGCCTCAAGAAGAAAGGAGCACCTGATAATGGAAAGTACGAAATTTGTTGGCATGGACGTGCACAAAGACGCGATCACGATCGCGGTGATGAATTCCGCTGGCAAGGTAGTCATGGAGTCCATCATAGAAACGAAGGAGGTGACCATTCTGCAGTTTATCCAAGGGCTGCGCGGAGACGTGTTTGTCACGTTTGAAGAAGGAACTTGGGCCACGTGGTTGTATGACTTGCTGAAGCCGCATGTGACCAAAGTTGTGGTGTGCAACCCGCGGAAGAGCGCCTTGCTGAAGGACGGTAGCAAAGGCGACAAGATTGACGCGCGAAAGCTGGCCGAGCTGCTGCGCGGCGGCTACCTCAAGCCGGTCTACCATGGAGACAATGGCCTCCGAACGTTGAAGGAGCTCTCGCGTAGTTATCTAACGATCAGCAAAGATCTCACGCGGGTCATCTCATGCGTGACATAAATCCCCATCTAGTGTTTTCGGTGAGCTTTTTGACCAACCCGAAGAAGGGACCGCTATACGCAAGACCGTGGAAGCAATGGCGGTTAGCCAGAGGGGAGGATGAAGGAAAGGACGTCAAGAAATAAATGCACATATGTCAACCATTTTGCGCACGTTCCGGGGCAGAATCACTGTGATCCACATACTTATCGCTACATATAAACATAACTCGGGGGCCAGAATTGACCGTAGCGGGCTGTTGTGCATTAATATGTTGACATATTGTCGCGGCTGTATTATAGAGTCTTTCATGATCACTCCAGCCAAACGAAAGGCCCTGCTGGCTTCCGGGACCCTCAACCCGCATCCGGAAGCCGTGCGCTCGGAACTCTTCCATACGGATTTCTTCGACCCCTACGACTTCGCGCAGGTCAAATACGAGATGTTGCGCGCCCACTCGGTCGATGAAGACGGGGTGGCCGAGGTGTGCCGCCAATTCGGCCTTAGCCGAGAAAGTTTCTATCAGATTCAGCAGGCTTTTCAGGAGCTAGGATTCAGTTCTTTCCTGCCGCGCAAGCGAGGCCGCAAAGGTCCCGTCAAACTGAAAGGTGAGGTCCTAGAGTTCGTCCTCGCGCAGAAAAAGGAGAATCCCGCGATCGACCCGGGGAACTTGGCGGCTTTGATTCAGGAGCGTTATGGCATCGCGATTCATCGGACGACCGTGCTGCGGGGGCTGAAAAAAAAACTGCGCTCGCCGCGGAAAGAGCTGGCGAGAAGCATTCGTCGCGCGCGCCGATCCCATGCAGGGGATTTATGAAAATGTGCGTTGCGAGGCACTCGAGAACTCGGAGCCAGCTTCCTGGGCCCTGGAGCGCGTTCGCCGATATGGAGTGGCCAGCTTGCTCCCCGGCGGGCAACCGGATTTTCCCTTCATTCTTTGCGCGCAGAGTGTTCCTCGTCCGGCCTGGAGCGGGACCAGAGACTTTCATCGCGAGAAACTTCTTGAGGTTTATGAATTCCTTACCAGGGAGGTGATGGAAGATGCGAGTCGCCATCTACGCCCGCGTTTCCAGCGAGAGGCAGGAGAAGGAACACACGATTGGTTCGCAGTTAGAAGCCTTGCGGAACTACGCGGCTCAGAATGGGATGGAGATCGTCGAGGAGTTCACGGATGAGGGCTACAGCGGCGCGCGGCTGGATCGCCCCGCGCTGGATCGGATGCGCGACTTGGCGGAGCGCAGAGGATTCGAAGTGCTGCTGACCTACTGTACCGATCGACTGGCGCGGAAGTTTGTGCTGCAGGCCCTCATTCTGGAGGAGATGGAACGATTCGGAGTAAAGACGATTTTCCTGGAGGGCGGTGCGGCCGACGATCCGCTCTCGAAGCTCATGCACCAAATCACCGGGGCCGTAGCTGAGTTTGAGCGGGCGAAGATTGTCGAAAGGAATCGGCGCGGCAAGCTCTACCGAGCTCGGTGTGGTGAGGTTGTTACCTGGAGAGCCCCTTTCGGTTATGTGCGCATTCCACGTCGTGACGGTGTGGCGCCACATGTGGAGATCGATGAGAACAAAGCGGTGGTGGTTCGCAGAATCTTTAATCTCTATGCGAAGCAAGGCTGTACGGTTCGCCAGATCGCCAAGCAACTCACACTGCAGGGAACTCCGGCGCCGGGTGGTGGTCGGGAATGGAATTTCTATAGCGTGGATCGAATCCTTCATAATGAGGCCTATGTTGGCACGTTGTATTACAATCGCCACAACTGTGCAGCGATCGAAGGGACGCATGGTCACAAGAGGCCTTCTTGCCAACGCATTCTTCGGCCCAAGGAGGAGTGGATCCCGATTTCGATTCCTCCCATCATCGACGTGGAGACCTTTCATCAAGCCGGGATGCGGGTCAAAGATAATCAGAGATTCTCTTCGCGGAATCTGCAGGAGGAGGCTTATCTTCTACGGCGGCTCGTCCGCTGTGGTCACTGCGGCTTAAGTTGCCGTGTCAGCAGTAATACGGCCAATCCCAATTGCAGTCATTATTATGTTTGTCCAGGAACGAAGAAATACTTCCTGATCGAGAAGCGATGCTCACAGAGATGCATCGGCGCCGATGCGTTGGACGAACTGGTTTGGCAAGAAGTGAGCACCAGGCTGCAAGATCCGGACTTGGTGCTAGAAGCGTATCGGGAGTGCAGGATTCACCGGAGGAATGGAGAAGAGGCTGGCCTGAGCGAACAAGGGCAAAAGCTGGCGACCCAGATCAAGTTGGCGAACACAGAGATGACGCGGCTTCTGGATGCCTACCAGGCTGGCGCGATTGAACTGCCGGAGTTGCAGAAGCGCCGACGATTGGTGGACGCAAAGCTCGATACGCTCCGTCGAGAGAAGGAGCTTATGGAAAAGATGGCTCGCGAGCGAAAGCAAGAAGGCGATGTCCGGCGTGACCTCGAGGAGTTTCGAGCTCTGGTGTCGGATCGTGCTCAACACTCTTCTTTTGAGGACAGACAGAAACTCATGCGCATGGTTCTGGACAAGGTCGTGGTCAGAGACTGGCGAGTTGATGTGCACTATAACATTCCGCTTTCTCGACCTGCCGCCCCGAGGGAAGAAAAAGTGTCAACCAATTTCGATTTGTGTAACGCGCGTCATGAACCGGATCAAGGCCTTGTATCGAGGATGGGCCATTCCCTGTGGAGGTACACAAGTCTACGCTCTGTCCCATCGTTCGGTATGGTTGAGCAAGATTCCGGAAGCCGGCGTGCGTCGTCGCGCCGAACACTTCTACGAACAGCTAGATGCCCTGCAGGGTTTGCGCAAACAAGTGCGGCGGGATCTGTTGGCCGAGAGCAGAAAACATAACGCCACGAAATTGCTGCGTCAGATTCCTTCGATCGGCCCGATTCGGGCGGCTGAGTTGGTGGCGCTGATCCAGACGCCCCACCGTTTCCGCACCAAGCGGCAACTATGGAACTACAGTGGTCTTGGACTGGAGACGCACGACAGCGCCCAATACCGCTACGTGGACGGGCAGTTGCAACGTTCCCGGAAACCGCAGCAGCTTCGTGGACTGAATCAAGATCATAACCACGATCTCAAGAAAATCTTCAAGGGTGCGGCCACCATGGCCAGCATCTCCGCTGGACCGTTCCACGGATTCTACGAGGCTTTGCTGGCCAAGGGGGCGAAGCCGACGATGGCTCGTCTCACCTTGGCCAGGAAGATTGCCGCGATCACGTTGATCGTCTGGAAGAAAGGAGTAAATTTCGACGCCAAACATTTGAAACAACAAGCAGCTTGAGCGTCTCTGGTGAGAGAGTCCGTCCATCCCCTGAGGATCTCATCCTTGGCGGTTGGCCATTCGGGTTCTTGAGACGCTCGGTTCGGGGGACAGTATCAACAGAATCGTTAGGCCATGTGTGCCCTTAGGGCACCGAGTCTCTGCTGCTACCCTATGCGCCCCCGGATAACCGAACAAAGCTATAGGCCACGAGTCTCAGATAGGACCATGCGTTACCGCCTATTTAAAGCGGATAACCGGCACCTGCTTGTTAGTTTCAGGAGGCCGAATGGCGTCGTTACGACAAGGACATGGAACCACAGTGGGGAGGAGAAAAAGTCTCACGGCTGCAGAGAAAAGACCACACTCTCACGGATCGAGTGTGCGCGTTCAAAACAAGTTGGGCTGAATGCCGAGACCAAAAAAGGTGTCGGCATCGAGCCAACGGGGGAGATTTTTCTCTTGACATTCACTCTTATAGGACGGTTCTGCGATGCGCAATCTGGTCGTTCTTTTCATCCACTTCCTCGCCACCGTGGCCCGCTTGCTTGGACCTGGCGGCGCCCGCTCCATAGTTGCGGAGTCGCTTCTCCTCAAGCACCAACTCCTGATCTTGAATCGCTCCCGGCAACGATCGCCGAATCTATCCGCGTGGGACCGCATCCTTGCCGGCTTGATGGCGCTCTTGATGCGTCCAACTCGTCTGCTCCGTTCCGCAATTGTACTGAAGCCCTCGACACTGCTAGGCCTTCACAAAGCCATAAGCAAGCGAAAGTACCGGATGCTATTGTCAACGAAACGCCGTCGGAAGCCCGGCCCGAAAGGACCGAGCGTAGAACTCGTTCATGCGGTCGTCGAAATGAAGCAGCGTAATCCCAACTGGGGCTGTCCGCGAATCGCGCAACAGATCGCCTTGGCGTTCCACATCCAAATCGACAAAGACGTTGTTCGAAGGATTCTCGCCCATCACTACCTGCCGGGACAGGACTCCGGTGGTCGCTCTTGGCTGACTTTCCTGGGCCACATGAAAGACAGCCTCTGGAGTATGGATCTGTTCAGGTGCGAGTCGGCAACGTTGCGGACCCACTGGGTCCTGGTCGTCATGGATCAATACTCGCGCCGGATCATCGGGTTCGGCGTCCATGCGGGAACGGTCGGTGGTGTCGCACTCTGTACGATGTTCAACCGCGCCATTCGATGGCAACTCTGGATGCCGAAGTACCTCAGCTCCGACAACGATCCACTCTACAGGTTCCACCAGTGGCAAGCCAATCTGCGGATACTGGAGGTGACAGAAATCAAGACCATCCCCTACGTTCCCCTGTCCCATCCATTCGTGGAAAGGCTAATCGGCACTTTTGTTATGGACAACAAGAGTCCCGATCAAGCGCTCGACATAGGCATTCTGCCAGGGCGATTGCGGAGCAGTGAGAAGTTCCCGGACACCCAACCAGTCCGCTGCTTCACGAAACTTCTCTCCGTAACTTCCGTCCCTGTCGCGTAGCAAATAGCGCGGTGCGCTGTCCCAGGGAAAGGCTTCCAACAGTTGCCGAGCCGCCCATTCGGCCGTCGCGTATGCAGTCACACCGAAGTGAACCACGTGGCGCCGGTCGTGCGACAGAATCACGAAGACAAACAGCAGGTCGAAGAAAACCGTTGGAACCACGAAGAAGTCGGCAGCGACCAAATCCTTCACATGGTTCTGGAGAAATGTCCGCCATGTCTGAGAAGGCGGCCTTCGATGGCGCACCATGTACTTGGCAACCGTGGCTTGCGATAGCTCAAGTCCGAGCTTCAACAGTTCCCCGTGGATTCGGGGTGCGCCCCATCGAGGATTGGCCAAGCTCATCTTGCAGATTAGATCAATGACCTCGCGCGATATAGAAGGTCGGCCCAACGAATGGCGGCTCTTCCACTTCCAGTACAGGCGGAATCCTTGCCGGTGCCAGGCGATCACAGTTTCGGGCTTGACGATCGCCAGAGCGAATCGCCAGCCGCTCCAAAAACGCGAGAGCCAGACCCACAGCAGTCGATCCGCGCGCCCCAAACGGAGGCGATGAACACGTCTGGATCTTTGGAGAACCAGGTCGGCGGGCATCGATATGCGGCGGATGGTAAGTGCCCCCCGGCAACACAATAGCGTGAACTCCCTAAAACGAAGTGGGGAGAAACCCTAAATGCGCATCAGGAGAACGCCCGATCCGTAGCAGGAAGATCTTGTGGTTCAGTCACGCATATCAGAAAGAAAGGTGGGTGTAGATTCTTGTAGCTCAACTCAATCAGCACGCTAAGGAGCCGCGCAACCTCTCGCAAAGCTGTGCCTTTGGGGAAAAAGGGCGTTGCCTCCCGCCCGGTTTGTGCTGTGGAATTGGCTCAGGAGTAGAAGTCAGGACTTGACTCAGTTTGCCAAACGATGTTTTTTCATGATGCCTGCCTAGGGAGGGCATCTTGCCATGCAACGCGCGTAAGTTCATCCGGTTTGGCGTGTCCCCTCGATCCTCAGAAAACCTGAGTGAAAAACGGGTTCGGGAGCCCCTAGCCCGTGGCGCATAAGCGCCGGACGCGAGACTGTTCATTCCTGTCGCCTTAGACAAATCCAGAAACGCGGCGCGCGGTGGCCCTTTGCGGTAAGCTGGGGGGAGGAATCGAGTTCGATGCACCTCGGTCGAGAATCTGCGCGGGGTGTGCTGTCCCTAGGGAGGTCCGATGTGGGGTAACAAGAAACCGGATAGGCCGCAAGGTGCGGACCCGGAACCGAAAAATTTGCAAACGAATCAGCCGCTAAAGCCCGCTCCGCCGTCTTGGGAGGGAACACCCAAGAAGCGCTCAGATGCCATGCGTCCAACGGGAGCGACAGCGGACGCCGCAATGTCTTGGCTGGGGTCGAGCCTGCACGTGAAAGGTGAAATCGCCGGCAACGAGGATCTGCATATTGACGGAACGGTCGAAGGACTGGTCCAGCTCGGTGAGCGGAAACTGACGGTCGGTACGACGGCGAAGCTGACGGCTGACATCATCGCCGGTGAGGTGGTGGTGTACGGCAACGTGAAGGGGAACGTACGCGCGAAGGGCCGGACTGAGATCAGGAAGGACGGTTCGGTGAACGGGGATTTGACGACGGCACAGATCATGATCGAAGACGGCGCGTACTTCAAAGGTTCGATCGAGATCGACAGGAGCGCGGAGAAGGAAGCCGACAAGAACGTCTCCTCGCTGACGGCGTCTACACCAACTACATCGACGGCGGCGGGCGCGGGGCCGAAGAGCATTTAATCACGACGGAATGTTTACGCTTGGTGCAGACCGCGAATTCGCGCCGCCTTTTTCCCCGCTGCTCACTCCTATGTTCCTCGATTTGATAACCATGCGTCGCCAAAATTCGATGAGCGCCGAAAGTAGCACACTTTACCCTTACGGCTAACCGGCAAGAAATCCGTGAGTGCAAGACTCACATTTGTAGTTTTTTTGAGTTCTGATCGCGCGGCTTCCCCAACGCAAAACGGCTCGGCCTAGCAAACACGGCTCGGCCCGAATCTTTGGTTGGGCAACTTGATCATGGCAGTGGTGCAGATCTTCTAATCTCGCATGAGAAATGACGCGACCATGATCGGCCAAACGGACTCTGCCGTTTGGTGTTTCTTTGCTCAGCCCGAGATGCGTGCGGTCTTCATGGTACGAGTCGACAACGCAACACCCATAATATTGAATCGCGAGAAGTCCGTTACCCCTGGCATCCTTGGCATGCTCGCGCTGTGGCGGTCCACGGAGCTTTGACCAAGAATGGTCGCGGTGTGTTCCGGTGCGGCATCGATGAGAACCCAGGAGTTCGGCTCCTGGAGATCCCGCAATGGATGTTTGATTCGGTGGCCTGCTGCCGTATGCGCCTGGCGACGGTGCCCACGGTCAGCGGCGCTGCATTGCTGGATTTGAAGGCGCTGCTTCGATGCGCGTCGTTTCCTGTCAGTGATGTTGTGCTACAAAGTCAGCATCGTTCCTTGCTATCTCCAGGAGATGCTGATGCGAAAACCACTAAGCCGACAGAGAGTCGCTCAATTCAAACTATTTCATCCACCCCAGAAGCGCCCGTCTTGGCAGGTGCTGCCTGCAGAAACCAGACGGAAAACAGTACGGTTGCTGGCGCGACTGCTGCGCGAGCACATCGGAAGAGTCCGCGCCTCCGGCAGCAGAAAGGAGGCGGGCGATGAGTGACAAGATCAAGCCACACCACCTCGAGCGCAAGGCGATCCTGTATGTTCGCCAATCCTCTGCATACCAAGTCAGCCACAACCTGGAAAGTCAGAAGCTGCAGTATGCCATGCAAGAACGTTTGCAGCAGTTGGGTTGGCGCGAGATCGAAGTTGTGGATGAAGATCTGGGTCGGTCGGCAGCCGGGACGGTCACGCGTGCGGGCTTCGAACGCATGGTGGCGGAAGTGTGTTTGGGCAAGGTGGGAGCCGTGGCCGCTCGGGAGGTATCTCGCTTTGCACGCAACAGCCGGGAGTGGCAACAATTGGTGGAAGTGTGCCGGATCGTGGACACATTGTTAATCGACCAGGAGACTGTCTATAGTCCGCGACAAAGCAATGATCGCTTACTGTTGGGACTGAAGGGGAGTTTGAACGAATACGAACTAGACTTGTTGCGCCAGCGTTCGGTCGAAGCACGGCGCGAAAAAGCACGGCGAGGTGAACTGCTGGTGATCGCGCCAGTCGGTTACTTGAAAGGCGAAGAACAACATTGGGAAAAAGATCCGGACCGCCGTGTGCAGGAAGCCGTCGTGTTGGTGTTTCGCAAATTTCTCGAACTCGGTACGGTTCGTCAGACCTTGCTATGGTTCTTGGAACACGGTTTGCAATTTCCTGTGTATACCCGACAAGGCGAGACCTGTTGGAAACGGCCTTCCTACGCAACGATCTATCGACTTCTGACCAACCCGATTTATGGCGGTGCCTATGCCTACGGAAAAACAGAACACACACTACGCTATGAAAACGGCGAGCCTCACCGCGGTATTCAACGCAAACCGAAGGAGCAGTGGCTGGCCTTGCTTCCGAACTCCCATGAGGGCTACGTGAGTTGGGAGCAATACCAGCAGATTCAACAAGCGATCGCGGAAAATGTTCGCGGAAGCGGGTCATCGGGCGCCGTGCAAGGCGGTGCCGCTTTGCTGGCCGGTCTGTTGCGTTGCCGGCGGTGTGGTCGTAAGCTCACCGTGTTGTACACTGGCAACCACCATGATGTACTCCGTTATGTATGTCATCGAGGCTGGCTGGACAGTGGGCAACCGCGTTGTATTGCATTCGGCGGGATGAGCGTAGACGAAGTCATCGCCAAAGAGGTGCTGCGCGTGGTGCAACCCGCGGCAGTGGAAGCGGCGGTATTGGCAGGCGAAGAAGAAGCACGCAAGCAGGACGACGTCTTGGATGCGTGTCGACGAGACCTGGAAGCGGCGCGCTATGCCGCACAGCGTGCCCAGAAACAGTACGATGCTGCGGACCCGCAAAACCGTCTGGTAGCCGACGAATTGGAGCGCCGCTGGAATCAAGCTTTGCAGCGAGTCCAAGAGATCGAACTGCGCATTGAGCAGCATATCCAAGGTCAAGTGAAAACGACGGCACCCACACGGGAAGAGTTTGAGGATCTCGCGGCGAAACTAGAAGCCGTGTGGGATTGTTCGGACACCGATATTCGTCTAAAGAAACGTATTGTTCGAACGCTGATCCATGAGGTTGTCGTGGATGTGGATCCATCGGCGGGTGAGGTCATTCTCGTCATTCATTGGAAGGGTGGCGTGCACACGGAGTTGCGTTTGCCCCGTCGGCGTCGCGGGCAGAATAGCGCGCAGACATCGAAAGAGATTATCGATACCGTGAGAGTGTTGACGCGAATCTGTTCGGATGAAGTGATCGCTGGTGTGCTCAATCGAAATGGTCTGTTGACCGGGCACGGCAATCGCTGGACGCAAGAACGGGTGACTTCGCTGCGGAGTCATCATGCGATTCCTTGTTACGATGCCGACAAACGTGAGGCGGAAGGATGGATGAACTTAACGAAAGCAGCCGATACGTTAGGCGTGAGTTCCAGAACACTTCGGCTGGCAGTCGAACGAGGCGAGATCGAAGCGGAGCATCCCTTGGACGATGGCCCTTGGATTTTTAATCGATGCGCGATAGAGACAGAGGCTGCCACACACTTCCTCGCGCGCGTCCGAGGCAGCAATCGCAACCCCGCAATACCAACTTCAAAACAGAGTACACTCGGTTTTTCAACCACATAGCGAGGTGGGGCAGTATGAAACGTACTTGTAATGAGTAACCCACTCTGACAGGATTCTGCGCAGATGTTTTTCGCCTAGCGGAATCATGAAATCCAAACACTCACGGCGTACACTTCCCACTAATCTTTCACAATAGGCGTTCGCCTTTGGTGCACGCACAGGCGTGCGCAGCACCCGCAGTCCAAAAGCCTTTAGCTGCTGGTCAACCTCTGCCGAGAAGATCGAGTGACGGTCATGGATCAGGAAACGATAGGAATGATCGCTCGGAATCGCTTCGCGAAGCTGCTGAAAGGCCCAGGCTGCCGTTGGATGCGCGGTGACGTTGCAATGCACGATGCGCCGTGTCCCGACCTCCATCAGGAGAAACACATAGAGAGTTCGAAACCGAGC
>Ga0193735_1000688_pt1 | contig 10769 bp, 8 predicted proteins | sample U1m2metaG_FD_145080 | JGI IMG/M metagenome (GOLD analysis project Ga0193735, IMG submission 145080) | Soil microbial communities from a riparian zone of the East river system, Colorado, United States - U1m2 | ecosystem: Environmental > Terrestrial > Soil > Riparian zone | place: USA: East River... | reverse complement strand
CTCGGCGCAGATGAAATATCTCGGATTCCTCTGGCGTGTTTTGCGGCAACTGGTTTGGGAAACGGCGACCGATACCACAACCGGACTGGCCGCACAGATGGCGTATCTGCTTCTTTTTGCGCTGGCCCCCGGATCGCTGTTCCTCTGGCATCTGCTGGGTTTGTTCGGTACCGATCCGACCAAATTGCATCGGATGTTCCTTCTCTTGAAAAGCTTCATGCCGCCGGATCCGAAAGTGCAGGACATTCTGGATTCTACGATGGCGAATGTGGTGGTGACAGGCTCGAGCGGCCTGCTAGCAAACGCGGGCATCATTCTCGGAATTTATTTCGGGACTGTCTTCATCGCGACGACCTCGCGCGCTCTCAGCCATACGTACGGAATGCGGGAAGATCCGCATTGGTGGTCGAAGTATATCATTTCATTTTTCATGCTGTTTTGGTTTGGGATCATCATCGTGTTCTGCTTCAACGCAATCGTCTTCGGTGAACGGCTGGCCGGTCTTGCGGAAGTCAATCTTCAGCTGGCCTTTCCGCTGCAAGCATGGATCACGACGCTCAATCTGCCCTTTACCTTTGTGGCGCTGGTCATTCTTGCGCTCGCACTTTATCTCCTGACGCCGGAAAATTATTTGACCGTCCGCCAGGCTTTGCCCGGCGCGATTTTCTTTTCGGTGGGTTGGATCATCGCCACGAAACTTTTTCAGCTCTATGTAGCGCGGTATGATCGCTACAACCCGACGTATCTCGCGCTGGCGTCCATCGTTGTATTGCTTACGTGGATGTATCTGACCTGTCTGTTGCTATTGCTGGGCGGTAAATTAAACGCCATTCTTCGGCGTGAAGGCGAAAGAATGCGCGCGGCTGCGCCCGAGGCCGCGGCGACGAGTTAAGGAGTTAAAAAGTTAAATCGTTAAAAACGAATGGCGCTCTGACCTTGTAACTTTGTAACTCTTTTAACTTTTTTAACGATCTGGTTGATCGCGTCGCGCGCTCTGTTACGCTCCGTCGCAGTGGTGCCCTTTCGCCTTTGGCTCACAACTGCGTTCGTTTCTAGCGTAATCCTTGGAAGTCTCCTCTGTGCGCAAGTCGATGGGGAAGAAAAGAGCCCGCCTAAGGCGGATGAGTCCGAACACATCGAGGCGCATTCTTCGCCGTCTCCGAAACCAAAAAAATCTCCGAGCCCGGTAGCAAAAGCATCGAGGGGCAAATCGGGAAAAAAACACCAGGCTTCTGGGACCCCGGAAAAAGCACCAACCGCGATTCCCCACGCAAAATTAGCAAACGACGAGTCGCAAAAGAAAACAGATCCGTCTCCGAAAGAAAAAAAATCGCCAACGCCAGTCCCTAAAACAAAGGCAGCAAAAGAGGGGTCGATCAGCGACGATAACGAATCGAAAGACGCACAGGAATCCACGCGTCCTCGCAAGGCAAAGCCAAAATCTGACGACGAAGAAGAGGCAACGCCAGCGCCTACGCCGCGCGAGACACCTGAGCGCACCCCGTCACCAAAATCAAAGCGGCGTCACACGCCTACGCCCAAACCGAAATCCGCGAAGAAGAAATCCCATGAGAAAGAGGTTTCGCGCAATACGAAGAAGGCGGGGAAATCCAAATCGACGCGAAAAGAAGAGGAAACACCGAAACCGGAGAAGACACCGCCGCCCACTGCCGAAGAGCGCGCTACGGCGTCAGACCGCCCAACCCCGGTACCGAAAGCTCTCGAGTCTGCGGCGCCGACACCAGCGCCTTTTCCTCAGTCAAAAGCTCCGCGTGCTGCTCCGACCGGCGAGCGCGCTCAGGTTGTTATCGAAAAATCTGGTCTGGAAGAGGACCAGGGTCTCGAGCCTGCTCCGTCGCCTCCGCCGAAAAGAGGTTTCTGGCCCTGGTCTCGCAGTTCGGGTAACTATCGTTATCTAACACGATCCGTGATCGACGCGATCCAACGCGCGCCGGTGAAACGGCGTCGCTGGCAATTCATTGTGGTGCATAATAGCGGTACACGACAGGGGAACGCGCGTGTCTTCGATTATTACCACCGGCACGTGCGCCGGATGCAGAATGGTCTTGCCTATCATTTTGTGATCGGGAACGGAACGTCCACGGGAAACGGCCAGGTTGAAGTGGGCGATCGCTGGCGCCGCCAGATCAACGGCGGGCACGTGCACAGCGATTATCTGAACAACATTTCGCTGGGCATTTGTCTGGTCGGCGATTTCAATCGTGGCCAGCCAACGCGAGCGCAGCTTGACTCATGCGAGGAACTCATCCGCTATCTGCGAGAACGTTGCGGTAAGACCGACAGAGGCGCGATTCCGGTGCGGCCACACCGTGAAATGAATCCACCGCGTTGGTCGACCGATTGCCCGGGAGACGATTTTCCCTATTCGTGGTTTCGCCGGTTTTAGGGTTCGCGTTTTCTTGTCATGTCGAGCGACGGCAGCGAGCGCGTCGGGCGACGGACTACAAGCCTAACCTTTGGACGGCTGCCTCTGACAATGCGGACAAAACCACGCAGTGCGTCCGCCGATGGTCGCCGATTTAAGTCTGCTCCCGCAACGAGCACATTTCTCGCCTTTTCCACGATGTGGCAGCAGCCATGATTGTGGCATCTGATTCGTATCGGCTTTTGCCGCGATCGCCTTTCGCAAGACGTAGTGAGTGGCCCGGAAGAGTTTTGTGAGGGCTTTGTCGTTCGAGCGAGCGATTTGGGTCGCGGGATGAATCCGCGCGCGGAAAAGAATTTCGTCCGCGTAAATGTTGCCAATACCTGAGATAAGCCGCTGGTTCATCAAGATCGATTTCACAGCGCCGCGATGTTTCCCCAGTATTTTTCTGAATTCCCCGAGACCGAGATCAAGTGCATCCGGTCCCAGTGCGCGCTGTTTCAGAAATTCGTCGACATCTTTTAGCAATCCGATCTGGCCAAACTGGCGCTGATCGTCGAACACCAGGCGATGGTTGTTGGCGAAAACAAAGAGGACTCGCGCATGCCGCGGGGCTTGTTCGTCGTCTTTGAAGTACTCCAGCGAGCCAGTCATGCCGAAGTGCAGGCGCAGCCAGAGCTCGCCATCGGCGCGTACAAACAGATGTTTGCCATGACGCCGACTCGATTCGAAGCGGCGCCCTTTCAATCCGCGCGCAAGCTCTCGCGCTGAGGTCTCTTTCAAGATGTATGTGTTACGCACATCGACATCGTCGATACGCTGATGCAATGAAGTCGCATCAAGATATCGCTTGAATATTTCAACCTCGGGCAATTCTGGCATCGGAGTTAGATACGACTAATTCAGAGGTATCCCGTAAACAATCTGCGACCTCGTGCTGAACTTGGATATTGCCGGTTGAAATTTGGAACTTTCGGAACTTTATGTCGATGGAGTCGATCGAGAGCTTCGTCAGATTGTTGAAACAGTCGCCGCCCGGCGCCGTCTTTAATCCATGGTGGGAAGCCGATAAACTAAACGACGCCGGTCGCAACGCGCCTGCCATCCGGAGAAAACAGTTAGCCGCTTATCTTCGAAACCGGATCGGCAAGGTAAAACTCGTATTGATTGGTGAAGCGCTCGGTTATCGCGGCGGGCATTTCAGCGGAATCCCCATGACTTCCGAGCGAATCCTGCTGGGAAAAAAGGAAAATGCCGGAATAAAACCGGAACATGTTTTTTCCACCTTCAAGGCAAGGCGAACAAGCAAGCGTGAACAGTGCCCGGATGGTTTTTCCGAGCCGACAGCAACTATCGTTTGGGGCACGCTGCTCGGGCTTGGCCTAAAGCCGGAGGAATTCGTGCTGTGGAATGCGTTCCCGTGGCATTCATTTAATCCGCGTCGCGGTTTATTAAGTAATCGGATGCCCAACAGATCTGAGCGATCCGCCGGTTTATCGGTGCTCAAAGCTTTCCTCGATCTCTTTCCATGCGAGGAAATCGTCGCGCTTGGCAACGTTGCTGCCTCGCAACTGAAGGAACTGAACGTCGAATCCCATCGTGTTCGTCATCCCGCTTCCGGCGGCGCGAGACTCTTCCGTAAGGGAATCGGAACGCTCGTGAAGGAAGTCAGCTAGCGAGATTCACTTGTTGTTGGTCACAATTGATTGCTTCTCGGCCAAGCGCAGAAGGATTGCTTTTACCGTGTCGGAGACAGTGCTCGTCGTTGAAACGCTGACCATATTGGGCGCGAACTCAGATGGTGGCTGATACTGAGCGTTCAACTTCTCGAAGTCTTCGAGACGAGCGTCGGAGGTTTCGGCGGTTTTTTCATCCCGAAGCTTAAGCCGATTTTTGATTTCATTAGGATCGACCTCGAGTTCTACGAACTGAATTGATACGTTCGCTTTCTTGCATTCGTCGCGGAGAAATTTACGAAGAGCGCGCGTCGAGAATGTGGCGTCGAGAATGACGCCGTTGTGAGGTTGCGGCAGGCGAGGTCGGCGCCCTCGGCTACAGCAGCCGATCGCGGCAAACCCGCTTTCCAGAAGCTTCCCATAAGTTTTTTGCGTCATTCGCGCCGAATATATTTTGGCGCGCAATTCTGACGGCGTTCGTTGAGTGAGCGGAACGCCGGTAAGTGTCTTGCGAGTTTCATCAGAAGAAAAGACGGGCCAATCCAACTCGCTGGCGAGTCGTTTCGCGATAAAGCTCTTGCCCGTGCCGACCCGGCCCATTACGACCAGGATCAATGGCTCGGCGCTGGCGATGGCATACCCCAGCGCGAGACGAAAATAGCGCACCGCCTGTTTTTGATGTTCCTCCGAATTTGTCGTTTCTTTCTCTGTCGCTTGAATGCTTTCGACCTTCCCGCGGACGAAGGCTCGATAGCACTTGTAGAAATTCGCGACCTTCAGCATTCCTGCATCATCCAATTCGCGCGCAGCATTTCGGAGAAACAGATTTCCCACGTCGCTTCGGCCCTTGAAATCAAAATCCATCGCCAGAAATGCGAGATCGTTGGCGATGTCGATGAAACGAAAGCGGTCGTTAAACTCAATGCAATCGAAGATGGTCGTCGCTTCCGGAGTGAGATGAACGTGGTCGAGACGCAAATCGCCGTGGCAATCGAGAACCCGGTGTTGCTGAATGCGTTCATGGAACAGGTTTTCATTTAGCTCGTAGAACTGGTTTGTGTAATGGCGAATCGCCTCGAAAGCGGCGGGCGAAATAGTCTTGCCAATGAAAGACTCGACCTGCGTGAAATTCTCGTCGGTGCTGATCTTTAACTTTTCCGGTGTGCCCCACTGCTCGATCTTGGGCGTCGGAGTTTCCGCCTGATAGAATCGATGCAAGATGGAGATCACGCGGTTAATCTCCTTTTCGCCGACCAAATTTTTCTCGAGCAATTCGTTCAAGAAGCAGCCACGCGGGAGTTCTTTCATCTTCACGGCGTACTCGACGATTTTCCCCCGTGGTTTGAACGAAAAGCCGGAATCAGTCTCATAGACGGGAACAGCGTCGAGATAAATTTCCGGACAGAGTCGCCGATTCAGTTCGATCTCGCGCTGGCAAAAGTAGTGGCGTTTTTCGAGCGTGCTGAAATCGAGAAAGCCGAGATTCACCGGCTTCTTCACTTTGAAGACAAACGGCGACGCAATAAAGACCCATGAGATGTGAGTCTGAATCGCGCGAACTTCGGTTGGCTTGTGCGGGTACGACGGCGGCGATTCAAGAAAAACAATCAGTTCCTGTGATTGTCGATCTGGCGTCGTTGTCATTCCGAGCGAAGTCGAGGAATCCCGTTGCACAACATAATGGCGACTTCACGGGAGGTCTCGACTCCCGCTCGACATGACAGCTTGGCTACGACTTGGGCGGTTCGCCCTTCTTGATTAGTGCCGTCAAGAGATCGATTGGAAGGGGGAAAAAAGTCGTGGTGTTATGTTCGCTGGAAATTTCGCGCATGGTTTGGAGGAAGCGCAGTTGCAGCGCAATCGGCTCCTTGCTCATCATCGCCGCTGCCTGCACCATTTTTTCCGCAGCTTGAAATTCGCCCTCGGCGTTGACGATCTTTGCGCGCCGTTCGCGCTCGGCTTCCGCTTGCTTGGCCATCGCGCGCTTCATCGTGTCGGGCAGCGAGACATCCTTGACCTCGACCGCTGTGACTTTGACTCCCCACGGTTCGGTTTGCCGGTCGATGATCTCCTGCAATTTCTGGTTGATCGACTCGCGCTGCGAAAGCAGGTCATCCAATGGGGCCTGACCGAGCACGCTGCGCAGCGTCGTCTGCGACATCAGCGAAGTGGCTTTGAGAAAGTTCTCTACTTTCACGACAGAGGCCTGTGGATCGACCACCCGGAAATACACAACCGCGTCGACCGTCACCGGCACGTTGTCACGCGTCATCACCTCCTGCTTCTCGACACTGATGGTGACGACGCGCAAATCCATTCGCACCATCCGATCGACAATCGGGATGAGGAAAATCAATCCCGGCCCTTTCGCGCCGAGCAATTTTCCGAGCCGGAAGATGACGCCGCGTTCGTATTCGCGCAGGATGCGGATGGCCTGCGGCAGAATGATTACGGCAAGAATAATGAGCGGTACGGCCCAACTAATTAATTTCGGGAACGCTTCAATTAATTGCATGACTTTGTTTTCCTTTAGCTTGCAGTTTTACAGTTAACCCTTGCACGGCCGCAATCTCAGCCTGTTCGTCCTTTTCGATAGGCGTTTCGCTGACGGCGTTCCAGTATTCGCCCTCAACGAAAATGCGGCCGCTGCGCGAGTCGATTGGGGTCAATGCCGTCACTGTTCTTCCAATCAGCGTTTCCTTCCCCACCTTTACCGGCAACCGTTGCGCGCGCAGACCTTTTCCGATGACGAAAATAAAGAACGCTGCGGTGACCAGTGTCGCCGGAATAATGTAGTTTAACGATAAACGAAAGAGCGGGTCGCCACGATTGAAGAGCATGAGCGAGCCGATAAGAAACGCAGCGATACCGCCGATCGTTAAGACCCCGTGCGTCGTCGCATAAACGTCAAAAATAAAGAGCATCAACGCGAGCGCGATCAGGACGAGTCCGGTGACGTTGACTGGCAAGACGGCTGCGAGATAAAGCGCGACAACCAGCGCAATCGCTCCAACGACTCCGGGAAGAATCGCTCCCGGCGTGGTCAGTTCGCCAATAATTCCATAGATCGCGATGAGCATGAGAATGAACATCACTTCTGGTCGCCAGAGTTTTTGAAAGACGTGTTCCGACGCCGACATCTTGATCTCCGAAACCTCGGCACCTGCGGTTTTAAGCGTCTTGCCATCCACGACCCGGCCGTTCAATTTTTGTAACAGGTCGGAAATATCGGACGCAATCAGGTCGATGACTTTTAATTGCAGCGCCTTTTCAGCAGTGATTGATGCACTTTCCTTTACCGCCGACTTGGCCCATTCGACGTTACGCTGGCGCTTGCCAGCGATTGTCTCGATGTAGCTCACCGAAAAATTCTCCAACTTCTGTTTCATCGTTTCGTCGGTCTTTTCTTCTCCGCCACTGGGAAAACCGCCTATCGAGACCGGATGCGCGGCGCCGATTGTCGTGGCTGGAGCCATTGCCGCGACGCTCGCCGCAATGGTGATGAAACAACCCGCGCTGGTTGCTGTCGCGCCGGTCGGAGCGACATAAACGACGACCGGCACCGGTGAGCCGAGAAAGCTTTGCACGATCTTCTGGGTCGAGTCGAGCAAGCCACCGGGCGTGTTGAGCTGAATGATTAGACACTGGGCGTTTTGCGCTCGGGCTTCGTCGATGCTGCGCGAAATATAGCTCGCCGTCGCCGGCCCAATGGCTCCGTCGATATTAATAAGAGAAATCTTTTCCGCTGCGAGAACTGCGGACGTGCAAGCAAGCCAAAGGACCAGCGCAGCAACGCAGGTGGAGGGGCGAGCTCCGCGAGCCCAAGCACCGGTTGGAGGTCTCGGATCGCTGGTTAGGCGTCGCGGAGCTCCGCCCTCCACTTTTGTCTGTCTTTCACGGTGCGCTGCTCGACGGTGCGTAAGGTTATGCTCCTTTCATCGGCTGAAGCTTGATCGCCAAATCCTTCACTTCTGGTTTCACGATTTTCTCGTAATCGCGGTAGCCCATTTTGATCGTGTCGGTGTGCGTCCCTGCTTCGAACACGACGTAATCTTGCTCCGCCAGACTCTTGTCCACATACGTTGGCAAACCATAAAGATTGCCAAAGGGCGGCATCGCTCCAATCGCGCAATCGGGGAAGAGCGACGTGAATTCCTGTTCCTGATCCAGCGATACGGCGTTGCCGATCGCGTTCTCGACCTTCTCCAGATCGATTTGGTGATCCGCAGGCAGCACCATCATGAGATGCTGGTCGCCCGATTTCACCATGACCACTTTGGCATGATGCCGGCCTTTCACGTGCTCGGCCTGGGCGATTCGTTGCGCAGTTACGGCCTCGGGATGATGCAGAACCTCATAAGACACTTTGTTTCCGTCCAAACAATCGATCAGTTGCTTTGGTATTTCCATAACCGCCTCCGAGGGAAAGTATCACTTTCCCGTGTGATCTCTACTCTCTCGAAAAGCACGTGGACACCGCCGCAAAGGTGCCGAGGCGCGAAATGATTCTGTATGGCTACATGCGAAGTTTGCGAGAATGAATATGACAAGGCGTTTGAAGTGGTCGTAGCCGGAAAGCATCACACATTCGATAGCTTCGAATGCGCGATCCACGCGCTAGCGCCGGTCTGCCCGCACTGCAACTGCCGGATCGTGGGGCACGGTGTGGAAACCGATGGGCAAATCTATTGCTGCGTTCATTGCGCGCGTACGGCCGGCAAAACGCAGTTAAAAGACCGCGTCTGAACGCTGCGCTGAAAATACCGTGTCAGTTACTAGTCTGTCTTTGACGGCTGACCACTACTTCTGATGCCAGGCGAGTAGCAAGTTTTTTGCGATCCCTGCCTGGCAGTGAGCAGGCCCGTCAAGCGTGGAGCGAAGCACTAGTTACAAGGAATGATTGCACAGAGCTTCGCGGCTGAAGTAGAAAGGCTCATGGAGCAAAATCCGGCGGTTCCTCTAACGCCACGACCCAACTGGTGGAAGCGAAACTGGACGTGGTTCGTGCCAGTTGGCTGCTTCGGCATGTTGGTATTGTTCGTCTCTTTTGTTGTCTCGATCGCGTTGATGGTGTTCAGCGCGATGAAATCCACTGACGTTTACAAAGGCGCTTTGGCGCGGGCCCGGGCGCACCCTTCTGTAATCGAGGCCCTCGGCTCGCCGATCAAAGAGGGATTTCTCGTCTCTGGAAACACAAACGTGAACGGCGCATCCGGAGAAGCGAACCTGTCGATTCCCATTTCCGGCCCAAATGGGAAAGGGACGATTTACGTGGCAGCAAACAAGTCGCTTGGTCGATGGAACTATTCGGGTCTCATCTTAGAGGTCACAAAAACGCATCAACGGATCGACCTTCTCCAGAGCACTGGTCCACATTCGCCCTGATCATTTCCGTGCAACCCGCGACAAGAAAACTTTCCGTTAGCGCAATTCTCTTCGGAATTCTCGCGGGGATTATCGGCATCGGGGGCGGACTGTTTCTCGGCTTCGCTTTGGGCGCGGCGCTCGCAGCTGCGTTTCACGTCTCCACGTTTGAAGGGGAGGCCGGTTATTTTGCCGCGGCGATCGCGCTCATTGTGACGTGCGTCGTCGCGCCAGGCCTCATTCTTCTCACGCTTTATTGGCGCGGCACAAGAGGACTTTGGCTTTTTGCCGGGTTGATAACCGTTTGTGTATCTCTTGGTATCATTGCGGTGTCCGGATTTGGAATTTGGTATGCTGGTCAACCGCATGTTTTGAACATCAATGGGCCGACGCCGCTACTGGAATTTGAAGTAAAACCACCGGCCGGCCAGTCCGTCCAAAGTCTGGCTGACGTTCAGCCTGAGCTCGATACAGACCGCAACGCAATGCCAGGCTACTGGCACACCGATGCGCCTCAAGACCCAGGCGTGCGAGCGGGTTACGTCGAAGTATATTTCCGGACCTCGCAGCGTCTCTTCGTGTTGAAATTTGCAGGTCAGGAGGACAAAATTTTCCGGCTCAAGCTGCCGGCCAATCCAATGAGGGAGAAATACCGCGCCTGGTCTGACTGGCAAAACCCGGACTTTGTAGCGAAAGCGGGCCAGCAACCTTCCCGCCCCTCTGGCGGAAACGAGTATCAGATTCGCTACAAAATGGATTATCAGAACCGATAACTCGTAGGTGGAACGCGTGGTCTTCAACGCATTGGCTACCGCGGCCCTCCCGTCCGGATTTTGCCGCACGCGCAACGCGGTGGGAAAAGTGGCCTTGACCAATTGCCATCATCTTGAGGACAAGACGATCCACCCGATGGCGAGGTTTACCTCCCGTGCCGTGTGCGTAAGTTTCTGACATGTCGATTTCCGAGGAACAGGTGAAGAACGCTTTGAAGTCGGTGAAATATCCCGGCTTCACTCGCGATATTGTTTCATTCGGCCTTGTGAAATCGGTCCAGATCGAGAATAGCGAAGTCAAAGTACGGATCGCCCTGGCGACGAACGATCCGAATGTTCCAGCGGCAATTAAAAACGACGCCGAAAAAGCGCTGCGAAGTATCGACGGTGTCAAGAGCGCAAAGGTGCTGATTGATATTCATGCGCCGCCCGCAGGCGCGGGGACCGGTATGGGCGCGACGCGAATCCCGGGAATCAGGCACGTCATTGCAGTGGCAAGCGGCAAAGGCGGCGTCGGCAAATCGACTGTCGCGGCAAACCTCGCGGTTGCACTGGAGCAAACCGGCGCGC
>Ga0193735_1000687_pt1 | contig 10771 bp, 4 predicted proteins | sample U1m2metaG_FD_145080 | JGI IMG/M metagenome (GOLD analysis project Ga0193735, IMG submission 145080) | Soil microbial communities from a riparian zone of the East river system, Colorado, United States - U1m2 | ecosystem: Environmental > Terrestrial > Soil > Riparian zone | place: USA: East River... | reverse complement strand
CGAGAATTGACAGTACAGCACCCGCGACTTCGTCGGCGCTGACCGCTTTCATGCAGCGGAAATCGATTGGACATTCGCGAAGAAAACAGGGGCTGCATTCCACGTGATGCCGCAAAATGATGTGCCCGTTGCCGAGTGGCCCAGTCAGGCGCGGTTCGGTCGAGCCGAAAACGGCGACCACAGGCACGCCGAGCAACGCGGCAAGATGCATCGTGCCCGTGTCGTTGGTGAGTAGCAAACTGCACTGCCGCAATTCGTCGATAAGTTGATCGAGCGTTGTCTGCCCGATCCGGTTCACGCAATGATCGCCGATCGCAGCGGCGATCTGTTCGCCTATTGCGGCGTCCTTTTTCGTGCCAAACAGAATCCATTGCACCGATGATTGCGCGGTAATTTTTGCCGCTGCTGCAGCGAATCGCTCGGGTAACCATCGCTTGGCTGGACCGTATTCCGCGCCAGGACAAAGGCCGATCAAGGTTTGATGTTTGATGTTTGATGTTTGCTTTGGATTTGGCACTTCGATGTTCAATGTTTCGGCCCCGCATTCGCGAGCGACACGAAGAAAACGAAGCGAATGATGTTCGGGCGGGCCGGGCTTTCGTGGCTCGCGAACGATTTCGTTCACGAGCCAACTCCGCCAATGGCCGCGATAGCCGACTCTGCGCGGAATTCCGCTTAGCCAGGATTCAACCGAAACACGCAACGAATTCGGGAAGAGAATCGCCACGTCAAAAGGCATTTGTTGCCTCAACAGCCTAACAACTGGAAGAAGCGAACCCTCCGGCAAAAGAATGATCGCGTCCACTTCCGGAATGAGCTTCCACATCGGCGCGATCTTGTCGGGCGCAGCGATTGTCACGTGAACGTCGGGACGCCCACTCTTGATCGCGCGGACTGCCGGCACGCTCATCACGGCGTCTCCCAGCCAGTTGCTTGAACGGATGAGAATTCGAAATGGCTTCAGATCACGAGCCGAAATTTCCGGCGGCAGATAAATGCCGCGTTTGTAATGTGCGAGAAGAAAATTCGGCTCAGGCGTTTTCCAGCGATTGTGCACCCAGAACCAGTCTTCGGGAGCGCGGCGGATTTGTTCCTCGATGACTTGATTTATTTTCGACGTCAGCACCGCAACGGAAGCGCCGGTCTGATCGAACCGCTCAGTAAACACCATGCGCCAGCGCGCGGATCCGGTGGTGTAAACACCAGCGGCAATGAGCGCCGCTCGTGTACGCTTGGCGAGTAGAGCTGGCAAAGGCGAAGTGGACGCAAGGCGCCCGAAAAATGGCGTCCAAACGCCGTGATCGCCGGTGTGTTGATCCGACAAAACACCGACGCCACCACCTGAGCGCAGCAAGTCGATCACCGGCTCGAAGCCATCGTGCCGATCGAACAATTCTAATCCGTTCTGACTCCGGGTCCGCCGTACATGCTTGTCAATGAAACGGTTCCCCAACCCCTGGTACACACTCGCGTTTCGTACAAACCCGACGAACTTCGGCATTAATTGCGCGAACACTTCCCACGTTCCGAGGTGACTCAGAACGAGCACCACCGGAACGCCCGCGCGAAATTCGCGCGCCATCGACTCGATATTTTCGACCTCGACGCGCTCGAGGATTTTCTCCGGTGGCATCTGCGTGAGTTTCGCGCTGCAAAGCAGGTTGGCGCCGAGCTGCCGGAAATGGCGGCGCACAAGCTGACGCAATTCGCGCGGCGACTTTTCATTCGCAAACGCAATCTCAAGATTGCGCGTTGCCAGACGGCGATATTTCCCGGAAAACATCCACGCGCAGACGCCGAGGAATTGCCCGAAAGCGAAGAGAAACGGCAACGGCAGCGTGGCGACAACGGCTGAGCCGGCGCGATAGAGGAGGTAAACGACAAAATCGAACATTGCGAAGGTGGATCGGCTTCTCCGAAGACGATGAACGCGTTCGGAGAACGCGTTCCACCTTCGGCGCGGGCAGGGTAGATTTGCCTGCTACGGCCTTCAACCAATATAATGTGTCCTGTGTCGCTGCCATCCAGTTATACCAGCCAATCTGATTTCGCTCACGTTCTAACAACGCGCTGTGCAGCAAAATGAACAAGGAACTGGAGGCTTTGGAGCGAAAGCTTGAAATCCGCAACCGTGAATTGGCCGAAGCGCACAGCCATATCGCGGTGCTGGAAGAAAAATTACTGAAGCTGAAACAATACCGGCGTGAGCTGAAGTCGCTGAAGGAGGAGAGACGCACGCTGCGCAAATCCCCCGAACGCAGGATCGGCCAGGTATTGCTCGCGCCCTATCGGGTTTTGGAAAAACCCGTAAAGACGGTTTGGAGAAAGCTTCACCAGCAGAAGCCGGCGCTCGGGAACTCTGTTGCACAAAGCGAATACCAGCAATGGTTTCAGCATCATCGCGCGAGTACGCAGGAGTTGCGGCGGATGCGCGTTGAGGCGCGCGCTTTCGTTTCGCAACCGCTCGTCAGCATCCTCACGCCCGTATTCGACACTCCGGTTTCGTGGCTTCGCGAGGCTGTGGACTCTGTGCGTGCGCAGGTTTATGAAAATTGGGAGCTGCTGTTGATCGACGATGGATCGACTGCCACCAACCTGCTGGGGGCTTTACCTGCCTTGGCTGCGCGTGACCGGCGGATTCGTCTCGTTAGGCTTGAGAGCCATCAAGGCATCTCAGCCGCCTTAAACAAGGGCCTTGATGTTGCTGAAGGCCAGTGGCTCACTTTTCTCGATCATGACGACGTGCTTGAGCCCGATGCCCTTTTCCAAAATGTAAGGTTGATTCAGGAAAATCCCGGACTCGATCTGATCTACTCGGACGAAGACAAACTCACGGAGGCAGGCTTTGACTCGCCAATACTAAAACCGGACTGGTCTCCAGACTTCTTTCTGTCCTGCAATTATTTGTGTCATATGATCTTTATGCGTCGCGATCTTGTGCGAGAGGTTGGGGGATTCCAACGGCAGTTTGACGGCTCACAAGATTACGATCTTCTCCTGCGTGTCAGCGAGCGAACCAACCGAATTCATCATATTCCGCGGGTGCTCTATCATTGGCGACGCAGCGAAAATTCCAGCGCAAGTGACGTTCGCCAGAAACCGGGACAGCTCGAAGCTTCGTGGCGTGCAATTGAAGCTCACCTGAAACGCCGCGGCGAGCCCGCGCATGTTACCGTGGACTGGCGCACCCACGCCTTTTGTGTCAGACGCGAGTTGCTCGAACCCAGAAAAATTTCCGTCATCATTCCGAGTTCCTACGGCCCGGACTCGCTCAAGGAATTCGTCGAAAGATTGATCAGCAAGACAAGCTACCCGAATTACGACATTATGATTGTCCAAGCGGGCGAGCGCGACAAAGTCCATGAGGCTGGCACAGATTTCCGGGTGCTGCATTTCCCAGATGCGGCGAATGGTTCCGCAGCCAAAAATTACGCGGTCGCGCAGACGGACAGTCCGTGGCTTCTTTTCCTCGACGACAACTTGGAACCCGTCGATCCTGACTGGCTCACAATCATGGGTGAGCATGTGCAGCGGCCCGATGTTGGCGCAGTCGGCGCGCGATTGATCAATCCGAATGGCACGATTGAGCACGCTGGTCTGGTTCTTGGCGTGAATGGAATTGCGCAGTCCGCTTTTCACGGTTTTCCTGCGGAGCACCCCGGCGTGAACCGCCAGTTGCGGATGACCCGCAACTATAGCGCAGTGTCCAGCGGGTGTATCTTGATTCGCCGCGAAGTTTTCCAAAAAGTCGGCGGATTCGATAAGGCACTCCCGCGGCGATTTGCCGACGTTGATTTTTCCCTCAAAGTGCGACGCGCCGGTTACCTTATCGTTTATACTCCGCTCGCAAAGCTTATTGGGGAGCCACCGGTATCCGAGACGGATGTTATTGGCGTCGAAGCGATCATCCGCCAACGTTGGTCTGATGTTTTGGAGCGGGACCCTTACTACAATCCGAATCTTTCACGCGAACGCGCTGACTTCTCGTTGGGTGATAACTGAAGCGATACGAGCCTGACGCACTTGTGCTGTTCTTAGAGCCATAGCATCGCCGATCTGGTTAGCCGGGCACACCGTGCGCGCAATCGTGGTTTGACCTCACCTCGACTGCGCCATATGAACGTCCACCGGTTTGCAGGCGTTCGAGCTCGTTTTGGTCGTTTGCTCGAAGACCGACCGATTCACCCCAAGAATTCGTCGTTTTGGCGGATAGGTTTCGATGAGCGAGCGGTATCTCTCGATTAAGTGCGCCACGAGTTCACGCTCGAAGAGATTAGTCGTAATACTCATCGCTCGTTCGTGGTGCCGATAAAGACAAAGGACGTTCGGCAGAAAACTCACGTGTAATTTTGCCTCGGCAATTCGTAGCCATAGGTCGTAATCCTCCCATCCGAACCAGCCAAGTTTATACAATTCAGTATCATAACCGCCGATTTTGATGAGTTGTTCTCTATCGAACAATGCCATCGCATCGATGTAAGGAAACTCGACCAACATCTGTGGGTCCCAATCGAAATACGAAAGCAGTCCTTCCCGATTGTTGTGAGCGCTTTGGAACCGACAGAGCATCGAGTAAGCCGCTGCGGAGTTGTCTCTCACAATCGTCGCGTGCAGCTGCTCGAGTGCGCGTGGAAACACCATGTTATCCGCGTCCAGGATAAAGGCGTAAGGCGCACGCGCCAGCTGAAGACCGAGATTGCGCGCATCTGCCAGCCCGGTATTCAACCGCTTATCGACAATGCGAACCGGATGACGTGAAATTTGTTGCCAGGCGATAGCCTGCTTTAGCGAATCATCTGTCGAAGCGTCGTTGACAATTACGGCTTCGATTCCGCCGGGGATCGCCTCGGTCTTAGAATCCTCTAGGCTTTCGAGGCACTGGCGCACGTAGGAGCTGTAATTGTAAAGAGTGACAATCGCTGAAATTGCGGGTGCGGTGTCATTAAACCCTGTATTTTCGAGCAATCGGAAAATCGCGTCTCCGCTCTGTTGCGCTTTTTGTTGCGCCCCGAATCGCTCGATATATCCACGCCGCATATCGCGGAGCATCGTGATACGATGGGCTGTACTCACCGGATCCGTGGATCGCTCATCAGTCGCCGCCGGTTTTTGATTCGCCCGTTGAAAAATGTGTGAGAGATCTTCGCGCAACGCCGAGACGAAGAGTGCTGTAGGCCTTCGCGAAAGATGTTTCGCCAAGGCGTCCGGCAAGGGCTCAGTTGCGAATGCTTGTTCCGGGTTCGCTTCTCTGTCGAAGTTCGAATCCGCCCCGTCGCTTTGTCGCCGAAATACTGTCTCTATCTGCTGCAGGAACGCGCGGCAATTGTCTTTCTGCGTGACGCGTTCGCATATGAAATCATAAGCCGCTGCCGTGATCGCTTTCCGTTCATCTTCGTGCTCTAGATAATATTCACAGCAGGTCGTTAGGTCGTCTGCTTTCGCCATTACGAAGTGTTTACCTGGGACGAGTGGCTCAAAGCCTTCACAAGTCTCGCTAATCAAGCAGCAACGATTCGCCATCGCGATTAGTGCTCGGTGCCACTCGAAATAGCGCAGATCTGAGTAATGAACGTTCAGCAAGATCTTTGCCCGCTGCAAAAGGGCGTTGCGTTGTGGAATGGGCAAATAACTTCGTGTCTCTTCAGTCTTAGCGAAGCCGATAGGAACGAATCTAATATGGCAGTTACGTGCCGCGAAGAAATCGGCATTGGCGGCGATGAACTCCTCACGGCGGTCGGTCATCGCAGCCAGAACACAAATGTCGAGGTCTCTTTTGGACTTAGCTGGTATATCACTCTGTTCAAGCAATGGGTGGTAACCGAGCGGCAAATGGAAACAGGGCAGGCTGTGCGCGCGGTATGCGGCCACTCCGGATAAATGAATATCGAGCATCGCGCGTGCATGCGGTGCAACGACGAGATTGCTGTCGAACCATTCGCTCTCCGGTTGTTCGGTGCCCAGCAGGAACAGATGATTTGTGAGACGCTGCATCTTCTCCCAGGGAAGCTTATCCCTCAGGAATAAATTAAAGAACTCGTGAGGTGTAACCACGATTTGAATCTTACCTTCCTCCGTTTTTTCGGCCGGAATTTGGTCGATCAAAAGCTGCGCTTCGCATCCCGCATCGCGGAAGCCGGCACAAAGTAAGTCGGCGATTTCGCGGATGAATAGATTCGACTTCGAAGTGACGAACAAGTGTACGGCTCCAAGATCGCGTTGCGTTGAACCGGGCTCACCCCTGAAGCTTTGGAGCCTCTCGCGAGGCAAACTGCCCTCAATCTGGCTGAGCGAGTGTGGATTGACCGAGCTCGCAGTGTTTTGCCTGTTTCCGACAAAAAGTTGCGCGAAATAAGTGGACAAGAACCGTTCGACGCGCGGCAGACCTATTCGACCCAGAAGGGTAAGAGGAAAAGCCCAGATATCTGTGACGAAAATCGTTCGCCAGATTTTTCGATCGTCCTGGACTTGGATCGTAATTTCACTTCGGCCGAGGGGCAGCTCGAGCACGAGAAGAAATCCGCTTTGTCCGGCTTCGGGCAAATCGGGGTAAGCGGCCGCGATCAGGGGTCGCGATCTTTTGCGGCGTGCCCGGAAAATCGATCGGCGCCGTAGAACGCTGCGAACAATTCCACGAATTCCGTGAATCGGTAGGCCCCGGCGATGCAAGAGCCAACCTGAGATCTTGATCTGCTTTGAAAAGGTGACCCGCTCTGGCAGCGCATCGAAACGAAATGCGTAGTCCGCGACTACCATTTTCTCCTCGATTGATTCTGTCATAATCGCTGCAGCAGGACTTCAATCAGGCATAGTTAAGCCGCAACACTCTGCCACGGCTTAGTCGTCCGTGGCGGGAAAGCCAGAGTGAAGAGATTTTCGTCGAGCGAGAGGTTCGGATTGTAAAACGGATCGCGCTGCAATATGTGGCCCCACTTCGATTTCATGTAGTCGACTTCCGCTAGAAATCGGACTTGTTTCGCCGCGCTGTTGTCGAAACCGCGACTGGCCGACTCGTGGTGAATCAATTCGGCGTATGGGGTCCAGAGAATGCGGTAGCCCGCTTCACGCAATCGCAGGCAAAAATCGACGTCATTGAAAGTGACAGCCAGATTTTCGTCGAGCCCTTCGACTTGCAGGTACACTTCGCGCTTCACCAGCGCGCAAGCAGTCGTTACCGCGGAAACATCTTGCGCGAGATGTGCGCGTGCAAAATAACCGGGCTCGCCGCGCCGAAGACCAATGTGCGCGTGACCGGCAATGCCACCTGCTCCGAGGATCACTCCGCCATGCTGGATTGTGCCGTTGGGATACCAGAGTCGTGCGCCAACAATTGCTACTTTTGGTTGCATCGCGCGGCTCACCATTTCGGTGAGCCAGTCCGCATGGAGCACTTCCACGTCATTGTTGAGCAATGCTACGAAGGAGCCCCGAGATAATTCGACGCCCTGATTATTCAGGCGGCTGTAATTAAATGCATCGTCGATCCGCTCCACCCGAACGCCATCACGTTTTTTTAGCTCGGCCAAAAATTCCAACGCCTCAGAATCGTAGCTTTGGTTATCAAGCACGATTAGCTCGTATGCGGGATAATCGGTTTTTTCGAAGATGCTATATACACACTTCTTGAAGGATGAAGCTTGATCTCGCGTGGGGATGACAATGGAAACCAGCGGTCGCTCGTTTGGGAGCGCGTATTTGGTCTGCAAATAGACACCGTGACTCGGTACCACCGTTCCCGCGATTCCCGTACGTTTGAGATGCTCCTGCACCGCCCGTTGGGCGGCTTCTTGTGCATACGGTTTGGCCGTAGGATTCGATGCCGTGCTTTGATCTCCTGCGCGCCAGTGATAAAGGACCCAAGGCAAATGTTCGATCTCCTCCGGTCGAATCTGTTCTATGCAGCGCAGCGCCAGATCATAATCCTGCGAACCTTCGAACCCGATGCGAAAACCACCGATACGATGGATCAAATCGGTTCGGTAAACACTGAGATGGGAGACGAAGTTTTGCGCCAGAAAGAGCTCTGGGTTCCAATCGGATTTAAAATACGGCTCAGAGCGTCGATTGTGTTCTTCGAGCTTATCCTCGTCGCTGTAGAGTAGTTGCAAGTCGCGATTCTTGTTCAACGCCAGTGCCACGAAGTACAATGCCGTAGGCGCCAGTTCATCGTCGTGATCGAGTAACGCGACAAAATCGCCGGTTGCAAGACGCAGTGCGTCATTTGACGCCGCTGAGATGTGCCCATTTTCCGTGCGTCGCATCAACTTTATTCGCCGGTCCTGACGCGCGCACCTTTGCAGGAAAGGCCAGATCTTTCGGTCAGTCGAGGCATCGTCCACGATGCAAAGCTCCCAGCGCGGGTACAATTGCTTTTGCACCGACAAAATCGCACGCCGGAGCCACTTCAAATTCGAATTATAAACCGGCAACAAAACCGAAATGAGCGGGGAATAATGAAATTGTGCGATTTGCTCCCGAACGCGTTTCACGTCCTCTCGTTGGAGCTGATCGTAGCATCGAATCCAGCGCGCATAATCACCGGCGTCCCCATCCGATGGCTCTCGGAAAATCGTGCCGCGCACAGGATGAATGAAAAAGGTCTTCCACGGGCCGTTGCCGCTGCGCGCTTCCATGATGAATTCGCTGCGCCCAGGCGGAATGATGGCCTGTAGTGAAAAGCCGCTTCGCAACGCGCCCGGTCTATTGTCGTACTCAAGACCGATGTCAGGCCGGGGCGTGCCGAAACGCGCCGGGAAAAAGTTCTTCCGGACACGCGCGCGCACCTCGGTGATCTCGTCCCCGGAGATCGCAAAACACCATCCGGAAACTTTGAGCTGACGAGCTTTTTTTGGCCAAACCAACGGACGATCGAGCCAGAATTCAATTCGTGGGTTGGCGCCGGGATTGTGAACAAAGTACTTGGGATCAACGGGGGCTTGTGAATCTCCGTTTGAGTTGCCGAAAACAATTCGGCTCAAAATGGCTCGCCACACGCCATCCGACTCCTGCACTTCAACTGTCACATGCGATTTTCCTCTCGGCAGAGGCAGAGCAATGGCAAACCCGATTCGCTCGAAGGCGGCACCTACGTCCTTGCGTGCAATTCCGTAGTTACCCAAAAATTTCTGACGCCCGCGCCGGGCACGGATCGAACGAATTTTCTTGCCGAACCGATTCACGCACCAACCGGTGATGTAGAGCGTTCGCGCCGGCCGCTCCCAATCGACGGGGTGATCAAACCACCAGTAATATCGATCCTCTGCACTCGCGATTTGCTCACTGAGAGCACGCGCGCCTGCTGACGTGTCAGCGAAAAGAGATGGAACCTTCACTGCGCCGTATTACCGTGGTCGGTCAACACTTTGGCTTTATCCCCCAGGCCCGGATCCAGTCGTCATCGGTACGCATCCGCACCTCATCGAAGCCGGCACGTTTCAGGTACGTCTCGATCTCTTGCGGGGTTGAGTTCTGCGTCATATGCGGCGGACGATTTTCGGGCGAGAACGCGCGGTGAGTTTCAAAGACTCTCCAGCCGCCATCCGAGCAGAGATTGATGTTGTCCACGTAAATTCGACCTCCGGGTCGCAACACACGAAACGCCTCTGAAATGTAGTTGTATCGGTCCCAGGATTCGAGGTGCATGAACACCACTGTGCAATAAACAACATCCACCGAAACATCCGCAACGCCGCTTAAATTATAGCCGGATATCTCCACTAGCTCCACATTCGACAAATCCTTTAATCGTTTTGCGGTCAGCGAAAGCATGTTCGAGGCGACATCGCAGCCGATCCATTTTCGGCAGAGCGGCGCCACAACTTTGCCTACACGCCCGACCCCGCAGCCGATTTCAAGAACCACATCCTCCTTTCCGATACCGACGCTGTCCTGAAGAAACCTCAAAGTTTCCTCCCCAGTCGCCTGCAGAGCGGCTTCTTCCGTCACGCCGATTACATGCAATTTCGCCTGATCTTCTGTGGTTGAAAGGGCAGACCAAACCTTCTTGTATTCGGATCGCGCCGGCTGAGGTTCCATCCCGCGTTAATTACCCTATGACGGCAACGCGTCAATCGTAGCGCGTCGTCTCTTGTGGACGGTGCCGCGGGCCTGCGCAGCGGCCGATTTTTCTTGCATTTAGCGGAATTTCTTGATGCGATTCGGCCAGGTTCTTTTCCCAATATGAGATCACTCCGAAAGTACAATGGCCGATTGTTTAGGTGTTGGCGTTTCTATCTGGCTTGCGTTATCGCTGCGCTCTTGTTGAACGCAACCAGTGTGCGAGCGGCGACCATCGCGGTCACCAATGGGAATGACCACGGACAAGGTTCCTTGCGGCAAGCGATTCATGACGCTTCGCCGGGCGATACAATCAATTTCTCTCTAAGCGTTGCGAGCGTTAACCTAACGACTGATGAGTTAGTAATTGACAAAAACCTGATCATCATCGGTCCTCGCGACAACAGTTTGACGGTACAGCGAAGCACTCAATCTCTTGCATTTCGAATTTTCCACATCACATCCAGTACTGCCGTCGTTTCTATCTTCCGCCTTAGAATCTTAAATGGTATTGCTGGGGATGACGGCGATGGGGGAGGTGTTCGCAGCGCCGGCGTGTTGACCCTTACGGACTGCATCATCTCGGGTAATCAATCGGTAGGTTCGGAATTCCTCGGTGGCCACGGAGGAGGCGTGCTCAACGAGAGTGGCACAATGATGATAAGACGTTGCACGATCAGTAACAATTCCGCGAGCTATTTCACCGGTTCAAGCGGTG
>Ga0193735_1000686_pt1 | contig 10775 bp, 15 predicted proteins | sample U1m2metaG_FD_145080 | JGI IMG/M metagenome (GOLD analysis project Ga0193735, IMG submission 145080) | Soil microbial communities from a riparian zone of the East river system, Colorado, United States - U1m2 | ecosystem: Environmental > Terrestrial > Soil > Riparian zone | place: USA: East River... | reverse complement strand
CGTCGAGCAAATCGCCAATATTTTCAATGTCTTCATGTTGCCGCCCAGCAACTTCTGCACCCACGTATAGAGCTGTTGGATTAATCAATAAAAAACCACCGCGATCCAATACACCCCGCCGGGATAACTCGCCGTCCGCGCGTAACAAGCCCCCACCGCGAACGCTCGAAGGCCGCGGTCCGCAATGGTCTTCTCTGCACTTGCAGGCAAGGTCTCCGGCTGCATACTGGTATAGCGGAGAAAATACTGCCCGGGATTTGACGACACATTCAAAGAATCCGCCCGCGCCATGGAACATGCGACCGCGCGGACGCCACTGCCGTCCAGACGCTGCAATGGAGAGCGATCGGACTTCTCCCGCATGCGGATTACGTTCTCTGCCACCATATTCTCGGCTTGCTGTGAGCTGCTGACCTGCGAGCCGTGTCCGAAATCCTGCACCACGTACAACGAATCTCCGCTGCGCACAACGCCAAAGCCCGCCACGTTGTAAGCCGGATTCAAAAGGTTCTCCCGATGAGGAGGCGAATGCATCAGGTTGTCATGCGCCTGATCCACAGTGCCAGCATAGGCTACGTTTTCTCCAGCCCGATCAATATGCAGAGGAGTCGCAGCGGCCAATCGCTGCTGGACCGAGGCCTCGCCAGAAAACTGATGTGAAAGTTGCTGCTGTGCCGCCATCGCAGCGGCATGTTCACGCGCAGCCTGAGTCAGTCCTTCATCCCGCTGAAATGCGGGAACTCCGGCTTCTGCCCGGACTTGATTAGCTAGTGCGAAAAGCTGGTTCTCGGCGTCCGCCTCGTAGGCAAACGAAAATTGCGCGACGGAAGCCACGAACGCTGCGGGCTTCGGCTTCCGAGTTTTTGCTGAGGCCGGGCCACCTATCAGAAAAATCGCCAGCGCGGCAGTGAGGGCCCGTTTCATAAAAAGCGCACCCAGTATTTAGGTGCTAAACAAAGCCGAAGTTTTGCTTTGCTTCCCTCAGGCTAGCCTCTAGAATCGGGGGAAGCACCTTACCATGGGGACATTACTGCTGGGCTCGTTGCTGCTGTTAAACCTAGTACTTTTGGCACTGGTTCACTGCCGCCACTGCCGATATGGCCATGCGTCTGGAGAGCACTAAAGGAGACTTGCGCCAGGGCGTAACCGACCGTCTGGCCGAAGGTTTCAAGGAAATCCGCAACTCGGTGGAGGCCCAGCTAACCAGTGGGCGTCGAGAGCAGACTCAGGATCTGCGGGCGGCGCGGACTGAATTGACCAGCTCGCTCGCGCTGACCACTGCTCAACTCAAAACCGAAATCGATAATTTCAATCAAAACACAGCTCAGTCTTTGGAAGCGATCCGCGATCGCGTCGATAACAGGTTGCTTGCCATCACCGATCAGGTGCAGGCAAAGCTCGATCAGAACATTAAAGAAGGTTTCGCCCAGTTTGAAAAAGTGCAGCAGCATTTGAAAGCTGCGGAGGAACAATTACGTGAAGTCGGCGCCCTCGGCCACTCGATCAACGATTTAAACAATTTGCTCAAGCTTCCTCATCTGCGAGGAGCGTTTGGCGAGGCCAGCCTGGAGCGCCTGCTTGCCGATTTTCTCCCCGCTCATATGTTCGAAATGCAGTCTTCTCCCGGCGAAGGGGGAGGCCGCGCCGACGCCATGATCCAATTTCCCGACCGCCGGCTTCCCATCGACGCCAAGTTTCCCCGCGAGCAAGTGCTCGCACTCTTTGAAAGCAATGTGGAAGCCGAGATCGAAGCCGCCCGTCACGAATTTGTGCGCGTGATGAAGACCGAAGCCAAGCGCATCAAGGCGTACATCCAGCCGGAAAACGGCACCACCGACATTGCGTTGATGTATCTGCCCAGCGAGACACTCTACATGGAAGCGATCCGCAACCGTGATCTCGCCGACTGGCTCAACCAGCAGCACGTATTTCCTGTATCGCCCAATACCCTACTGATGACATTGCAGACGATTGCCTTGGTTCACAAGTGGTATGAGGTCGCCAGCCGCTTCGAGAAGAGCCGCCTGGAATTAGCTAAAGCGCAAAAATCATTCGATTATTTCCAGAACCACTTCGAAAATGTCGGCAAGAATTTGAATAAAGCTCAAGAAGCTTTTGAGACCGCCCAACGCCACCTGAAAACGTATCGCGGACGGGTCACCGTCCTAAGCGGCCAGGAGCAATTGGAACTGGACGCGAAAAACGCCGAAGAGTCCCCGCCGCTAACCGACAAAGCCACCGCATAGACTTAGTCTTTCTAAGTGTGGCGCGGGCGCCCTCGCCCGCGTGCTCCCTCAACACACCTGTCATCCTGAGCGAAGCGGCAGCTTCGCAAAGCGAAGCCGCCGCGCAGTCGAAGGACCCCTAACCCCTGAACGTCATCACCAGCCCATCAAGGCATTCTCACGATGCACTATCGGGTGCCCCGTCCAAGCTCTGCTTGGGCGGGGATTTTGATGTTCATTGACCACACGAACGGATTCGAGTTCAAAGCCGGTATCGCTACTCAACCACCCACTTTCAATTTCGCATCTTCCTTCTGTTTGCGCTCCGCAACTTCGGCATTTAACAGCGCCAACTTCGTCGGATCAGTGACGATTCGGGCATGAGGAAAGATTTCCTGCCAGGTACGCTGTCGGCTACGCCGTGATGAAGCTAGAAACCGGCGGCACCTATGTTTCATGATGTCTCTCCATCCTCGGGAGTTTTCCCACCCTTCCTGCTGCCTTCAGCGAATGATCTGGATGCCAGCTCTTGAATGGTTCGAAGACTGTGCAAAGCGTCGGCAATGGCCTGCCTTTCCCCAGAGCTCCCGTCGTGGTCGCTTCCTAGTTTTAATTCCTCAATGCGTCGTTGTATGGCAGCATGAGCGTCTTCGATTTTTTTCAGCAGTCTGCCCTGATCGCGTTCGAGCATTGCATCCTTGTATGCCTCCTGCCACGGACCACCTCTCGTCAAAGGGGCACCCCCGTTGTTCCTGAGCATACCCTCGCCACTAAAAAAAGGTGGAAATATTGTGGTTGTGGTTTTCCACAGACGACGAGAGCGAATCAGAAACGCGTCGTATATGCTGCAGACCTCGCTCTCTTTCTCAGTTACGTTCGAAAAGCTCGTCCCTTCTAAAAATGCGCACGGAAAAGAATGGCAGGCTCGCGATTTCCCGCCATTCTTCCCAAGCGAATTACGGAACATGCATTACGGAACATCGATACGAAGAATCTGGCCTGAGCCGGCAGGAAAGCCGAACCCAAAGTTAGAGACGTACAGTTTTCCGTCCGCTCCAAATGTCATCGCTGTTGGGAAAGTGAGTCCAGAAGCAATCGTCTCTAAAGTGCCATCGCCCTTCACCCGCACGACGTCACCGGTTCCCGGGGTTGGATTCCCAGGGACAGTGCTGGTTTCGAGAACGTAAAGTCTGCCCTGAGAATCGAAAGCAACTCCCAGAGCCGTGGTCACACCGGGCTGGAATACGCTGATCTGACCGCTAACGCGCGTGATCTTGAAAATATTGGAACTCCCCGGAACGACGGGAAACGTATTGAGGTTTCCGACGTACAAGCTTTCCCGGTAGGTTATAGACGAAGGCACGATATGTCCCTGGCTGGCCGAGACGTCAATCACGCGAGTGATGGTGCCGCTGGTTGTGACGTAATCCACCTCTCCATGATTAGGTTCGACGGCGTAGAGCAGGCCCTTCGCGGTAACCATGCCGTACCAGGTTCCGTCCGGTTCAAAATCATCAGGCTCCGGGTTCTTGACGGGATGAGCCTTTTGGAAGGCGCTGAGATCGGCGATTAAGGTAGGTGCGATCCGAGTTCACTTTAATCACACCGTTCGTAGTACCTGCAAGTCCATGCGAACATCCGGCGCCGGCAAGCAACGCGTACAGCGTATTACCAACGAATGCGACGTCCGCAACTCCGCTGATGAGACTGCCCAGAGCGGGGCTGGTCTGGCTGGAAGGCAAGTGTTCGGCAACCGTTAAACGTGTTCCGCTCGGGCTGATTTTGGAGATGCGAGCGGTGAAGTCGCCAGTATAGGGACCGACTGGCTCTATCACCTGGTCACACTGCCCTACGGTGGAACGCGATCCTCCCAATCCGCCCTCGGCTACGTAGAGAAAACCGTCGGGTCCAAATTTGATTCCGCGCGGATTGTTGAGTCCGGTGGCGAAGACCGTCACCTGGGCGCTGGTTAAAAGCGACGTGGCTATTAGAAACATTAATAGCACGCAAAAGTAAAATCTACCGCGAAGCTGGCTGCGCATAAATCCTCCTGTTCGGGGGATGGCTGGAGAAACCCGCAGACTTAGTGTGAATCAATTTGTTCGCCACCCGAAATCAGCGGGGCTATTCACTGCTTCGGTTACAGGGTGAGCATGCTCCGCCATCCGGCCGGGCGTGAGGATACACCATGTGTCAACTATGTCCTACTGCCTCCTGTCACTCGCGCGTTGTTCTCCAAGCCTTCCCCGTTGACGCACATGAAGCCTGGAGACCGATTCAACGATAGGACCGTCAACGCAACAAGCGCTTCCACAGCAACGCGGCGATAAGAACCGCTATGCCAAGGACCATCCCGACTAACCGCGCACGACCGACCTGTTTCGTCACGATTTGCCTAAGATCATCTGCCTAAGACGGCTTGGCCTTCTGCCGGATGGCTAGATCTTGTTCCGTGGCGTGCAACGCAGTTAAACCGTTACGCTCCACGTCATTCCAGCAGTTATATGTATATTACTGTACGTACACCAATGCACGTACGAAATGTTCCACGTGGAACATTACGCTGATTTGCAACTAACTAAGCTCCCCGCTTGGCCTTCAACTCAACCAGTAACTGCTCGATACGGTCTTCTTTTTCCAGCGCAGCCAGGCGCTCTTCCACATTGTCGGCGGCGATTTCGGATTTGGCCTGGCTCATGGCTTCGCTGTGCGCGACTTTACGTTTCATGCGATCAAACGTCGCCGCTTTGGAATTATCTCCAATGGCGAGCTTGGCATCGCTGGCTTTGCCCACCGCGCGGGCGCGGCGGTGTTGCGCGATCAGCAGATCGGCCTTGGCCTGCGCCTCGGTGAGTTTCTGCTCCAGTTGACGCAATGCTGTCTTGAGATTTTCTACCTGCGCCTTCTGGTCAGTCACTTGCTGGCCGAAGCCATCACTCAAATCGCGATAACTTTCCACGCGTTCGAGAGCGACACGCGCCAGGTCATCTTGTTTCTTGTCGACAGCCAACTCGGCTTTGCGCATCCACTCCGCCACTTTGTCTCCGTTTTCTTTCTGCTTCTTTTCCAGCAGATGCTGATCGGCGATGGCGATGGCCACCTGCGTCTTAACTTGCAGAAGCTGGTTCTGCATGTCGATGATGACCTGCTTGATCATTTTTTCCGGATGCTCAGCCTTGTCGATCAGATCGTTAAGATTGGCTCGGACTAATGTTGAGACTCGCTCTAGTAGTGCCATGGTGAACTCCCTCCTTCAATCGTTTAGGATTTTTGTCTCAGACTTTTTGCGCGACATGGCGGCGCCGATCGCGACTCCAACCGCGATGCCGACGGCCAGCCAAAGGCCTCCTGTACCAAGAGCGACTGCAAAGGCGGCTCCAATACCGGCGCCGAGCGCGATCCCCAGACCGATTTGCATCGATGGTTTGTTCATATCAAAATCCTCAACTACAAAATTCCTCACGAGAAAGAAAGGGGCGAGCGTCAACCCGCCCCGTTACGAGCTATGCAGCAGCTGCGCCTTTCTTGTCGTTGTCAGCAGGCGGAAGCGAATCCGGTTTCGGCGCATGGTCTCCGATGAGGCGCACCTTGGAAAACAGTTCGTGCATACTCATCCCGGATAGCGTTTCAAACAGCGCCGGAACTTGCGCCGCCATCTTGGCAATGTCGCCGGTAATTTTGTTCATGCCGGCGGCATCGCCATTTCCGGTGGAGACGATGGTGATCTTGTCCACGTTGGCCAACGGGCTGGCCAGCGCCCTCACCACCTCGGGTAACCCAGTAAGCAGTTTGTCGACGACCGCGGCCTGGTTGTATTCCTGATAAGCCTCAGCCTTGACGTTCATCGCTTTGGCTTCAGCCTCGCCCTTCTTGAAGATGATTTCCGCTTCGGCTTCACCCTGGGCACGAATCGCGGAGGCGTGACCCTCGGCTTCCGCCACCAGGCGCTGCTTTTCCGCAGCGGCCAGGGTTTCGATTCGTTGACGCTCGACCTGAGCCTGCTTCAGCACGGTCGCTACTAGTTCTTTTTCGCGACGATTGATCTCGGCCTCCTGCACCTTGACCTGCTGCTCTTTTTCGACCTGCTGCACCTTCACCTGTTCGGCGACGACCTGTTGCTGCATGATGTTGGTCTGAATGTCGTAAGCTTTGTCGGCTTGCGCCTGTTGACGCTTGGTGACTTCGAGATATTGCGCTTTCTTGATCTCGAGATCGCGCTGCGATTCAGCCTGCTTCGCCATGGAAAGCGTCTCGGCGAGCACTCGTTCCTGATCGGCCTGTGCCCTGGCAACAGCCGCTTCGCGTTGTGCCAAGGCGCGCTTAATCGCGGTATCACGATCGGCTTCGGCGGTGGCTACGTCTGCGTCACGCTTGATGCGCGCGACGTCGGGCTTGCCCATGTTGGTGATGTATTCGTTTTTGTCGCGAACTTCCTTGATGGTGAACGAGATTACTTCTAGGCCCATCTTGTTCATGTCATCGGCGCAGGTGGACCGCATGCGGTCGGCAACCATCTCCGGCTGCTTGACGATTTCTTCCACCGTAAGTTGTCCGATGATGCCGCGCAGATGTCCTTCCATGACCAGGCGGATCAATCCTTCGCGTTCCTGATCAGTCTTGGTGAGGAATTGCTCGGACGCGGTCAGGATGGATTCGGTATCCGACTTCACTTTGATCTGCGCCACGGCTTCGACGGTGACTGCTACACCTTGCTTGGTGTAGAGATCCTGCTGCGGCGCCACATCGAACGACATGAGTTCCAGGGAAAGGCCGCGGCAGTTTTCAATCATCGGAAAAATGATGGTGCCGTGTCCTTTGACTACACGCGTGCCGCGGAAGCCGTACACCACCAGCGCTTCATGCGGCCCGGCTTTTCGATACAGCCTGGCTAACATGCTCATGAGGAGCATTACAGCCAGGACCATTAACCCCACGAAAATCCATATCGAGATTACAGTTGGCATGCCGAACATAAATCCTCCTCTTCAATCCGTTAAAAGCCGTATTAAATTTATGCGGAATCGCCGCCATCCATTTCGACAGCAGGTTCCTGGCCGCTCATCTCGTCCCATGGACGTACATAGGCAATGCCTTTCTCGTATCGTGTCACTAATACCTCGGTTCCCTTGGCAATGGCTGCGTGATTTTCGGCGCGAGCTCCGCAAGTTCGGCGAGTGCCACCTTGGGAGTAAATAATTTCTCCGGTACCGGTTTCGCGAATAGGAACGGAGATGCGGCCGAGTACGCCGATCATTTCGTAATCTTCAGAATCAAGGTTCTCGCCACGCGACGTCAGCACTTTGCTGAGAAAAAGAAATATGCATCCCGCCCCCGCCAGGCCACTCAACAAAGCGATCCCAAAACCCATGACGAACCAGACGCTCCAGAATCGAGTAAGGAGATATCCTGTTCCTCCAAACCATGCCAGGAATGCGGCCAAGGTAACGGGATTGAACGGTGAAATGTCGAGCCCACTCCCCCCGCCATGGCTGTGACCAGCGGTGCCGTGGCCGCCATGCCCTGCGTGCAGGTGAGCGTGAAAAGGTAAGTGCCAATGCACGCCTCCCAATAGAAAAGACAGTAGGCTGAAGGCAAATCCCAGAGCGAAACAGACGAGGTAAAAATCTGTCCATGTCATTTCGATCGCCTCCGTTCTTCCACGCGCCGATGGCTTCGGGCCGTGGCCGGCTTTCGCACGTCTGGCTTGAGCGCTTCCAGTAATCGTTCGGCAAGGCCGGGAGTATCGAGGATCGCGCCCAGCAGGAGAAAACATCGACGCGTGTCTTTCTCGCGGGCTGCTTTCAGAAGAACTTCGCTCACTTCCGGATCGCTGGCGAATCGCTCCGATCCCTGAAGCAGCCATACATCCAGCTTGCCTTCGATGGTGCGGAGATCCGACGTGAGCTCGGTGTGATAGTCCTGCGGATCATCCACCAAGAATCCGGGATGCACTTTGAAAAAGTGCGCCAGCAACCCGCGAGTGGATTGCGTCAAATGAGGGCGCGCTCCGTTTTCTATCTGCGAGATGTAGGACTGACTGATACCCTTGCCGCGCTCCTTGCGGATGGCGCGGACGAGTTCTTGTTGGGTCATGGGGCGACCCAGGGAGCGCAGGGAGCCTTCGACCTCGCGCAGGTAACGAATTTTCTCTGCCAATGTCATATTACAAATCGCAATATTAATATCGCTGATTGTTATTTATGTCAAGGACAGGATTCGCTTTGTTTGTAAGGGCTTAGGGATAACTCGGTTACAAGCCGACTTCGATACGGGATCGAGGGTCGAGGAAATCGCGCAGGCCGTCGCCAATGAAGTTGAAAGAGAGCACGGCGAGCATCACGGCAAGGGCAGGAAAGATGACGAGATGAGGTGAGTCGAACAGATGAGCGCGACCGTCATTGAGCATGGCGCCCCAACTGGCTGTTGGCGGAGGCACGCCGAGACCGAGAAAACTCATGGTGGCTTCCGCGAGGATTGCGCCAGCCATGCCGATGGCCGCCTGCACGATTACGGGCTGAATTATGTTGGGAAGAATATGACGCACGATCACGCGCAGATCGCTTGCGCCCAATGCACGTGCCGCTTCCACGAACTCTCGCTCTCGCGCCGACAATACCTGGGCGCGTACCAGGCGCGCGTATCCTACCCAGCCTCCGAGGGACAGGGCCAGCACGAGGTTGAATATGCCGGGACCGCGAAAGGCCACGAAGGCGATCGCCAGCAGGATCCCGGGGAAAGAAAGAAAAGCATTCATGACCACGATGTTGACGAAGCGATCGAGGCGTCCACCATAGTATCCGGCGAGCGATCCGACGATCAGGCCCACTGCGAGTGAGGCTGCAACCACGCAGCTGCCTACCAACATTGAAATGCGCGAACCGTAAATGAGACGGGAAAGGATGTCGCGGCCCAACTCGTCCGTACCGCACCAGTGCGCGGACGATGGTCGTGAAAGCCGCGTCGGCAGATCGATGTGAGCGGGATCTTGGGGCGCGATCCAGGGAGCGAACAAGGCAAAGATTACGAAGATGAAAACCAATACGACACCGATTGTCGCCAGGAGATTGTGGCTGGCGGCGCGCCGGAGCGAGATGGCGGTGGTGGACAAGCTAGAAGTCTACAAGCGCGCCGGCCGAGGACCAAGCCTCTTAGTTTGTTGGCGCGTGCGGTAAGACTCTATCCTTCAATAACCGCTTTAAGGCATAGGATAGAATATGAATATGGAAATTCGCCTTCGGCCCGAGCTTGCAGAGTTGATTAAGCAGGATGTCGAGCGCGGTTCCTACCAAACCGTGGATGAGTTTGTGGAGCGGGCGGTTTCCATGCTCCACGAGCAGGAAGCTTGGTTAGCGCAAAATCGCGCTGAAATTGAAACTAAGATTGGCGAAGGATATGCTGAAGCCCAGCGCGGAGAGTTGATCGACGCGGATGCAGTGCGGTCCAGGCTCGCTGAGTTGAAGCGCACACAGTCCGACAAACCGCGGCGGGGATGAGCGAGTATCAGTTCACGCCTCAGGCTGTGGCTGACCTCTTCGACATTTGGGCCTTTATTGCGCAGGACAATCCCACGGCCGCCGACCGGGTTGAGGAAGCTGTCTATCGCGCTTGTGACTTTCTTGCCGACTCGCCGCTCGTGGGACGAATTAGAAAAGAGTTGACTCCACTGCCTGTCCGCTTCTGGGTTGTACAGCCGTATTTGAACTACATAATCGTCTACGATCCCGAAAAAGAGCCACTGCAAATCATTCGAATTCTTCACAGCGCCCGCGATCTTTCTTTTCTTCTCCCATAGGTAGGGCGCCAATTCCCGTGGGCACAATCAGCCTGGCGGCAGGGAATAGTCGCGATTGCCGATGGCTTGGCTCTGCGGGGATTCTTCAGGCGCGGATGTCGGCTAGCTGGGGAATCCGCCGGACACGGATTTGGCCCTCGCGCATACGAGTTCGAGCGATGTCGTAGGAGGATTGCATTCGCATGAGCGTGTCCATCTTCACTCCGAACGCTTTTTCGATGCGGAGCGCCATGTCGCCGGAGAGATCGGCCTTACCATTCAGCAGGCTGGACAGTGCGGGCCGCGAGACCTTTAATGCAGCCGCCGCCGCGGTCACCGAGAGGCCCGCAGGCTGGATAATCTCTGTCCGAATAAAAGCTCCAGGATGGGGCGGGTTCTTCATGGGCATGACATTCGCTCCTTCTATCCTAGTGGTAGTCTTCCAGATCAACATCGCAGATTTCACCCTCTGCGGCGTCGATGCGGAAGGTCAAACGGCGGTTGCGGGTGACGCCGAGGCTCCATGTGCCCTTGCGGTCACCGGTCAGCGTGTGCGCCTTCCACGCGGGAAGCGAACGCACTTCCTCCGCTTCTTGCATGTCGTCGAGAAAGGCCAACATCTTACGCAGCTTATCCGCCGAATCGGGCGGAATGCCTTTGACGCTGTCTTCCGCATAGAGCCTTTTCAGACCCTTATGAGTGAAGTTGCGTATCCTCAACTGGGAAAGTGTAGCCTGTAGCTTAACACTTGTCAACCCCCCCAGCGCTCGACAATGCTC
>Ga0193735_1000680_pt1 | contig 10831 bp, 4 predicted proteins | sample U1m2metaG_FD_145080 | JGI IMG/M metagenome (GOLD analysis project Ga0193735, IMG submission 145080) | Soil microbial communities from a riparian zone of the East river system, Colorado, United States - U1m2 | ecosystem: Environmental > Terrestrial > Soil > Riparian zone | place: USA: East River... | reverse complement strand
GACAACGGCCAGAGCTGGCTACCTGACGATATGCTCTCGGACGTGGTCAGTCCGTTGCCGGCGCAGCCTGATGGGGGCATCGTGTCGGTCTACGTGGGCGACTACGACTACGGCTCCGCGATAGCCACCAAGCACGTCACTTCGTGGGCGGACGGGCGCGTGACCATCAGCAGCCAATCGCAACAGGATGCCTTCACAGACAGGGATCTGGTTGGTTTTGCCGTGACTAATGCTGACCCCGCCTGCGGCAGCCTGGTTATTGGCACTGCGCCGACTGACTTCACTGTCAACATAACTGACCCCGCGGATCCGAATACTGTTCAGGCGAGCGATTTCACTGTTAACGGAACCCCGGCGGACAACTTCAGCTATACAGCGGGCGAAACTGTCATAGTCTTCTTCTTTAACACTTCACCCGTGGTACCGGGCGAGAACACGATGCACATCGATGCCGGTGCAATTAACCAGGCCTCGAACAACGATCCGATCTTGGAGTTCAACTGCACGTTCCGTTTTACTCAAGAGCAGCTAGCGGTGACTGACACCGATCCGCCGGTTGGCGGCACGTTCACGCCGCCAGCACCAGGCTCATATCAATATGACGTGAACTGGAACAACCCTGTTGATCCGTCTTCGGTGGCTACAACCGATCTGCAACTGAGCGGCAACGCTGGTGGCAGCGTGACCGCCGTTACCGTGAGCCCCGATAACATGACCACCACGTTCACACTGAGTTTCACATTCGGTGGGAGTGTAACGGCTCACATCGCCGCTGGGGCGATCACCGATGCGGATGGCAATCCTAATGCCGACTTCTCAGGCAATTACACGGTCGGAGGGTGTCCTCCCAGCCAGTACGTCATAACCAGTGGGACCGACGCGATCGTGCCGGGCGTTGACGACACGGGCAACCACGTCGACGACGGCGACACGGTGGTACCCCTGCCGTTCACCTTCCAGTTGTACGATCAGAGCTACAATGCTGTGAACGTCAGCTCCAACGGGCGGCTTGACTTCGTGGTGGCAAACGACCCGGGCGGTTACATCTCAGCCTGTCTGCCTGCGCCGCCGGGGCCTGTTGGTCCCTATGACTTCACCATCTTTCCGACGTGGACAGACCAGTGCACCGATAACACCCCCGGTAATTGTGGCGGTGACAACTGCACGGGCTGCGGTATCTTCACCACGGTCGAGGGCAGCGCGCCTAACCGTATCTTCGACATCGAGTGGCGCACGGTCCTCTACGCTGACCCCGCTGCCACTTCCCCGACGGTGCACTATGAAGTGCGTCTGTTTGAGGGCGATCCGAACCTGAAGTTCGAGGTGGTCTACGGTGATATCGGAGGGGTCAGTGGCTCTCCTCAGATGTGGGTGGGAGGCGTTCAGGGAAACAGCGGCGCAGCGTTCTTTACGCAGGACTTCTGCAATCCTGCGGGCGATCCTCCTCCCGGGAATGTCTCAAAGACCTACGAGATACCGCCGTGTGCGAGTCCAACACCGACACCTACACCTGGAACACCGACGCCTACGCCAACGCCTACGACACCGACGCCTACACCTACGCCGGTGACACCGACGCCTACGCCTTCGGCCACGCCGACAGCTACACCCAGGGCGACCCCGAGGCCGCGCCCGACTCCGCACCCGCGGCCGACGCCTCCCTGACGGTTAAAAGGTTAAAAGAGTTAAAAAGTTAGAAAGAAGTAATGCGGGAACTCGCGAGGCAACTCGCGAGTTCCTTGCTTTTTTGGGGAACAGACACTACTGGCGTGCTCTTTTCGGCAGTCCGCCATAGGACGGATTCGCCGTGGCGAAACGTGCCGAAGGCCCTTCGAGGACCCGCCACAGAAGTCTCATGATGGATTCGCAGCCCGTCTCCTGAAAGTCGTCGGCAGACTGCCGACGAATACAGGCAGGTTGCCTTCGCTCCCCAGAATTCTCAGAACGTAGCCGCGGTATCTGTGAGTTTCTTTGGCGTTATTCGCGTGTTTCGTGGGCCTCTTGCTCTTCGTCGTGGTTCCAGCAAGAGCAGGAGCAAGCGCAGGAAAAATGCGTGGACCTTCGTCTTGCTCATTCTCATTATCCGCGTCATCCGCGGTTTCAAAAATCGAAAAATGGTGTTGACATATTTCACCGCATTCCGCTAAAAGGGCACTCCACTCTGTCCGCCGTAGCCTTGGCGAAGGCGGATCCCGGCAACTCCGAGGGAAATTAAGAAACACCAAAAGAAAAACCGTTGAGCTCCGAATGCCTTCGGGTTTCAAAAAGCTCCACCTCATGAAAAAGAAGTCTGCTTCTCAGTCAGCGTTTTTTAAGCTCCGTGTTTTAGTTGCCGTTTTGCTTTGCTTTGCGGCAATCACGCTTGTGCTTTTTGCATTTGGCAAGGCGTCGGCGCAGCCCGGACCGTCGGTACAGAATCAGCAGCCGCTCATCCGCGCTCAGTATCGCGGCGTGATGCCGGTGGTGAAGTTCGATATCTCGCCGCCATTGCGGAACATCAAGCCGCTCGTCGCAAAGACGTGTACCAAGAGCGAGAACGAGGAAGAAGGCCCGATTCCACTCGGGCCAGTCGGCCGAGTCGTTCGCGACCCGGTCGTGCAGCGAGTGCTCGGCAAGATTGGAATACCAGCGCCCATCATCAGCTTTGACGGGAATAGCAACCTTTGCGGCTGCTCGCCGCCCGATCCTAATGGAGCAGTCGGTCCCAACAATGTGGTGACGATGGCTAACCTCCATTTCCAAATCTTCGACAAGAGCGGCAATTCGCTCTTTGGTCCGGCCGCGAATAACACGCTTTGGGCTGGTTTTGGCGGCCCTTGCCAGACGGAGAATGCGGGTGATCCAGTCGTTTTATACGATCAGTTGGCCGATCGTTGGATTCTTACGCAGTTTACCGCCGGCGGGCCGACCTTCTTCGAGTGTGTCGCAGTTTCGCAAACAGATGATCCGACCGGATCGTACTTCCGCTACGCGATTTCGACCGGAAACAACTTTCCCGATTACCCGAAAGCAGGGGTGTGGCCGGACGCGTACTACTTCAGCACACGCGAGTTTGCGGGAGGGACAACATTCGTAGGTGTAGGCGCGTATGCGTTGGATCGAGCCCAGGCTTTGGCGGGAAATCCGAACCCGACCGTTGTTGGGTTTCTGGCGCCACCAACCCCGGCATACGTGGTTGGCGACGGTCTTTTGCCGAGCACTTTGGATGGACAGACACCACCGCCTGTCGGAAGCCCTAACTTCTTCGTTGGTTCACAAGATGACAACGGCCCGTATGGCGCGCCATCGGATGGGTTGACGTTCTGGAAATTCCATTATGATCCCGCCACTCCTGGTAACTCAACCTTCGCTATGACGACCACCCTGCCGACGCAGCCCTTCAACTCAATCCTGGGTTTGTGCGGCGGCAGCCGTAACTGTATTCCGCAGCCGAACACTGCCAATCGGATCGATCACCTTGGCTATCGGCAACGACCGCTGTTTCGCCTTGCCTATCGTAATTTTGGCGACCACGAATCGCTGGTAACCAACCAGTCAGTGTCTGCCGGCACTGGACCTAACGGGGAGGTATCAGGCGTTCGTTGGTGGGAACTGCGGGATCCCAATGGCAGCCCGGTCATTTTCCAGGAAGGCACCTATGCGCCGGGACTAACTGATGGCGTCCATCGGTGGATGGGTAGCATCGCCATGAATTCACTGGGAGACATCGCACTGGGATTCAGCGCCTCGAATGGCACTAACCCATCGGTCTTTCCCGGCGTGCTGTACACAGCGCGGCACGATGGCGATCCTCCGGGCCAGATGACACTCGGCGAAGGCTCCATCAAAGACGGGACAGGTTCGCAAACCGGCAGCCAGCGCTGGGGTGATTACACGGCACTCGTGCCCGATCCGACCGACGACACCACTTTCTGGTACATCAACGAGTACGTTCCCACGACCAGCGCGATTGGATGGCGATTAAGGATCGGCGCATTTAACCTGACTGCAGGACCAACACCGTCGCCGAGCCCGACGCCCACAGCAACTCCCACTGGCTGCAATTGGTCGGCTGGGCCCGACATGCCGAGTGTCGGCACCCGCTTGGCTGGCGTCTTTTTCCCTGGCAACGGGAAGTTTTACGGAATGGGCGGCCGCAGTTCGGATACGGCAGGCAACGAGTTTACTCATCCGTTCGAGTATGATCCTGGCACTAACGCCTGGACTACCAAGTCGGCGACTTACCCTGATATTCAGGTAAACAACATCGCTTGCGGCGTGCTTAATGAAAGTGGAACGGATTACATCTATTGCGTGGGCGGCTCGGATGTGGCTTCCCAGACCACCACTGGTCGCGTCTTCCGCTATGATCCTGTTACTGACACGCTCAGCACCATTGGCGATCCCTGGCCGCCCGGCGCTGCGACAACTACTCTGCCCGGTGGCTTCACCGTGGCTAACAACAAACTATATATCCTTGGCGGATTTAACATTCCGGGGGGCAACGCGATCACTGACATCTGGGAGTTTAACCCCTCGACGAACGCCTGGGTGCAGAGAGGTGCGGTCCTGCCTGTTCCCCTTGGCTATCTACCGACCACCACCATTGGCGGCCTCATCTACACGGGTGGGGGCAGCGATATCACCGGCGGTGTGCTCACCGATACGACGAACTCTTTTGTCTATGATCCGGGGGTAGCGGACAGTATCTCCACCATTGCTCCCATACCAAGGGCCACAGGCGAGACGCGTGCGCTGAACTTCAATGGCCTGATGTACGTGATGGGTGGTGGCAGAGTTGCTCCCAACCCCTCCAACGAGGTGGACATCTACGACCCGGGCACTGACACGTGGTCAATAGGGATTCCATTTGTCAATGGGCGGCGCAACTTCCCAACTGATACCGACGGCACTACCAATATCTGGCTGGCAGGCGGTTATGACGTTAGTGGCGTTATTGTCGCGTCGATGGAAATCTTCAACTGCCCCCAGGTAAGTCCAACGCCAACGCCAACGCCAACGCCGACTGCAACGGCAACGGCAACCGCAACGGTAACACCGTCGGCTACACCGACAGCGACTGTGAGGCCGCCTCCGACTCCACGGCCTCGGCCGACCCCGCACCCGAGACCATAGCCGATAACGCCTTGCTTCTGTAGGGGAAGGTGTCAGCTTCCCTACAGGGGTCTCTGAGAGGGAATCCAAAGGAGCGGGGCAGAAGTAGGGTTAAGTAGAAAACATCCATGCATATCCAGTCGATTCCGATTAGCGAAGAACACTTCGCTTCAGGGGACTTTGTGAACGCTGTAGCCGCCTCGCTGTATCGAGGCGTTCCGGCTACGTTGTTCCTTGCACGGCTACATCCGCCACGGCGGACAAGCTCTACCGTGGCTACAACATAGCTTCGGGTTATCCACAACGATGAACAAAAGATTACCAACTATTAACTATCAACTACCGGCTTTTGTGGCCGGCAGCCTTCTTGTCCTGTCAACTCTCAGCTACCTACCATCAGCTCGCGCGCAAGCCACCGCTTCAGAGCACGCAGCGACTCGCCCGTCTACGCCAGGCAAGCCACGCATGACCGAGCCGCTGGAAAAATACAACATGCCGCCTGCGTACATTTACCGGCTGGAGACAGGGCCGCGCATGGTTTCGCAATTTGGCCTGTTCACCAGCTTCCAGGTGAACGTTGATGCGGATGGTAATAACATCCTCGGTGACGCTGCGAACGAGTCGTCGATTACGGTTGACCCAACTAATCACAACAGGATGGCAATCGGCTGGAGACAGTTTAACAGCGTTCAGTCCGACTTCCGCCAGGGTGGTTGGGGATATACAACTGATGCTGGCACGACGTGGACGTTTCCCGGTGTGTTGGAGGATAACGTTTTCCGCAGCGACCCGGTATTGGGCTCCGATGAAGCAGGAAACTTTTTCTATCTGAGTCTTCTCCAATCGTTCTGCGATAACATGTACGGCTCGCTGGATTTCGGTCAGACCTGGACACGCCTACAACCCGACGGAGACGCAGGAGGAGGGGACAAGCAGTGGTTCACGATTGATAAGACGGGCGGGACGGGTCACGGGTTCCAGTACCAGATATGGAGCACCGCGGCCAGTTGCAGTTTTGGGCAGTTCAGCCGGTCCACGGACGGCGGGGTTACCTGGATGAATGCGATTAGTATTCCCAGCCAGCCAGTATGGGGAACACTCGACGTGGATACCAACGGTAATCTTTTCATCGGTGGCGGTGATTTTGGCAGCTCGTTTTTCTGCGTTCGTTCCAGCAACGCGCAGAATCCTGCCGTCACGCCGACTTTTGACCAAAACGTTTCAGTCGACCTTGGCGGCAGCGTATTGTTTGGCGCGGCGATCAATCCAGGTGGATTAGCGGGCCAAATCTTTCTGGCGGTAGACCGCTCCGGCACGGCTACCAACAACAATATTTATATGCTTGCCACGGTGCAGCAATTCAGCGCCAGCAACGGGAGCGACATCATGTTCTCACGCAGCACGGATGGTGGACTGACCTTCAGCACGCCGCAACGGATCACGGACGATCCGGTTAATCAGAACAAATGGCATTGGTTTGGCACGCTCGCGGTAGCGCCCAACGGACGCATTGATTCCGTATGGCTGGACAGCCGAAACGCTCCGAACAACACCGATTCGCAGTTATTCTATTCCTGGAGCACCGATGGCGGTGTTACGTGGGCGCCTAACGTTCCGGTGAGCGATTCGTTTAATCCTCATGAAGGCTGGCCGGTCCAGCAGAAGATCGGCGATTACATTACCATTGTGTCGGACAATACCGGGGGCGACGTGGCCTATCCTGCCACCTTCAACTTCAATCCGAATAGCGGGCAGCACGAAGAAGATGTCTATTATGTGCGGGTTTCCCCTTCGGGCGTACCTCCACCTACCCCAACACCAACGCCGACGGTTACACCTACACCGACAGCAACGCCTACTGTTACACCTACAGCTACTCCTACGTCTACGGTACGGCCGACACCAACGCCGCGAACTATCCCGACCCCGAGAGGTCGTCCGACTCCGCCGCCTCGCCCAACGCCATTGAGCTCCCTAACTCTTCCCGCGAATTAGCAACTAGTGATTAGTCGAAGCACCAATGATTCGTCCCATTGCTCGCGGGCCGAGGGCGGCCCGGCTCCAGCGACACGCTGCGATGACGAACGTTGGAGACGGCCTGCCCTCAGGCCGCCCTCCGGATTTATGAGACAGCTTCTAACAATGTATCTAGCGATTTAACGTCATATGAGAGTTTTGAACTATAGCCTTCTTACCTGTCTGATTTTGCTTTGTGGATTAAGCGCCGCTTCAGCGCAGCTCGCGCCGACTTGGAAGCCGCGCCAGAAGCGGCCGTTGGAAAAATACGACATGCCGCCCATGTACATTTTCCGGCTGGAAACGTCGCCGCGAATGATCTCACAGCACGGCCCATTCGTCAGCTATCAGGCAAACGTCGATGCCAATGGCCAGAATATCATTGGCGACGCAGCAAACGAATGCTCGATTTCCGTTGACCCAACAAACCCTAGCAAGATGGCAATCGGCTGGAGGCAATTTAATAATGTAGCCTCCAACTTTCGACAAGGCGGCTGGGGCTATACCATCGATGGCGGCGTCCATTGGACCTTTCCGGGTGTTTTGGAAGATAACGTTTTTCGCAGCGACCCAGTAACGAACTCGGACGAGACGGGCACGTTTTTCTACCTCAGCCTGCTTCAGACCTTTTGTGAGAACATGTACCAGTCAACCAACGGCGGCCAATCCTGGACAGAGCTGCAGCCGGACGGACTCGCGGAAGGGGGCGACAAGCAGTGGTTCACAATTGATAAGACCAACGGCCCAGGGCATGGATTTCAATATCAGTCCAGCGACGGCATTAACTGCAGCGGCAACGGTGTGCAATTCCAACGGTCCACCGACGGCGGAATCACGTGGCAGGCTCCCATCGTTATTCCTAACGAGCCCACAGATGGAACACTCGACGTGGACACCAACGGGAACCTCTTTATCGGCGGCGAAGGATTCAGTCCGTTTTATTGCGTGCGTTCGATCAATGCGCAGTTCGGCGATCAGACACCGATCTTTGACCAGATAACGCCGGTTGACATGGGTGGCGAGCTGTCTGGTGGCGGAATTAATCCAGCAGGACTGGATGGAATGTTGTTCCTGGCGATCGATCGCTCGGGCGGGCCGACTAATAACAACATTTACATGCTTGCCAGCGTGGCGCCGCCCGGGCGAAGCACAACTGACGTGATGTTTGTGCGCAGCACAGATGACGGAGCAACCTTTAGCGCGCCGGTCAAGGTCAATGACGATCCGGTTAACCCTAGCAAGTGGCATTGGTTTGGCACGTTTTCAGTGGCGCCGAATGGGCGGCTGGATGCCGTCTGGTATGACACGCGCAATGCTGCCAATAATACAGACTCGCAGTTATTCTATTCCTTTAGCACCGACGCTGGCGGAACCTGGTCGCCTAACGTGGCGGTAAGTAATTCGTTTAATCCTTTCGAAGGCTACCCGAATCAGAGCAAGATAGGCGATTACATCACGATCGTTTCCGATGAGACCGGAGGTAACGTGGCGTACTCGGCTACGTTCAACTTCAATCCGAACAACGGACAGCATGAAGAGGACGTTTATTACGTTCGGGTATTTCCTGGCGGACAGGCACCCACACCGACACCAACAGCGTCACCGAGTGCGACGCCAACACCAACGCCAGCAAGCACGCCTACACCAACAGTTACTCCTACTGCAACGCCCACAGTCACTCCAACCCCAAGCGTCAGCCCCACACCAACGTCCACACCTACAGCTACGCCAAGAGTAACACCGAGGCCGCGGCCCACTCCGCATCCGCGTCCGTGAAGAAAACAGTGATTAGTGAGAAGTGATTAGTAATCGGTAAGGACGGCGCAGTGGGTCGTCAAAGATCGTTTCTCTTACATCGTTCCGTTTCACTCTCAGGAGGAAAAAATATGGAGGGGCGAGCTCCTGCGAGCCTTTGGATCGTGGGATCTTCGGTAGGCGTCGCAGAGCTCCGCCCTCCACGGCTCAACCCCTTTCAATCTCGTACCAAGATCCGCAAATAAATTCTCGACAAGGCAGGCATTTACGATTACGAACAGCGCCAGCGAGGCGATCGAGATTCCTGAATCTCAATCCGCTTCATCAATTCAACGCTTTAACCCTTCGACGCTTCAACGCAATCACTGATATGAGACGCTCCACAGTTTCACTCACCCTATTGATCTGCCTGGCCTTGCTTAGTGCGCTAACCGCTGCTTCAGCTCAGGTGGCGCCCACACGCAAGGCTCCCCGAAACGAGCCGCTGGAAAAATACGATAACCCCCCGGCGCCTCCCCGCAAAATAGAGACCTCGCCGCGAATGATTTCGCACTTCGGCGTGTTCACCAGTTACCAGGCCAATGTCGATGTAAATGGCCAGAACATCATCGGCGATGCTGCCAACGAATGCTCGATCTCCGTTGACCCAACCGACGGGAACAAGATGACAATTGCCTGGAGACAGTTCAACGACGTTACCTCGAACTTTCGGCAGGGCGGATGGGGTTACACCACCGATGGCGGCGTCACCTGGACATTTCCAGGCGTCTTGCAAAACAATGTCTTCCGCAGCGACCCAGTGACGCAGTCGGATGAGATAGGGAATTTTTTCTATCTCAGTCTCCGGTCGGACGGATTTTCGTTTTTTTGCGACGACCTGTGGGGCTCGACAAACGGCGGCCAATCCTGGGTGGAGCGCTCACCCGACGAAGGCGCAGGCGGCGGAGACAAGCAATGGCTCACCATCGATAAGACTGGTGGCCCGGGGCATGGCTTTCAATATCAGTTAGACGACGGCATTAACTGCAGCGGCGGCGGCGTGCAATTCCAGCGCTGCACCGACGGCGGGATTACCTGGCAGGCGCCGGTTACTATTCCTAACTCCCCGATCTATGGATCACTCGATGTGGATACCAATGGCAACGTCTTTGTTGGCGGAGAAGGCAATACCTTTTACTGCGAGCGCTCGAGCAATGCACAAATCGGGGGCCAGACGCCGACTTTTGACCAAAGCACCGCTGTCAACCTCGGTGGCGATCTTGGTAGCGGAGGAATCAACGGAGTAGGCCTGACTGGAATGTTGTTCCTGGCGGTTGATCGTTCCGGTGGGCCAACTAACAATAACATTTACATGCTCGCCAGCGTGGTGCCTACCGGGCAAAGCACAACCGACGTGATGTTTGCGCGCAGCACAGACGGCGGATTAACCTTCAGCGTGCCGGTCAAGGTTAATGACGACCCGGTTAATCCTAATAAGTGGCATTGGTTTGGAACCTTTGCTGTAGCGCCCAATGGTCGCTTGGATGCGGTTTGGCATGACACGCGAAACGCCGCGAATAACACGGACTCACAGTTGTTCTATTCCTGGAGCACTGATGGCGGCGTCACTTGGGCTCCCAATGTGGCGGTTAGCAATTCCTTTAATCCTTTCGAAGGCTATCCAAATCAGAACAAGATAGGCGACTATATCACTATCGTCTCCGATAATACTGGGGGCAACGTGGCGTATTCTGCTACGTTTAACTTCAATCCAAACAGGAATCAGCACGAGGAAGATGTTTATTACGTGCGAGTATTCCCCGGTGGACAGGCACCCACACCGACACCAACGCCAACCGCATCACCGTCTGCAACACCGACTCCGATAAGTACACCCACACCTACGGTAACACCACCGCCTACAGCTACGCCAACTGCAACACCGACGGCTACAGCAACAGCCACAACTACTCCACGGCCCACGCCG